>ENA-OQDF01000130-OQDF01000130.1-human-gut-metagenome-genome-assembly--contig:-NODE-130-length-26596-cov-2.436133_pt1 | contig 26596 bp, 34 predicted proteins | sample MGYA00242769_ERZ504597 | MGnify/ENA primary metagenome ERZ504597 (study PRJEB26092, sample SAMD00036305) | human gut metagenome | host: Homo sapiens | study: EMG produced TPA metagenomics assembly of...
TTTCTTTCTACCTATCTTTGTGATAGTATTCCCATAATCTTTTTCCTTCTGAAAAAGCATCTTTCTGCACCTCTTTTCCGTGGGGCGCTCGTCGCCGCCCGTATTTCCTTAATCCATTTAATCCAGTTTTTAAATATAACTGTACTGCCTTGTCACCGAAAAGTCTGCTTTCGGTTTGCCTCTACATCCACAGATATTTCAGCCGCTTCTATGCAGCAGTCCAGCCGGAAACCTTCCTTTCCTTTTGTACTGCGGATTTCCACTTCGATCATGTCCATACCTCTTGTCAGCTTGACTGCTTTTGATTTTGACAAAAGCAGCACCTGCAGATAATCTTCATAGGACATTCCACCTTTCGCATCCCTTCTCTGGCTGTCCAGTCCCTCAAGGAGATTCGGCAGGTTTTCCAGAGAAAGCTGCCAGGTTGCTGCCGTCTTAGTCAATGGTACTCTGCCTCCATGAAACAGCTCCCGAAGATCCAGAATACTTCTGCAAAGGACCAGCACAAAATCAGTGCCGCCTCAATCGCCACTGCTGCAGGCGGTATCAGAAATCCCGATGCAATTGCCAGGCAAGTGCCTGAATCTGGGCCCTTTTTCCGGCATCCGCCATAAGACAGGATGCATTAATTCCCTCTCTGATCAGCAGAAGACGCTTTGCCACGGCTTTTAGATTTTCCTGATCACTTTTCTTTCCCGCCAGAAGATATTCCAGCTGATAATGCAGCCCTGCTTCAGAAGGAGAAATATAGTTTCCCAGATGCTCCATCAGATACTGCTGAAACAGTACTTTTGCTGATCCGGAATTATCTTTTCCCGTTTTCTGCGGCATCGCCATTCCCTGTTGAAGTGTTCTTCCTGATAACAGATCTCCATGTGAGATTTTCTGATCAGAATTCCTTTTGATGCCGGAACGACCAGATCCAGAAGTCCCATACGCCGAATCCTCTGAATCACCGGAACTGGATTTACCACCTGCGGTTTTACCTCTCCATCTGAAAAACTCTCTCCCGAAGTGCCATCACCAAAATCTCCGGATTCTTCCTTCTTTGAAGCCTCTTTGGCTTCCTGGCTCTTCTGTGCCGCAGAATTCATTTCGGAATCATAATTTTCCAGTGTATTCCCTGCTTCCGCCTGTTTTCCATCTTTCTCTGCCTGCTTCACTTTCTGCTCTTTTTTCTTATATCGCTTCACAAGTGTCTGTACTCCCTGACTTCCAAGCGTATCTTTCATATAAGTGACTGCCTGCTGGTAAAAGACTTCGCCATCTTCATCTGTTGCCAGACGATATCCACTGAAACCACCCTGCCTGAGTTTCAGCTTCTGACTGTTCTGTTTCAGTATCGGTTTCATATAAGACTCAAAGTTATCATAAACTGCTGCCAGATTCAGATCTGTTCCTCCCTGTGTTCCATCCAGAAAAAACAGATCATAATTTTCAGAAGAAAACGATCATATTGTCCAAACAAAGAATAAAGTCCAATATCCATACTGTTCAAAATCTGTGTTCTCGCTGCCGCTGCCTGCACAGATTGAATGCTCGTTGCAACCAGTGATAGCAGGAGACTTAAGATCAGCGCCAGAAAAACAGTAATACTGCCCTTTTTCTCCATCGGCTCTCTCCTTTCTTCATCAAATTGAATTACTCTGTTTTGTGATTTTACTTAAGATTGCCTGTACCAGATTTGTCAGCTGCTCTTTAAAAATAATGACAAGGCTGATCAACACCACCAGGATCAGAATAATCTCCACAACCCCTACTGCATCTTCTTCGTATACAAATTCTTTTGCTGTTTGCAGATAATCCCGCATTGTTTTACCTCCTCGTTTTTTATACAATCATCCATAGAACGACAAAAATGCAGGTATCATGATGATCGCCATCACCACCGCAAGCATCATGATCATTGGAACAAGCAACTTTGTTGCTGCTGTTTCCCCCATTACCCTTGCCTTTCTTTTTCTTTCATCCCATGCTTCCAGAGCTTCTTTTTCCAGAAGATCTGCCATCCTGTGTCCGCCTTTCTGGAGATTCTGAATCAGGATCGTAGAAAATGTTTTATATTTCATCTGTCCACACCGCTCTCCAACCTCGGTAGCTTCCAGTTCTGCCACACCACTGTCCATTTCATGGCAGGTCGTCGTCACGGCTTCATATGCATATCGTCCTTCTTTCGGACAATTTCTCAGATAATCTGAACTGATCTTCTGAAATGCTCTGCGAACCGTCATACCTGCCTGGATCAGAAGTGTAAACTTCATGATCAGCGACGGATAATCCATCAGAAGCTGTTCTGCCCGTTTGGCCATCTCTTCCTGCTGTTCTCTCGCTTTTTTTAACATCAGCACGACTGCCGCAAACAGGGCCAGTGCTGCCAGAAGTGTTCCAGTACTCTCCCCGGGTTTCTGCCACTTAAGTGTCTGGCCATCCCAGGAATCCGGCAGATAATAATAATCCGGATCCTGTTTTTCCCTGTTATACTGTTCAATCACTTCTTTCAGCTCTTTCTGTCTCATTTCTTCCGGTGACTGCTTCACTTGTGCATTTTCCGCTTCCGTTTCTTCTGTCTCTTTTTCCGGAATCTGAACAGCAACTTTCTCCGGCTTCCCATCACCTACGGAAACCTGCAGTTCCTCCGTATAAGCCCCATCCTCACTCTTCTCGATTCTGTGGCCTTTCTGATAAATTTCACTGTTTCCATTTGTCAGTGTCATCGCCATTCCTGCCAGATTTCCACAGACGGCAACGATCAGAAACAAACGGAGGCTTTCTTTATCAGCAATACCATCCAGCCTGAGCCACCCTGCTTTCCAGACTAGCACAGTGCCAAACGCTGTCATAAAAATAATAAAATGTACCCACATACTGCTTTCTCCTACACTTCAATATCAACAATTCTGCGCCCAAGCCAGTAAGATAACACATAAATCCCTAGACAAAGTGTCATCGCACACATTCCAAAAAGATTTCCATACAGTACGCTTAAGAATCCCGGAGAGGTCAGTTTCAGGTAGAGAATGATTCCGGCCGGCATCAGACTCATGATCATCTGTTCTGCTTTCTTCGCCGCCAGCGTTGTCTCAATTTCTTTACGGACATCGATCTTGTCTCCAAGCATCCGCGCAGAAGTCTGTATGATCCGATTCATATCTCCACCGGTTCTCTTGGCGGTGTAAAATACTGCAGCAAAATTTTCCACATCTTCAATACCACTCCTGTCTCCAAGGCTCAGTAAAAGTTCCTCAACCGGAACACTGACTCTGAGCTGTGTTTCTATGTAATGAAACTCCTTCACGATATCTGTCTCTTTCGGATACAGTCTCTCCAGATCCCTGGAACATGCTGCCACTGCATTTTCGACAGAGTAACCAGCCTGTACAGCTACGCTTAATGCATTCAGTGCATCCTTGACTGATAATTCAGTTTCCTTTTTCGTTCTCTGATCAATCCTTTCTTTTTCAGTCTCATAAACAGGACAGTAACAGGAACTGTCAGCAGCATCAGCCACCAGTTTTGATAAAACAGATAATCCATTGCTCCACAGAGCAGAATGCTCTGTATCAGATATTTCAGAATCTCTGTTTTTGAAAATGATATTCCGCATAATTCTGTTTCATATAGTCACCCCTGCCCGTATCAGTTTTCCCGGTTCAGAAGGGACGCAATCTGCACCAGCCCTTTTCCCTCCTGCCACTGATATAATGTTCCGGGTTTTTATTTCATGATCTTCGAATCCACAGATTTCTGTTATCTCCAGTACTTTCCGGCTTTTATCCCGCATTCTTCCCAGATGGATCAGTATATCCACTCCTGAGGCAATCTGACGTCGAATCGCTTCCAGCGGAAGATCTACTCCCATCAAGTCATTGTTTCCAGACGAGAGAGCATATCCTCGGCCGAATTGGCATGTGCCGTACTCAAACTGCTTCATGACCGGTATTCAGTGCCTGTAGCATATCTACCGCCTCGCCTCCGCGGACTTCACCCACAACAATACGGTCCGGTCGCATACGAAGAGCGGTCTTGATCAGATCACGTATCGTAACTGATGTTGCACCTTCTGTATTTGCCATCTTTGCCTCCAGCCGTACCAGATTCTCAATACCCTGAATCTTCAGTTCTGCATTGTCTTCAATAGTGATCAGTCTCTCGTCACTGGGTATAAAATTGGACAGTGCTCCTAGAAACGTTGTTTTTCCACTTCCTGTTCCTCCGCCAATGACCATGGAATATCTTGCCCTGACCAGTGTTTTCAGAAATTCCGCACATTCCGCAGACAGACTTCCAAGCGCGATCAGTTTTTCCATGGTGATCGGTGTATCCGGAAAACGGCGGATCGTCAGTATCGGACCATTCAATGCAACCGGGCGGACCACCGCATTCACTCTGGCTCCGTTCTCCAGACGGGCATCCACAATAGGCATTGATTCGTTGACCACCCGGTTGCATTTTCCGACGATCTGCTGGATCACATCTTCCAGCTTTTCTCCGGAAGTAAAGGTCTTTTCCCAACGGGAAAGCTTTCCGGCCCGTTCCACAAATATTGCATCCGGACCATTCACCATGATCTCTGTCACCGTTTCGTCCTCGATCAGTTCCTGTAGCACATCCAGTTTTCTTACAGAATGAAACAATTCCTGACGGAGCTGTACTTTTTCCTTCAGAGAAAGGCAGGAATCCCGCATCCTCTCCAGAATCAGTGTATCAATTTCTTCCAGGATCTCTTCATCGGTCAGTTCTCTTGCAAGGTCCAGTTTTTCCATCAGAAGCATTCTCAGTGACTGAAAGTTTCTCTACTCATACCTCATCCTTTCCGAGCAGTTCTCTGACAAAATCGCCAAGCGTTCCCCAGACCAGCTGCTCTGCGCGAAACGGCTCTGCCAGGACTTCCTGTCCATACGGCAGATTCAGTTTTACCATACGGCTCAAAATCTGCGGATAATCCCGCACACTCAGAAGTTCTTCAAACTGTGCCAGTTTACTCCGTGACATTTTGTCTGTTTTTATCGGAGTATAAACCGTAGTACACATGTCCAGCATCTGAAAAACCTCCTCGATCCCGTTTCCTATATCAAGTACAATCATCTCATAAGAACTGTGGAGAATGATCTCCTGCAAAAGATGTTCCCAATCCTGCCAGGAAGTTCCTCTGATATCCTCCGGTGACTGCACAGGTGGAATAAAATCCACGTTTCCCATACTCTCTGCCATTCCATTCATCTTAACTGCAATCCCTGTACTTCCCTGTTTTACAAAATACAGAAGATCACTGAGTGTATGTAAAAATTTTTCTGCATCAGTTCTTCAAACCCGGCATACTCTTCCAGATTCAGATAAAGGACACTTTTTTTCCCTGCCAATATCTGCGCCAGTGTCAGTGCAAAGCAAGTCTGAAGGCAGCCTCCCAGCGGCGAATATACTCCCAGTATCTCCGTCGTCTTCTTTAATACTGGCAGCTGCGCCGGAAGAATTGCCTTCTCCGCACCATAACAGGCCATCACTTCGCGTACTACATCTGATGATGCCTGATATTTATACACACCAGTATACTTCTCCAGTTCCTTTGGCTTACTTCCCTCTGTCAGGATCACGATCTTACCAATATCCAGTTCTCCTATTTCCCGGCACATTGCTCCGAAGAAATCAACAGCAACTCTACGGGGTTCTTCTTCACATATGCCACCAGACTTTCCACACTGGTAAAAGCCTGGATTTCAAAAGGGATATTTTTCTTCTGATTCAGATAGTCCATAAAGTTGCAGGCATACTCTGCCTCCAGATCACAGACTGCAAAAATTTGTTTTTTCAATACATACCTCCTGCATACAGCATCACACTCATAAAGACAGGAACCGTGAAATGAATATTTTCCCACGCAGTCCCATTTCGGTAATAAGCTTTCCGTTCGCCTGTCCGGATATACGTTTTCATATATTTGACCAAATATTGGATTCGCTGGCTGAAACCGCCGCACAAGATCAGAATGGCCAGTGAAAGCAGCCCTCCTGTCAGAAATGCATACCAGATACACCACAGAATATGTACTGGTCCCATAATTCCTCCCAGTACACAAAAAGTTTGATATCTCCCGAACCAAGCATTCGGAAATAAAACAGCCATCCGAGAACCACCAGTGGAATTCCTGTACCTGAAATAAAAAATGCCGTTCCATTCCATCCTCCACGCCACAGATCATATCCGAACCCGATCAGCATCGAAAAAAGGATCCAGCTGTTTTTTATTTTCATCTGATACAGATCCATTAAAACAGCAACTCCGGTGATCGTCAGAAGCAGTATCCTGCCACCAATAACACCCATCACACTCCTTTCTGTATACAATTATCTCAATTATAAAAAAGGGATTTCCGTCTGAACCGACGGTTATGAATACCAGAAGATCTCTGGTGAGTTTTATTATAGAACGGACCGTGCCGTTTTGTAAAGAAGATTCGTTCGCCAAATTCTCTGTATTTCCGACATTTATGCACCGGACTTGCGGTTGCACAATCCGCTTCTGTTGGGTATAATAAAAAGCAACAGCAAAAGGGGGGCTTCATCTTCATCATGGAAAAAAACATCAAAAAAATCGAAGATATGTCGCTGAATGCCTGGCCATCTCACAAAATGGAGCTTTACGATGGCTGGATCCTGCGATTTTCTTATTTCTATACGCACCGTACCAACAGTGTGGAACAATTTGGAAACTCTACGCTTCCATGGCGTGAAAAGGTTGCCTACTGCGAAGATGTTTACAAACGTCTGGGATCTCCTGCTATCTTTAAGATCAGTCCGCTGGTATCTCCGGATTTTGATTATACTCTCGAAAACCGTGGTTATGAGATCCAGCATGTAACTGAAGTCATGACGCTTCATCTGAGTGATGCACGTCTGGATGCGCCATATTCTGCCGTAACGATCACGGATGAGATTCCGGATATCTGGATCACAAGTCTTTTGATCTGAAAGGAATGACAAACCCGATCCACCGGGCCGTTGTTCCTTCTATGTATCGTGCCATTCCCAAAGAAACGATCTGTGCTTCCATCTGGAAAGAGGGGAAGATCATCGCTACAGGACTTGGTATCCTTGACCGTGACTACATCGGAATCTACGCGATCCATGTAAAGGAAAACTATCGCGGACAGGGATTTGCACGCCAGATCTGTACTGCACTTCTCACGGAGGGCATGAAAAAAGGTGCTGAAAATGCCTATCTTCAGGTCGTTCAGGGAAATACCGCTGCCAAACGACTGTATGCATCTCTTGGCTTTACTGATTTTTATACGTATTGGTTCCGTGTGCAGCCTGAAGCTGTAACACAGAAGGAGTTTCATGAAAAAAAATACTGGTGGTCTGTATCGGATCACTTTTTCTGATCACTTTATCCGGCTGCAGTCTGGGAGATGTTGTTGATCGTTTCTCAGATTCAGAAGATACACAGATTCAGGACATCAATCCTGGGAGCACCCGTGTATATATGGATGAGATCCGGGGTACTCTTCAGTATTTTACCGGTAATCAGCTTACTCTTCTCAGCGGATCGGATAACTATGTCTTTGATATTTCCCAGGCAACTCTGGAATGTGCAGACGGAATGCTCTGTGGCGATGCTGTCAGCGTAATCTACGAAGGGCAGCTTGACAGTACGGATACAGGTGCTGTCCGCGTGCTCAAAGTTGTTGACGACTATCATGATACTTCCGAAGTAAAAGAAGGAACTACGCGTGGACAGGTTCAGAATCTGACCGCCAATTCCATTACGATCAGATCTAAAGGTGGAAAAACCGTTACTTTCCCGATCACAGGAACAGAACAATATTATCAGGGCGGCATCAAAGCGGCAATTGGGTTTATCTTCACTATAAGGGAGATTTTGGTCCAGCTTCAGCCGATGATCCAAATGTACTTGATGGTTCTCAGATGAAAATCTACAGTGTTTCTGATATTGATCCGCTCAATGTGCCTGCACCCACTCCTACTCCTGCACCTCAGGAGGGAGTTGAGATCAAACCGGAAAACAAAACTCCGGGCTGTGATCCAGAACATTCAGACAAATATCCTTCAGGTATCCCCAGAGAATACCACAAACATCCTGAATCTGGACATGTCTGCAATTCCCTGTTATTTCAGTGTGGAATCGAATCCGGAGCACATGTAAATGTAATTTATACCGGAGACTTCAATGGAACAACCCTTGATGGACTCACAATCCTCGGTATCACCGGAGATATCCCGGAAAACTTAAGTGAACGCAATACCGGCTTCACTATTTCCGGAGAAATTACTGCATCCACTGCCAACACCATCACCCTTCTGACTTCTGATGGCGTGCGAATCACCTGCAATACAGAAAGTGCCTCTAATGAATCCACTGGCGGACTTCTTACCGGCAGTTCCGTGAAGGTCACTTTCAACCCGGCCGATTCCAGGCAGACCAATATCTATACTGCATTAAAAATAGAAGACCTGTGATTTGGTCTTCTGCAACAGATGTTTGTCATAACTTAAAATCCCGGCAGTTTTGCCGGGATTTTCTACAGATTTATGTTGATTTTGCATTTTAACATAGGCAGTCCCCTATCTATCACCACCAAAGAGCAATGCTACTTCAGCGCTCTTTTCTCTTTAATCGCATCAAACCCTTCCTGAAATCTTTCAACAGGAAATACATGTGAAATCAACAGATCTGTATTGAGTTCTCCATTCAGAATTGCCTCCGCAATCTGGTCATGCGTTTTCATCTCTTCCGTCTCAATCGGCCACTGTACAAACTGAACCGTAAAATTTCTCATCTGACTGATATCAAGTTTTAATTCATTTCCTGTTCTCAGGCCATATACTGCAATCTTGCCTTCCTGCGCGATTATCTTCATTCCCTGGTCAATCGTTGTCAGACTTCCGATCGTATCCAGATAAAGTGTAACTTTGCCTTTTTCTTTCTCCAGAAATTCCGCTTTTCGATCAGCATCGTGATTATTGCACACTTCTTTTGCACCGATCTTTTTAGCTATTTCCAGGCTGCTGTCACGATTTCCAATCATCTGTACATCCGTATATCCTTCACAGATCAGGTTGGAAAGAAAGCACAGACCAACCGGTCCATCTCCGACGATCACAATATGATCTTCCTTTTTTACATTCATTCGGTTCACTGCACTGCATGTCTCTTTCAGTGTGATCATCAGGGATGCCTGCACTGCTGTAATTCCTGCCGGAACAACCTGCTGCGTCAGGCCCGGAGCGTATGATTTTCCATCCTCTTCCATGGCTTTCGCATCTGTCACCAGTCCGTATTCGGAAAATCCACCCCAGGAACTTGCATATTTATCAGATGCTGGAAGACTTGCGCGAACAACCATGTCTCCAATTTTATAGGCTTTTACTTTTTCACCGATTTGGACAACTCTTCCGGCACTTTCATGTCCGAGAACTGTCGGGAATACCTGAGCTTCCGGCAGTTCTCCCCGAATAATTTCCATATCTGTTCCATTACATATCATACAGCTTTCTATTTTGACCAATGCTTCATATGGTCCTGGTTCTGGCATCGGAATATCATCTGCCAGACGAATCGTTCCATCTTTTTCTACTATAATTCCCTTCATTTTAGTCCTCTTTTCTGCATATAAGTTTTACCTTATGATGTCCTTGCAAATTCCAGAAAATTTTCTTGACCTCTACTCCATCCAGTGTCATTTTTACAATTTTCCCTTCACCTTCTGAGGACACATCAAGACACATATTGACATATCTGAGATTGAAAATTCTGATTTCTGATAACACTGTCGGAATAAATCCCTCAAACCATATTCCTTCTATATCTTTTTTCAGACCGAATACACCTGACAGTAATAACGATATATAAGCAATTGCATTCCATGTCTGTGCAGGCCATCTCCATGCTCGTCCATCATCTGCATTATAAACTTCATAAAATGTCTTATTAAAAACAGCATTTCTGATCTGCTGTGCGATCAAAGTGACAAGTAATTCTTCTTTTCCAAGTTCTGCAGCTGCAACTGCATATCCGGTCGTATAAACCGTCCATACAGACCTTGCCAAATGAGTTTTTTCAAGATGTCCCGGCATCAGCGGAATACCATACGGTGTTATTATTTTATGCTCCAGATTATCCATAATCAAATTTTTCTGCTCTTCAGATGCGATTCCCCAGATGTTCCAGATAACACCTTCTTCACCTGCTGTTTCCCATACCTCATCTTTAAATGCCACTGACCCGTCAGGCCCCGACGTAAATATTCCAGCGGTCGGATTCCAGTACTTATTTCGTATCATTTCCAGCATCTGTGCTGCTAAAAATTTATAGTGTTCCGCTGGTTCTCCTAGACATTTCAGGATATTAAATGCACATTCAAAAGCATACATAAAATAAATTTCTGTGCTTAAGGCATAGCCCCCTGCTTCCGTATCTTCGTAAGCATCATTTGAGGAACAGAATGCTGCATAAACTAATCCTTTTTCTTCGTTAAATACTTTTTCACACTGTTGTATTTTTGCTTTTATCGTATCTGCATTTTTTAACAAGAGTTCTCTGTCATGTGAAACCAGATAGTACTCCCAGACAGAAATAACTACTGCTGCCAGGCCATCCACTGCATTGTCTTTTCCTGATTTTAGAATATATTCTACTGTTCTTCTGGTTATACCAGATTCAATAAAGCCAATACCTCTTAGCAGCATCTGCATTGTATCCCGACACCAGACTCCAAACCCCATTCCAGTTCCCTGAAAAGCTCCGGCTGACCACATTCCCTGTTCACCCTCAAAGGCATATTGTGGAGATTTTGCCTTATCAAGAACATCCATTGCAATCTGAAATGCAGCATCTACAGCTGGAATTCCGGTACTGATTCTGAATTCTTCCCGTGAACTTTCTCTCTTCCATTCACTTCCTCTATTCAATACTCTTGTCATATCTCCCATAGGGTTATGACACCACTGAAATTCTTCTGTCACCCGCTGCAACGAAATCACATGTTCAGGAGAAACTACATATGCATCTGGCTTTCCATACATCTCATCTTCAAGATGATTATAATAAATTGAATAATGATCATTTTTGAAAAATAATTTGTCCTTGCATACCAGTTCTCTTCTCGTTTCCTCTGAAATAATCTCTTCCTTATACTCATCGGCTGTATGAATTCCACATACCTCCATCCATACCAGCATCCCATTATTTTCACTTTCAAATGCTCCGGCATTTCCACATTTTGTATCAATCTGTACATGTAAATCATACTGCCCGAATCATATATATTTAGTTCTCTCTCACCTCCCTGAACTCGACATTCAGTTCCTTTTCGGGTAATTTTCAGCTGGATAATTCCATTTTGATGATGAAGATAGGTTTCCTGATTATTTAAATGTAATCTGTTCTGAAAAGCATCCCATATAATGCTGATTCCTAGTGTCCTTATATAAATTACATGATTCATACCAACATCCAGCATAAGACTGATTTCATATCCCTCTGCTTTAAATCGGAAATCTTTCTCTTCAACATCAAACATCTTAATATCTGGCCAGTCTGTAGTCATATAATCAAATGGTATGCAGAAATTATTTTCTTTATCTAATTTCTGGTATCTCCATTCTCTTCTCCAGATTTTTCTGTCATCATCTTTCTGTACGCTATTAATTCCATTCAACATAAAACGGCAACTTTCTCATTCTACTTAATATATATTCTCTGTGCACTTCATCCGGTTCTTCAAATTTCACACACTCTTTTCCAATCCACTGGTATTTCATTTTGCCTAAAGAATGATATTTTAATAGTTGAATCTTTTTGACTCCATCACCCAATGAACTGATATATTTTATTATTTCATCAAGCTCCTGTTCTGTATCATTCACATTATGTACCATTGGAATACGAATCCAGATGTCCGCTTCCTGTGATAATTTTTGCAAATTTTCTTTTATCATTCTGTTCGTTACACCAGTATATTTTCTGTGCGTGTCTTCGGTACCAGCTTTGACATCTACTAAAAAAAAGATCCGTATATGGCAGTATCCCTTCTATTGTGTCCCATGCTACATTTAAAGCGGTATCTATACAGATATGTATTCCTCTCTGCTTCAGAATTTCTGCTGTTTTCTTTATATTTTTCGCCTGAAGAAGACATTCTCCACCTGAAAATGTAACTCCTCCAAACTCTGGAAATACCATAGAGTCTCTGTATGCTTCCTCAACAATCTCTTCAACTGTTTTACTAACTCCATACACTGACAAAGCATTGGTCGGACACTGTTCAGCACATTTTTCGCATACTTTACAATCTTTTCTTTCATAAATATGCCTGCCATTCTGTACATCAAATCTGTGATGTTCTGGACATATTTGAGTACACATTCCACATCCAATACATAATTCTTCATTGTAAGAAATCTGAGGTTTCGCCTGTATTGTTTCCGGATTATGACACCACTGGCATTTCAGATTACATCCTTTAGTAAATACAGTTGTCCTGACTCCCGGTCCATCATGTACAGAAAAATGCTGAATATTGGTAATTCGAATTGTATTATCCATTTCTTAAAGCCCTCTGTATAATTTCATCCTGTAATTCTTCGCTCAATGATATGAATGGAGCGCTGTAGCCACACACTCTGACCACAAGATTTCTGTACTGATCAGGATTTTCTTTTGCTTTTATCAATTTGTCTTTATCGACAAACATTGAAGTCTAATGCACTTCCTCCACAATGAACAAAGGCACTCAGCACATATTCAAATAATGCTACATCTGTATCTGTCTGACTTACCGGCATTTCCAGATAAGTCACCCCACAGCCCGGATATTCTGCCATGTCAATTGACCGCAAAGAATTCATCAGTGTAGCTGCATCAATATTTTCCGAAGTTTCACCTGGATTACAGCCTCTTGATATTCTTTGTCCCGCATGCCTTCCATCAGGTGTGGCCCATGTATTTTCTTTTACAACATCATAAAAGAAGAATGCAAATAATGAAGCTTCGTAATATCCGCCTCTTGGATTCGGCATACCTGAAGAGTGTTTTGCAAGATCATGAAATACCTGTTTTGCAAGTTTATCTACTCCGGCATCCGGCTGTCCATATTTTGGAAGCTTATTCATCAGATACTGTCTATCTGCCTCAAACCCCTGAAAATCAGCCTTGATCATCTCTTTCAGATGTTCCAGTGTATATTTTCTGTCTTCAAATACAGTCTTCTTAATCGCATAAAGTGAATCAATAAACGTACCAATTCCAATCAGTGAAAAGCTGGTAGAATTATATACAGCCCCACCTTTTGTAATTTCGGTCTTCTTCTCAATACAGCTTTTCATAGTTGCAGAATATAATGGCATCGGATTTATTTCACTCCATATCTGTTCAAAGCGATAATAATGTACTGCACACATCGCAAGAAACTGTGCCGTGTTATATACAACACTCTCATAAAACTGTTCAAAATTCTGTGCTGTATCAACTCTGGACATTCTGAGATTTTCCTTTGACCAGAAGTCCAGTTCTTTTGGAAATAGCATTGCATCCAAAAGCAGCGGTAAATTAAGATACATAAATGCTCTTGAATTACATTCGTTAGAAAGAACCGGCTCCTGACATCCACCTGCAAGGTACATCCTACAATCTTCTATTTTTTTCCCTGCTCTGTGATGAGCTTCGATCAAAACATCGTCATTCAGGATTGAAAGACAGTTGCGTCCTAATTTTGCGATCAGTGCAACATGTTTTTTTGTATTTATCAGGATGTTTTGAAGAGATTCTGATTTGCAGTTTAGGACTTGATACCTCATACTTTTCAAATGAATTTAATATCATTTCTGTAACTTCGTTATAAATGATATTTCCTTCCCTGTCACAACCACCAATCACTACAGAAGCATTTGTTCCACTTGTGTTCTCATTATGTTTCCATCTTGCTTCTGTTATCAGCATCATACAATCTATCAGATTCTGAGCTTCTTCTTTTGTGATTCGTTGTTCTTCAATGTCTTTTCTGTAATATGGATACAAAATCCTGTCATAGTGTCCCATGACTGCAAATCCGCTGCCTTCCATTGCAGTACAAAGTTCTCTTGTAAACCACACAGATGTCAATGCTTCATAAAATGTCTTTGCCGGAAGACGTGGAACTCTTCCTGCTGTGTCACGGATTCGGATAAGCTGTTCCCGTACAGAATCATCTTTTTCTGTCTGGAGCATTCTGTCTGCTTCTTCTGAGAATTTATATCCCAATGTAATTGCCGCATCACAGGCTGCCAGCATGCTGTCCTTGAATTCCTGTTCTTCTGTACTTTCGGCTTTCATTTCCGAAACTTCTTTTCGGATCTTCTCAAATCCATCATAAAGTACACGTTCTACATCAGCATAATGATGTGAATGATCTGTCATCATCTCTGCAAAAAGGAGGTCTCTTTCCACATATGGCTTTCTCCAGTCATCAAATTCCTTTACCGGATAATGCGTTCTGAGCGCCCAGCAGCCAAGCCCCGGTATTGGAGGAAATGCCCCTGCAACTGAATTTCTGTCCCTTCCTGTAATGACTTCTGAATAAAAAGGACAGTACCTGAAAACTTTGACTTTGCATTTCTGTGCAATTGCCTCATATGTCCATTTTTCTGTACCATTGCAGATACTTTTCTTTCTCATAACGCTGATTCAATTCATTTTCGATTTCCGATACATCAACCGGATATGTGCTATAAAATTCTTCGCTTTCTTTTTTGAATTCTGCTTCATTAAATACAAAAGACATTACTGTCCCTCCTTACTCATCTATCTTCCACCCATTCCTGTCAGTGATATTCCTTCAACCAGGGATTTCTGGAAAATTATATAGAAAATAACTCCCGGTATAATGCTGATTGCTGTTGCAGCCATCAATGCTGACCAGTCTGTTCCGTATTGTCCGCTGAACGCATATAAACCTATAGGAAGAGTTTTGTACTTGTCTGATGATGTAACGATCAGTGGCCAGAAGAAAGATTTCCATGAATTTACAAACGTAAATATTGCCAGTGATGCAAGACCTGGTTTTGACATTGGCAAAATGATTCTCAGAAAAATTGCCACCCTGCTGCATCCATCTATTTTAGCAGCCTCTTCAATTTCTGCCGGGATAGTAAGAAAGAACTGCCGGAGCATGAACACACCAAATGCGCTGAAAACTGGAGGTACAATCAATGCGGCATAAGAATCATGCCATCCCAATATACGTAATATCATGTATAATGGTATGATAGTTACCTGAATCGGCACCATTAATGTTGACAGATATACAAAAAACACCTTATCTCTTCCCTTAAATTTCAATCTTGCAAATGCATATGCCGCCATTGCTGATGTGAATACTGTCAGTGCCGTTGTTGCCAGTCCTACGAAAATTGAGTTAAACATATATCTGGCAAATGGAAATGCATTCCATGCTCTCTCATAGTTTTCAGTAGTTACTCTGGAACCAATCAATGATATAGTATCCTGCAAAACTTCCGACTTTGGTTTCAATGATGTAGAAACCATATATACCAGCGGAATAATAAATATTACAGCTATTATGCTGATAAGAACAATTGATATAATTCCTCTTTTTTTCTTCATGTAAGCCTCCTGCTTATGAGTCATAATTTACTAAACGTTTTTGCTGTTTCATCAAAATGCCTGTAATAATAAGCATACAGAAGAATAATACCCAGGCAATCGCAGACGCGTATCCCAGTCTCTGATATTTAAATGCATTGTTATACAGGTACAGTACCATCGTGTTTGTTTCATTATTAGGTCCTCCCATTGTTGATACAAATGTCTGATCAAATACCTGAAAGGAACTGATAACAGTCATTACCACTGCAAAGAAAATTGATGGTGACATTGCAGGAAGTGTTATCTTAAAGAAAATCTGGATTGAATTTGCCCCGTCTATCTTAGCGGCCTCTGTCAATGATTTGGGAACGCTCAGTAACCCGGAAATAAAAATAACCATGTTATATCCAAATCCCTGCCAGATACTGACGATCACAACTGCGATCATTGCTGTCTTTGTACTTCCAAACCAGTTAAATCCTTCTGCTCCAAAAAACGTAACACTGTATTTACAATTCCCGTATCATTCAAAATCCATTTAAAAATCATGGTTGAAGATACAATACCTACCATCATTGGAAGGAAAAAAACAGATCTGAAAAACTGATTTGCTTTTTTCAAACTTGTAATCCACACGGCCATTCCAAGTGCTATTACTACATTTAAAGCCACATACGCAATAACATATACAAACGTATTTTTCATTACCTTAAAAAACAAAATATCTTTAGTAAACAAAGTTATAAAGTTTTTTAATCCAACAAATGTATGAGTTCCTGTAAGAGGCCAGTCATATAAACTCATAACCAGCGAGAATACCATTGGTATCAGTGTAAATATCAAAAATCCAATGAAATTGGGTGCAAGAAATAAAATCGCAGCACCGAGATCACTCTTCTCTTTTTTTCTACAAGATTTGTTTTTTTATTTATTTTCACGTCCGTTTTCACCTCTTTTTAAGTAAGGCAGGTAAGTTCTCTCACCTGCCTCATCTGCCTTATTACTGTAAAATCATGTCTACCTGTGCCTGAATATCTTTCGCTGCATCTTCTGCTGATACTTCGCCTGCCCAAACTGTATCCATTCCTGAATTGAAAACAGTGCTTACTTCAGAATATTTCTTGGTAACATAATATGGCACACCAATTTCCATAGATTTCTTTATCGCATCTTCCAGTCCTTCCTGTTCACTTGTTGACTCATAATAATAATCTCTTACAGAGTCACGTGACGGAAGTGCTCTTCCATTCTCTGCCAGAAGTTTCTGTGCTTCTGGCTTGTCAGAACTTCCAGTGCCTGATACGCTTCCTTCGGATGTTTTGATTCTGAAGTTACAGCAAGTGCTGAACCATTAATTGTTGTAACCTGTTTTTCAGCCTTAGGAATAATAGAATATCCAACATTAAAATCACAGTAATTTACAACATTTGTGACAGTCCACGGTCCATCTATCAACATTCCGATATTACCGCCTTCAAACTGTTCCCAGTTCCATACTGTATTCGCTGTATCAGCAATCTTTGGAGCAACTTTATCTACATTGATCAGATCTGCCAGAGACTGTAACGCTGCTGTAGTCTTATCACCTGTAATATCAAATTCACCTTTTTCGTTAATAATTTCTCCTCCCAGTGACAGAACCTGAGGATCATAATAATCCAGACTGGAAGCAAATACTGTTCCGTAGTTTCCATCCTGTGTCAGCTGTTTACATTTATCTTTAAATTCTTCCCAGGTTGTATTTTCATCCGGATATTCAACTCCATATTTATCAAACAGATCTTTATTGTAGTACATAATATATGGACCGAAGTCATATGGAAGTGCATAAACCTGATCATCGAATATAAAGGAATCGAGAATTCCTGAATAGAAATCATCAATATTTATATCTTCATCTTTTTCGATATAATCGCTGATTGGAAGCATAGAGTTTGTATAATCTGATGCTCTGGAAAAATGCATATATATTAAATCAGGTGCATTGCCACTCGCCAGTCTACAGGAAGTTTTGTCCAGTAACTTGTCCAGTCTGTATTCTCAACTGTTACTGTGATATTTGGATATTTCTCATGGACAAGATCTGCTACCTGCTGCCATATCTGAGCTTCCACATCACTCTCACACTTATTAAGCCAGTGAAGCTCAACTGCTTCATCACCTGATGCGGTGTCGTCTGCCACTGTATTGTCTGCTGTTTCAGTTGCTTCTGTTGTTTCCTGATCTGCTGCTGTACTGTCATCTTCCTTCTGTGTACTGTCATTTCCACATGCAGTCATAGAGAATGCCATTAATGCTGCCAGTACCATTGCTGCTGTTTTTTTCTTCATATTAATCTCCTTTCTTGTATGTCAACCGGTTATCACATCTGATACGACGAGAATAACATTGCTTCTGTATTTTGTCAATATGTATCGTCACATTTTATTGTTTTTATGAATTTTGCAACATTTTTTTGTGCATTATTTGTATATTTTTATTTTTGCGCAGCATGTTAACGGTTGACATATTTTTTATGTTAACGGTTGACACATTTTTCAATATATATTATTATAAATCTAATATTTAAAGGAGGTTCTTACATGGCAACAATCAAAGATGTGGCTGCTCTTTCCGGTGTGTCCGTCACTACCGTATCTCGTGTACTAAATAAAAGAGGTTATATTTCTGAAGATACGTACAAAAAAGTGTACGATGCAATGGCCAAACTAAATTATCAGCCCAACCAGCTTGCCCGCAGTCTTTCCAAGCAAAAAACCAACTTCATAGGGCTTCTGGTTCCTGATGTTTCTCATCCTTTTTTTGCAGAAATGACACATTTGCTTGAAATTTCTCTTTTTAACCATGGATATAAACTCATACTCTGTAATACACAAAGAAATGACATGCGCGAACAAAGTTATCTGGATATGCTTCGACAGAACAAAGTAGATGGAGCAATTGTAGCTACTCACTATCTCCAGACTTCTGACTACAAGGATTTGTCTCTTCCGCTCGTTGCAATGGATGTATTCCTTGATGAGTCAATTCCTTCTGTTCACTCTAATCATATTCGCGGTGGTAAGTTAGCTGCCCGACCTTTTATAGACGGCAATGCGCGCTGTGTCCTTCAGATTCGTGGAGACTCTGACATTAAATCCCCTGCCTGGATGAGACACTCTGTATTTGCAGATGAATTGCTTGAACATAATATCAAATGTATTGATTATGAATTAAAAGCCGATGAATTTGATATTTCCTCTTACTGCAAAATTATTCAAAAACAGTTAGACAGTCATCCTGAAATAGATGGTGTCTTTTCGACAGATATTATTGTATCTTATGCAATAAAATATATATTGGAAAAAGGGAAAAAAATTCCAGATGATTATATTATTGTCGGATATGACGGTGTAGATATAAGCAATTATGTGTATCCTTCACTCTCTTATGTACGCCAACCATTTGAAAAACTTGCTGACACTATTGTCGATGTACTGTTACGAAAAATAAACGGTGAAAACCTGACAGATGATGTTGTTATAAATGATGTCAAATTCATAAAAGGAAATACCACACGATAACCAATATAAAAAGAGACTGTTATTTATAACAGACGCTTACATCTGTTTCTGATAACAGTCTCCTTTATTTTTATGTAATTATTTCCATTTTCCCTGATTTTATTTCCTACGAAATCTTTCCCTGATTTCTTTTTCCCCATTTTTGAGCCATTCTGTCACCCTGGGTATATTTCCTAAAATCTGGCAAAAAGATTCATATTCCTGACAGATCCCTTTTCCATGAGGAACCATGTAAGCCCCGGCATCACTCCCGCAGCTGTTTTTATTCCTTTTTCAAAAGCCATGTGAACCAGTTCTTCAGATCTGGCTATGATCGGCCTGAGGACCTCATCATCATACCTCCCACATCCGAGCAGATTTCGTACTGTTACAAGTGTCGGAACCCATACAGTATCACTGTCAGCAAGCATGGACAGCGTTTCTTCATCCATATAATTTCCATGCTCCAGGCTGTCCACGCCAGCTTCGATCGCAGCCCTCGTTCCATACACACCATTCGTATGACTCATGACCGCAAATCCTTCTTCATGAGCAATATGTACCATTTCTTTTACTTCTTCTGCCTCCAGCGGTTCTCCTGTCACTTTGCCGTGATTCTTAAAATCCAGAAGTCCTGTCGTCATGATCTTGATGAAATCTGCACCTTCTTCTCCTGCCTTCAGCACCAGTCCGTGAAACTCTTTGAGATTATCAAATCCGTGTCCTACGATTTCTCCATAATGTCCGTTTCTGTGGATTGCAAAAACAGGTGTCCGATAATCAATCCCGTATTCCGGGGCCAGTTTTGCTGCCAGCACTGCCACTCCATAAGGATCACCACCATCTCTTACAAAAGAAACCTCTGCTTCCTGATATGCCCGCAGACATTGCCGCACGGCTTCTTCATTTGCCTTTTCCCGATGTAATGCTACTGCCTCCCGATAGTTTACACCATTCATCAATGCATGTGCATGACACTCTCCAAACATCTTCTCTTACCTCAGATCACTGTTTGAAGAACTGACGGATTTCATCTTCTGATGCCTTGACAGATCCCTGTACAAAGAATGCTTACCGCCTCCGCGTCCGTTTAATGCCGCATTCATCTCTTTTGTAAACTGACGCAGATCACCATTCTGTTCTCCTATCGCATATTTGTAACTTCCATCTCCATTTGCAGAAAATACGGCGCAGCATCCGCTGCATTTCTGCATAACCGCATCTGCCATTCTGCGTACCTGATCAGCTTCCAGTCCCTCATGGAAAAGAAGCACGCTTCCTGCACCTTCCCAGTTCTTTGCCTCTACTGTACAGAGTTCATCAAACATGTGGTTCACCTGGCCTTTGAGACGGAAATTTTCATCCTGCAGACGGGTCACTGCAGCCGCTGTCTCTCCAATCTTTGCAGAAAGTTTCATGGATACCTGACGGTTCTGATCATTTACCATATTCAGATAATCCATCACTCTCTTTCCGCAGATCATGGTCAGACGGATCCCCTCATGGAAGTTTTCTACTGTCAGGATCTTGACTGCACCGATCTCACCAGTATGTGTCACATGTGTTCCGCAGCATGCACAGAGGTCGGAGCCCGGAAAACGTACCAGGCGCACCTGTCCGGTCAGTTCCTTCTTGCTTCTGTAATCCAGTTTGTCCAGTTCTTCTCTGGATGGGTAAGTAATCTCTACTTCACTGTTTTCCCAGATCTTACGGTTCGTCTCTGCCTCAATTTCAGCAAGCTGCGTCTCACTCAGTACACCGCTTAAATCTACTGTGAGCACATCACTGCTCATATGAAATCCAACATTGTCATATCCATATGCAGCATGCACAAGCCCACTGACAATATGTTCTCCGGAATGCTGCTGCATCAGATCAAATCTTCTGTCCCAGTCAATCTTTCCGGTGACTTCCTTTCCTGGTTCGATCGCCTCTTTTGTATAATGGATGATCTCACCGTTCTTCTCATGTACTTCCAGCACTTCCACATCATTCAGCATACCAAGGTCACATGGCTGTCCGCCGCCCTCCGGATAAAAAGCGGTCTGATCCAGAATGATCTCATATCCTTTTTTACCTTCTCTGCATTCCAGAACTTTTGCAGTAAATTCTTTTGTATATACATCTTCATAATATAATTTTCTTGTCTCGCTCATAATGTTATTTCCTTCTTTCTGTTTTTCTGCCCCTTAGTATAGCACAGTTTGTGTTTTGTTCACAGAAAAATGCACTTCCTTTATACGAAAAAAAGACAGGCGAGCGTAACGCATCGTCTGCCTTTCTCTCATATATTTTAATTAAAAGGTAAGGGCATATTTATCAACGCTTATCTGAGCTTTTCCATCTGCTGCAAAGCTGATATTATCTGCTTCCTGAGGAGTAAACAGTACCATCGTTGCAGTCTGGCTTCCGTCATTGATAAAATCTCTACGCTGAATCTGTCCATAAGAATTCTTAACGTCACTTCACCACCTGCCGGTTTCACCTGAATATCTCTTTTATGAAGGATGTCATACATATATCCACTACGGCTGCGGTCAAGAGAGAGAACTTCTCTTACCGGATCATAAGTGATCGTAGAATCATAGGTTTCATCAGCAGCAAGCTTAATGGTAAACTTTTTGAATGTGTCTGTTACCTTCAGCTTCACTGTCATGTCAAGTACACGTCCATCTACACCATTCAGAACAGTTTCATCGGAGATTTCCACATTCTCATAGTGAACATATTCTCCTCGATAATTTTCAATCTCACGAACCGGCTGCTGAATGAGTTTTCCGTTGCGGTAATTGATTTCTCTTGGAAGAGTCATCTGTCCGAAATATTTCACACCATCCGGAACAAACTTGGAATTCGGCCATGCCTGCATCCATGCGATCATCACACGTCGCCATCCGGTGTCTGCATGCTCTGTGGAGCATAGAAATCAATTCCGCTGTCGAGCGGCTGCACATCCTCTCTGATAACTGATGTGTCTTTTATCATAGGTTCCTGTCAGATAAATAACACTGTGGCCTACATGGAACTTCAGCCCTTCCGGCATCATTGCATCGGGCTTACGACCAGAACATGCTTGCCGTCTACTTCATAGAAATCCGGACATTCCCACATTTTTCCAAGTTTTTCATCACTGTGGTCAAGTACGCATACATACTGCCACTGGAATGCATCTGCACTTTTGAAGAGAAGGATTCGACTGTTTCCATCGTCCGTCATATTTGCAACAACTGCATAATAAAATCCATCCTCATCTTTCCAGATCTTAGGATCGCGGAAGTCGACTTTACTTCCTCCTGCCGGAACATCTTCTCCGGTAATGACCGGATTCTTTTCATATTTCTCGTAATCCGTTCCATCACCCACTGCCAGACACTGTGTCTGATGTGTTGGAAGTTCTCCATTGGCCATCGGAATATCACTTACATATCCAACTCCGGTATACATCAGAAGATGTCGACCATCCGGAAGCTCAATACCACTTCCGGAGAAACATCCGAAATTATCATAGGATTCTTCAGGAACCATGGCAAGCGGGAGTCTCTCCCAGGTGATAAGATCTTTACTTGTCACATGTCCCCAGTGCATCGGTCCCCATTCATTAGAATACGGATGATACTGATAAAACAGATGATATTCATCTTTATAAAAGGAGAATCCATTTGGATCATTGATCCATCCGGAACCACCAGTCACATGATAGCAGGGACGTTCTTCCGGAGAAATTCTTTTTAACTGTTCCTGCTCGAATTCTCTTGCTTTCTTTAATTTCTCTTTACTCATAATATTTAATCTCCCTGTTATATTTTATTTATATCAGCCTTTGATACCAGAAGAAGCAATACCTTCAACATAATATTTCTGCATGAAGACGAACATGATGATCATCGGAATTGCAGATACTACAAGAGCTGCCATGATCGCATTGTAATGTACCGGCTGTGTTCCAAATCAATAATATCAATTTTCTTCCTTCGCACGGTTGAAATTGCATTATAGAATAATAATGTCGTATAAAAGAGTATAACACAACCTAATTTTCTTTACAATTAACATAATGTGGTATACATGGGCCTATTTTCGTTTTTTCGTCAAAAAAAGAGAATCACTATATAATAGCCATTCTCTTTTTAACTCTATTTATGACCTTTGGAACCCTGATATCATTTTAATTCTTTTGTTACACGGAGTCGGGTCATGGCTCTTGCAAGCGCAGCCTGACTTCTGTGATATTCTACAATACTCTGCTGCTGACGGAGCTGCTCTTCGGCACGATCACGAGCCTCTTCAGCTCTTCGGATGTCGATTTCCTCCGGACGTTCTACCGTCAGACAGAACAGTTTTGCACGGTTGTTGATCATCTCTACAAACCCTGAACTCACTGCAACTGTCACCCAGTTTCCTTCGGAATCTTCAAATTTGAGTTCTCCCGGAACGATCGCACAGATCATATTGGCATGATGAGCCAGAAATTCCTTCTGTCCGTCTTCAGCCGGAATGATCAGGGAACGGGCACGTCCTGCAAAAACTGTCTGTTTGCAGCGTATATCTCAAGACCGAATGTATTCTGCATAAGCTTCACTCCTTACTGTTCCAGAGTTTTTGCTTTTTCAACTACTTCGTCTATAGTTCCTACATTGAAGAATGCGTTTTCCGGATATTCATCCATCTCACCATCGATGATCATCTTGAATCCACGGATTGTTTCTTTAAGCGGAACATATTTTCCAGGAATACCTGTGAAGTTCTCAGCTACATGGAACGGCTGAGAAAGGAATTTCTGGATCTTTCTTGCACGAAATACAGTATTTTTATCTTCGTCAGAGAGCTCTTCCATACCAAGGATTGCAATGATGTCCTGCAGCTCTTTGTATTTCTGAAGGATTTCCTGTACACGACGTGCTACTTCGTAATGCTCTTCACCTACAACATCTGCTTCAAGAATACGGGATGTAGATTCCAGTGGATCTACGGCCGGGTAAATACCCTGCTCAACGATCTTACGGGAAAGAACTGTCGTTGCATCCAGATGTGCGAATGTTGTTGCCGGTGCCGGGTCAGTCAGGTCATCGGCCGGTACATAAACTGCCTGTACAGAAGTAACGGATCCGGATGTTGTGGATGCGATACGCTCCTGCAGTTCGCCCATCTCTGTAGCCAGAGTCGGCTGATAACCTACTGCGGAAGGCATACGTCCAAGAAGTGCGGATACCTCGGAACCTGCCTGTACAAAACGGAAAATATTATCAATGAAAAGAAGGACATCTCTATGTTCTGTATCACGGAAATATTCTGCCATAGTAAGACCTGTTTCCGCAACACGCATACGGGATCCCGGCGGCTCGTTCATCTGTCCGAACACTAAGGCTGTTTTCTTAAGTACGCCGGATTCTTTCATTTCACTCCAAAGATCATTACCCTCACGGGAACGTTCACCAACACCGGTGAAAATAGAATATCCACCATGCTCGGTAGCGATATTCTGGATAAGCTCCTGAATCAGGACTGTCTTACCAACACCGGCACCACCAAACAGACCGATCTTACCACCCTTTGCGTAAGGAGCAAGAAGGTCGATGACTTTGATTCCTGTTTCCAGAATTTCAACTGCCGGTTTCTGTTCTTCAAAACTCGGCGGATCTCTGTGGATTACCCAATGCTCTGCATCATCCAGAGATTCTCCACCATCTACTGTCTCTCCGAGAACGTTGAACAGTCTTCCCAGAGTACAGTCACCTACAGGAACTTTGATTCCACTTCCTGTAGCAATTACTTCTCTGTCTCTCTGAAGTCCCTCGCTGGCACTCAGCATGATGCATCGAACCACATCATTTCCCAGATGCTGAGAAACTTCCATAACACATTTTTACCGTTGTTTTCAACTTCAAGAGCATCTTTGATATCCGGCAGATCTCCATCTTCAAAAACAACATCTACAACAGGTCCCATGACCTGTACGATCTTACCTTTACTCATTCTCGTCACTTCCTTTTCTGAGCCTTTGCACCGCTGCAGACCTCTGTGATCTCCTGTGTGATCGCTGCCTGACGTGCCCTGTTATACTGGATCGACAGATCCTGGAGCATTTTCTTTGCACTGTCTGTTGAAGACTGCATTGCTGTCATTCTCGCATTGTTCTCACTTGCATATGCCTCAACAAGGCATCCGTAGATCACACCGGTCAGATAATTTGGAATCATGATATCCAGCACGCCATCTGCGGAAGGAAACATTTCGATTTCTTCCTGATGAACTTCTGCCGGCATCTCAAGCGGTGAAAAGCTGGTCTTTTTTAAAGGAAGAAGCTGCATATTTACCGGTTCCATCACAACTGCATTCTGCATCTGTGTATAGATGATATGCACCTCGTCCACTTCTCTTTCCAGAAAGCCTCTTATAACTTCCTCACTGATCATTCTTGCCCTGTGCATGGTTGGCTTCTGTACAGTATAACGGAAGCTTCCATCCATATCGACATCTTTTTTACTGAAATACTGTCTTCCTACAACACCAAGGACATACAGTTTATGGTGGCCAGGAGTATTGGCCATAAATTCCTCTGTCATCTTGGTAATATTGTGGTTATAGGCACCTGCCATACCCTTATCACCTGTTACCACGATCGTCGCAATCTTACGTTCCTCTGTAGGAATCAGGTGGCGGACACTGAAAAACGGATGCTGTATATCCGGGATATGTCGGAGGATACGTGCGATCGCACTCTGCATATTGTAGAAATACGGCTCGGTATCCGACAGTATCTTTTTGGCTTTTTTCATTTTGGAAGAGGAAATCATATACATGGCATTGGTAATTTTCATTGTGTCCTGGACACTGCTTATCCTGCTCTTTATTTCTCTTGCATTTGCCATAAATTCCTCCTGCCGGTTACTGTCTCTGACAAACTTGTCATTTCACAGTAATCGCATTCTTTACAAATAATTTATTTGGTAGCTGCACGATCCCTGAACTCATCTGCAACCTGAAGGATCTTTTCTCCCAGTTCATCACTGAGTACCTTAGTCTCTTCGATTTCTTTACCGATTTCCGGGTAAACATTATCGAAGTATGCCAGAAGATCTTTCTGATACTGTTTCACATTCTTTTTATCCACATGAACCATTTTTTTATGAGTTGCTGTCCACAATGTAATTACCTGTTCGTGGAGTGCAAGTGGATTACACAGCGGCTGTTTCAGAAGTTCCATCAGGCATCCGCCGTATGCCAGCTGTGCCTTTGTTGCTTCATCCAGATCAGAACTGAACTGTGTGAAGACTTCCATCTCACGGTACTGAGCAAGATCGATACGAACACTTCCGGATGCTTTTTTCATTGCCTTTGTCTGGGCTGCACCACCAACTCGTGATACAGAAGTCCGACGTTTACGGCCGGTCTCATACCGGAGAAGAACAGGTCGCTCTCCAGGAAAATCTGACCATCTGTAATAGAAATTACGTTGG
>ENA-OQDF01000131-OQDF01000131.1-human-gut-metagenome-genome-assembly--contig:-NODE-131-length-26463-cov-2.075866_pt1 | contig 26463 bp, 31 predicted proteins | sample MGYA00242769_ERZ504597 | MGnify/ENA primary metagenome ERZ504597 (study PRJEB26092, sample SAMD00036305) | human gut metagenome | host: Homo sapiens | study: EMG produced TPA metagenomics assembly of...
CAAGGTTACTTCCGCACCTACGTCTTCACGACGCAACTGACCGCACGTATGAGAATGCATGCAGTACTCGTTAAGGAAATCTGTCATGATTTCACTTTCTCCTCGTTCACTTTTCCTCTATACAGGGATGCACGAAGCGGTCTGGCAAGTCGCTCGAAACATTTAAGATCTTCGAGGTTCTAGCTCTCACACCATACAATGTTTGTCGGGCAAGCGCCGCGGCATCCTTGTGTTATTCCAACCGTAATACTATAGCGAAAACCGCCTGCATCAGGAATGATTTACAAGCGGTTTTCAGAAAAAACGATAGTTTATTGACAAAGAACCTTAATTAATTCATCAAAGGCAACCATCTGTTCTTCATGCGTTTCCATATTACGCAGCTTAACGCACCCTTGAGTCACTTCATCGGGACCCAAAATTGCTACCTGCGCTGCATGGAGTTTGTCAGCTAACTTAAACTGACTCTTCAAGCTGCGCTGCTGATGATCCATTTCGGTTGCAATTCCCGCATCTCGGCATTCCTGCACCAGCGAGAAAGCGCATTCACGTACCGAGTCATCAACACATGCCACGAACAGATCAAGCGCGTTTGCCTCAGGGAATTCTACGCCGCTGCCTCAAGCGCCAACACGCAACGCTCGTAGCCCAAAGCAAAGCCCAAACCGGGAACATCGCGACCACCAACTTCTTTGGCCAGTTTGTCGTAGCGACCGCCACCACCGATGGCATTCTGTGAGCCCATGCCGTTATCGACCTGGACCTCAAAAACCGTACGCGTGTAATAGTCCAAACCGCGCACTAAGCGAGTATCCTCGACAAAAGAAAGACCCGATGCAGTCAAATAGCGCTTTACTGTTTCGTAGTGCTCGCGGCAATCATCGCATAAATGATCGGTGATTCGCGGAGCACCCTCCATGATTTCAGCGCAGGTAGGATTCTTGCAGTCAAACGCACGCAAGGGGTTAATCTCTGCACGATGATTACATTCTTCACACATGTCTGCTTCGTGTTCATGAATAAATTCACGCACTAATTCACGATATGCCGGACGGCATTTTTCGCAACCCATGGAATTAACCAACAGACGCATATCCTTTGTGGGGATACCAATTGCTTCATAAAAACGCATCAGCATGATAATAGCTTCAGCATCAACGGCAGGATCATCAGTTCCCAAACATTCAATGCCTACCTGGCGGAATTGACGCAAACGTCCTTTTGTGGACGCTCTGCGCGGAACATAGGACCCGCATACATGAGTTTCGCAGGAGCGCCACCTTGAGGAACCAAGTCGTGCTCTACTACCGCGCGAACTACACCAGCAGTACCTTCAGGGCGAAGAGAAGTTTACTCTTTGACTTAAGCGATCCACCTTCCAATAACTTGGTCATGTTACCGCCTGAAATTACCGTAAACATTTCCTTAGACACCACATCGGTTGCCTCGCCAATGCCGCGCACAAAAAGTTCCGTCTGTTCGAACATAGGCGTTTCGATAGGATGATAGCCATAGCGCCCAAAAATAGAGAATGCGGTATTACGAAAATAATCCCAAAACACCGCATCTTGCGGCAACAAATCAAATGTTCCCTCAGGAGACCGAATAGCCATAAATGTAGAAGCCTTTCGCTAAAAATCATGCAAGGTACCCCTTGCACTTGCTTGATCCAGCACTCTTTCTTAGTCTTGCTGGCTTACCAAATCTTTGCCCTATAACGTAAACCACCCGCACTCCTTTAAGCAAGGAAAAGTGCGGGTGGCTTGCAATTAATTCATCTTTTAAAGATGAGCAACTACTAAATCACCCATCTTTGTGGTACCCACAATCTTATCGGATGGGGTTGTTTCATCGGCAATATCGCCCGTACGCCATCCTTCATCAAGCACCTCAGTGATGGCACGTTCAATGTCATCAGCTGCTTGGCCCATATTAAAGCTGTAGCGAAGCATCATGCCAACAGAAAGAATTTGAGCCAACGGATTTGCAATACCCTTACCTGCAATATCAGGAGCACTACCATGACTTGGTTCATACAGCGCAACGCCATCACCCAAAGAAGCACTTGCAAGCATACCCAGCGAACCGGTGATCTGCGCAGCTTCATCGGAGAGAATATCGCCAAACATATTCTCGGTAACTACCACGTCAAAATCAGCAGGACGATTGATAAGCTGCATTGCCGTATTATCTACCAGCATGTCTTCAAGCTCGACATCAGGATATTCTACCTCACCAATGCGATGAACAATCTCGCGCCACATACGGCTCGTTTCTAAAACATTGGCCTTATCTACGCTGGTTACCTTGTTACGACGCTTGCGTGCAGCCTCAAATGCCTGACGTGCAATGCGTTCGATCTCATACTCGCGATACTCGAGCGTGTCATAGGCACGCTGCCCTTTCGCGCCGTTCGTGCCTGCGCCTTCTTCGTCATAAAAACGCTCACGCTTGCCAAAATATAAGCCGCCTGTAAGCTCGCGCACGATCATCATGTCAACGCCATCAATCACTTCTGGCTTTAAGGTAGAAGCCTGTGAAAGAGCTGCAAAAATCTGAACGGGGCGAAGGTTAGTATAGAGACCAAGAGCCTTGCGGATACCAAGGAGACCCTGCTCAGGACGAGGCTTTTCTGGATCGGTGGTATCCCATTTCGGTCCACCAACCGCAGCTAGCAAAACCGCATCGGATGCGTTTGCTACTTCAAGAGTAGCATCAGGAAGGGCGGTACCGCACTCATCAATAGCACAGCCACCAATTAACGCATCAGTGCACTCAAAGGTAGCCTCATATTTTTCTCCTATTGCGTTGAGTACCTTAACTCCTTCAGCAATAATCTCAGGTCCAATACCGTCTCCAGGTAAGGTGCAAATTTTATAGGTTTGTGCCATACAAAATCTCCTAGGTCACTCAAGCTTTTCAATCTCTCAGCATCAGGATCGGATCAAGTTCAAAGGTTTATGCGAGACCAAGAACCTTTCGAGTGCGATTCAGCAAACCGCCCTGCTCAATGATATCGGCAATAAAAGGAGGGAACGGCTGAGCAGTAAATTCTGCTCCCGTGGTTTCATTCTTGATGGTGCCTGTATCGGTATCAACCGAAACAACATCGCCATCAGAGATTGCATCCACCGCTTCAGGGCATTCCAAAATAGCAAGACCAGTATTAATGGAGTTGCGATAAAAAATACGAGCAAAGCTTTTTGCGATTACTACATCAACACCGGATGCCTTAATAGCAATAGGAGCATGTTCGCGAGAAGAGCCACATCCGAAGTTTTCATCAGCAACAATAATATCGCCCTGCTGCACCTTATTTACAAAGTCTGCATCCAAGTCTTCCATGCAATGCTTGGCAAGTTCAGAAGGCTCAGAAGTAGTCAGATAACGAGCAGGAATAATTACATCAGTGTCAACATCGCGACCATAGCGATGAACGGTTCCTTTAAACTGCATGTGCTTCTCCTAATCTAAATCTTCAGGAAGACCAATGTGACCAAGTACGGCACTTGCTGCCGCAACTGCAGGTGAAGACAGATAAACTTCACTCGTGGGATCACCCATGCGGCCTACAAAATTGCGGTTTGTGGTAGCAATAGAACGTTCTCCAGCCGCCAAAATACCCATATAGCCGCCCAAGCAAGGACCGCAGGTAGGAGTAGAAACTGCGCAATTTGCATCCAAGAAAATATCCATCAAACCTTCTTCGATGCATTGACGATATACCTGCTGAGTCGCAGGAATAATAATGCAACGAACGTTAGGATTGACTTTATGACCCTTCAAAACCGCAGCCGCTTGACGCATATCTTCAATACGACCATTCGTGCAAGAGCCAATAACAGACTGATCGATGGTAATATCACGCGCTTCTGCTGCTGGACGAGTATTGGAAGGAAGATGAGGGAATGCAACCGTAGGAACAATGTCAGCTGCATTGATGTTGTATACCTTTGCATAAACCGCATCGGGATCGGAATGATATTCCTTATAGGGACGCTCGGTACGGCCATCCATATAGGCGCGGGTAACCTCATCAACGGCAATAAGACCTGCTTTGCCACCTGCCTCGATTGCCATATTTGAAATGGAGAGACGTTCATCCATGGTTAGGCTCTCAATAGCGCTTCCACGGAATTCCATAGCCTGATAAAGAGCACCGTCAACGCCAATCATACCAATGATATGCAAAATAATGTCTTTGCCGGTAACGCCAGGCTGAAGCTGTCCTTCAACATTAAACAGGATTGACTCAGGAACCTTAAACCAAGCTTTACCAGTTGCATAACCAATAGCAGCATCGGTAGAACCAACACCGGTAGCAAAAGCTCCCAATGCGCCATAAGTGCAGGTATGACTATCGGCACCAATAATTAGGTCGCCCGCACCAACTACGCCCTGCTCTGGTAGGAGTGCATGCTCAACACCCATGCATCCAACTTCATAAAAATGCGTAATGCCTTGCTCACGCGCAAACTCACGCGTCATTTTTGCCTGCTCAGCACTTTGAATGTCCTTATTGGGGACATAATGATCGGGAACAAGCGCAATCTTGGTGGGGTCAAATACTTTGTCAACGCCAACCTTTTTGAATTCTTTGATTGCAATAGGTGCCGTAACATCGTTCGACAAGACAAGATCAAGATCGCACTCGATTAGTTGACCGGGAACTACTTCTTCGAGTCCTGCATGCGCGGCAAGAATTTTCTCGGCCATAGTCATCGGGCGTGCCATGTTCTCTCCTTCTATGTTCGTCTTGTGATAAAACTCATTCATTATAACACCGCCCTATACACGGAATTACGGGTTGCGCGGTTAAACGTGTTACAACTTTGTTTCGCCCGCAAGCGGTCATACACACGAAAGGAGCGGCATTTTTGCCAACACCGATACGCTGCCCCAATAAGATGGAATTTGATATACTATTTAGGTTATTGCAACTTACGCAGATAGGTTTCTTATACGGTGAAATTCAACTTCCGAAATCTTTTTGCCGGCTTAGTAATTATCATTGTTCTGGCATTCGTCTTTCTTCGCGGTGACCAGTTAAATGAATTGGCAGCCACCATGCACAAGGTGCCATGATCCCTCTCGTGATTGCAATCTTTACCCAGCTTTGCAAATACTTTTCCCAAAGCTTTGCCTACAAATATTCTTTCCAAGCGGTCGGAGAAACCATGCATCCCAAGCATACTCTTCCGCTTGTATTCGGCACCTTTTTTCTTAACACTGTTTTCCGAGCCTAAACCTTGCAGGAACCACGTTGGTGGTAGACGATGCACGCAGACGAGGTATTGCACCTGGTAAAGCAACCTCCGCAGCAATACTGATGCAAATTACGGTTGACTCGGCTTTTGCAACCATCATGATTATCAGCTTCACGATTTTAGCCCTTACTGTTGGTTTGTCTCCTTTATGGCTTTTGTTGGGCTTGTTGGTAATTCTTTTGGTCAGCGTCCTTATTGGCATCATGGTTCTTGGAAACAAAAACCCTGCCTTATTATTCGAGTACTCACGCCGATCTCTAACTTCATCAACAAAGTACTCGTTCGTTTTAAGAAAAAGCCTCTGGAGCCTTGGGTGGAAAAAACCATCATGAGCTTCTCTGATGCCGCAAAACTTATTGCAAAGAATCCGAAATCTACTGCGAAAGCATTTGGCTGCTCGATTATTGCGAGCTGTTGTGAGCTTTCCGCTTTTGCTCTCGTCGGCTTTTCTTTCGGCGTGAGCGTTCCTGAATCTTTGGTTTGCGGCTATGTGGTTGCCACCTTATTTGCAATGATATCTATCACCCCTCAAGGAGTAGGCGTTGTAGAAGCAGCAGTTACGGTTGCTTTCACCGCTTTTGGTGCTTCAGCAACGGCAGGTATGGCAATTGGTTTGGTATATCGCGGCATTGTTTTCTGGATGCCCTTTATCATTGGAGCCATCCTTATTCAAACCACCAAAACCTTCCGACCTACCAAAAATAAATCAAAAGCAGACACCTCTAAAGCGGGTAACTTTAACTACGAACGCAGAAAAGCTGCTCTCACCAAGGAAGCAAGCGAAAAAACGTGATATGAGAAAACGCGCATCGCCCCGCATATACCCCAATGCTTCTCCCCAGCGAAAACTGATTCAATCAATCAAAACCCATCCGAATACAAAACAATACTTCTCAATCCAAGAAGAGTGATTGTGAAAAGGAAACAGAACCAACCCTTTAGCTTAAATACCTAAAAGAGCGGGGCTCTAAAGTGGCATCTCGCCAAATAAAGTAGCATCTGACCAAGAAAGGAAGCTGCATGCCTAGTTTTATCAAACATCTTGCCAACACCACGCGAAGCTATCGTCGTTTTCGTCAAATTTATCCTGTTACCCCCGAGCTTATGACTCAATGTTGATAACGCACGAGTGAGCGCTAGCGCAGGAAACAAGCAGCCTTTACGCTATCGAATCGTAACCGACAAAGAACAGTGCGCACAGATTTTCGAAACCCTTACCTGGGCAGCAGCTCTTCCCGATTGGGATGGACCGAATCGGGACAGCGCCCAACAGGTTACATTATCATGGCAACTGACTCCGAAACTTCAAAGGAGAACTCTGGCGCTTCGATGCAGGCATCGCTGCCCAACTATAATGTTGAGCTCTACCGAAGAAGGATTTGGTGGATGCATTATGCTTTCTTTTAAGCGTGGTGAGCTTAAAAAGATTCTTTCGATGCCTGAAGATTTAGAACCCGTATTGGTTTTAGCACTGGGACGTCCTATCGAAGATATTCGCTTGGTAGATGCCGTTCAGGGCGACACCACATATTACCGAGACGAACAGCAGGTTCACTATGTTCCTAAGCGCAAACTTGAGGATATTTGGTTTTAACTTCATCTAAACAACAATCTCAAGAGCCACTGCGGTGGCTCTTTTGTTACTGTAAGTAAAACAAAACTTTTACGATGCAGATTTGGTACGTACATGAAAAAATCTACCGCACTAAAAACACTGGGGCTTTCCGAAGGCGCCAGCGATGAAGATATCAAAAAGGCTCACCGAAAGCTCATCATAGAAAATCATCCCGATAAATTCGGTCAGGATGCTGCCGCACGTGCAAAAGCGGAAGAAAAGACCAAACTTATTAACGAAGCACGCGATGTTCTGCTTAACCACTCCTGGGATCCGGAATACGCTTCTGCGGGAACTGCCTATGGCGCTCCTTTTTCCTATGACCCTTTGCTGCTGCTTACGGACAAAACCCTTTTGGAGGACGTTCCGCAAGATATGCAGCAAAATCACAAGGAAGTACGGGGAATCCACGGGGCACCAATCCTTCGGGAAATCCGTTTAATGGATGGCCCTTTGGAGAAACGTTTGTTTGGACCACTTGGGATTCCTCAGGACAACAGCATACCTACACTTCAAGCACTTCTACCGGCAGGACTGGTGCCACGGGCGGCACTAACCAGGATCCTTTTGCGGGCTTTAATCCCTACGTTAATCCTTTTAGTTCCTCCTACACCAGTCGCGCGGGCAACGATCCTTTTAGCAGCCTGTTCAACATGTTCTTTCCTCAAGAAAAAACACTTGAAGACCTTTTGAAGGAGGCTAAGAAGGATTTAGGACTCGATGTTAAACTCATCGCAGTCAAGCTTATTCTTTTAGCTCTTGCGTTTGCCCTATCCGTTCCTGCCACGGGATTATTCCTCTATACCATTATTTCTATCGGACAAGGCGTCTGGAAACGTTTACGCTATCTGTCGCTTATTTTCTTGGTTCCCTTCGCTATGCTTGCGCTCATTTTTGCACCTGCTGGCACCGCGCATATCGGCTTGATACCTTTTATACTTTTCGGGTGTGCTGTTATTTTTGACATTCAAAATGTCTATCGTCACGCTAAGCGAATAAGAGACATCAAGCGAAGGATGAACGCCTAAGAAATACTAAACGCGGGCTCATCAACGAAAATGAACCCGCCGTTTTCACTCTTTAGCCTACTGACGCTCTACTTTGCAATACGAGCATTCAGCGCTTGTTCGTCTTCCTTATTTTCTGGCTTCTTGTCGATCTCCAGATCGTCAACCGTCAAAGGCATATCTACCCCAGTCCAAGCTTAAACTGCCTTGCTCCTTGATAGAACAACATTGAAAGACCATTGATGTAACGACATCCTGCTTCTTCTGCTAATTCAAGAAGCCTTGACTTTGCGGGGCTGTAAATGGCATCTTGAACCACCATATCTTTAGGGAAGAAAGAAGCATCAGGCACAACCGACTGTCCTTCAAGTTCACCCATCCCAACATTCGTGGTATTTCCAAGCATCTGTGCATCAGCCATTTCAGAACGCAGTAGTTCCTTATCGTTCAGATCGCACAACTTTGCCTTACATGAAGTCTTTTCGTTAATTAAGGCCACTACTTCTTGAGCGTGAGGCCACGATCTGCCGTTAGCACGATTAAAGATCGAGATCTCACCTAAATCGTATTCCATAGCAGCGGTAAGTGCGACTGATGAACCTGCTCCACCTAGACCTAAGAGAACTAATTTACTGCCAGCAATTTGCATACCCATTTCTTCAAAGGTATGCAGGAAGCCGTAACCATCGGTGTTGTAGCCCTTGATTTTACCTTCGTTGACCACAAAGATATTCACCGATCCAATGAGTTCTGCGGTAGGATCAATTTCGTCAAGATAAGGAATGCAAGCAAGCTTGTTAGGCATGGTTACACTACACCCACCAAAGCCAAGAACGCGAACTGCGTCCATTGCTTGCTCGATGGTTTCTTTATTTACCGTAAAAGCTACATATACCCCATCGATATTTGCTTTTTGGAATGCCTTGTTGTGCAAGCGTGGAGAAAAACTATGCTGTACTGGATCCCCAAAAACACAATACAGTCCTGTACGCCCAGAAATAGGAATAGCCATCAGTGCTCCTTTTATTTTTGCTACCAGGTGCTTCCTTGTTGTTTTGGACAAAATACCCAATCACTCATTTATGACCAGATAAAAGCACAAAACTGGTAACAAGTTCCTCTCTCTATTCTCGTATCCTTAATGATACTTATTTTGGGCTGGATTGTTTTACAAAATAAATAACTGATTCAGTACATAAAAGAATTGTGCAAGTTTTAGAACTCTGACCTTGCTTATCTATTTCCTAAATAAATGATTACAAATCACAATGCTTATATTTCACACAGAATGTCCATATTTGAATGTCCGCAGGGCTATTTCATAGGCTTTGAAGTTAAATGCCATCCCCCACAATATTGGCAGCGATAACAATGCAGACCTGTAGTTCCATGCTCGGCACAAGCAATAATTGCAGCTTCGGCATCGCTTTTGCAAGAATAACGATTTTTAGACTCGCACGCCTTTTTCCTTAATGCGGCATCACGTTCAGCAGCTTTTTTTGATTTACGGGCATCCTCACGAGCAAAAACATCGTCCATTCCGCCTAAGCCCGCTTTAAATTCTGCGATGCGTTGCTTTAGCCGAACCCTTTCTGCTACCCATAGCGTCCCCCTCGCAAAACAAGCAAATTACTATCTAATCGCGCTCTTCGAAATCTTGTCATTTAACTTCAATCGCTCTATATACATCCATAAATGCACTTAGAAATCAGTAAAAGTCTTTATCTTTCCCAATATAACTTTTAGCAGCGACAGGTAATCTTAAACACATAAATTCATCGACACACATTACATCTTTGCGACCATTATATGAAAACAAACCAATATTCTGCCGCACAATAAAAATATATGGCGCACTCTTACGTACGCCATATATCTAGATGCGCTATTCCCTTATCGGTATACTTGCACTTTTCACCTTACTTTTTTTGTAGTGAATAAACCACATTCATACCAATTGCCGAGATTAATAACACAAGACCAATTGGCATTAAAGCGCTAACCCACTCCACAAACGAAGGAGCATATAGCTGCACAAGGGCAAATGCCGTTGCTTGATTACCAAACAACCCCGTAGAAACTGGATATGCCCAGAAAGGAGAACTTGTATTAGAAAGCGAAACGAACAAGGTGGATCCCGCGAGTGCCGGATAAAGCAACATCATACGATGCGCAAACATGCCCAAAATAACCGCAACAGAACAACCCACACAAACCTTAGAGGAAAGATCTTGCGCTTTACCCATAACACCACAGCAGCACACAAGGGTAGAACCAGTTCCATTAAATACAGTGGTAAATATTGGATAAGAATATTCTTACCGCAACTGCAGCTGGAGTTGTTTCGCTTACAAGAATCCCTAGTTCAATTAATGCAAAAACCAAATGCAAAACAAGAGCGAAACATAGCCAACGAGCAAACAAACGAAGTGCTTTTTGGGTTTCATCTTTGCGAGACAGCGCAACAAGAAGCATCATAAGCGAAAGACCACAAACAAACGCTACCGCTATGAAATCAACTACAACAACGGGGCTATGCCACCACAAACGAGCATTTTGTAGGGCAAACAATGCTCCCTCTACAATTTGCAACGCCACAGCAACAATAAGACCAATCGCCATCCACATACGAGTGCTCTTCCAGTTACGCACAAGCGCTATTAAACAGATTAACGACACCACCACAAATGCGGTCAAGGCAATCATGTCCCAAGTCAAAGGAGAAGCTGGATTAGGTGTCAAAATCATCGCAAGCATATTCCACGGAGATCCAAGATCAGCAATAATTGCCACTCCTGCTCCACATCCTCCTGCAAGCGCAATCACTTGAGCTAAAGTTGCCCAAGGAAGTAAATGATCTTGCTTAAAAAGGACTATAAGAGAAGCAATGAATTGACTACCTGCCCCAAAACCTACCAAGAAAGCAAAAACAGCAATTAGCAATCCCCAACTCATAGCATTACCGACATTTGCCGTATCATACAGGCCAAACAGTAGCATAGAAGCCCAAGCGATTCCCCCAACCACTATCATTGCAGCAGCAACGAGAATGATCTTCCTATTTTTATTAAATAGCATCTCTTTCACGTTAATCACCCTCTGTCGTTCCGCGCTTCGAAGATATATAGAAAACCTTAGGATTGGTACCGTATTCCTCCCCTAAAACAAAGGATTCTTTTCCGTTGAGATATTGGGATATTTCTGAATTCGGATCATCCAAATCTCCAAAAATTCTCGCGTTACCTGGACAGCCAGCGCAACAAGCAGGCTCTATACCCTGACTGGTATATTGAGCGCAAAATGTACATTTCTCAGTTACCCCCTCGGGAGGTTTTGGGCTATAAACCAAATGGCCATCTTTGCGATATTCTGAAGGATAGCCATAATAATATCTTCCCTCAGTCCCTTCTACTCCTTCTTCAACACCAAGGTTAAACTGGCGAACATTATAAGGACATGCCGTCATGCAATAGCGGCACCCTATACAACGCTCGTAATCAATAAGGACAGCTCCAGTTTCAGGATCGGTATAGGTTGCACCTGTTGGACAAACACTTTGACAGGGAGCATTTTCGCAATGCTGGCAACTAACAGGGGTAAATTCCATACGTGGCTTTCCATCGACCATGACGGATGTGCCATATTCAGGTGCACCAGGAACAAAAACGCGATTCCACCACATACCTTGAGGCAGCGCATTGTGATCCTTGCAAATCACCGCACAAGTTCTACATCCAATGCATCTGTCTAAATCAACTACCATTCCGTATCTCATGAGATTACCTCCTCGAGTGCACCACCCTTTTCAAGAAGACGAACATCACAAACGCATTCGTTCCATGCCATGTTCGGAGACCAGACGCTCGAAACGTAATAAATTTCATGAATGGGATTAATCCAAGGATATATAAGAGAGTTGTAGCTTTCGTTATTCGTATATCGCTCCACCAACCCTGATCAAACACTACCTGACCTGGATACATCCCAGGATCAGTAATTAATGCACCGCTTATCTTTCCTCTTGAATTAAAGACTTCTACTACATCGCCTTGCGCGAGACCTTTAGCTGAAGCATCATCTGGATTCATAAACACTTTTGGCGTATTGTTCTGAAGCTCCAACATAAAGGGATTATTGCTATACGTTGCATGCACACGGAACAAACTATTGCGAGTGATATAAGAAAATGGATATTTTTCTTTCGCTTCAGGATCGGCTGCAAATTCAGTTTCCTCAAAAGCGGGTTTGTAACACGGAAGCTGTTCATGCATTTGCAAAAACATATCTTCATCTTTATAAAACTCAATACGGCCCGACTTACAAAATGCGCTGTTTTCTCCAAATCATTTGGACGAGAAACCGTTGGGAAAGGTTGCCCGTCGTGGATCTGCTCATAAAAAGGAATTTTCTTTTCACCTGGATTCGTATGAGCAAGCTTACATGGTCCAGCCTTTAGATCCTCTAAGGTAATGTGTTCAATAGTTGGCCCGCCCTTTTCAAGAAGCATACTTAAAACATTTTCAGCTGTTTTTTCTGCTTCTTCAGGACCAAACTCAGGCCACTGATCAGCCAAGGTTGGATCAATTCGGCACGCTAGTTCTTTGCAGGTCCAAATTTCTGGACGCGCTTCACCGGGAGGGTCAACCATAGGCTGCATAATTTGAACCCATGGATGAAGAGGCGTAATAACCAACTCCGTTTTTTCGTACCAGCTTGCCGAAGCAAACGCAACATCGCTATTATCTACCGTCTTGGTATGCTGGAACTCAAAACAGATAACACATTCTAATTCACCAGATTCACGTGCCTGCTGCAGCCAATTTGCAACATTATGCTGTTCAAACGGATTGCCCCACCCAACCACAATTGCTTTAAGACCATTTTTAGGGAACGTCGCACTCATGGTATCGGTTCGTCCATTTACCGCATAATGAAATGGAGCAGAAGCGCGTTTAGCTTTTTCGGGAATGAACCAAGATGCCGTACTAAAACGTGTTTTATACTGCCCAACATAAGTGGAGATACCTCCACCAAGCTGACCTACATTGCCCGTCAATACCGCAAGAAGCGCACATGCACGTCCTTTCAGATCTCCGTGATGCCACTGCATAGCAAGAACCACCAAAATTATGTGCATAGGCTTAATGGTTGCGCATTCTCGCGCAATACGAGTAATCGTTTCTGCAGGAACAGCTGTTATTTCGCTGGCGTATTCAGGACTGTATTCTTCTAAGCTCTCACGAAGCAAAGTAAATGCCGTCTTTACTTGGATTAGTGAACCATCTTTAAGATTAAGCGTGGTGCTGGCTTCTAAATCTAAATTAGGTGTATTACCTATGTGTTCTGGATCAAGCGCTACTGGGTTTCCATCTTGGAGCACGACATATGTCTCACGATATTCTGGAGCATTAATTTCACTTAGTCCAGCAACATCACGAGCCAATACGCGCTTGCCTGTATCAATATTAATGAGAATAGGTAAATCAGAAAAATTAGAAACATATTCCTGATCAAAGAGACCTTCATCAATAATATACTTAGCAGCCGCCAAAGCAAATGCTGCATCAGTATCAGGTTTGATTTGGACCCATTCATCAGACTTCTCAGCGGTAGCAGAATAATTAGGATCGAAACATACCACTTCCCGCCCGCTTCACGAGAATAGTTAAGAAAATGCGAATCTGGAAGACGGGTGACCATAGGATTAGAACCGAAAATCATTGTATAGCGAGAATCTTCCCACTCGTATGATTCGAGTTCTTCGCTTTGACAACCAAAGTTTCTGGCCAAAACATAGGTAAGTCACCATTCAGTTCATAACCACCTATAGCAGACCATCCCATCATATTGGTCAAACGGACAAGCGATCCTTTTTGGACATGTCCTGTACCCTGAACCTGCCATATAACACCAATGGAATCTGGGCCATATTTTTCAGCAACGTCACGTAATTTTGCTGCTGCCGTATCTAAAGCGGTATCCCAGTCCGTTGCTTCCATTTGCCCTTGTTCGTTACGAACAAGTGGGGCAGTAAGACGCTCTGGCCCATGAATCATGGTGTTGATTGACAAGCCTTTCAAACAGCCACGTGGGTTATAGCGCTCATATGGATAATCAGCAGCTTGAGAAATCATTTTGATTTGACCGTCTTGCACGAAAGCCTTCATGCCACAAGAGCCTGTACAATTTGGTGCACAGGTTGTACGCACCCACATGCCTTCCGGCGGTGCCGATTCTGCAAGCGCCTTTGAAGCAGGGATACCCATATTCACAGCCCCTGCACTCGCAACACCAAGCGCTGTTGCAGAAGCTAACTTAACAAACCCCCTACGTGTTACCTCTCTAGTCATAGAATCCTCCCTCTCCTATTCGCATAACGCTTCTAAATTCAAACGACATGCAAAATTTTGGCTAAAACCATTGTGAGACCTGGAGAAACAAAGAGATACAAGGGAGCTCCTATTCGTGGTAAGGGTTTACCCTGAAATGACAGAATAAGCTCGCTCACAGAAAGAAAATTCAATATAATAGATTATTATTCTTGAATAAGAATAATAGGATAAGCTACAACTTCACCAACCCATGACGCACTGCATAATCAAAAAGTTCAGGCTTAGTCTCAATAGCAAGCTTGTGCATTATTTTAGCTTTTTGGCCTTCAACTGTTTTTACAGAAATAGACAGTAACTGAGCAATATCTTGGTTTGAGTAGCCTTTTACAGCCAAAGAAACAATTTCCGATTCTCTAGGAGTAAGAGCTTCGGCTGTTGGGTCTATCTGTGATAATGCATTATGAACAAACCCTTGCAGCATATCACCACAAATATAAATTTCTCCTACCGCTGCTTGACGAATCGCCTTAAACAAATCTTCATCAGACGAACTTTTTAACAGCTATCCTAATGCCCCTGATTTCAGAGCCTGATTGAGATATTCTTGCTCGTTATGCATAGTGAGCACAACAGAATTAGTAGATAAACCAGCATCGCAGATCCGCCTAATTAAGAGAATGCCGCTTTTTTCGGTACCCATAGATATATCGGTAAGCAATACATCAGGAACGAGTTGTTTTACCAGATCAAAAGCTTCGTTAGGATCACTTGCTTCACCAACAACCTCAATATCCTTTTGCTGCAAAATCAGCATCTTGAAACCCATTCTTACCATAGAATGGTCATCTGCAAGAACAACACGAATCATAGCCTATCACTTACTTTAACTCGCAAAACAACTGTACTTCCCTGATTTTTATGCGACTCCAGATGAAGAATACCACCCACGAGCATAGCGCGCTCTTTCATTCCCTTAAGACCAAGACCTGACCCCTGGATATCAGGATTAGTGACATCAAACCTTTGCCGTTATCACTCACGGTTAAGACAAGCACCGAGTCTTCACTTTCATCCCAATCGAGCGACACGCAAATTTCAGTACCGTCAGAATACTTACATGCATTATTGAGTGCTTCTTGAAAAATACGATATACCGCAATTTCCACGCCACCATTAAGTACGATATTTTGCCTTACGTTTGTCACTACCGTAATTCCAAATGCTTCAGCCGACGACTCACATAAAGCTTCTACGGCCGCTGATAAACCTAACTCATCTAGAGCAAGAGGGCGTAATGCGCGAGATATTGCCGAAATATGGCTCATGACATCTCTAAGCATATTACTTGTTTTTCTATCAGCTCCGGCCATGACGATTGGGGTAGGTATTTCAGACGTCTAAGCTCCATTTGCGCAACAAGAATTTCTTGAGATATTCCATCATGAAGTTCTCGCGCAATACGCTTGCGCTCAGCCTCTTGCGCAATCAAAAGATTCTTAGATAGATCGTTGTAGGCAAAACCTTGCTGATCTCCATGAATATAAACAGGGGGATATTTACACGGCTCCAAATTAAATTCCTTAGCAGCAAAACGCTGAATAAGACTCATTTCATGATCATCTAAGGTATGAAGAAATCTTGTGCCGCAGATAATAATTACCGCTATTTCATCGCCCTTCATCAAGGGAAATGCAAAAAAGCTCTTAAGTGCTTCAGCCATTACAATGGGATATTGAAAAAGCTCATTTTCAGGAATATCATCTTCCACACTATTAACAATAATACCCTTTCGCAGAGCATGAACTTTACCTAATGCACCTACGCTTGCAGGAAGACGAATCAATTCATAACTTTTATTCGTGCTTCCATCTGCGTAACCCCATTGCATAACATGGATTTTCCCCTTTGATCAAAGAAATGCCCACAAAACCAAAGGGAAATGTCTCGCGAATAGCCTTAGCGGCACAAGATGCCAATTCGCCTGTCAGCTCAGAACAAACTAAAGTATCGGATCGAGACATAAACCACCCCTTTGTGCGAATGACACTCTTATTATAAAAAAGCAGGATATTCGCTGAATATTACTCGTTAAAAATCCCACAAAAGGTCTCCTGAGATACTTAAAGAAATCCGCAATTAAAGTAAGACCAACACTAACAACACGTTTTCCGCATCAGTCACTTCCACATAAAAATAGCCCCGTCCTTAATAAGGACAGGGCTAAATTGCCTCTAGATTAATTCAATATCATCTCAGAGTTCATTAATGACGGAAGTGACGATGACCAGTGAATACCATAGCAATACCATGCTCATCAGCAGCCTGGATTACCTCTTCATCGCGGATTGAGCCACCAGCTGAATGATGGCCTTCACACCATATTCTGCCAAAGTGTCAATGTTGTCACGGAAGGGGAAGAATGCGTCGGAAGCGCATACCAAACCAGTAGGCTCTACTCCCATGCGCTCGCAAGCTTCATGAGCACGCTCGCACGCGAGTTTGCAGAATCAACACGGTTAGGCTGACCAGGACCCATACCGATGCCAGCATGGTCTTTGGAAACCAAGATAGCGTTTGACTTTACACCCTTGCACACCTTCCAAGCAAACAGCATTTCATGAAGCTGCTCATCAGTTGGCTTTACCTTAGTAGGAACGGTAAACTCTGCAGGATCTTCCGTAACACGATCAACACACTGAGCCAACATGCCTCCGTCAACACTACGGAACTCAATCGCGGAAGGAGCATCTACCCCACCCGTACGCAAAACACGAACGTTTTTCTTCTGCTGTAAAAGCTCAAGAGCGCCTGCTTCATAGTCAGGAGCAATAACCACTTCAATGAACTGCTTATTTTCATTGATGTGCTCTACCATTTCCTGGCTAACAGTAACATTTGCAGCAATAATACCGCCAAAAGCACTCTTAGGATCGCAAGCAAAGGCTTTGTCGTAAGCGGTAGCAACATCATTTGCAACTGCAGAACCGCAAGGATTCTGATGCTTCAAAATAACTACTGCAGGCTCATCGAATTCGCGCACTAACGACCAGCACGCATCAGTATCAAGAATATTGTTGTAGGAAAGTTCCTTACCGTTGAGCTGTTCTGCATTAACCAGCGAATGTTCGGTAGCAAATTCTGGTAAACGATAGAATGCAGCCGTTTGGTGAGGATTTTCGCCATAGCGAAGACCCTGTTGTTTAACAAGATGAAGGTCACATTCAGCAGGAGGCTCAGTAGGCCACTGCATTGTTTCTCCAAGCTGGCCCGATAACCAAGATGCAATAGCACCATCATAGGCATTGGTGGTCTGGAATACTTTCAGGGCAAGTTTAGTACGAGTAGCAAGCGTAGTTGCCCCATCGTTTGCTTTCATTTCTGCAAGAATAGCACCGTAGCTTGAAGGTTCAGTTACCACGGCAACACTTGCAAAGTTCTTTGCGGCAGAGCGCAGCATGGAAGGGCCACCGATATCAATGTTTTCAATGCAGGTACCAAAATCTGCACCTGATTCAACCGTTTTCTCGAAAGCATACAGATTGACAACAACCATATCGATCATTTCGATACCGTGTTCAGCTGCTTGTGCCATATGCTCAGGATTGTCACGCTTTGCAAGAAGGCCACCATGAACAGCTGGATGAAGCGTTTTAACACGACCATCCATCATCTCAGGAAATTGAGTAACCTCATCAATAGGGGTTACCGGAATGCCCGCCTCCGCAATAACGCGTGCGGTACCACCCGTAGAAATAATTTGTGCACCAAAGTCTTCCGAAAGAGCACGGGCAAACTCTACAATGCCCGTCTTGTCTGTTACAGACATAAGTACACGCTTAACTTTAGGATCAGCACCTGCTACCGCCTTTCCTCGTAGTGGGATAAACCTCTAGTTTCTAGAATACCAGCGTAACTCGTTCACGTAAGCATAAATTCCGCACAGGGCGAATACGATACCAAAAGATTTCAAGGCAGCCAAAAGCTGCCTTGTTAGATAAGCTACCTGATGTTTGTTTATGCTTTGACACAACAACTAGGACTCAATAGGTACCGTGCGGGTCTCCGGATCAATATGTACCGTGCGGGTCTCCGGATCGATATGCACTCGTTGCTGAGCCAACAAAGAAATTACTTCCGGATACAGCTCGTGCTCTGCCTCATGAATGCGCGTCTCAAGAGATTCAAGCGTATCATCCTCGCGTATTTCAACCGCACGCTGCGCAATAATAGGCCCTTTGTCGTAATCTTCATTAGCAAAATGCACGGTAATTCCTGTTACTTTTACCCCAAAGGTAAAAGCATCTTCAATAGCATGAGCGCCTTTGAAAGAGGGCAGTAAGGCAGGATGTAAATTCACCACTTTATCGGGATACGCATCTAAAACCTCGTTTGTAAGCTTGCGCATGTAGCCCGCCATAATGACATATTCTGCGCCTGCTTCCTTCAAAGCGTCTGCAATGCGTTTATTTGCTGCTGGTGCATCCTGATACACCTCGCGATTCAAAGCAAGAGTTGGAATACCGGCTTTTTCAGCGCGCGTTAATCCAAAAGCATCGGGACGAGAAGAAATAACCAATACGATTTCTGCATCAAGTGTTCCCTGGTCGATACGATCAATGATCGCCTGCAAATTGGAACCGCTTCCACTGATAAGTACTCCGATTTTAAGTGCACCTTGAGATTCAGACACGAAAGCTCCTTTTGAAGTCCTACTTATTCTTCAGTTGCGGGCTCACTTGAAACACAATTAGCAAAAAGCTGCTCTTTATTCACGTAAGTTACTTCGCCACTACCTGGAACAATACGACCCACAATACCAGCTTGCTCGCCCTGCTCTTCAAGAATAGCCAATACTTCATCAGCCTTTTGAGGGGCAACCACCAGCACCATGCCAAGACCCATGTTGAAGGTTTTCAGCGCTTCGGTTTCGTCCAAGTGTGCTGCGCGGCAAACAAAAGGAATAATGGGAGGCATACCCCAGCTACCCACTTCAACTTCAGCATCCATGTTATCAGGCAAGGCACGATTGAGGTTTTCCGTGATACCGCCGCCCGTAATATGAGCCAAGCTACGAACCGCACCTGGCAATTGACGAAGCACTGCGCGTACAGGCTTCACATAAATTCGGGTAGGTTCAAGCAACGCATCCAGAACGCTCTTACCATCCAGTGAATCCTGTGGCATGCGTAATTCATAAAGCGTTTTGCCGTCGGTTACCACTTTACGAACCAGAGAATAACCATTGGAGTGAATGCCCGAAGAAGCAAGACCGATCAAAACATCGCCCTCTTGAACTTTGGAAGGATCGAGCATTTCAGGACGATCAACTACACCCACACAGAAGCCAGACAAATCGTATTCATGAGGATCCATAACACCAGGATGTTCTGCCATTTCGCCACCGATAAGCGCGCACCCGCTCATCTGGCAACCATCAGCAATACCAGAAACGATTTCTGCCACTGCTTCACTCTTCAGTTTTCCAATCGCAATATAGTCAAGGAAGAACAAAGGTTCAGCGCCTGTTGCCAAAATGTCGTTGACACACATAGCAACCAGGTCGATACCTACCGTGTCATGCTTACCCGCAAGTTTAGCAAGCTGAATTTTGGTACCAACGCCATCAGTACCAGAAACCAAAATAGGGTCAGCCATATTTTTCGCTACATTGATGGAGAACAGTCCACCAAAACCACCAATATCACCACGTACTTCATCGCGGTACGTACGATGAACGGCATCTTTAATAGCATCCACCGCACGAGCACCTTCTGCCGTGTCTACCCCCGCCTGTGCATAAGTAGTTGCTGCGCCTTGCGCAGTCCAGCTGGGCCACTTAGTGGTGTCATTATCCATAGCATTGACCTTAATGCGATCAGTCATGATATCTCCTTTTATTGTCTAAGTAGCTCTATACTACCCAAGAATAGCGCTACCTTCGGGCAAAAAACTCTTTGCCTTCATGGTATCAGGAATTGCTACAGGATAGTCGCCCGTAAAGCATGCGTCGCAAAATCCTGGGTGTTCGCACGCCACTGAAGCATGCAAGCCCTCAACCGATATAAAGGCAAGCGAATCTGCCCCAATAAATTCGCACATTTCTTCATTGGTCATATTTGCTGCAATAAGCTGATCTTGAGTGTCGGTATCTATGCCATAAAAACAGGGCCACCTTACTTCAGGCGACACAATACGCATGTGTACCTCACGAGCACCCGCTTCACGAAGCATGGTAACGAGTTTCTTCGAGGTGTTGCCACGTACAATGGAGTCATCAATTATTACTAATCGTTGATCTTTGATGATAGAAGAAAGCGGATTGAGCTTAATGCGAATACCCATCTGGCGCATCTCATCCGTTGGTTCAATAAAGGTTCTACCCACATAGCGGTTCTTAACGATGGCATTGCTGTACGGAATACCACTTTCAAGTGAATACCCCATAGCTGAAGGTAGGCCAGAATCGGGAACTCCTACTACCAAATCAGCTTCCGCAGGCGCTTCACGAGCTAAAATTTTACCCATTTCACGACGCGCCAAATAAACGCTTTGACCATCCATAACCGAATCGGGACGAGCGAAATACACATACTCAAAAATACAGCTCGCGCGTTTTCGGGGTTCTACACCCATTTCGGAAACCATTCCCTCTTTGTTAAAACGAATGATTCTCCTGGAGCAACTTCACGAATAAAAGTAGCACCAACGATATCAAGACCGCAGGTTTCAGAAGCAACTACCCATCCACGATCCTCAGGTAACTGACCTACAACTAAAGGACGAATGCCGTTAGGATCACGAAATGCATACAGAGAATCAGGCTTGCCAAAACCATGGCATAGGCGCCCTCGATCATCTTCATCGCCATACGAATACCATCACGCAATGAATGAGTCTCTCGCGTTACCTCTCCGATTATTTTTGCTGCTGCCTCTGAGTCGGTTCCCGCACGTAAATGAACCCCATGATCAACAAGGCGCGCTTTTAGCGCATTGGTATTCACTAACGTTCCGTTATGAGCAAGCGCGATAAGAACCTCGTCTATAGCAGAAATATGAGGCTGTGCCGCTTCCCATGATTCAACCCCACCGCTTGTGGAGTAGCGAACATGACCGATAGCCAAATCACCCTTAAGGGCTGCAAGTGCACTTCGTTAAAAGCCTGGGTTACTAACCCTAAATCTTTAGAAGCGAGTATGGTGCACCGTCGCCCACCGCAATACCAGCTGATTCCTGACCACGATGTTGAAGAGCCTGCAAACCAAAACAGGTCATTCGAGCAACATCTAATCCAGGAGCATATATTCCAAAAACCCCGCATTCCTCTTCAAGTCGGTCAGGGCGCTCCCCCGGAAATACCGATGTGCTCATTTATGCAGCCTCCTTATATTGACTATCCAATTCTTGAGATTCATTGGTAGAAATACCTGTAGTTCCCTGCGCAGAGGATACAATATAGGGGTCGTTGCAACGGTGGTTTCCACTACCGCAGCAAACAACACTGCACGTCCATCTGCCTGAGAGTATTCACATGTAGAGAAAAGCATTGACTGGCGAATATCCGCAGCGGAGAGCACTTCACCTTGCTGAGTGGTTACGCTGCGATCAAGTTTATCTTGAATGTAGGACTGATAACTTTCATCGGAAGAAAAAGTCGTCTGAACAAGCGCATCATCACCGGTGGTTTTCACCAAGGCAAACGTTTTCAAACGATAATTTCCTTGAGGAGTTAAAACATAGATATCACGATGAGCATTGAATTCATCGTTGTTTTGCCAATCCGAAAGAGAAGCAAACATCGATCCATCATTCATATGATGGCCATAAAGAGCACTATTCCGATCAGAAAAATCTGAAGAATTCGTACTATCTAAAAAGATGGTACCAGCTGATGCGAGCCACCCCGTAGACCCATCAAAGGCTTTATGGAGATACTCCTCATTATCGTCGCCTTGCACCACAGGATAATTAATAGGCTATCGGGAACATAAACCCATGCCACGATATCAGGATTACTGCACGAAGCGCATCCCAGTCCACCGTCAAGTCAGCTAAAGTCATATTCTCCGAATCCGACAACGATGCGTACTGTTCCAGATCGTCGTAAGCACGCTGCTGAGAAATATACTGAAACGCTATAGCGCCAAGACCTATAAGCGCTGCGATCAAAACAACAAGAGACACTACAAAAACCACACGCCAGGGGTTTTTTCGTGAGCGGCGAGATCCAGAATTTTTCGAATAGTTCAGCCGTGCCTGTGAACCATAATTATCGCGAGAATAGGTATTTGCAGTTACTGGCATGTCTTGATGCTTGGCTGCATGCTTTCCGTTTCCTTTACGACGAGCCATACCTCACCTTTATTGATAGCAATGTGAACAAAAAATCACTATAGCGCCTTAAGAACCTCTATAAAGGCACAAGCGTGATTTGTGACTTCATCTTAACAAAAGAGCCAAGCACGAACGCATTCACACCCTAACCCCACAACCTTTTTAGCTTATTGGCAGGATTTCCCTTTGCAAACCGTTCCTACTTGGCTCGAGGTTATTTCCGTAAAACGACTGCCAGTCAGTAGCAACTGCTAATTCGTAAAACAACTGCCAGCCAACAAAAAGCCACTGACCAGCACCTACTTATCTAGTAAATACCTAAGCGCTTTTCGAGTGCCTCATTGATAATTCGAAGCGCTTTTACGCGAGCATAATATTTATCGTCACTCTCCAAAATAATCCAAGGTGCATTACGCGTAGAGGTTAAACGGAACATGTCCTCTACCGCCGCACGATACTGAGGGAATTTATCACGATTACGCCAGTCCTCTGCAGTTATCTTCCAGCGTTTTTCAGGATTGGCTTCACGTGCCTCAAAACGCTCAAGTTGCGTCTCAGGAGAAACATCAACCCAGAACTTCAACAAGATGGCACCCCATTCGACCATGTCACGCTCGAATTCATTTATCTCCTCGTAGGCACGCGACCACTGAGCAGGACTTGCAAATCCTTCCACTCGCTCAACCAGTACGCGTCCATACCAACTACGGTCATAAATTCCTACATGACCAGCCTTGGGCAAACGCGTCCAATAGCGCCATAAATGAGGATGAAGTAATTCTGGTTTAGTAGGTGCAGGACTTGGATAGATGGTATACGCACGCGCATCGAGCGCCTGAGCAACACGTTTAATGCTGCCTCCCTTACCAGCCGCATCCCATCCTTCATACATAATCATCATGGGAATACGTCTGATGTACATCTCAAGTTCAATACGACGAAGTCGTTCCTGCTCTGCTTTGAGCTGTGCTTTATATTCCGAACGCGTCAAAGCCAAAGTATGATCAACCTCATCGAGCGTAGGTATATGCTCACTCGGAGCAAAACGTGTCATCGTAGGCGCATGAATACTAACGGCACGCGCTTCCTCTTCTGCCAACTTCCACAAGCGCGCATTTTCTTCTTCGGTGCGAGTACGCTCGTCCCCTTCTACTGCTTTTGTGCCATTTGCTGAATTTTCCTGCGCCTTCTTTTCCGCCTCCTGAGCTGACGCATCAGCTGGTTTCGACAGCTCCTTTTCAAGTGCATTGACGATAGTTTGCACAACGCTTAAGTTCACGCGGCGATGATCTTCGGCATCCAGCAAGATCCAAGGTGCAATTTTGAAATTTGAATGATCGAGCATCTCGTCATAGACCTGATAGGTACGGTCATAATCGTCAAGATGCTTCAAATCTTTTGAGAAACACGCCATGAGGTTGCAGGGTCGCTATACAGGCTAACAAGACGTTCACGCTGCGTTTTTTCAGAAATTTGCAAGAAGAACTTAATGACGAGATAGCCATCGTTGCGCAACTGGGTCTCGAAATCTTCAATGGACTTAACCATGCGTGCTGCATGAGCCTTAATGGCACCCCGTTCCTTTTTAGATAACTTACCTTTTTGGGAAGGGTGTTGATGATGTGCTGCGCAGCTACAGAATACCAACCGCGATCGTAGAAAGTCATGCTGCCACGCTGGCCGAGCGCCTTCCAGAATTGCTGTAAGAAAGGATAGTATCCCGTAGCGCCAAAGTCCTCATCTACTACTAAGGCAGCTTCTTTTTCATCAAAGTCTTCTGTTACATAAACAGAAGTATCACGTGCGTCTAAATGATAAAGCAGATCAGAAATTCGACTACCCTTGCCGGCACCTTTCCATCCCTCAAATAACACTACGGTGCCCAGCTCTTGTTTTTTCGCCTCTTGCTGCAAAACCACCAAACGGCTTACCAGTTCCTTAAAGCGAACCTTATATTCTGCCTTACTTACTTTCTGAGTCCCCATACGTACGCTATCTAGCATGAGAAACCCCCTCTCCCTTGCTGGCGTTATTCCTCCGCAAGCCATTTATTGCAATTAATCTGCCAAAACATCGTATTACTATTAAAAAAAATGTGACATAACTGATGCTACTTCACTTCTTTATAAACGAATATAGTTAAATCTATTTAACAAACGCTTTTGGCAATAATTTGTTACAGTACGATCTGTCCACTACGAAGAGGAAGACAACTATGGCCCGTTTTGGCATTATCGACTTTGGATCAAACACTATTCGTCTTTGCATTTATGAGGTTACTTGCACCCCCCGCAAACCATTACTAAAAAAAGACATTCAAACTCTTCTCAATTATAAGGTAATGGCTGGTCTTGCGGCTCATATTAAAGACGGAACCATGACCGAAGCGGGAATTAAGAAGGCCATCAAAACCATTAATGCCACCTGCGCCGCGCTTCCCATTTTTCCTGTGAGCGTATAGATATTTTTGCTACAGCCGTATTGCGCAATTGCACCAACTCTCGCGAAGCAACTGCCGCAATCGAAGCAGGCATTAACAAACGCATCACTATTCTTTCTAACGAAGAAGAAGCTCACCTGGGCTTTTTAGGAGCAAGTCTTGATCGTTATTTGGACCATGGCACCATGTTGATATTGGCGGTGGCTCAACCGAGCTTACTCATATTCTTGATGGACTTGACCTGGACAAAGTAAGTATTCCCCAAGGATCTCTCTCTTCTTTTGCAAACTATACTTCCGGCATTTTGCCAAGCGCTAAAGAAGTGGAAACTATCGCAAAACAGTTCCGCACCCTTGCTTCTAAAGAAGGTGCTGAAATATACGCTTCCAAACAGCTTTATGGTATTGGTGGCTCCATCCGCTCGGCTGCGAAGGTGTATGGCGATTTATGCAACGACGGCGAGCGATATGAATATCTCTTACCCGATCATATTGACGCCATTTTGTCCCTCTACGCAAAAGATCCCGAAGCATTCGCCCGCCAGGCTCTCCATACAGTCCCCGATCGTATCCATACCTTCATCCCAGGATGCATAATCATCAGAGAGATTTTCTCTCTCTGCAAAGCGCAACGTCTCGACATCTTAAAATACGGCGTTCGAGAAGGATACTTAGCCGAACGAGTACTTGTTAAACCAATCGGTAATTCTGAAAACGAATCTTAAAATTCCCAAAGCGCTCAAGAGTAATTAAGAGTAATTGCCAGTTCATGCGCTAAAACCGTTACAATGGAATAAGAAGATTACTTCGTCAGTTATTTCTGACGAATTATTGGGGAATCGATAAAGGGAGATTAGACCTTATGATGGACACGAAGTCGAAAACCGACCGAACCAACATGCCCGCAGAAAGCGCCAACAAATCAGGGCGGCCCTACGTTCTTCCCTATATGCAAAATCGAGAGCTTTCTTGGCTTGAATTCAATAAGCGCGTTCTCGATCAAGGCGAAGATCACAACGTACCTCTTCTGGAGCGTCTTACCCGCGTCTCTATTTTTTCTAGCAACTTGCAAGAATTTTTCATGGTACGCGTAGGCAGCTTAACCGACCTTTCTCTGGTAAATAAGGAGTTGCGCGACAATAAAACCCAAATGACTCCCGATGAGCAGCTGCGCGCAATTTACGATCGATGCCACGAGCTTTATCCTGAACAGGAGCGCATTTATCGACAGATTCAAGAAAAGCTTGCCGAACGTGGTATTCGTCAGCTCATGGAAGACGAATTAAACAAGGAACAGGCAGCCTATCTTCGTGAATATCTCAACGCCCAGGTAGTTCCTTACCTTTCTCCTCAGATTATTAACTCGCGCCATCCTTTCCCTCATCTCGAAAACGGCGCACTCTACGTACTCCTTCGTTTGGACGAAGAAAACGCTCCCGAAAAAACCAAGGGCAGCGACAAGAAAAAAAG
>ENA-OQDF01000132-OQDF01000132.1-human-gut-metagenome-genome-assembly--contig:-NODE-132-length-26441-cov-2.630843_pt1 | contig 26441 bp, 25 predicted proteins | sample MGYA00242769_ERZ504597 | MGnify/ENA primary metagenome ERZ504597 (study PRJEB26092, sample SAMD00036305) | human gut metagenome | host: Homo sapiens | study: EMG produced TPA metagenomics assembly of...
ATTTTAACGCAACTACCGAAAATGGGAAAGAGTCTATCTTTGAGGTACAATTCTCTGTCGGAGCCAATAATAACGGGAATTACGGATTTTTACTGAATTATCCTCATAACACAGGCCCCGGTGGATGTTGCGGATTTTATCAACCTCTTACGAATTGGTAAACTCATTCCAAGTAGACGAAAATGGGCTTCCTTATCTTGAGGGAGAGTACAGAAATAAAAAATCCGTGACAGAACGTGTTACCGATTATGATTACATCTCTAAGAATGATAAGACGATCGCCGTAGACCCTCGTCTAGATTTCGCCGTAGGACGTATGGAGATTCCTTATAAAGATTGGGGATTGCCCGCTAATGATTGGGTACGAAATGTAAGCAGCGGTGGGGTATTCCTACCCAAAAAGCATGTCTATAGCAAAGCGGAACAGGATGCCGGATTAGCTGGCTCCACCTATTCATCCGGCTGGGCTCCCGGTTCTGCCATGAATTTACAATATCTATGCCTACGTGATTGTAAATTGTTATATGCGGAATGCCTAGCGAACGACGGAGAATTAAGTGCCGCCATGCAGCAAGTAAACGATATCCGTGAACGTGCAGCCAAACCGGACAATATCATTTATTTGGAAGACGGAACGCCTGCCGCCAATTATTTGGTGAAACCTTATCCATCCAGTCACGCCGCATTCAGCAACAAGGAAACTTGTATCAAGGCGATTCATATGGAACGTAAGCTGGAACTTGCGATGGAAGGACAACGATTTTTCGATCTGGTTCGTTGGGGAGGTGATTATATGAACAAGGAATTGACGGCATATATAAATTATGAGAAGCAATACCTAACTAAATTCTATGGTGTATCCGCTCCAACCGCTTCTAAGACGATGTTCCCGATTCCCGAGACAGAGATCCAGACCGCAGGAAACGATGAGAACGGCCAAGCTTATCTGGTACAAAATGATGCTTGGAAATAGTCCAATCTCATCCTTCTTATAAACAGAAAGGCGGGCTTCCCGAAAGAAAGTCCGCCTTCACGATTCTTTGTATCTACATTAAATAGAACGTCCCTTGAACACATTCGACTCGCTCGAAGGATAGAGATTTCCCGTAAAGGATATACGGTTGCTATTAAAGTTAGGTGATACCGTGGCAGTACATTTATTCGTACCTTTCGCCATACGGAACGTAACCCTAGCGGATACCGCTACACCCTGCACATTCATCTCGTACATAACGTTTCCTTTTTGTCAGTCTTCATCTGTACACCGGAAGTTGTTCCATCAACCGTTATACCTCCTATTCCGTTAGGACCGGCCGCCGGAGTATTAAACGCTAACTGAATGGTAGCCTTCTCACCCTTCACCGAAACGAAGTTCGTGTTCGGAGTAACATAAACAAAACTACCGCGCTTAAACTCTATACGATCCGCTTCCAATACGAAATCCTTATTCTTCAAAGCTTGCACCGCTTGTTCAAACAATGCGTTAGCCTCGGCTTCCTCCGCAGCTTTCTTCGCTGCCTTCTCTGCTTTCTTTGCTTCTTTCTCAGCCTGCTTCGCAGCTTTCTCCGCTGACTTGTCCTGCTGTGCCATCATCGACCTGCACCAAATAATAAAACGGCGAGCAATAATACAATCTTCTTCATATTAACTCATTTTTAAAGGTTTGTCTATAAAAGTACTTTTATACATACAATAAAAATACAATTAACATCGACATAAGTTCATCTTTAACCCTTATTTTTCACGTTTTTAACATGATACCATAAAAAGCCCCATGCGGTTACCGCCGCAATGAAATCGGAGAAAGGTTGCGCTAGCCAAACGCCATCCAATCCCCAGATCGGAGGAAATAGCAGGATAGCCGGTATCAGGAATAAAACCTGCCGACTTAGACTCAGAAACATCGCTTTCCATGCGACACCGATACTTTGAAAAAACTGGCTGATCGTAATCTGGGAACCGACAACGAAAAAGACCAGCATCGTCAGACGTAATCCATTATCCGTAATCGACACTAATTCGGCATCCGTCGAGAATACGCTAACGATCAGTCTAGGGAATAATAAACTGACGATACATCCTACCCCTGTAATCAAGGTCGATACTATAATAGACAACCGCAAGGTAGCCAATACCCGGTCATGATGCCCAGCGCCATGATTAAACCCGACAATCGGTTGCATCCCTTGGGCGATACCGATAATCAACATAACCAGCAGCATGGCGATACTGGAGATAATACCGCTGGCACCTATCGCCAAATCACCTCCGTTCTCTTTCAACGCATGGTTCATAATCACTACGACTACACTACCCGCCAGCTGCATGGAGAATGGAGACATACCGATCGTAAATATATTCCAAATAATGGGACCTTTCAGCCGGAAATATTTCGTATGGAAACGTACGATACTATCCTTGCTGATAAAATGACTCATCACGAAAGCGGCACCGGCAGCCATGGAGATCACCGTAGCGATAGCGGCACCCTGTATCCCCATATCCAGCCAAAAGATAAAGATCGGATCTAGGATCACGTTCAATACGGCACCGATCATCATCGTGAACATCGCCTTTTTCGGATATCCGGAAGCACGCATCACGCATTAAAGCTAAAGCTTAATGTAGCCAGCAAATTACCCGGGATAGCGATATATAAATAGTCTTTCGCATAAGGTATCGTCTGCTCACTTCCTCCGAACCACATTAACAAATCATCCAAGAAAATCATACTGGGGATAATCGTCAAGGCTCCGATAATGAATGTCAAAGTGAAAGCGTTTCCTAATACGTTATCTGCCAGATCATTCGCCTTACGGCCTAGATGAATGGAGACCCTTGTAGCGGCTCCCGCACCGATCAACATTCCAAATGCCTGCATAAAGAGTAGTATCGGGAAAGTCAAAGTCAATCCGGAGATAGCTAGCGCACCCACTCCTTGTCCGATAAATATACGATCTACGATATTATAAAGAGCATTAACCATGGTCCCGATAACGGCGGGAATCGCATAATGTACCAACAAACGGCCTATATTCTCATTTTCCAGCCGCCATGTAATCTCATTTGACATATATAACTTATGATTTATGAATTATGATTGAGATCATCTCCGCCACACTTCCTACAATTCTCGTGCCCTCTTCCGCAGGGAACTGAATACGCAGGCTATCCGGAGCATTACAATAAACACTTATATAATCCTCGCTAACCGACGAGGGCTTAAAGCCATTCCGGATCAAGGCATTCCCAACCCAATAAGAAGTCATAAAATCCCCCTCAACCCCAATAAGCTTTGTTGGAGCTGCCGTATTCAATTTCCCGGTATTCCGATCAAACACGATTCCTTCCTTGCTAAAGAAAGTCTCGAAAGCTCCTCCCATAATCAAGTCCTCCGGCGTTCCACAAGCATCGGACGTTTTTTCTCTTGCAGCCACAGGCAATCCCCCAGCTGGATCGCTAAATCCAGATCATGCGTTGATAAGAGAATCGCCTTTTGTTGTTCCACTGCCAACTTATGCAAGAGAACCATGGTCTCAATCCGGCTTGTCACATCCAGAAAGGCGGTCGCTCATCCAGCAAGATTATCGGGCATTGCTGAGCCAAAGCTTTAGCGATCATGGCCTTCTGCCGTTCGCCATCGCTTAATTCCGACACATAATTGCGTGCTTTATGGGCAATCCCGGCAGCAGCCAACGACTCTTCGATAATCCTCCGGTCGTCCTGCCTCAACTGGCCGAAGAATCCCGTGTAAGGATGTCTTCCTAAAGAAACCAACTCATAAACGGTTATTCCGCCAGCATTCGTTTTCTCCGTGAGAACAACACCTACCATCCGGGAAAAATCACCTTGCGAGTAAGAGGCCAACGGCTTTCCTTTCAATTCGATCTCGCCCCCCAGAGAGGGCTGGAAACCGCACAGCGTACGCAATAAGGTAGACTTTCCCGCACCATTCAACCCAAGAAGGCAAGTCACCTCGCCCGGATATAAATTCAAGTCGAGGGCATCATGCACCAACTTAGGTGTCCACCTTTCAAAACATATCCAATACTCAGATTTCTTGTCCTTATAACTGGAATCCTTTCCATAACCACTAATTAAAATATTGAATATTCTTCCGGTTTACGATTACATAGATAATAACCGGCGCACCCAGCATAGGTGTCACCGCATTCAAGGGTAAAATCGTGTTGCTTCCCGGTACGACCATCAATAAATTACAAAGCAAGGCGATACAGGAGCCCGTCAACATCGTTATCGGCACCAATATCTTATGATTGGAAGAACCAAGCATCAGCCGTGAGATATGCGGAACCGCTAATCCGATAAAAGAGATCGGTCCGCAGAAAGCGGTAGTCGTAGCGGTCAATATCCCCGTACATAAAAGGATGGCTATTCGTGCCCGCTTGATCCGTATACCCAGATTAGCGGCATACATCTCTCCCAGCAACAAGGCATTCAGAGGCTTTATCAGCAAGACAGCCAACAGCAACCCGATCAATGCGCAAGTCCCGAAGAAAGGCAATTGTTCCAAGGATACCCCCGAGAAATTGCCCAGTCCCCACATCACGAAAGCATGTACCCTATCTGTCGAGGAATAATAGTTCAGTATAGAGATAACCGACGAGGCAGATAGCCGATCATTATACCGATAATCAAGAGCATGACATTGTTCTTCACCTTCGCGGAGAAATAGATAATCAATCCCAAGATCACGCAAGCCCCTACGAACGCAGCAAGAATCACCGCCATATATCCGCTGACCGGCCAATCCGTAAACTGCCCCAGCGTACCTCCAAAATACAACATGATAGCGGCCACTCCCAGATTAGCCCCATCACTGATACCTAATATAGAGGGTCCGGCCAACGGATTCCGGAATAAGGTTTGCAACAACAGCCCACTCGTAGCCAGTGAAGCCCCCGCCAACAACGCGGTTATCGCCTGTGGTAAACGAGATTGCAACACGATATTCTGCCATGCGATCTTATCAGATCCCTTCCCCAGCAAAATATCCATCACGTGATCCAACGGAATCGGCACGGCCCCATACGCCAGCCTCCCACAAAGAGCACCAAAAGAACCACCCCCAACAACGGATAAAAAAGCAGCGCTTGTTTGTTCATGGCGCAAAGGTATACAAAAAAGCGGAGTTATGTTATACTTCCTCGCAACGTACTAAGTCCCACCCACGGAATTGCAACAACAAACGATGTAGAGTTGTTCCTTCCGACAAACAACGTACTATCTTATCTTCGCTATATCGCAGTAATTGCTTTCGTCCTTCCAACGCTTGAACCTCCAGTTCGGCATCAGTTGCCGTACGAGTCGCATATTTCAATTCCAAGATATAGCTATGCTTCACGTCCGGATAGCGCTTCTTATCGGGTAAAAGGAAAAAGTCACAATACCCATAATTCATTTCCAGTTCCGGCTCCACCAAATAATAGGAGGCAAGAGCAAGATAGCTTTCAGAAAACCTTGCAGGTTCCGCTCGCCTTCCATCGCATCACGCACGGCTGAATTTTCACGATACGCCTGAGCTACGCTCTCAAAGAAAGGCTTCCAACGGCCATCGTAAGCCATGTCGGTCAACATCACATTCAAATAATGCAAATCAATAGAACTATATTTTTGGTAATAGTCACGAAGAAAACCGAAATATTGCTCTCGTACACAATTATTCGGTATACTCATTTTAATCAAATCTCCCCGTGTACCACACATCGTAAGCAAACCATAATAATAAAGTAGACTACGGAAATTATCTATATCCGTTATTCGCTCAGCGGGGAAAGAAGTATGCAAATCCACGAAGATATCTCCCTCCGCAGCAATCTTTTCGATGGTACTCATACGATCTCCCTCCGCAGCAATCTTTTCGATGGTACTCATACGATCTCCCTCTTGTACGGAGTCGCGATCAATACGTGCCAGCATCTTCAGCTTACTATAGTCCGTTCGGATATTCTTATCGACATCTCTTCAGGGGAACTCCCTCGTTGTACTTGATAATTCAAATAATACAGGGTCATATCACAGTTAAATACCCGATCGTCATTCAATGACATCCTAGCAAAACAGTAATTATCATACCAAGGCTTCATTTCCGTAATCATAGCCTCAACATCCCCTTTGAGCATGTCGTTTTGCTGATAATAACGGAACATCTCACGAACTTCCGCCTCCTCGAATCCCATCATGGCATTAAATATCTCATCTACCGAGATATTCCAGTCTATATTATATCCACTCGACAAACCATCCAGCGTCACAGGGCTTACCCCCATCATGAATATACGGTCAAACATTCCCTTGAATTGCTTGAAGTACTCCCGGTAGAAACCACTGGCATGAGTCAAGTCATGAAACATTCGCTGCCCATGCTCACTCAATATCACATTGGTAAAGTTGTCGTACTCATCTATAATGAGATACAGGGGATATCCCTTTTCCTTCGCTTTTACCTCTATGTAAGCCAGCTTAGACTTCGCGCTTTCTATATGCTCGACGGTCTCCTTAAAATCAGCGTCATAATAAGTTGCGTACACATGCGCGAACTGATTAATGATTAAGCCGCAATAATCATTGAAACTTGTCATCAGGTCCGCTCCCGGCATCGAACAGCCCGCTTTAGAGAAATCGAAATAAAGTACCTGATACTTATTCCTTTCACCGGTTGGATGCGTACCAATCCAGAGATCTCCAAAATATGCATCAAAATCATCCTGACGCAATATATCATAATACGTACGCATCATGCTTAGGAATACGCTCTTGCCAAACCGTCTCGGACGGATCAAGAAAAGATAGCTAGGCATCTTCTCGATAAGCGGAAGGTACATCGTTTTATCCACGAAATAGAAATTACCATTCCTTATTCGATTGAAATCTGATATTCCGTAAGGGATTCCTTTCACTTGAGTCATACTGAAAATATTTTGTTGTTTGGCAAAGTTAAGCCATTTTATGAAATTAGAGCCTGTTTAAATTTATAGTTTGAAATAAAAAGTATGTAGTCTCGCACATTGCAGCGGATGGTGATTGCATTGCCGCGAATGGAAGCCTTTTCATGGCCATGACTCTGGTCACATATTTCTTATTCTGATGCTCTCAAACTCCAGAAGTTCATTTATCTTTTTTACACTTTGACAACTGAAGTGCCGGAGAATCGCTTATTTCGAACCTATCTACATCTCGCTTCTAAATATCGAAGAAAAAAAACAGCAAGCGATTGTTCTATAGAGACTTGCTGAAATATGACCTTTCACTCAGACGGAATTAATTCATCCTAGCTCACATTTGGAGGGTCAAAACTCTGCTTTTGCCCGGTCGTAAGCCCATTTTCCACCGTATATATCGTTCAATATGACCGTATGTATCGCCTTGCGTGACAGTATGTGTTGGTTAACGCGACTAGTCGCGTTGGCTGACACCAGTACTGGGCATTGGGAAAAATGAGACTTTCGCATGCGAAAAATGGGGGCAAAATGGCTATTTTCACCTCCGTATTCTTGTCTGTTTGGCCTTGTCGGAGAAAATGTTTGTCACAAAAAATGAATATTCGAGGCGAATAGTCATTCATTTCAATATTTTGCTTACAGTTAGATTCTCCCAAAAGGAGATGCTTAGGTCGTTGAAAAGCACACTATTTTTGGCTGTTGAAGTGAATAACTAACGGCTTGTCGAGTGAATAACTAACGACTATACCTAGTCGTTAGCTTACGGCTTGGGAAGTGAATAACTAATCACTAGGAAAGCCTTTTACGAGTGACTTAATCAACTGTATACCAGCCATGTTTCACAAACATATTTTACTACTCAACTAGCTCTTCTACTAAATTAAAGAAGAACCAGCTATTTCAAGAAAAGACACACTGTGGCTAAAGCCCCAAAAGTAAGTTAACTTACTTTGCCGATGAAGCTAACTTGCTTTTACTATGTCTAAAATCGAGTTATATTATACCAGTTAGATTGTCACGGTTATACTATGGGCATGATTTTGAGATGGGGATAAGAATAAAGAGGAGATATGTTTCTGCACGGAAATAAGGTGTGTCAAGGAAACATCAAAAAGGATCAAAAGGGCGTTTTTCAAGAAATCACTATAAGGCAATGGATTGCTAATATTTTCTTTCAAATTTGATGACAAGACATACATTGGCTCGAAATAAACGATTCTTCCTTACTTTAGTGAGCTAGACAAAGTACTACCGTACCTCATCTAGCTCTGAAGTCTTTATTTGAATGCAGGATAACCCGGATTCTGAGTCAATTTATCGTTTAGATTGATAAGCATCTTGAGATATAGGGAACAATTTCAAATAAGCATCTGTCTTTCTCACACAATTTGAAGCAGCCCACATACCTTTGTCATAGACCCCGAAACGGATATCATCCTGGCGGTTGTGCATCTCCCAAGACAATTCGAGGCGACGCTCAAGAAGGATATCATCCAGCGTAACAGTAGCGTAATTATGATTGGAATCACCAAACGCACGTTCACGGACTTGATTAACCAAGCTTGTGGCCTCAGACGCACTACCACCACTACGAAGCAATGCCTCTGCTTTCATTAAAAGAACATCCGCATAACGGAACACATGGAAGTCATTACCCATAGCGTCTGTCAAAGTCGTTGAGTACGGCCATTTCTGGCAACGTGCGCCATCGTGCTGATTTACCGCTCCCAAGTTGTTCCATCATATTCCGTACCAGCCAACATAGTAACATCGATCGTATGGTTCAACAAGAAACCATGGTCTGTCTCAATAGGCTCACCGGTCGAGGCATTATACATCTGGCCGATCAAGAATGTAGCTTCCTTACGAGGATCGTCATCAGAGAACAATTTAACATATTCCGGCTGCGCACAAACACCATTCCAAGCAGAAACACCGTTAGAAAGAGCCAACTGATCTTTGTAGTGCAACGTACGGTTCATCAATTGCCAACGATTATCCTTATCCGTATCCGTCTCTGAGAACGGAGCGGCCAAGATCGCCTCACGAGAACTCTCGTTCGTCAAGGAGAAGTTTGCCTTAAGTCCGGCTCTAATATATAACCCATCGCCATCACCTTGTCGCAACACTCTGCGGCCATCTGGTAAGCATTGTTACAACTTACACCCCAAGCTTCCGCATTCAAATATAATTTAGCCAACAACGTATAAGCTGCACCTTTCGTAAACTTAGCATAACCATTTTCACGACCCGGACAAGTTTCCGCAATCTCTGTCACTTCTTTAATCAACCAATCAAACACGGTCTGGCGAGGTTGGCAAGCCGGAAGTTCCTTATCCGCATAATCGGTAACCAATGGAATATTGCCCCAATCGTCCATCATCTTGTAAATCCAAAAGCACGGATACCTCGGATTTCAGATGTATATAAAGACATCTGTTCGTCCGATAAGAAATCAGAAGATTCCACTACCTTCAAGTTGGCATTACAAGTACCGATAGCCTCAGAAGCCGTAGACCATGCTCCCTTGATCACAGAAGTCTGCGAAGTCCATGTGTGCATGTAGATCTCACGGTACTGACCACCATCATACCAGTCGCCACCCTTACGGGTAGGAGTAACAGCATCAGATCCCGACATCATATCCAGCGCAATAAAATTTCCATCCGCAGGATAATTCTTCAATGTCTTATACACGGTCCCTACCAACACACTGATCTCCGAATCAGTATAACCGAATGAATCCGCAGGGACATTATCGTATACCGTTTCATCCAAGTTCGTACACGCTGGCATAGAAAAAAGGAGAGCCGTGCCAGTCAAGAACGATATTATATTTCTTTTTTTTCATAACGAATGCATTTAAAATTAGAATGATAAGTTAACACCAAATGTAAATGAACGAGCCTTCGGCATATAGTTACGCGGTTCGATACCCGGTGACAGACCGGCATCCGTATCGCTAGCCTCGCCACGGAAGAGCTCCACTTCCGGATCCAAACCGGAATAGCTTGTGATTACGAACAAGTTCTGAGCAGCTACATAAATACGGGCTTTGTCTAGCCAATCAATCTTCTTCGTATTGAATGTATAACCAATAGACATATTATCCAAACGGGCGAAAGAGGCATTCTCCAAATAATATGAGCTTACACGTGAATTCTCTCTCAGTAACATCAAGTCATCACCTTTCATAGCGTTAGCTCCGGCTACATAGGTATTATTACCATAAGCGGCACGCGGGTTGTTCAACAACTTGCCACCGATCTGCCCACGTAAGAAGAAGCTGGCATCCCAATTCTTCCAAGTGAAGGTATTGTTCCATCCAAATGTCAAATCCGGCTGGGAATCACCTACGTATGTACGGTCATCGTCCGAGATTTGTCCATCCTTATTGACATCTTCCATAATAAACTTACCGTTTCATCAATGCCGTTACATTTCAACATAAAGAACTGACCGACCGGATAGCCTTCCTCTACCACATGAGAAGTCACGCCGGAAGCGCCGCGGATCCACGGATCACCTACATAAACACGGCTTGTTGAAAACAGGTCGTTAGACAACTTCGTGATCTCATTCTTATTGTGAGACAAATTAATAGAAGTATTCCAGTTAAAACTCTTGTTTCGGATCACGTCTAAGTTCAACATGACCTCGATACCCTTATTGCTCATATCACCAACGTTGGCAGCGATCTTTTTATACACATACGTTGGAGTCGGTACAGCATAGTCATAAAGCATATCGGAAGTCTTCTTACTATAATATTCTACCGTACCGCCCAAGCGACCGTTAAATAACTGGAAGTCTACACCGATATTAAACATAGCAGTTGATTCCCACTTCAAATCCGGGTTCGGGTTCTGCGTGATACGGAAAGAGGTAGATGTACCACCACCGTTGTAATAAGTACCATACGGCTGATACAACTCCAAGCTCTTATAAGGCTTCAAACCATCTTGATTACCTGTCACACCATAACCAGCACGCAACTTCAAGTCGTTCAACCAACTGATATCCTGCATAAAGGCCTCTTGAGAAATACCCCAAGCAGCAGATACAGATGGGAACCATCCCCATTTATGATTAGCACCGAACTTAGAAGAACCATCACGACGCATCGTAGCGGTGATCATATATCGCTCATCGTAGCTATAGTGCGCACGGGCAAAGAAAGAGATCAATTTATAGTCATTCTTGCTGGAAGTCACATTACCGATCTTCAAATCGTTACCAGCTTGGATAGAGTTGGCACCCATAGATGCTACAGAGAACTGTGTTGCCAAAGATTCTTGCGACTGATAACCGTTGGTTCCCAAGAATAACCCAGCAAAGCGTTCAGTTTATGTTTTTCCTCCGCACCGAAAGACTTGTTATAGTCGGCCGTCCATTCCATCAACTCACGATCCCATACGAAGTTGCGTCTCTTGGCATAGCCATTCGAGCTATCACCCAAAGAGTTTCCGGCACCACCACCTAACGCATTGTCAGGGCTTTCCCATTGGCTATAATCGCTAGTATAACGACTCTTATATAAGTTCGCCTTTACGTTCAGGCCCTCAATTACTTCAAACTGCACATCGCCTTGTCCATAGAAATAATTATTTTTGAATAATTTGTAGTTTTCATCTTGGGCTTTCACCATGTTACCTTGGTTATAAGCGTTGTCGTTACCCGTAAAATAAGAGCCATCTTCATTGTAAATCGGAACGACCGGAACATTATTGTAAGCAGCGATGAAATAGTCGGCAAACGTAGCTTGCATATCTGTCAAGGTAGCAGCTCCCGTCAAACCAATACGCAAACGATCATTGATAGCTCGTTGCTGGAATTGGAAGCGGAAACTGTGACGCTTCATCCAGTTATCGCGAGCGATACCCTTACGGTCTAAGTAAGTATAAGACGCACGATAGTTACTTTTGGAAGAACCTCCAGACAATGACAAGGCATGATTCTGAGAAATACCCGTGCGTAATAAAGCACCGAACCAATCAGTATCAGCGTTATATTTGTCATATTGCGAGATGTCACTACCCAATTGTTTGTTCACATCACGCCATTCGGAAGCATTCAGCATATCCGGTTTGTTAGCAACCTTATCCATTGTCACATAACCATCATAATTAATCTGAGTCTTAGCTCCCGAACCTCTCTTGGTCGTAATCAAGATAACACCACCTGCGGCACGAGAACCATAGATAGCAGCAGAAGAGGCATCCTTCAATACGGAAATAGACTCGATATCTGAAGGAGAAACCGTAGACATATCACCACCGGGAACACCATCGATAACGATCATAGGACCTTGATCGTTTTGCAAGGTAGAAGTACCACGCAAACGAATCTGAGAGCTACGAGTCACATCACCAGAGCCAGAAGTAATCTGCAAACCAGCCACTTTACCTTGTAGCAAATCTGAAGCATCACGATTAACACCCTTGTTGAAGTTTTCCTCGGAGACATTGGCTACAGATCCGGTAATCTCCTTACGAGTCTGCGTACCATAACCGATCGCAACAACCTCACCCAAATTTACTACGGATGGAGCTAATTTAACGTCCACTTTGTTACGTCCTTTAACACCTTCTTCCAAAGTGTTATAACCAATAAAAGAAAATTGAAGAACGGCTTTTTTCAAGTCGTTAAGCGTTAGAGTGTAATTACCGTCAATATCGGTAATCGTACCATTGGTAGTACCCTTTTCTACAATGTTCGCACCGATGATGGGCTCACCTTGTTCATCTAGAACTTTTCCTTTAACAGCGCCAGATTGGGCAAATGCCGCTGTCATGCAAAAAGACATCAACACTGAAAGTATCACTACCTTACAGCGTCTGAAAGAATCAAATGTTTTCTTTCGTTGCATAATTACTTAATTTTTAGGTTAACAATCATTGAATTCACAAACACAATTGAGAATTTTCGAGGCAAATATAATAACTTTTTTTAAATTAAACCATGATAGTGTAAAAAAACATTACATAAAACCATCCATACTTTGTTTTGATGATTGATTTATTTCACTCTATTGTGTAATACTCATATGGTACCTGATATACCTAGATGCTACCATGCTTGATTTTTTATTACGGAAAAATATTGAATATGTTTGATATTAACAGTGTATACGTAGCATGATTCTAAACCATGGTACTAGATGAACCATAGTACTAGATGAACTTGGTGAACCCATCATCGGTGCGAACATCGTAGAAAAGGGAACTACCAATGGTACTATCACTGACATGGACGGTAACTACAGCCTTACCGTAAATGATTTAAAAAAGGCTGTTCTTCAAGCATCCTTTATTGGTTATAACACGATCGAAGAGAGTGTTAAAGGACGTAGCACGGTAGAGATTAAGTTATCTCCATCCGTCGTAAACTTGGGAGAGGTCGTGGCGATCGGTTACGGTACGCAGACTCGTAGGGAGATCACGGGATCCGTGGCGAACGTATCTGAAGAAAGTTTTAACAAAGGTATCACACGCGATGCTTCCGACTTGTTGCAAGGCAAGGTAGCTGGTTTGACGATCACTTCCGGCTCCGGTGATGTGACGCGTGGATCTACGATGCGTTTGCGTGGTACATCCACGTTGCAGAACGACCAAGGTCCGTTAATCGTTATCGATGGTATTCCCGGTGGTGATATGTCAACGGTAGCTCCTTCCGATATCGAATCTATCTCCGTCTTGAAAGATGCCTCCTCCGCCGCTATCTACGGTTCTCGTGCCGCTGGTGGTGTAGTATTGATTACCACCAAGAGAGGTTCTGGCTCCAAGACACAAATCAGCTATGATGGTTATGTTGCCTTTGATCAGATGGCCAACAAGCCCGATTTAATGAATGCGGACGAGTGGAGAGGTTACGCAAACAGCAAAGGCCTAGATTATAGCGTATACGACCAATATGGTGCCGACACAGATTGGTTTGATGAACTGACTCGTACCGGAGTTTCTCAGAACCATTCAATCTCTTTGTCCGGTGGTGGTTCTAAGAACAACTATCGTGCGTCTTATACCTATTTGGATCGAAATGGTATCATGCGTGATAACGATATGCAACGCCATAGCTTCCGCTTCCAGTTCCAACAGCGTGCGATCAATGACCGTTTGCGTATTGGTTTGACCGGATCTGCTACCTTGACAGACTCACATGTTCCGAATGGAGACAATTTCGTGTTGGCATACAGCATGTTGCCTGTTTACCCAGTTTATAACGCTGATGGTTCTTACTTCACGAAAGTTAATGCGGAGTATGACCAAGGTAATCCTGTTCAAAACCAAAATTTGAACGAGCGAAAAAACAGCAACGTTTATTTTTATGGTGCCGGTGATATCCAATTCGAGATCATCAACGGATTGAACATCAAGGCGAATTTATATAAGAGCCGTTTTTCTAATGAATATAGCCGCTATGACGACTCTCGTACGACGGTCGGACAGGGTAATAATGGCTTTGCGCAAAAACGTAATCGGGCATGGGATCGTAACTTGATGGAGTGGACCTTGGACTACAATAAGTCTTTTGGTGCGGACGAGAAACATAAGTTGAATGCGATTCTCGGTTACTCTTGGGAGGATAACACATATTCTTATTTCTTCGCCCAGAACCGCAACTTCTTGATCAACGATTTGTCGTATAACGCTTTGCAATCCGGAGCCGGATTAAAGACAGGCGACGTTGAATCAGGCAAGAACTACTACAAATTGATCTCTATGTTCGCCCGCGCTCACTATACCTATGACGAGCGTTATATGATTACGGCTACCGTCCGTCGAGATGGTTCCTCTAAGTTTGGTGCGAATCATAAATGGGGTACGTTCCCCTCTGTTTCCGCAGCTTGGGGTATCTCACAAGAGGCATTCATGCAAGACGTGAACTGGATCAATGACTTGAAGTTACGTGCGGGCTACGGTGTTACCGGTAACCAAGATGGTTTACAGCCGTATAAGAGCATGGAGCTTTATGGCATGTCCGGTATCTATTATGACAATGGTAATTGGGCTACATCTTATAAGATTTCCCAGAATGCCAACCCGGATTTGAAATGGGAGTCTACGGCTATGTTAAACATCGGTTTAGATTTCTCTTTGTTCAATGGCCGTTTAGGTGGTACAATCGAATGGTATGACAAACGTACATCAGACATGCTTTATACTTACAAGGTTCCGACTCCTCCGTATGTTTACGACCGTATGCAAGCCAATGTAGGTGATATGAAAAATACAGGTATCGAGGTTTTGTTAAACTTAGACGTGATCCGTAACAAGACATTCAACTGGAATATGTCATTGAACTTGTCCCACAATAAAAATGAAATCACGAAGTTGTCAAGCGATCTTTATACGACAGACCGTATTTATACAGGCGATCCATGGATCCGTGGTGCTTCCGGCGTAACTTCTCACGTAGTAGAGGAAGGCCGTCCCGTAGGACAATTCTTCATGCTGGAATGTACGGGTATCAAGGACGGAAAATATATCATTACGGATTTGAACGGTGATGGTGAGATCTCGGACGATGACCGCACATACGTAGGAGACGCACAACCGGACTTGACATTTGGATGGCAAAATAATTTCACTTGGAAGAACTGGGATTTCAGCTTCTTCTTCCGTGGAACGATCGGCAACAAGGTATTGAACAACCCGCGTGCGGCTTATGCGAATAATACGTACTTGATCGGTACAAACGCATTAGATGATGAATTGACTTATACGATGAAAGAATCTTCTCGCGTATGTTCTTATTATTTGGAGAATGGTTCGTTCATCCGTTTGGATAACTTGGCCTTAGGTTACACCTTCGATACGAAGAAGATTAATTGGTTGGATAAAGCTCGTCTTTATTTCGCCGCTCAGAACTTATTCGTAATTACTGGATACAAAGGTTTAGACCCAGAGGTTGAATTGTTCCGTGGTGAATCTTCCGATACGGACGCTGGTTTGTCTCCGGGTATTGAGCCTCGTCAATTCTTCCCGAAGGCACGTACCTTCACATTGGGTGTTAATTTAACTTTCTAAATTAAATCGTTATTAATTATGAATAAAAATCAATTATATCATTATTTACTGGTGCTGCACTAATGTTTTCCATGCCCTCCTGTACGGATTTGGATGAAACGGTGTATGATAAGATTCCAGCAGAAAACTTCGGTAAAACCGATGGTGAAATCAATTCGATCATTGGCCCTGCATACAATACATTTAAAAGATATTTCTCTGACGCATGTATTGCTTTATCGGAATGCTCAGGAGATATGGCGGTCGTACCTACCGTAAAGGTGGTGACTGGTATGATGGTGGTCAGTATCGTGAGTTACACATGCACGCATGGACTGCGAATACCTCAGCCGTGAAAAACGCATGGTCAAGATCTACGGAAGCGATCTCTGCTTGTAACTTAATTTACGAGACAATTAGTACTTCCGCATTGGAAGAATCCGCAAAAGCTAGAGCGTTAGCGGAAATCCGCGGTGTACGTGCGTTCTGGATTTATTACCTGATGGATAATTGGGGAAATGTTCCATTGAGCATAGATTACAATGACACAGAACTGCCAACTTGCAAAACAAGGAAGGAAGTTTATGATTGGTTGGTTAAAGAGGTAAACGAGATCAAGGACTTGCTTCGTGAAGATGTTTCTGACGCTAGTTATGGAAAATTTACGAAAGGTGCCGCTTATACCTTATTGGCAAAGTTGTACCTAAACGCAGAGGCTTGGGGCGTAGACTCTCCTCGATATAAAGAGGCCGCTGACGCTTGTGATGTAGTGATGGGGCTTCCTTATATATTAGAGGCTAACTGGAAAACAAATTTCCAAGTAAATAACCAACAATCAAGAGAAGCTATCTTGGCTTGCTGCTTTAGTGCGAACGATACGGAATGGCAAAATCAATTACATTACCGTACTTTGCACTATAAAGATAATATACCTCTTGGAGCTACTTTCAGCGCATGGAACGGTATTTGCGCACAGCCGGATTATGTATTGCTATTCGACAAGGAAGATCCCCGTTATGAAGGCTCTTTCTTAGTAGGTCCAAGTATCGACCCAGCTACTGGGGAAGTGTTGATCACGGCACAGACCGTCCTTTGATACACACTCCGGAAGTTATGGTTATCCCCGGAACGGAACGTGATGGTACGATTTGGGGTGACGTGAACCAAGAAGACGGCGCTCGTTGTAACAAATGGACTTTCGATAAGTCCTTAACTAATGCGATGGAGAATGATTTCCATATCTTCCGTCTGGCTGATGTATATTTGATGAAAGCAGAGTGTTTGATACGCACAGGAGGCAACAATGCGGAGGCTACACGTTTGGTCAATGCGGTCCGCGAACGTGCTTACGGCAACTCTAACCACAATTACGCATCCGTAGATCTAGAAAAGATCGCCTTAGAACGTAAGTTCGAGTTGGCTTGGGAATGCCACGCACGTCAAGACAATATTCGCTTTGGAACTTTCCAAAACGCTCGTTGGCTGAAATCTGAAACGAAAGGGAAAGACTACATGAATATCTTCCCGATCTCTCAAGACGCATGGCAAACGAACCAGAACTTAAAACAGAACCCGGGTTATCCCGCATTCTAAAATATTCTATGGGCTAGATGAGACTTTTTAGGTTTCGTCTAGCCCTTTTTGTATAATCTTAAAATAATACGAACATGAAGAAGTATTTGATTTTACTTGCGATGTTACTCGTCGCCGTTGCGAACTATGCGGAAAAGCCCGCTAATTATGTGGAAGCCTCCCAAGAAGCGTATAGAGCTTCTGACCCTCTGATGCTAGAAGGATATTTTACAGGTGATACTTTCTCCGGGCAGATTGAGTTGATGACCACAAACCAGATTCCCGGATACAATACACCCACAAGGCTTACAATTGTCATAAGTAATCCCGTATTATCTTTCTATAATTGGTCTGTCTCCGGTAATGGTATATCATCTTATATCTCTGATAGCCATTTATGTGAAATATTCTTCAAGACAGGAGGATCACGTGGCTGTACGGTTACTCTATCAGGTCCTCTTGCGTCTACCGGTCAACAGGTGACAAAGGTTTTCGGATTCTATTGATGTTGAAAGTGAAGACATTCTTAGAAAGTAATGCCCCGTCACCAACTTATTCGACGGGGCGTTGCTTGTTTTGTATCTTCTATTATTCTATTGGATATTTGTCAATACCATAGACCTTTTTTATACGAGGATCAATGTAGTAGATTCTTTGCCTCTTCTTGTCCCCCGATCTTGAATATTGCGCTCTTACCTACTAGGCGTTTGAAAGAATGAACGTGTGCCCAAATGCTTATGGGCATTAGGGGAGCGTTACAGTATGTCCGGTACCCTATCGGTCAGGAACTACCGCTCCATCCTCTCCTTCTCCTTTATCAACCCATTCCGATAGGCGTAAAGCAATTTCCCTAGATCCTTGATCTGGCTTTGGAGATCCGCACCCTTATCCGTATCTTTCACCATCTGGCGATGAGAACTTAATTCTACCACGATCGTAGTGGATTTGATATCCAGCTTCCTCGATCGCTTTCGCCCGGGATTCGAAGGGTTCGTGTTGCACAAGCTGGAAACCACGGGAGTGGTATACTAATGTATAGCCCGCGATACCGGTTTCCAAATGATACGGACGGGAGAAACCGCCATCGATTACCAACATCTTGCCATTCGCCTTGATGGGATTCTCACCTTGATTGGAACGGACAGGGACATGTCCGTTGATGATATGCCGATGCATACCGGTCACCCCAAACTCATCCAATATCTTATCACAAATTTCCTCTTGCTCTCGTAACGTATAATAAGCGCCTTTTTCCTCCTTATGAGTCTCGGCCTCTTCGATAAAGGCACGCTCGAAAGTAGCCATCTTGCTTTTATCGAATAACGGGGAGTCCTTGCCGCCCCAAAGATACCAGATATAATCATGCGCATATTCCACTTCTTCCTGCTCCCCGGTCTTGAAATAAGCCGTACGGATCAGTTGGTCTACACGGTCCAACAAAGCACGGCCCTTATAATCCTGCCCCAAGATACGTACTGACTTAAACGTCCCATCCGGATTCATCGGGATAGAGGCATGAAACAGTAAATTGGAATTACAAACCTGATACATTCCCCCATGCCGGAAGAAACAACGCATATGCTTTTTCATCTTCTCGCTGCTCTCAAAAGAATGCAAGATCTTTCGGATCAAATCCTCCTCCTCAATAGAAAGACGATACGGATCTTTCGGGTCTAAAGTAGGCCAGTTAGTATCTTTAAGCGTATAATCCTTTCCATCGATATGAACCACTCCCCGCTTCAGATCGATATGGTGCAACAACATCCGGTCATCCATCTCAAACTCCGGACGACGGCGGATGATCTCACCCTCCAGCTTGAACTGGATGATGGTGATCGCCTTGTGCATCTGGGCGATCAAACGGGTGGTCTTCTCATCCATTGCATTATCGGCGAACTTTGTTTTCGGCATGAATAACGCACATGGATCATCCCCGTACGCTCCATCGCGAAAGTGGCCAACGGCAAAAGATTGATGCCATATCCATCTTCTAAGGTAGCCATATTACCAAAGCGTAAACACATACGAATCACGTTGGCGATACTTACCAAATTACCGGAAGCGGCTCCCATCCATAAGATATCATGATTACCCCATTGAACATCGAAATTATGGTAATCGCAAAGGATATCCATGATCAAATGAGCGCCCGGACCCCGATCGTAAATATCGCCGATGATATGCAATAGGTCGATTGTCAGCCGTTGGATCAGGTTGCACATAGCGATAATGAAATCGTCCGCACGTCCCGTGGAGATGATCGTACAAATAATCTGATCCACATAAGCGGATTTATTCGGCTCTACGGAAGACTCGTGCAATAACTCCTGAATAATATAGGAGAACTCCTTGGGTAAAGCCTTACGTACTTTCGAACGGGTGTATTTGGAGGACACGTTCCGGCAAACACGTACCAATTGATTCAAGGTAACTTGATACCAATCTTCCAGATCTTGCTCTTGGCTCTTGATCAGTTCCAGCTTATCCTCCGGATAATAAATCAAGGAACAAAGCTCCTTCTTCTCGGATTCCCGGAGCGTATTACTGAAAATCTCGTTCACCTTGCGCTTTACGGCACCGGAAGCGTTTCTCAGCACATGGCTAAAGGCTTGATCCTCGCCATGCAAATCACTTAAGAAGTGCTCCGTACCCTTCGGTAGGTTCAAGATCGCCTCCAGATTAATGATCTCCGTACAGGCATCCGCGATCGTCGGGAAACTCCGTGCCAACAATTGCAAATACCGTAAATCGTTCTGTACAGATTCGGCTATAATATCTTTTGTCATCTTATCTCTTATTTATACGCGAATATAAATAGATCCGGTCATTTAAACCGAACCTGCTCCGGTTTATTTTTCTCGGCTACTTGCTGGATCTCATAGGGGCTGACCTCTACGGCGCCTTTCGTCAATTCCGGAATATTGTAGGAATACAACTGATAGTCATACTTATCCGGATCTTCTTGAGGCAATAAGAACGGTTTCGAAGGTTTACCGTCTTTCCCGATATAGCAAATATAAGGTAAGTATATAAACCGTTATCCCGGCGGCTACTAAATACGACCCAATCGCTATTACTACTCCAAGAATGATAGCTATCCGTATCCGGGCTATTCAACGCGGACATATCCACCGCCGTCCGATTCTCCAGATCCATCATCCGGATCTCCGCGTCCGGATGCCAGATCGGGAACTGGCCATAAGCGGTTTCCGTATACATCAAGAAACGTCCGTCGGGAGAGATACGGGGAAATGTATAGCTCAAGCTATCCGCACGTACCAATGTATCGATCGGGTGGCTGATCTCTCCACGATCCGGATCGAATGCGACACGACAGAGATTATAACGTACCTTGTCATAATTCTCCGGCATCTTCTGGACCGGGGCCGTGCAGAAATAAAGCCATTTACCATCCGGAGAGAACGCAGGGAAAGTCTCGAAAGCATCTTTTGTGAGCAATGAGGCTTTCGAAAGGATTTCTTTGTTTTTCACGTCATATACGACCACATCGGACTCCAAATCGAACACTTCCATCTTTTCTCTTTCACGGAATGGAAAAACTGTTTGATATCATTTACCGAAGTGGTGATATAGCGTCCGGACGGATGCCAGAAAGGATACGTCATATTACTGATCGTCTCCTTCGTTTTCGTATTTAATTTACTGATCTTCTTGTCTTGGACAATATAAGTTCCCCCATTCGCCGCACGCATATGGAACATCATCTGCCCCGGATCTCCCATACAAAAAGAATGGCAGTTCATACAATTATAGCCGGTCATATCGTTACGGATAATCGGCTGTTCGTCAAACGACTCCAAATTCCGCTGATAAATACCCACAATATGCCATTTCTCGTATCCCGGCTCTATCAAACGGTATACTAAATGAGAGTCGATCGCTTGATCACTGATATAGAACAGAAATGGTGCCCATTTAGTCCACTCATCACCTATCTTCGTGGCGATCGTAACAAAAAAGGCTTTACCTTTATTCGCACGGGTAAGCTGTTCCCAATCCTTGGACTTAAAACAGATCGTATTCGTTCCGTAATACTCAAACACCCCCTGCTCGCTACCCTCGATCTTCGCATAGCATTTTTCAGCGGGCACGTCAATACGGAAATTCAATGGGGCTATATTATAAGGTATAGTAACCCCTTGGTAATCCGGGAACATCGGCGGGGGAGACATGCGTTCGTTCTCGGCAACAACAAAGCCACCCGGATGTACCGCCCAAAAACCCAAGTATAGTACAATAACCAGAACTTGCAATAGTAAATATCCGATCACAAAGTTTCGGACGATCTTTCGTTTCCTCGTATTATCCATCATAATTATTGTCGTTTAGGAGTCGGGGTAAATTGAGCGTAATAATAATAGGTATCGCCAAACTGTGCTTTCAAGGCGGCAGGAGGCATGCTTCGAGCCACTTTCATAAATTGCAGAAAGCGGTTTTGTACCTCCGAACTGATCGGATAGCTTTTGAACGCATCCGGGTCTTTCTGCACAGCAGCGAAAAACAGGCATATAGCCTCTTGATAGAGAACGGGAAATGACTCGCCTCGCTCTTTCATCAATTCCATATAATGCATAAATGTCATCAAGTCTTTATAAACCAACAAGTATCCCATTCCATACTCAAAAGCCGGACGATTATCGGCATGATCGTCGATCAAGAAAGCCAGCGCATTGGGAAATGTCAAGGTCAAGTCTAAGGGATTATCCGTTACCGGAAGTACCGCCCGCTTCGCCTTTATCCAATCGGTAGAGGCACAAACCACGGAGTCGAGCAACGGGCGCTGCGCTTTTGCCCAATCCCTGTAGTGGGGAGTCGATTCAAGGATCTTAATATATTTCTCGGCGGCACGGTATTCGCCGGTTACCAGATAAGTCTCCACCAAACGCTTCATCAAACGAGGCTGCACGCAACGTTGCGAGCTTAATACACCCACAAAGGCGAAACGTTGCGCTGCGTTTACCTGCCTACTTGCCAAGCTACCTCGCTCGCCTCGATCAATCCCATCCGGCTTTTCGGATCGTGCGGGATAAAGCCCTCCACCCCGATCTGAGGGAAACGCATCAAATCGCCAGAAAATCGTCCCGTATGTGATAAAGCCAGATTCAAATAAATAAGGGCATCCATATCCCGGACCGAATGCGCACGAGCATGTGAGACTATCTCTTGCCATTCTCCCTGCCGTACATAGTAATCGTACCGATAGGCCTGCTCCATCGGGTTTTTCTTATAGAGAATCCCATAAGTCATCGCTATTAGGAGGAAAGCGTAAGAAACGATTCGCTTCCAAGCAATACATTAGCAGGTGCCGCGAAAAAATAAGAGCCCCCTACAAACAAGAAGCCAAAGAGATAACGAAGCCAATCAATCTTGATCGAAGTATACAAATACGCGAGAACCTGCACGAAAGCGAGCATCACGAGCAAGGCGATTGACTCCTGCGGATAGATCCAAATTAAAAAAGAGGGAAGAATAGCCGCCAACATAGAGGCACGCACCCCACAAGCTTGTAAGTAAAGGAAAAAACAACCGGAGATCAGTCCTACTAATAAAGCGATCACCACCGAAGCCCCGCAAGGATGGATAAACGCGAGCGATAAGAACTCGGTTACATATTCATTCAATCCACCCGGTTCGGCCAACCGGTCTTGGAAATAGCCGCCGGTAGTCTGAAACATCATGTATTGCTCCAGGAACCGATACCAATACCGAAAATTCAACTCTATGAATAGGAAGCTACCTATAACGAAAAGGAATAGTATCGCGGTATTATTGTTAACAAATTGTCTGTTCTTCATTCTCCAACTGTTTTTCGGGTCGTAAAGATAGAAAGTATATAAGAGATCCACAAAAGAAAAAATCCCAAATAGCGCTTATAATCTTCAAGAAGCGCTGTCCGGGATATCAAATAGCGCTTATAATCTTCAAGAAGCACTGTCCGGGATCGAGACAGCGCTTATAATCTCCAAGAAGCACTGTCCGGGATCGAGACAGCGCTTTATAATCTCCAAGAAGCGCTGTCTTCGATTCGCGATAGACTTACATTTGCTGCTCACCCGATCCGCTACCGCCGCTCTTCATATCATCGTTGCTGATACCTCGTTTTACCTTCTTGATGGCATCTTTCAAGGTGCCGAAACGATACGATACACTAACCATCAGCATCCGCATCGTACGGTAATTGATCTCACGGCGGAAGAAGGTATCGTCGGAAGTAGTACTTTCCATCTTCATTCGCTTCCAGAACGGGTTTTGGAAAGACAACTGAACAGATAGCTTTTTCTTCAAGAAATCCTTGTTCACGGAGATTCCCGTGAAATAGAACGGAGAGCCTTTCCCCTGTAACTGAATCCAAGGAGAAAAATACCCACCATGTACATTCAAGCGGAAATCCAACGGGAAATTAAACTGCGTACCGGCGAATATACGACCGCTGAAACCACTGTTTGCCATATCATTCTTTTCGCTCTTCAAATCCGTATAATCCATTCCACCATTCATATAGATACGGAACAAAGGAACCGGATTCCAATTCGCGTATACGAATAAGCCGGTAGATTGTTTCTTACCGATATTACCATAAGTGGTCTGGAAAATACCCGGGTTCTCCGGATCGATAAACGTATATCGTTCGATAGAATTATTCACGAACGTATAAGTAGCGCTCGCGTTTATTACTGAACTTCTGGGCGAACATACTATAGTTCAAGTTGATATTATTACTTTTCTCCGAGTCTAGATTCGGATTACCAAACGATATGTTTTGCGGGTCCGCGTTATTTACATAAGGATTCAAATACCAGATACCCGGACGCTGGATACGCATATTATATCCCAACCGAAGCTGTTGCGCCATATTCAGTTGATAAGAGACGGTAGCGTTTGGCACCACGTCGAAATAATGAGTATCGAAGTTCATATCGGGAGCCATCTCATACTTCACGTCCAAAGCGGTTCCTTCCGCACGTACCCCCGCTTTCACGCCAAACTTATCAAACTTCATCGAATAGCCAGATAAGCGGAATAGATATGTTGGGTATGACGGAATGGCTATCCTTAGAAGTTATGTCCTCCCATATATTCAACGAATCGTTGAAAGCGGTACGATCCGTATTACTCCGGCTCTGGCGGAATATATATTTCGCGCCAACCTCCAAGGTCTGATCCTTCCATGTAGGGGTCGTATAATCCACCTGCCCGGTGTGCTCGTTCGTAGAAGCCTTGTTGATATTATTTTGCGGATAGCCGAGCCAAGGATTGTAATTCACGACATTCTTTAATTCCGTATAATCCTTGTTATCATTGGGAGAATGGCTGAAACGGTAAGAGATCGTCAGCAACTCATCCTTTTTATGGGTAGAATGCTGGTAATCCACGCTAATGTCCGTAGAACCAAATGTTTCCGTAGCGTCCGAATTACGATTATAATCATATACCGGATTACGATTGATATCCTGCATATTCACCGTGTATTCCGAACGGTTCGTCATCTTGCCATGGAATAAGTTCGCCCCTACGGTCAGCAAGTTCAAGGAGTCGATCTCATAACTACCTTCCAGCGAACCAAACTGGAAGGGTCCGTTATTCTTCCTACGTCCATTTTGCGTCAAGAAATGTTGCTCGTCATTTTCCAAATCCTCACGTATCGAGGTAGACTCATTCCAAGGCTCCCTATTATAATTGTAATTATAATTCGCTGTCAATCCTAACTTACCCGCTTTAAGGGATATATAGCCGCCACCACCGACACGTCCCAAAGAACTACCGTTCACACGAACCGTACCGGTATATCCTTGTAAAGCATTTTTCGTTGTAATGATATTAATGATACCACCGATACCCTCGGCGTCATATTTAGCGCCCGGGTCTGTGATCACCTCTATGTTTTTCACGGAATTGGCCGGCATGCTCTTCAATACCTCAGCAGGATTGTTGCTCAATAAGTTAGGGGGCTTGCCATTCATGTAGATCTTGAAGTTCGTGGAGCCTTTCAATTGGATTTGGTCATCCCCGTCCACGGTTACCATCGGTACCTTACGAAGCATTTCCAATGTATTGTTTGTCTGTGCCTCCGGATCATCTTCCAAGCTATAGGTAAGTTTATCGATCTCAGCCTTCACCAAAGGTTTCTGTGCCGTAACCGTCACTTCCCCCAGCCGCTGGTTATCCTCCTGCATATACAACTTACCCAAATCCAAGTTCCTCTGTTTATCCGAGATCGTAAATGTTTTCTCGGCAGGAGCTTTTCCTATCGATTGCATAGAGATGATGTATTTACCGGCGCTACTCAATGGTGCCTGAAACTTACCATCCACATCACACGCTAAACTTGACCGGCTTATCGGGGGTCTTCGCTAAAGCAATTCTCAACGTCGCATAGGGTACGGACTCGTTACTCAGCGAGTCTAACACCTGTCCCTTAATTGAATAGGAACCTGTCTTGTCCGCTTGCGCATACAGAGGAAGCGCAAAGAACAGTACCCAAAATAAGGCAAACAATTTCTCTTTCATACGTTCATCTATCACTATAAAAATAATACATTTTACTGCAAATTACACTATTTACGATTTCATCGTACAAATAAAGTCATTAATAATGTTCATATTTCCTTTTTCTTCTAAAGAAGTCTGAAAAAAGAGTATTTTTTCATAATAGACGGACATCAAGTAAAACAGGTTGCACAATAATCCTAGGAATCTTTGAGAAAACGAATATATTGTTATTTTTGCATTCGTAATTCTTTAAAATACAATGTCATGAGAACTATCTTTTGTGTATTAGCCACTTTGATGTTGGGTTTGACGAGTCTGCAAGCCCAGAGTTTAAAAGCCATTAAGTTGAATGCTCCCGACAAGACCCGGGGCGCTTCGGTAATGAAAG
>ENA-OQDF01000133-OQDF01000133.1-human-gut-metagenome-genome-assembly--contig:-NODE-133-length-26406-cov-9.736063_pt1 | contig 26406 bp, 32 predicted proteins | sample MGYA00242769_ERZ504597 | MGnify/ENA primary metagenome ERZ504597 (study PRJEB26092, sample SAMD00036305) | human gut metagenome | host: Homo sapiens | study: EMG produced TPA metagenomics assembly of...
ACAGCTTGCCCCATGGAGCGAGACTGCGAAAACGAACTGTCAAAACTAAAATAGAGTAAAACGCTTGCATCTATCATTTTGGTGCAAGCGTAATTCATGAGTAACGTAGCAATATTTTGCGCTTACTATGAAACAGCAGTTCATTGGATTAAGACATTGCAAATGCGGTATCAGTTGGAAGATATCCGGACAAAGGGTGATATATCCAGTAGAATAGTATAAGAAGGTATGATGGTATGAAGATATTAGTAATTCCTGATGTTCATCTTAAACCGCAGATGTTTAAACAGGCTACAGCTCTTATGCATCAGGGAATTGCTGATCGAGCGGTATGTCTGATGGACATCCCTGATGATTGGGACAAGTAATATAATGTCGGACTTTATGAAGAAACTTATGTCTGCGTCTCAAATACGCTGCTTCTTTTTCATACTCTGTAATGGAAAACCAAGGAGAAGCTCTTTTTACCTCTCTCATAGCGCTGCCTCCTGTGCATTACGGTACAATCGGTTGATTCTTCTTGATTGCGGAAATGATTTTTCAGACACGCTCTAGCTTCTCTTCGGAAAAAGAAAGTAATAGCCACCAAAAATATCGGAAAAACTTTGTGAAAAAATAGAATTGTGTTTCGCAAGGGTCCCCTGTAAAATAGCGGGCAGGAGGAGAAAGAGAGAAAAGGAGCTTCTTAATCTTATGGGAACAAATGAAAAGAATATGACTGCGGGATCCCCCGGAAAACTGATCATAACGTTTGCCATACCACTGATGCTCGGAAATATTTTCCAGCAGTTTTATACGATGGCGGACACCATGATTGTTGGCCAGGTGGTAGGAGTAGAAGCGTTGGCGGCAGTAGGCGCCGGAGACTGGCTGGTCTGGCTGGTGCTGGGCATCATGACAGGTATCACACAGGGCTTTTCGATTCTTGTATCGCAGTACTATGGAGCAGGGGAAAAGGAAAATCTGAAATGTGCGGTGGCGAAAAGCTATATTATGACAGCATTACTGTCTGTGATTGTACTCGCGGTAAGTGAAGGAGCAGTTTATCACGTTCTTTTATTTTTGCAGACACCGGATAATGTTATTGATCTGACGATGCTATATTTGCGGCTGATTTTTGCGGGAGTCCCGATTATAGCTGCCTATAATATCTTTGCGGCGATCCTGAGGGCACTTGGAAACAGCAGATCTCCACTGATTGCAATGACAGTGGCAGCAGTGATCAATGTGGGACTTGACCTGCTGTTTGTGGCAGTTTTTGGCTGGGGCGTAGCCGGAGCAGCGTGGCGACTGTTATTGCACAGGGATTTTCAGCCTTGTACTGTCTGCTTGTATTACGGAAAATCAGGGATATCCGACTGGAAAAGGAGGATTTTTACAGGCAGCCGTCTATGAGTCTGCGGCTTTTGAAGCTGGGTACTCCTCTTGCCATACAGAACGTGATCATTTCTGTGGGAGGACTTACGGTGCAGTATGTGATCAATGGCTTTGGCTTTCTGTTTGTAGCCGGATTTACGGCAACGAACAAGCTGTATGGAATTTTGGAGATGGCAGCCGTTTCCTATGGATATGCGATTACAACGTATGTAGGGCAGAATCTTGGCGCAAAGAAATATCAGAGAATCCGAAAAGGTGTGCGCAGCGGTACGTATATGGCAGTACTCACTTCTGTTTTCATTTCCGGTATGATGGTGCTGATTGGGCGTAATATATTGTCTCTGTTTGTATCCGGTGAACCGGAGCAGATCAGACAGGTGTTAGATATTGCATATAAGTATTTGTTTATCATGGCTGTCTTTTTGTGGATACTGTATTTGCTGCATGTGTATCGTTCCGCGATCCAGGGGCTGGGCAATACTTTGATTCCGCTTGCCAGCGGCATTGCGGAATTTGTGATGCGTGTCAGCGTTGCGCTGCTGCTGCCGAAATGGATCGGCGAAGAGGGAATATACTATGCCGAGATCTGTGCATGGAGCAGTGCAGCTGTTTTACTGATCATAAGCTATATGATTCTGATGCGAAAATATAAAGATGCTAAAACGTCAGAAAGCTGATGCAGTCTCGCCTGCAAGAGGATTTTAGAGCTCTTACCCCGCTTAAAGCATAAGTAAGAAATAATACAAAAAAGCAGTGCTGCAGAACGCAAACTACAGGAAACAGATGGGAAGGCGTACCCGAGGTACGACAAAAATCTGTCATGCAGTAATTTGCGCTCTGTGGGACTGCTTTTTGCATGATTCTTGGAGTTTTGGGGAATTACGACAAGAAACAACCAAAAATTTCAATAACTAATCCAAAAATATTCTATTTTTTTTCAGGCCTCTTGTGATTATAATGAATTCATCAGCTAGGAACGAAGCGAATCTAGCAAAATCACCAAACGGGAGGAATAAAAATGAAAAGAAAAGCATTAGCAGCAATTATGGCAGTAGCTATGGCAGTATCCATGGCTGGTTGTGGAGGATCCACATCAGAGTCTAAAGATTCTACCCAGAAAACAGAAACAGCAGATTCTACGGCATCAACGGGCGGAAGCGTAGAAAACAAGGACAAACCTCTGTGCTGGTTCAACCGTCAGCCATCCAGCAGTGCTACCGGCGAACTGGACAAAGATGCTCTGAACTTCAACGGAAATACTTATTATGTAGGTTTCGATGCAAATCAGGGTGCTGAGCTGCAGGGACAGATGGTTCTGGATTACATCAAGAAAAACGCAGACACGATCGACAGAAACGGTGACGGCGTAATCGGATATGTTCTGGCAATCGGTGATATCGGACATAACGATTCTATCGCCCGTACACGTGGTGTTCGTTCCGCACTTGGAACAGGTGTAGATGCAGACGCGGAGTAGATTCTACACCGGCCGGAACAAACGTAGACGGAAAAGCAAAGGTTGTGCAGGATGCAACTCTGGATGTAGACGGAAAAACATATACCATCCGTGAGCTGGCTTCTCAGGAAATGAAAAACTCAGCAGGTGCAACATGGGATGCTGCAACAGCTGGTAACGCGATCGGAACATGGACAGCTTCCTTCGGTGATCAGATCGATGTTGTAGTTTCCAATAACGATGGTATGGGAATGTCAATGTTCAATGCATGGGCAAAAGACAACAAAGTTCCTACCTTCGGTTACGATGCAAACAGCGATGCTGTAGCAGCAATCGGTGAAGGATATGGCGGAACAATTTCTCAGCATGCAGACGTTCAGGCTTACCTGACACTGAGAGTTCTGCGTAACGCACTGGACGGTGTAGACATTGATACCGGTATCGGTACAGCAGATGAAGCCGGCAACTGCCTGACAGAGGGTGAAGATTACAGATACAGCGAAGAAGAGAGATCTTACTACGCATTAAATATTGCTGTAACAGCCGATAACTACAACGATTTCACAGATTCCACAAAAGTTTACGATAAAGTTGCAAAACAGCTGGATGAAAGCAAGAGCCCATCCAAAAAGTATGGCTGAATATCTACAACGCATCGGATAACTTCCTGAGCTCTACCTATCAGCCACTGCTGGAGAAATATGATGATCTGCTGAACCTGAAGGTAGATTACATCGGTGGAGACGGACAGACAGAGTCCAATATCACAAACCGTCTTGGAAACCCGAGCGAGTATGATGCTTTTGCAATTAACATGGTTAAGACCGATAATGCAGCAGCATATACATCACTTCTCTCCAAATAATCTGAGACAGAATAAAAGTGTAAATGGTAACGGTTCGGAGCTATGCGAAATCGAGATGAGGTCTCTGAATCGTTACCGTAAATGAATGAAATTATAGAGGGGTGTCAGCAATGATACCCTTCTTTACTAAGAAAAGGAAGCGCAGCATGACAGATGATAAGAATAAATATATCTTATCGATTAACGGCATGAGCAAATCGTTCGGTAGAAATAAGGTTCTGAAACATATCAGCATGAATGTCAAACCTGGAACCATTATGGGACTGATGGGTGAAAACGGTGCCGGAAAATCGACAATGATGAAATGCCTCTTTGGAACCTATCAGAAAGATGAAGGAACCATCGTATTGGACGGAAAAGAAGTGAATTTCTCCGGCCCGAAGGATGCACTGGAAAACGGAGTGGCAATGGTACACCAGGAGTTGAACCAGTGTCTTGAAAGAAGTGTTGTAGATAACATGTTCCTTGGAAGATACCCAAAGAATTCCGTTGGAGTGATCGACGAAGGAAGAATGAAAAAAGAAACATCAGACCTGTTCAGAAAACTGGGAATTACAGTTGATCTGACGCAGCCAATGAAGAAAATGTCTGTATCTCAGAGACAGATGTGCGAGATCGCAAAAGCGATTTCCTATCATTCCAAAGTCATTGTACTGGATGAACCTACATCATCCCTGACTGCACCGGAGGTTGAAAAACTCTTTAAGATGATGCGTCAGCTGAAGGCGCAGGGAATTGCTCTGATCTACATTTCACATAAAATGGATGAAATATTTGAAATCTGTGACGAAATATCCGTACTGCGAGACGGAAGCCTGGTCATGACCAAGCCAAGTAAAGAAACGGATATGAACGAACTGATCGCCGCCATGGTTGGACGTTCTCTGGACAACAGATTTCCGCCTGTAGACAATACACCGGGAGAAACGATTCTCTCCGTACAGAATATATCAACAAAATATGCACCGAAACTGCAGAATATTTCCTTTGATATCAAAAAAGGAGAAATTTTCGGATTCTATGGTCTGGTCGGTGCCGGTCGTACGGAACTTCTGGAGACCATCTTCGGAATTCGTACAAAAGCAGAAGGAAATATCGTATATGATGGAAAAGTACTGAACTTCTCCTCCCCGAAAGATGCTATGGATCACGGATTTGCTCTGATTACAGAGGAAAGAAAAGCCAATGGTCTGTTCCTGAAGGGCGATATTACATTCAATACTACCATTGCGAATATGAAGCATTATAAGAGCGGAGTCGCATTATCACATGACAAGATGGTGCGTGCAACGGCTGAAGAAATCAAGATCATGCATACAAAATGTATGGGACCGGATGATATGATCGCCAACCTTTCCGGTGGTAATCAGCAGAAGGTCATCTTTGGTAAATGGCTGGAGCGTTCACCGAGCGTATTCATGATGGATGACCCGACACGAGGAATTGATGTTGGAGCAAAATATGAAATTTATGAACTGATTATCAATATGGCGAAACAGGGAAAAACAATCATCGTTGTTTCTTCCGAAATGCCGGAGATTCTTGGTATTACCAACCGAATCGGTGTTATGTCTAACGGACGTCTGGCCGGAATCGTAAATACCAAAGAAACAAACCAGGAAGAATTATTGAGACTCAGTGCTAAATACCTGTAACAGGAGGAAAATTGGAAATGGCAGAAAACAGCGTTATTATTTCGTCGGAAGAAGAAGCAAAGCTTTTGAAGCGATCGATGAATATGTGGAAGAAATCCAGAAAAAAATCGATGCATTACGTGCAGACGGCTTTGACAAAGTGAGCGATCTGAAAAAACAGATCGCGATCGCAAAAGAAAACAAGAACTTATCCGCAACACAGAGAGATAAGATCATTGAAAACAGCAAAAAAGAGCTGGAAAATGCAAAAAAAGTAGAAGCAGACAACAAAGAAGAAATCAAAAAGCTGATCGCAGAGGCAGAAAGCTATCTGGCCGCGCATTACAAAAAGGATTATTACGACGTAGTAAACAAAAGCTGCAAAGCTGCAAAAGCAGAAGAAAACAGCAGATATGAGAAGGTCAAAGCAGATCTAAAGAGCGAGCATCAGAAAAAGGTTGCTTCTCTGAAGGGTGCAGAAGAGATTAAGGCTGAGAAATATGTGCTCAAAAATAAATTGTTTGATGCACAGATGGCTCACGAATCGAAGCTTCAGGAGATCAAGGACAGAAGACATGAAGCATTCATGCATAAATATCACCTGATCGACCTGTTGCGGGCTTCCAAATTTACATTCCCGCAGCAGAGAATACAGAAACTGGAAAATTACAGATATACCTTCGATTTATCTCAGTTCCTGTACAAAAACGGTCTGTATATCGTAATCATTCTGATCTTCATCGCACTGTGTATCATCACACCGATCGTTAAAAATACACAGCTGCTGACTGTTACCAACATCCTGAATATCTTACAGCAGGCATCCCCGCGTATGTTCCTTGCACTTGGTGTTGCCGGTCTGATCCTGTTAACAGGTACCGACCTTTCTGTGGGACGTATGGTTGGTATGGGTATGGTTACAGCAACCATCATCATGCATAACGGAATCAATACAGGTGCCGTATTCGGACATGTATTTGACTTCTCCGCTATGCCTGCTACAGCGAAAGCACTGTTTGCACTGTTAATGTGTGTAATCCTTACGACAGCATTTGCCATGATTGCCGGATTCTTCATGGCGAGATTCAAAATGCATCCGTTTATCTCTACCATGGCGAACATGCTGATCATCTTCGGTCTGGTTACCTATGCGACCAAGGGTGTATCCTTCGGTGCGATTGATTCTGCCATCCCGAATACTTTCATTCCGCAGATCGGAAAATTCCCGACCATCATTCTGTGGGCTGTTGCAGCAGTTGCCATTGTATGGTTTATCTGGAACAAAACAACTTTTGGCAAAAACCTGTATGCGGTAGGTGGAAACCCGGAAGCGGCAGCAGTATCCGGTATCTCTGTATTTAAAGTAACAATGGGAGCATTTATGCTGGCAGGTATCCTGTATGGCTTCGGTTCCTGGCTGGAATGTAACCGTATGGTTGGTTCCGGTAGTGCAGCTTACGGACAGGGATGGGATATGGATGCCATCGCAGCCTGCGTAGTTGGTGGTGTATCCTTTACCGGTGGTATCGGTAAGATCTCCGGAGTTGTAACCGGTGTACTGATCTTTACCTCCCTGACATATGCCCTGACGATTCTGGGTATTGATACCAACCTTCAGTTCATCTTCGAAGGTATCATTATTCTGGCAGCTGTAACACTTGACTGTCTGAAATATGTACAGAAAAATAATGAAAGATTCATAAACAGATAGAATATAAGACAGCCCGGTCGTCCGATGGATGACTAGGGCGGTCTTTTATTCTGTTCTGGCAAAAATTTTTGTAACTATTCATTCAGCAGAGAGCAATCTTCTGCTATAATGAAGGAACAACAACGTACTCCGGAAAACAGGGGGATAAGAATGGAACAATATAAAGTGATTCTTGTCGATGATGAAGTAGAGGTCATCGATGTTATGAAAAAAAGATCCATTGGAATGATCTGGGATTTGACGTAGTGGGAAGTGCCACCAACGGCGTGAAGGCTTTGGAGCTGGTGGAAAAACTTCAGCCGGATGTGGTACTGACGGACATTAAAATGCCTTACATGGATGGACTGGAGCTGGCAAGAAAACTGAACCAGGACTATCCTAATATTTACATTATGCTTTGCACCGGCTTTGACGAATTCGAGTATGCGAAAGAGGCCGTCCATCTGGAGATTAAGGAATATATGCTGAAACCCATCAGCGCCACCGAGCTGTCAGAGAGCCTGATGAAGCTGAAAACAACACTGGACAGGGAACGGGAAGAAAAGTTAAATGTAAAAAACTGGAAGACTATTTCCAGGAGGTATTACCAAAGCTGCAGTCCAATTTCTTCATTTCCCTGATTGAAGGAAGAGTCAGAGAAGAGGACTATGAACGATTCCTTTTGGATTATCAGGTGGATATGAAGGGACCTTTGTTTTGCTGCATTATCTTTCATACCTCGGAAAATGATGTGCCGGATGGGATGAATCCCTTATTATTATCCATGTCCGTGGAACGGGAGGTCAAACAGCGGCTGATGGAGAACTGTAATTGCCAGGAATTCATCTATATGGGTAATACCATTCTGATTATGGAACTCCATTCAGAAGATGAGATAGCTCAATTGACGGACAAGTGTGACCGGTTCTGCCGCTGGGCATGGAGAATTATGGGGGCGGCGGTTACCGCAGGGATCGGAACCGTCTGCAACAGTCTGTACGACATCAGTATTTCCTACGAGGGAGCCAGAGAGGCGGTATCCTATCGTGTCCTGTACGGAACGAAACGAGCCATCAATATCGCGGAGATCGTTCCTAAAGAGTCAAAAAAGGCGGTTCCCTTAGAAGAGACAAGGATGCAGGAGCTGTTTCGTGCCATCCATGTAGGGGATCAGGAGAAGATCCGGAAAGAAGCCATCAAAGAGACAGAAAAGCTCCATAAGAATGCAGCCACCATCAGCCAGTACAATCTGGCTACCATGGAGATTGTCAGCGGATTTTTCAAATTCTGTGCCAATAATTCCATGGATTTCAATGAAATTCCGGAAATGTACAGAACCTTTATGAAAGAGTGACTCAGTTGGATGAAAGCTCTATGACAAACTGGATCATCAATATGTCTATGGCGATCAGCGAAAAACTGAGAAGTACCAGAAACAGTACCTCCAGACGGATCATCACCGATGCACAGAACATCGTAAAAGACAGATATATGGAACCGGCGCTCTCGCTGGATGATGTGTGCGCAGATCTTGGTGTGTCCAATTCTTACTTTTCGTCCATCTTTAAAAAGGAAACCGGTCAGTCCTTTGTCTCCTATCTTACCGATTACCGAATGGACAGGGCAGAAGAAATGGTGCTGAACACCGATGAAAAAAGCTATAAGATCGCAGAAAAAGTGGGATATCAGGATGCGAACTACTTCAGCTATGTATTCAAAAAGAAATTCGGTGTTTCCCCTTCCAAATACAGAGCTTCCGGAAAATAGGGAACAGGTGAAAGGGAAAATACATGAAAGATAGAAAAAGAAAGCCGGATTCTAGGAAGAACATCGTATTTAACATACAGTCGATTATCCTGTCTGTCCTTATGGCGATTTCACTGGTTACGATCATTGTAATGGGATTGCTGCTTTACCATCGATTCAAGCTGGCATTGGAAAAAACAGCAGTGGACAACACGGAAGCTACTGTAGAGGCTACCGTGGATCGGTTAAATGCAGACCTGCTGGATATCCGGCAGATTATAAACGGGGCAAACTACAACGTGGTCCAGCAGTTTGATATATCCAGCCGGGAATTCTCGGAGCAGTTCAGTCTGCTCTATGAGACCAACTCCGATAAGATTCAGAGCCTGGCTTTGTATGACCCCAAAGGAAATCTGATTGCATCGGAGCCGGTGGCGGCAGAAAAGAAAAATGTGAAGGTGCAGACGCAGGAATGGTATAAAAATGCGGAAGATGCCATTGAAAATATACACTTTTCCACACCGCATATCCAGGAGCTGTTTGAGGACGGCTCTTATCGGTACCAATGGGTCGTTTCCCTGAGCAGGTATGTAGATGTCAACAAGGGAGAGACACCGGAAACCGGTATTCTTTTACTGGATATGAAATATTCTGTGATCAGGGACGTGATGAAGCAGATCAATGACTGTTCCGGCGGAATCTACTATTATCTGACCAGTCAGGACGGAGAAATGATCTACCATCCCCGGGGAACGGAATTAAACCGCGGATTATTTGAAGAAAACAGTCTGGAAGCGGCAAAATACGAGGACGGAACCTACGAGATCCGTTCCGGCGGTCAGAACGAGACCGTGATCGTCGGCAGCGTAGCCTATACAGGCTGGAAAATGATCGGTGTTGTGCCGGAGAGTGTGCAGGCGGCAAACTACAAGAACTTCCGTTACTATGTATTTGCTACTGTTCTGGTTCTTATGGTCATGCTTTTGGAGGGAAACCAGCTGGTTTCCGGAAGATATCCAAACCGATCCGGGAGCTGGATGCTTCCGTCAAGGCCCACGAGGCAGGAGGAAAACCGGATATCTATATCGGCGGCTCCTCGGAGATCCGCCATCTGGGACATTCTGTGCAGAAGTCCTATGAACAGATCGAAAAACTGATGGACGAGATCATCCGGCAGCAAAATGAACGAAGAAAAAGTGAACTGGATGCCCTGCAAAGCCAGATCAACCCCCATTTTCTGTATAATACACTGGAATCCATCACGTGGATGGTGGAAGCCCAGGAAAATGAAGCAGCGGTTTGTATGATTTCTGAACTGGCAAAATTACTTCGTGTCAGTCTGTCACGGGGTAAGACCATCATTCCCATTAAGGATGAGCTGCAGCACAGCAGAAGCTATATGAATATCCAGCTGGCCCGGTACAAAGAGCGGTTTAAAACAGAATTCCGGATTGAGGAAGAGATTGAAAACTACTGCATTGTAAAGCTGGTGATCCAGCCCATCCTGGAAAATGCCATCTATTATGGCGTTGGCAATATGGATGAGGATGATGGCGGCATGATCATCGTCAGCGGAAAAAAGAAAGACGAGGACATTCTGATCACCATCGAAGACAATGGGATGGGCATGCGGGAAGAAGTCCTGGAAAATATTCTGACGGATAACAGCAAGGTTCCGAAGCATGGTTCCGGTGTGGGCGTAATCAATGTGCATTCCAGAATCCGGCTGATGTTTGGCGAAGAATACGGACTTTCCATAGAAAGCGAACCGGACGAAGGAACAAGGGTTACGATCCGTATTCCGGCAATCCCATATACACCGGAAAACGCAGAAGCATTGGAATTACAAAAATACATACAGAGGAGACCGGGCGGATGAAAAAGAACAGAATGAAATTTCTTATAATTGAGTTTCTTTTGCTGCTGCTGGCAGTATTCTTTGTATGGAAGATTTTCGATCAGAACGTAGCAGAGCCCCGGATTGCGGTGATTCTTCCGGAGTCCGGTGACAAACGCTGGGATGCCTGATCAAGGGAATGAAGCAGGCTGCGGCAGAGAACAACGTTCATATGATCATCTGCAATACGGAAGAGATCGACGGGCCGGAGGCGGAAAGAGAATTTATCAGGGAACAGAAGGACAACGATATTGATGGCTTTATCATATATCCGGCACCCGGTCATGAGACGGAAAATATGCTGAAAAAAGAGTGTGGAAATAAACCGTATCTGCTGATTGCAGATGGTCTGGCGGTAAAAGAAGGGAAAACTGCCAGTCCCACGATCCAGCCGGATTACCGGGAGATCGGAAGATGGCTGGGAGAACGGCTGAGAACAAAAAAGCAGAAGATCGGAATTATCGCCGACTGGAAAATGTCCGAGGCTGTACAGGCGGAGATTTGTGGATTGAACGAGGCGCTGGAAGGCAGCGAAAGCAAGATCAGCTGGTGTATTTACCGGAGAAAAGAACAGGACATTGTGGAGCGGATGAAGAAGGAAACAGAGGCGGATGCTCTTGTCATCCTGGATGCAGGAATATTGGAAGAGTTTGGAGAGCAGGCAGAAAATGGAACATACGAGGGCGCGGAGCTCTATGGAGTGGGTTACAGTCTGAAGACGATTGCACTTCTGGATAACGGAAACATTCAGGGGCTGGCTGTGCCGGACGGATATGAAATCGGCTATAAAAGTGTGGAAGAAATAACCAAAAGGATCGAGCACAGGTCTTATAAAATGCAAGGATATATAACCGAATATCAGGTACTTGGCAAGGAAAATTTCTCTATGGACGAAGATTTAGAAAGGTTTTTATATTCCTATGAATAAAAAGAAAAGAAGGGTGGCAGTATTATTATCTGCCACGATAGGGAGTGCGGTGCTTGTGCTGTCGGGGTGTTCCGGCAAGTCGGACCAGACAGAGAAAACCCTGCGGGTCGGAGTGATAACCTACACGCAGGATGATCCTTTTATCAATGGACTGACGGATGAACTGAAGGCGCAGCTGAAAGCCATGGAAAACAAAGAACGAAGGATTATCGTATCGACAAAAAGCGGAAACGACGATCAGCAGGAACAGAACGAAAAGGTGGAAGAGATGATTGATGCCGGCTGTGATGTGCTCTGTATCAATCTTGTGGACCGGACAGCTCCGTCCCGGATCATCCGAATGGCAAGGAATGAAGACATTCCTGTGATCTTCTTTAACAGGGAACCGGTAAGAGAAGACCTGATGCAGTGGGAAAAGCTGTATTATGTGGGCTGTGATGCAGAACAGTCCGGGATCATGCAGGGTGAGATCGCAGCAGAATACATCAACAGCCATCCGGAAGTCGATAAAAACAAGGACGGAAAGATCCAATATGTGCTTCTGGAAGGAGAAGCGGGCCATCAGGATGCCATCAGCAGAACGGAATATTCCGTAAAGACACTGATGAAAAAAGATGTTATACTGGAAAAGCTAAGTTATCAGTTAGCGGACTGGAACCGGGGACAGGCGGAAAACCGCATGAACCGTCTGATCAGCCAGTGCGGAAAAAGATTGAACTTGTTATGTCCAACAACGATGAGATGGCACTTGGGGCTGTGGAGGCCTATCGGAAAGCAGGCTATGTCCGTGAAGAATGGCCGGTGATCTTCGGAATTGATGGCCTGGAAGAGGCTCTGGAAGCCGTAAAGGCAGGAGAGATGCAGGGCAGCATCCTAAATGACAGAGTGGATCAGGCAAAGAAAATGGCGAAAATGGCAGTGGAGCTGTTCGAGGGAGAGGAATTTGACCAGGAAAGCCTGAAAGAAGGCCGGTACTATTTTTCAGAATATCAGAAGGTAGACGGCAGCAACATCGATGAGTACCTGAACGCAGAAGAGACGATTTCCCACTCCGAAATGTAAGCAGGAAGACTGCGTTTGCAGGCAGAAAGAGTAAGTAAAGACGTGTCTTTATTTTAAACCAATCAAGCAAGCAGCGAAGCGGATTGCGAATATCCGACTGACAGAATGAGGAAAAACAGATGGAACATACATGGACCAAAGATTTTTATCAGGAGACAGATCCGGCAAAACGGCAGCAGATCTTAAAAGAATATATCGGAGAGGAGGAAGCCTGGGAAGAAGAATACCGGGCTCGGCTCTGGACGGCCCGATACGGACAACGCAGGCTCCAGAAGGATGAATTTGTCAAATGCCTGATGGAACTGAAGTATCTGGCGGAAGGAACCTCTCTGGATCCGGGAGGCGACAGAAGAAAGATGGGAGCCCGGATTCTCTCTACGTTGTGCCTGGCGGAAGCCATGCAGTCAGATGAGGGATACCAGAAAATTCTTGCAGATGAACTGTACAATGTATTCCTGAAATTTATTCAGGTCAGCAGAGGAGGCAGAGGATTTACCTCTCTGGTATTCGGCATGGGACAATTGTCCGAAGAAGGAATCGCGAAAAAAATCGCCGAACAGATCAGTGTGATCGCGTTCAAGGCACCACGCCTGCTTCACATGGAAAAAGAATTCACCCTGCTCCGGGAAGCCGCCCTCCGGGCATATCGGCAGGAGTATCCGAACAGGGAGCATTTCCTGAATAAATATTGAGGTTATTGCAGTAATGTCTGAACAGTGGCAGGCGGAAAGAGAAAGGAGAATAAAATGGAATACAGAAAATTTGACAATGTTATAGTAGCAAGGATTGACAAAGACGAGGAAATATTGGAGCAGCTGAGGGTAATTGCCATAAAGGAGAATATAAAGCTTGCCAGTGTCCAGGCTCTTGGAGCGATCAATGATTTCACAGTCGGAGTATACAAGACAGACGAAAAGAAATATTATTCAAACAGCTTCCAGGGGTATTATGAAATTACATCACTGACAGGTACAATCAATACAATGGATGGAGAATATTATGCACATCTTCATATGAGTGCCGGAAATCAGAAGGGCGAGGTGTTTGGAGGACATCTGAACAGAGCGATTGTCAGTGCAACCTGTGAGCTGGTCATCACGGTAATTGACGGAAGAGTGGACAGAGTTCATGATGAAGAAACCGGACTTAATATTTTTAAGTTTAACTGAATCAAGCAAGTAGTTCTAAGCGGATTGCGAATATCCGCTTGACTTAAAAGCCGGAGAGGAAATAGTGAGAAGCAACATCGGGATGCGGCGTAAGTGAAATCGAGATGTGATCTGAAGAGGTAATACAATTTACGAAAAAGTGGATTTTCCACATAAATACCTGAACTGGAGGTGTAGGGGCTATGATAAAAGAACATTATTCGATCCTGTTTTGCAGCTTAACGGGTAATACAAAGAAGCTGGCTGATGCAATCTATGAAACGTTGCCAAAGGACAAATGCGATTATTTTGGCACAAACGATTCGCAGGTACCGCAATCCGACGTATGCTATATCGGATTTTGGACGGACAAAGGGAATGCGGACCAAAAGACATTAGAATTGTTGTCGAAATTAAAAATAAAAGATTTTTCTGTTTGGAACAGCTGGATTTGGCGGAAGTGATGCCTATTTTGAAAAGATTCTCGGACAAGTCAAACAGTCGATCGATGCAAGCAATACGGTCATCGGTGAGTATATGTGCCAGGGAAAGATGCCGCAGTCTGTGCGTGAACGGTATGTGAAAATGAAAGAAAACCCGGAACATCCGGCCAATCTTGATCTGCTGATTCAAAATTTTGACCGTGCTTTGTCACACCCGGACAGCGAAGATTTGGAAAGATTGAAAAAGTCATTATAAGATAGAAAAGTATGTTGTGCTTGATAAAAATAATCAGATAAGAGCAAGATTCGCAAAATAATTGCAATGGATCGTCAAATGGAATAGAATGGAGAGAAAAAAGAAAGGTGTGGAAAAGGCAGGGCTGGCAAAGCATATCCGGCAGATGAGGTCATGCAGAAACAAAAACAATGAAAACTACAACAAAACAAACTCATTTATACAGTAACACGGATCTTCGCAAGCTTTTAATTCCAATCATCATTGAACAATTGCTTTCTTCCTGATGGGAACTGTCGACACGATGATGGTCAGCAATGTCGGGTCTGCCGCAATTTCGGCAGTCTCGCTGGTGGATTCCATTAATATCTTAGTCATTCAGGCGCTTTCTGCGCTGGCGGCAGGAGGAGCGATTCTCTGTTCACAGTATATTGGAAGCGAAAAACGGGATGGAGCAATCCGTTCGGCACAACAGGTGCTTTTTGTTATGACAGTTTTGTCCGTCGCATTATCCGCGGGCTGTCTGATTTTCCGTGTTCCGCTACTGCGCGTGATTTTCGGGGCAGTGGAAGCGGATGTTATGAAAAATTCACAGGTGTATTTCCTGTTTACGCTGCTGTCATTCCCGTTTATCGGTCTTTACGATGCGGGCGCATCCATTCTGCGGGCGCAGAACAACAGCCGCAGTCCGATGGTGATTTCGGTGATTTCCAACTTTATGAACATCGGCGGAAATGCCATTCTTATTTTCGGCTTCCACATGGGTGTCGAAGGAGCCGCGATTTCGACTTTAATTTCGCGTATTTTCTGTGCGGTTGTCGTACTGTGGAAGCTTCGGGATGAAAGCAAACCGATTTTTGTGAAGCAGTATCTTTCCATTCGGCCGGACTTTGGTTTGATCAAAAATACTGTTCATCGGTATCCCATCGGGAATCGAGAACAGTATGTTCCAGTTTGGAAAGCTGGCGATTCAGTCCACTGTGTCCACACTTGGCACGGTTGCCATTGCTGCGCAGGCGATGACGAACATCCTTGAGAACCTGAACGGTGTCGCTGCGATTGGTGTCGGCATCGGACTGATGACGGTAGTCGGTCAGTGTCTCGGCGCGGGCCGGAAGGATGAAGCAATCTACTATATTAAAAAACTGTGCTGGCTGTCAGAAATGGTTATCGTTGCAAGCTGTCTGCTGGTATTTGTGCTGACAAAACCGATTACGATGATCGGCGGTATGGAGGCAGAGAGTGCAAAGCTCTGCATGCAGATGATGATCTTTATCACGATTGTAAAGCCGCTCTGCTGGGTCATGGCGTTTGTCCCGGGATACGGCATGCGGGCTGCCGGGGATGTAAAATTCTCCATGATCACATCCTGCTGTACGATGTGGCTGTGTCGTGTGAGTCTCTGTATTTACCTGTGCCGCATATGGGGATTCGGCCCGATTGCGGTCTGGATCGGTATGGCGGCAGACTGGAGCCTGCGGTCCATTCTCTTTACCATCCGGTTCAAATCAGGAAAATGGCTGAATCATCATTTGATAGAAGAAAAGAAACAGGAGAGCTAAACATCTTCTTCCGGTAAAAAGGAAAGCGCATATGCAAGAGAGTCGTTGAGATGAGATTTTTGACCGCGGCTGGAAGCCGTACCGGATCAATCACCTGAGCTGGTGGAAAGAGGAGCTTGCATCCGAAGAAGAGATGGAAGAGGGACGGAACAATCTTGCAGCACACGACAATCGGAATGTAGATGAAAAGAAAATCCTTTTGTATGAACAGATCATTCGGGTTGTGTAGAAACAGGAAGAAAAAACTGGATTTTTCCAGTACCGGATGATAAGATAAAACTGTGTTTCGGGATGGCTTAAACATATGGAGGTGCAGGATGGAACCAATTTATTTGTCAATCCAGCAGAAAGAAACTGGCAGTCGCATCAAATCCCTTCTTCGTGAAAGCGGATACACCGTGAGAGACATTCAGAATGCCATGGGTTTTGAAAATCCACAGGCGTCTATAAATGGATTTCCGGCAAGTGCCTGCCAAGTCTGGACAACTTTCTCATTTTAAGCAGATTATTAAACACAAGCATCGAAGATATCCTCGTCATTGACGGGGATATTCCTCGTTTCCGAAGCAAATACAGAGAAATCCGAGAAAGATTAAACCGCTGGTATAATGACAAAATCGTTATTTTGTGATACAGTGAAGAAAAAGCAGAAAAAGAACCGGTTAAAAAGGTTTTGGAAAGGAAAAACAGATGTCAGCAGGAATACGTTTTGGCTACCGCAATTTAGAACATACCCCAGAAGCAACGTTTGTCGTCAAACAGCGTGGCTTTGTTTTGATATGTTCAATTGAGAAAAGCGACAGAACGGATTCTGTGGAATATGATACGGGAGGATCAAATTAGACGACCGCATCAGACAACTGGATACGAACGAAGAGGAGCCGCTTATCTTATGTTGAACACATGGATAGTGGCTTTTTCTATTAAATTTTTATATCAGAACAAATTGAGAAGGGAGAAATCCGGAATGGATCAGATCAAAATCAAAGGAAAAGTAAATACAGCCATCTGCTATGCCAGGGTCGTAGAGGAGGAAGCTATAGAGCAGATCCGCCGCATGTGCGATTATCCGATGACGGAAGGCTCGCGGATCCGTATCATGCCGGATGTGCATGCGGGAAAAGGATGTACGATCGGAACAACGATGACCATCCGCGACAAGGCAGTGCCGAACGTCGTCGGCGTGGACATCGGGTGCGGCATGTACACCGTAAATCTTGGAAGAGCCGAACTTGATTTTGCAAAAATCGACGAGGCGGCACATGTTATCCCGTCCGGCATGAATGTCTGGGAGGAGACAGGAACGTTTTGATCTGATGACACTTGCCTGCAGCCGGGAATTAAAAGACACAAAACGCCTGGAGCGGTCGCTTGGAACCTTAGGCGGCGGCAACCATTTTATCGAGATCGATGAAGCCGCCGACAGCACAAAATATCTCGTCATCCATTCCGGCTCGCGGAATCTCGGAAAACAGGTGGCAGAGTATTACCAGAATCTGGCAGTGCGGCTGGACCGCGGTTATGACGAGTACCTGGAAAAACGCGAGGAGCTCATACGCACCTACAAAGAGCAGGGCCGCAGAAAGGAAATCCAGGAGGCGTTAAAACAGCTGCAGTGGAAACCGGACGAAGCGCAGATGCCGGAGGATCTCTGCTATCTGACTGGAAAATATCTGGAAGCCTATCTGCACGACGTGGAGATCTGCCAGCAGTTTGCACGCCGGAACCGGGAAAAATGGCGGAAATCCTGCTGGAACGAACCGGCCTTACCGGCACCGATGCGTTCCACACGATTCATAACTATATCGACACAAACGAGATGATACTCCGAAAAGGCGCAATCGCAGCGCACAAAGGAGAACGAGTGCTGATTCCGATCAATATGCGCGACGGCAGTATTCTCGCCGTCGGGAAAGGAAATCCGGAGTGGAACGATTCTGCCCCGCACGGAGCCGGACGGCTGATGTCGCGCAAAAAAGCGAAGGAAACCCTGGCACTGGAGGAATACCGGAAGAGCATGGAGGGAATCTATACGACTTCCGTCAACGAACATACCTTGGACGAGGCGCCGATGGCGTACAAATCGCTGGATGATATTCTCGATATAGTCCGTGCATCGGTCGATGTCGTGGAGGTGCTGCGTCCCGTTTACAATTTCAAAGCATCAGAATAGAGGCGGAGGAAACCAGTAAAATTCCTCCGCAAGAAGGAGGAAGAAAAAAATGATGGCAATTCCGTCAATTGATATGGAAGCAACAGGAAGAAACATTACAAGACTGCGGCAGCAGGCAGGCCTTACCGTCCGCGACCTGCAGGAAATTTTCGGTTTCACCACCCCGCAGGCAATCTACAAGTGGCAGCACGGCACCGCCATGCCGGCAATCGACAACCTGATCGTACTGGCAGCGGTACTGCATGTGTCGATCGATGAGATCGTGATTGTGGAGACAAGAGAGCTTGTGCTTGCGAGTGCATAAACCTGAGAACATATTTTACGCAACTTTAACACAATCTTCCCTCAATTTCATGTAGAATAAAAAGCACAGATTCCGTAGCTTTTCTACAAACCGCAGCAGCCGGCTTATGGTAGCAGAAGCACTCGGTGAGGCAGAAACAGCAGGCTGGATCGGGTTGGCTCCGTTGACTTTATATGTGCAAACTGATAAGATACTCATAAGTATGTTCTTAGGGGTATCTTATTTTTGTGTTTCGAAAAGAAAAGGGGAAATTAAATAATGACAAAAAGAAAATCATTGGCCTTTGCATCGGCGCTGTCGTTCTTGCCGTGCTGCGGCCGGTGTGAAGGAAGGCAGCTGGCTGATGAAGCATCGCCGGATGCAGAATGAGTTTACGCATGAGATGAATGCATTCACGACCAAAACAAACGCTGAGCTGATCCAGCCGACGATTGTTGCGGAGGATGATATCTACGGCTGGTTTTTCCATGAGGAAGATGACGGGCTGTACATGAATCTCTATTACCGGATCAAAAACGAGTCCAATCAGCACGAAATTGCATCCAGTGAATTTCCTGTGAAGATCAAAAAGGAGCTTCTTGCGGATGATAAAGTGTGGAGCAGAACGACGGGGACCGCGAAAAATCAGGTTCACGCGGAATACCTGGAAGGAGAAGATGACATGACGGTTTCGTTTGACGTCTATTACCAGTGTGAGGGTTCCTGCGGGGAATATTTTGCGGATATTACCGTGACGGATAGTGAGACCGGAAAGCTCTACTACAGCAGTGAAGCAGAAAATGAAGCGGCAGAATAGGAGGAGCGATGGCCGAAAAACAAAGCAAAAATAAATGGCACACACCGGCGGAGCGGATTATGATGCTGGGATTTGCGGCGGTAATCCTGCTGGGAACGATTCTTCTTTGCCTGCCGGTTTCTGCGGCGGACGGAAAAAGCGTTTACTGGCTCGACGCCCTGTTTACCGCAACGACATCTGTCTGCGTGACGGGCCTTGTCACCGTTCCGACGGCGACGACATGGAGTACCTTTGGAAAAATTGTGATCCTCGGGTTGATTCAGTTCGGAGGTCTTGGCATCATGGCGTGCCTGACGATGGTGTTTCTGATCCTGCGCCGGAAAATCAGTCTGCAGAGCCGGAAATTAATTCAGGATACCTATAATCTGCCGGTTTTAAAGGGCAGTGTGGGCATCGTGCGCCGGCTTCTGATTGGAACAGCAACCGTAGAGATTGCGGGGGCGGTTCTGTATAGCTTCTGGTTTGTGCCGGAGTATGGCTTCTGGAAGGGAATCGGCTACAGTATTTTTCACGCCGTTTCCGCTTTCTGTAATGCGGGAATCGATCTCGTTGGCGAAGCTCTTTTGCTCCGTTTGTAACGAACCCGCTGATAAACTTTACGACGATGGGACTGATTCTTTTGAGCGGTCTTGGTTTTCCCGTCTGGTGGGAAGTTATGGAGCGGGTGCAGGAGCTTGTGAAGGGAAAACGGCCCCGTAAAAATTTTGTGCGAGGATTCACGCTTCATACGAAACTGGTTTTAACGACAACCATGATTCTGGTGTTCGGTGGAGCACTGCTGATTCTTGCACTGGACTGGAATCACGCGCCATCACTTGGCAGCCTGAAACCGGCGCAGAAGGTCATGGCGGCTTTTTTTCAGTCCGTGACGACAAGAACGGCAGGCTTTGAGACGATCCCGCAGGCTGATTTCTCGGACAGCTCTGCAATGGTAAGTATGGTTCTCATGTTCATCGGTGGCTCCCCGATGGGAACGGCAGGTGGTGTTAAGACGACAACGGTTGCCATTCTGGTTGTGCTGGTTGCTCCTATATTCGCGGAGACTCAGATACGGTGGCCTGGGGGCGGAAAGTGATGGAAGAAAATATCCGTACCGCTGTCGTCATTTTCTTTTTGTACTGACGACAGTCTTTACTGCCACCGTGCTGCTGATTTCCGTAACCGGAAGCCCGCTGCTGGATTGTACGTATGAAATTATTTCTGCGGTTGCAACGGTGGGCCTCACCCGTTCCCTGACGCCGACGCTTCCTTTTATGGGAAAGGTGATTGTTATTCTGGTTATGTTTATGGGAAGAATCGGGCCGGTGACGCTGGCTGTCGCACTGCGCCGCAGAACAGGAAGAAAAGATGTCGATATTCAGAGACCGGAGCAGCGGATTCTGATTGGATAGTTGGGAAAATAAAAAACAGGACAGATTTCAGAAAACGAGGAAAAGAAATGAGTAAACAGTATGCAGTCATTGGACTTGGAAAGTTTGGTTTTTCTGTAGCAACGACACTTGCGCAGGCAGGAAAAGAAGTGCTTGCCGTTGATAAAGACGCTGAGCCGGTACAGGAAATTGCCGATCTTGTTACCTATGCGGCGCGTGCAGACATCACGGACAGTCGTGTGTTCGCATCTCTTGGCATCAGCAATATGGATGTGGTGATCGTTGGCATTTCCGAAAATATGGAGTCGAGCATCCTCGCCACCCTGCAGGCAAAAGAGGCGGGCGTGCCGCTCGTCATCGCAAAGTGCATGAGCCAGATGCATGCCAATATTTTGAAAAAGTCGGCGCGGACCGCGTCGTGATGGCGGAGAGTGAGACGGGCATCCGCCTCGGAAAAAGCCTGATTTCCGGCGGCTTCCAGGACTTCTTCATGCTGTCGGATTCGTTCTCCATGGTAGAGCTTCCCGTGCCGGAAGCGTGGACGGGGCATAACCTCGAGGAGCTGGATCTGCGGAAGAAATACAGTATCAACGTAATCGCCGTCAAGGACGGGGAAGACATCCGTGTCACGGTCAATCCGAAGACGCTGCTCCGCGCAGAGGAAGTGCTGATTCTGATCGGCGAAAACAAAGAACTTGCCAAATTGATGAAAAACAGGAAATGAGGGGACCATTCATGATTACAAGCAGCAGCAATGCACAGGTAAAAAACATTATTGCGCTGAACAAAAAAGCAAAAGAACGCCGGGAGCAGGACGTTTTCGTGGCGGAGGGCTGGAAAATGTTCCAGGAAGCGCCGCGGGAATGGCTGAAAAAAGTATATGTGTCTGAGAGCGGCAGCAAAATGCATGAAATGCCGTCCGACGGGACAGAATACGAAGTAGTGGACGACCGCGTGTTCCAGTCCATGTGCGACACGAAGACGCCGCAGGGTGTTTTAAGTGTGATCCGCATGCCGCATTACACCGAAGAGGAGGTGATGGACAACGGAAAGACACCGCTTCTGATGGTACTTGAGGATCTGCAGGACCCTGGAAATGTCGGAACAATCATCCGCACCGCAGAGGGCGCAGGAGTCACCGGCATCATCATGAGCCGCGGTACCGCGGATATCTTCAATCCGAAAACGATCCGCTCGACGATGGGCTCGATCTACCGTATGCCGTTTCTGATCGTCGACGATGCGGTCGGATTTGTAAAAGGCTTAAAAGCGCGGAAGATCTGTACGTACGCGGCACATCTGCACGGCGTGCATTCCTACCGCGAGGAGGATTACACAAAAGGAACGGCATTCCTGATCGGAAATGAGGGAAACGGCCTGACTGATGCAATGGCAGAGGCCGCCGAGTGCCTGATCCGTATTCCGATGGAAGGAAAAGTGGAGTCGTTAAATGCAGCGATTGCATCCGCCGTTCTGATGTATGAGGCACATGGCCAGCGTGCATAAAAGATACCTTCGATTGCGTTACCGGTTTTCTTACATTTCTCTTAACCTGCCGGAAACCTACTCGACAGAACCGGTATTTTGAGCTAAAATAGAAAGAGCAGAGTCCGGGCTGAATTTCTGTCAGTCCGGTAAAACTGTAATATTTGCCAGAAAAGCAAAAGCTGTTTTGGGAGGAAGGAAAAATGAGTGAGAAAAAAAACATCAGTAAAAAGGAGCTCCGAAGAAGAAAGCGGAAGCGTGCGCTGATGATCAAAACAGGAATTCTATGTGTTCTGCTTGTTATCTTCGGCATTGGAATCTGGCTTTGGCCGGAGGAACAGAAAAAATCCAGCAGAAAGCACAGGAAAAAGAGGATCAGAAAACAGCAGAGGTGGACGGTTCCGTATCGTCGGACAGCACGGGAAGTGCTGAAGCGCCGACAACGAAAGCACAGATTATGGCGGAAGCCGATGCACTTGCGCAGACATACGATTACGATGGAGCCATTGAAAAGCTCCAGAGCGTAGAGGGCGCAGCGACCGACGCGGATATCATCACAAAAGTAGCAGAGTACACCAGCACGAGAGATGCCTGTGTGCGCGTCAACGTCAACGAAGTAACCCACATTTTCTATCATTCTCTTGTAGTCGATCCGCAGAAAGCGTTCTATCAGGACAACGCACAGACCGCAGGCTTCTGCCAGTGGATGACCACCGTGGATGAGTTCAACGCGATCACCCAGCAGATGTACGACAGAGGATATGTCATGGTTTCGATCAACGATCTCGTGAAAAAGACCGTAGATGATGACGGAACCGTTCATTACGAGGAAGGGGACATTTACCTGCCGGAGGGCAAGAAAGCATTCGTTCTTTCTCTGGATGACCTTTCCTATTACCACTCTTACGACGGACGCGGCATTGCCAGCAAGATGGTAGTCGGCGACGACGGAAAACCGACCTGCGAATACATTCAGGATGACGGAACTGTTGTGACCGGTGCTTACGACTGCATCCCGCTGATGGATCAGTTTATCGAAGCGCATCCGGATGCCGTATACCACAATGCGCGCGGAACCGTAGCACTGACCGGCTACGATGGAATCCTCGGATACCGCACCGACGGTGATTACAAGACGAGAGAAGATCTGACGGATGATCAGGTAGCATGGCTTGATGCACACCCGGATTTCGACTGGGATAAAGAGTGCGAGGAGGCGAAAAAAGTAGCCGATGCGATCAAAGCAGACGGCTGGACATTCGCAAGCCATACCTGGGGCCATATCCGTGTCGGCGACAAACCGATCGAGACGATCCAGGCGGATACCGAGAAATGGCTGACGTATGTTGCACCGCTCATCGGCGGAAGCGATATCATCATCTTTGCACATGGACAGGATCTTTCCGACTGGCATGATTACACGATGGACAATGAGAAGTTTGCTTACTTAAAGAGTCAGGGCTTCAACATCTACTGCAACGTAGATTCCTCCCAGTATTTCGTTCAGGTAAGAGACAATTACCTGCGTATGGGACGAAGAAACCTGGATGGATACCGTCTGTACCAGAACCTCTACGGAGGCGGCGAGGACAGAACAAGCGATCTGTTTGATTCTGCCTCTGTTATTGATCAGCATCGGCCGGTAGATGATCCATCCCTTTACAATTTAGGTTAAAGAATTTTGAAAATGAAAAAGATCTCACAGAACTTCTATTATTTATAGAAGAAAGTCTGTGGGATCTTTTTTTCAGCAGGGCGAACCATTTACAGATATTTTTCTACGAGTGGAAACGGCAGAGGCCCGAGACGGAGCAGTTTTTCATGGAAACCGATCAATGAGAATGAGTCACCTTCCTGTTTCTGCACTTCCGAGAGGAGCTGCGAAAACGAGAGCGATCCGACACAGTATTTCAGATAGTTCGCCGGTGTCTCGAGAATATACTGATATAAAGAGGCAGCGGCCGACGCATCCGTGATGCCGAACTGCGCCAGAAAGGCTGACGCATCCGAGAGGAGCCATCCCTGGCTGTGGATTCCGAGATCCAGCAGCGAGCAGAGGGTAAGATGCACCGAGCGGTTCAGATACCAGAGACGGCAGAGCGCCTGCGTGTTTGCATCGAGATTACGTGCGGCGTAGCGGCAGGCATATGATTCAACGTAGGTTGCCCATCCTTCTACATAACCCGACGGCGCGTAGAGATGGCGGATCAGAAGCGGGTCGGAGCGCGAGAACGAGACGGTCTGGTACAGATGGCCGGGAAAGCCCTCGTGGGCAAGCGTCGAATACAGCTCGATGCCGGTCATCTCATCCGCGGGATTCAGGTAAATGGAGTTGGGTGAATTGACATCGGCGGGCGGTGTGAGATAAAAGGCGGGGCTTAAAAAATCCTTGAGGGAGTCATCCACGGTCTTTACTTCGTATGCGATACCCGAAAGAACGGGAAAATCTTCAGAAACGGCATTCTGCAGATCGGCAAGCATTTCCTCCGGCGTGGAGAACGGCAGCACGAGCGCCTGCTCGGAGAGGGAGAGCGACGGATTCTGATCGAGAATGATCTGCATTTCGGCACACTGGTCCGCAAGCTGCTGTGTTAAAAGGCGGGTCAGCTCCTCCGGTGAAGCGTCAACACCGACGCGGCTGCGGAGAAGATACGCATAGTAGGAAAGTCCGCCTTCCTGCCGGGAAAGACCGCCGGCGTTCTGCGTTCCTTTGCCGCGGAGTGAAGAAAGCGCATCGGAAAGAGAGCGGTAGGCGGGAAAAACACAGGAGGTAAGGAGTTTTTCATGCGTCTGCAGACAGAGATTCCTTTCCGCCTCAGAAAACAGTGAAGACGCCTGCAGTTTATTCTGAAAAACGGTGTGGAGCAGATGGATTTCCGGTGTATCCGCGTCGGCGAGAAAAGCACTGCACTGGCGGATAATGCCATCGACCGCAAGGTCATTCTGAAACACGCCCTGCCGGGATTTTTCCTGTTCGAGTGCGATGAGGTCGGAGAAATAGCGCGGGAGATCCTGCAGAAGATGGAGGTAGTCGGCGATATCCTGCTGTGTGCGGAACGGGTACTCTGCGAGCAGAATGGGAAGCTGTGCCTGAATCCCGAGCGACGGACCGAGCGGTTCCGCAAGAAGGCTGGTGCTGCCCGGCATTTTCTCGCAGTCCAGCTCGTAGAGCAGAAGATCGAGCGTGATCTGATTTTCCGCGGAGAGGCGGTTGCGATGAAAGGATGTGAGCGTTGTTTCCACACTCTGCAGCAGGGCATCATATGAGGTGCGGTCAGGGATGGAAACCGTGCCGAACGAGGCGGTGCCGGGGGCAATTCCGCGGGAAGCCGGATCAGCGAGGGTATAGTGGAGCGTGATGGCAGAAGAGGTTACCTCGGAGTGGAACCGTTCCTCCACATACGCGGAAAACCGGCGGTTCTCACCAGGGGAAAAGAACGGGGAAAAATACCAGAACAGCAGGGCGAAAAGAAGTCCGCCGCACAGAAGCAGAGGGAACAGGATGCGGCGGTGCAGAGAAGCTGGTTTCATAGAATAGGCTCCGGTGCGGACAGTTATCATAAAGTATGTAAAAAATGCTGATTTTATGCGCTTTTTCCGTGGCCTTTCATTTGACTTTCCAAAACGGCTTTGCTATAATCAGTAACGAATGAAATAAGGGACTTTTCAGTGCGGAACGGATTTGAAAAAGAATCCGCGAAGATAAAAGGGAATCAGGTGGAAATCCTGAGCGATCCGGTCACTGTAAGCAGGGAGTGTTAGCTGCAGAAATGCCATTGTGCGAAACGCATGAGAAGGCGCGGCTGCCGTGAAGATCTGCGAGTCAGGAAACCTGCTGGAAAGGTTAGTGAATCGCTTCCGATAAAAGCATATATATTCATGGAAAGATGTACGAAGTAAAATCGGACATCTGCTTTTTTGTCGCCATGCGTCCGAAAAAGAGCTCCGGTGGAGAAACTCTTTTGCAGAAAAAGCAGATGTCTGTTTGTCTTTTCGCAGAAAAAATGTGTCCTCAAAAACAAGATTACTTGCAGGGAGACATCATTGACGGGGACAGGCACCGCCCAGCTGCCTGAAAAAGTCAGACGGAATCCGGAGCAGATGCGCGAAGGAGATCCGAAGAAAAGGAGAAGTTATGAAAGGAAATTCAAGCAAATTTCTGGCACTGCTGCTGTCGGCGTCATGATCATGAGCCGACTGCCAGCGTATTAGCAGATACGCAGGAAAAAGCAGCA
>ENA-OQDF01000134-OQDF01000134.1-human-gut-metagenome-genome-assembly--contig:-NODE-134-length-26398-cov-1.911537_pt1 | contig 26398 bp, 35 predicted proteins | sample MGYA00242769_ERZ504597 | MGnify/ENA primary metagenome ERZ504597 (study PRJEB26092, sample SAMD00036305) | human gut metagenome | host: Homo sapiens | study: EMG produced TPA metagenomics assembly of...
CTGATTCATCGTCTGTGGATTTACAGAAATCCTTGTAATCGGATAATTGCGGATCATCATCAGCTTTCTCTGGTAATACTGTCCGGTCTTCCTGCTTCAATCGTAATTCTGCAAGATTCTCGCAGCAAAATTCTCCATCAGTGCATCCAGAAGGACTTTCAGCTGCTCCGGTTCCAGCGTTGTCGGTGTACCTCCTCCAATATAAACCGTATCCAGTTTTCTGCCTTTTGCTTTCATGATTTGCAGCAACTTCTTTTATCTCTTTGCAAAGTGCTTCCAGATACTGGTTCACACGGTTCTTCCACTGTTTCAATGGATAGGAACTGAAAGAACAGTAAAGACATATACTCGGGCAGAACGGGATTCCCACATACAGACTGTAACCATTTTCATAATCAATATCTTTGAGAATCTCTCTTTCTCTGTTCGCTATTGTGATCGCAAGTGCTGTTTTCTGCGGACTCACCATATAGCGCTCTCTCATTTCCTGTGCCGCTTCCGTATTCTTCATACCAGATTCAATCAGTCCCATTGCAAGTTTCGCCGGCCGGATACCTGTCAGGTTTCCCCAAGGAAGTGTTTTCCCCGTCAGCTTTACTAATAACTTGTACAGTGCAATCTTAACAATATCCTTACGCTCCTTACGAATCGCATGTGCACGTTCTTTTGCCTCACTGTCATCAGCATCCACACAAGAAATAAGGGCATCCGAAGACTGCCCTTCTATAAACTCTGCACTTGTCACGCCTTTATTCTCATGGTCCTCATACCGGATCACACAGGAATCACCCTGCTTTTCAATTCGAAAATAAAGATCACAGCCCGCTTCCTCTTCTTCATAGAAAGAACAGATCTCACTTCCCGGATAAAACGCACGGATCAGTTCATATATATCGTGTTCAAACTCTCTGTCCTGAAACAGAATACCAATCTTATACAAATGGATTATACCTCTTTTCATAACCAATCGTTGTTGACGTATCATGTCCCGGATAAACTTCCGTATTATCCGGAAGTGTTTCCAGCAGTCTGTGCAGACTGTTTACAATTGCCGCGGTGCTTCCCTCCGGAAAATCAGTTCTTCCCACCGACCCACAGAAAACAGTATCTCCGCTGAACAAAACTCCTTCATCTTTCAAATAATAGCAACAGCTCCTAACGTATGTCCGGGAGTCTCGATCATCTGAACCGAAAAACCTGCCAGTTCCACAACCTGAAGATCCGTAAGATAGACATCCGCCTTCAATGTATAGCTGCTCATGTGAAATGCTGTCAGATTGATTCTTGGATCCTGCAGCGTCTTTTCTTCTTTGGCACATGCATAAATTGGAATATTATATTTCTTTTTGATTTCTTCTGCTGCAAGAATATGGTCAAAATGACCATGTGTCAGAAGAATTGCAACCGGTCTGCCCTGCATTTCAAGAACCTTCTGTTCGATTCTGTCGGCATTATCGCCGGATCAACGATCAGCATTTCTTCTGTTTCTTTATTTTTCAGGAAGTAACAATTCGTAAACACACTTCCAACAATACATTTCTGTAAATCCAGTCTTTTCATACTATTATCCTCATCTAAATCAACCGGTTGTACGTTCTACATCGATCACACTTTCTACCTGACGTATCTTGGCAACAAGTGATGAAAGCTCTTCTTTGCTTCCAATCTCAAAGCTGATTGAAATCGTCGCCTTTTCCTGCTTGCTTGTACGGCTGTTAATGCTTCTCATATCAATCTTTCTCTCTGTAAAGATTTTGGAAAGATCCACCAGAAGACCAGTACGGTTATTTGCATAAACCTGAATCTCAGCCATATATTTCTCAGAACCTTTATTGTCCGTTGGCTGCCATTCAGCTTCGATCAGACGGGATCGATCCATTTCCGACATATTCAGCACATTCACACAATCTGTACGATGAATGGTAATTCCCCGTCCCCTTGTAACAAATCCAACGATTTCGTCTCCCGGGATCGGACTGCAGCACTTTGAAAAACGAACTGCAACATCATGGATACCTTTTACAACGATACCACCTTTGTTTTTGGTAACATGCAGTTTCTCCTGTGCTTCCCCAGTAGCCTCCAATACCTGCTCGTCTGTAAGATTCTTCTGATTTTCTTTATCATAAGCTTCCATCAGCTTATTGAAGACCTGTCCTTCTTTCAGACCACCATGCCGATTGCAGCCAGTACAGAATCCCAGTCACGAATCCATATTTACGCATAACGGATTCCAGGAACTGCGGTTTTGTATAGATTCCAAGTTTATATCCTTTGGACTTGGCATACTGTGTCAGCATGTCTTTGCCTTTCAGGATGTTATCTTCTTTCAGTTCTTTCTTGAACCACTGATTGATCTTATTCTTTGCCTGTGTGCTCTTGACAAGATTCAGCCAGTCACGGCTCGGTCCCTGTGAATTCTGTGAAGTAATGATCTCAATACGGTCCCCATTTTGATCTGATACTCAATTGGAACCAGTTTACCATTGACACGCGCCCCAACCATACGGTTACCAACAGCACTGTGTACACTGTAGGCAAAATCAATCGGTGTAGATCCATTTGGCAGGTTCTTGACATCTCCCTGCGGTGTGAAACAATAAACACTGTCTGCAAAAGATCTAAGTCATTCTTAAGAAGACTCATAAATTCTCTGTTGTCAGACATATCTTTCTGCCATTCCAGAATCTGACGCAGCCAGTTCAGTTTCTCTTCTTCTCTCTTATCAACAGGTACTTTACCATCGGATGATTCTTTGTATTTCCAGTGTGCAGCAATACCATATTCCGCAGTCTTGTGCATCTCAAATGTGCGGATCTGAATTTCAAATGGCTGTCCGTTCGGGCCGATCAGCGTCGTATGCAGAGACTGATACATATTTGGCTTCGGCATGGCAATATAGTCCTTGAACCTGCCCGGAATCGGTTTATACATCTCATGGATGACGCCAAGTGCCGCATAGCAGTCTTTGACAGTATCTACCAGGATACGTACTGCAAACAGATCATAAATCTGATCGATCGTCTTGTCCTGGTTGACCATCTTTTTATAGATACTGAAGAAATGTTTGATTCTTCCGTCAACCTGCGCTTTAATGGATGCCTCATCCATATGCTGCTTGACCTGTTTGACGATATTGTTTACAAACTCCTGTCGTTCACTTTTACGAAGAGCAACTTTATCCACCAGATCATAGTATACATCTGGTTTCAGATATTTCAGCGAAAGGTCATCCAGCTCTACTTTGATTTTGGAGATACCAAGTCTCATAGCGATCGGTGCATAAATATCCATCGTTTCACGGGCTTTTTCCTGCTGTTTCTCCGGTCTCATATACTGCAGGGTGCGCATATTATGCAGGCGGTCTGCAAGCTTGATCAGAATAACACGGATATCCTTTGCCATGGCAAGAAACATCTTTCGAAGGTTTTCTGCCTGAAGTTCTACTTTATCAGCTGAATAGCTTAACTGTCCCAGTTTGGTAACGCCATCCACCAGAAGTGCAACTTCTGCACTGAACTCCTTCTCTACTTCTTCTATTGTCATCCAGGTATCTTCAACTGCATCATGAAGAAGACCTGCAACGATCGTTTCTTTGTCCAGCTCAAGATCTGCAAGTATGATTGCCACACAAAGAGGATGTATGATATACGGCTCTCCTGATTTTCGCTTCTGATCTTTGTGGGCTTCCCTGGCCACTTCGTAGGCTTTCTGTATCATGGAAATATCCGTAGAAGGGTGATATTTCTTCACACTGGCTATCAGCTCCTCATACAAAACCTCCGGACTGGTAAAATCCTGCATGGTTTTGACCGCTGCATCTGCTTTTTTTACGGATTCAAGCTTTTCCTGTTCTGCCTTGTCCATTGTTTTTTCAAGCTGTACATTCTCTTTCTTATCTGCCATTATCTCCCACCTGCCTGCCGTTATTTATTACTGTTCACGCTGTTGCCGCCGCAGAATCATTTACCTTCGTATCTGATCACAGAAGCCACATCATAACCAGCGAGTCTTTCGCGTCCTTTTAATCCTGCAAGCTCCATAAGGAAAACAACTTTGACTACTTCACCGCCAAGTTCTTCTACCAGCTTAATTGCAGCTTCCACCGTACCACCGGTAGCGATCAGGTCATCAATGATTGCTACTTTCTGTCCTGGTTTGATAGAGTCTTTGTGCATCTCTATAGTTGCACTTCCATATTCCAGATCATAGCTTCTGGAAACAGTCTCACATGGAAGTTTGCCTTTTTTGCGAACCGGTACAAATGGTTTATGAAGATTTATATGCAATCGGCACACCAAAGATAAAGCCTCTGGATTCAGTTCCTACGATCACATCTACATCCGTATCCTTGAGACAGTCCTGCATGGAATCAATTGCAAGCTGAAGTCCATCTGCATCCTGCAGAACACTTGTAATGTCTCTGAAAATAATACCCGGTTCCGGAAAATCCGGGATACTTCTTACGTAATCTTCTATTTTTTCATTTTTGCGTACCTCGCTTTTCTTTACATATAAATCTGGTTTATAATTATATCACTTTTTGTGACAGAATCAATGACTAACCCATTTGTCGGCTGTTCAGACCATTCTGTGTAAATTATGAAGTAATTTTCTGCAACATAAAAAAGCCACCTGCTCACAGGCAGGCAGCCTTTCTAATTCTTAATTGTTCTTTTATTAGCTCCAGATTGAAGAGTAAGCTTTCAGTATTACATCTGCTCTGGCAGTTGTTACTGTATTCAATGCTGACTGGATCGCCTTATATGTATTCGGGCGCTGGCTGCTCAGTGCAGCTCCATTCAGCATATAATCCTTCACAGATTCAGCAAAATATTCCGCAGCATTCTGTGTTGCATATGCTTTGTTATATCCTGTGAATTTCGCTTTTTCACTGTTATATACAGATGCGAATGCACTGCTCTGATCTACGTTGCCTGCAATAAATGCAAGGAAATGTCCAAGCTCATGATAAATTGTCTCATCTGCTTCCTGGATCGTGATGCTTCGTGATCTTGCATCAAAATGTCCTGCATAAGCGGCATTCGGATCAACCGTTACCGTAAATCCCATTCTTGCATACGCATTCAGTACTCTGCTGTCCATCTTCGGTGCAATAGAAGCAACATTGCTGATCGTATGCTTGGATGCCTTCTGACTGGAGGTCTTTGCTGAACCAGAGTTCTGAGTTCCGGAACTCTGGAATGAAACTTCCTGCGTCTGCGCATTCTGCTGTGAAGCTGCAACTGTTGTTGTAGTCTTGACTGTTGTTACTATTTTCTGTGTGACAACTTTCTGTTTGGATTTCTTTGTGTACTTCTCAGTCGTTGCTGTCTGTACAGTTGTCTGTGTCTTCACAGTCTTCTTACCACTCTTCCTGGTTTTGGTAGTTGTTTTTTTCTTTTTTGGAAGTTTTTTGGTGTATGACTTCTTCGATGCTTTTTCAGTTTTACTTTCTTTCTCGTTGTCTTCGTTTTTCTTTTTGTCTTCGTTGTTACCTTTGGCTTTGATGCCAGCGGAGTATCATCACCGGTAATTGTTGTTTCGATCACGGATCCGTATAACTGGAAAGTTCTGGTATGTCAGAAGACTGCATCACCATCGAAAAACTTCCTGCGGCAATCACCGCGGCTGCTGCAACACATCCTGCTGCAACTTTTTTCCTCGTAAGGAATTCTTTGATTTTCATTTTTCTTTTCATATTATCACACCTTTCAGATATCGACGTATGAAATACAATATTGTTCACAGCAATCCAGTCGCCGGAACATCAGAGTTATTCATATTTTAACACACAAAAAAACCGTTTAAATTAAATTAAACGGCCGCATATGTTAATTCAGATTCTCTCTTCTGTAGTCCATAATACGTCATTAAATCGGAATTTAATGCGGCAACCGGCTGCCTTAGTCTCACGACCTTAGACCCGTGGCTTTGCGTCCCTGCCTTTCAGCAGGTTTGCCTTTATGCTATAAGTATAGTTTTTTCTTCAGTGAATGTCAACGTTTTTTCCTGTATATTTCACATTTCTGTAATAATTCAAAAAATCAAAAACCTCTTAAGGAATATTGCCTGTAAACATCTACTCTGCTATACTTAACTCAAAACAAACACAAGTAAATATTTCATATTATCAAGGAGCAGTCACATGAACCGATTCATTCGCTTACGACTCCTTGCCATGCTATTGTGTCTGCCTTTTCTGTTAATATTTATTTCAGGCTGCGGATCTTCTTCGCAACAAAAAGATGAACCCCCTGTCTATTCCCCGCTCCAGGTTCTTGTTCCTGAAGCCACTGGAAAAGAAACTCTTGCTCATCGCCTATGATACTGGATGTATCCAATATCAGCCAGGGCTACTTTATTGCCCAGTCCGATTCTTCTGACCTGACATGCAGTTTGCAGATCATTTCTCCTTCTGGTGTACTTTATTCTTATTTTATTGCACCCGGAGAATCCGCAATCGTCACTTTTACAGAAGGCAGCGGTGATTACACAATTACCGGTTACCAACAGGTACAGGGTGACCAGTATGCAGCTCTTTACAGCGAAACAGTTACCGTACAGCTTGAAAATGATTTTCTGCCTTTTCTCTATCCAAATCAATATGTAAACTTACACCGGACAGCAAAGCCAGCCAGCTTGCGCTCTCCCTGATCGATGAGGACACCGTTGATGTAGATGCATTGCAGCAGATTTACGATTATGTTGTGTCAAATCTGACTTATGATTATGAAAAAGCAGATACTGTGACCACCGGATATCTTCCCGATGTCGATGAAACCCTGAAAACAGGCACCGGCATCTGTTTTGATTATGCCGCGCTCACCACGGCCATGCTCCGAAGCTGTGATATTCCATGCAAACTTCAGATTGGTTATGCCGGAGATATCAAGCATGCCTGGATCGATGTATATATACGCTCCAAAGGCTGGGTCAATCAGGCAGTATCCTTTAAAGGAGATACCTGGACACTTATGGATCCTACCTTTGATTCTAATAGCGATGACAAAGAAGCTATTCAGGATTACATTGGAGACGAAAGCAATTACACTGTACAATTCACACGTTAATGGCAAAGGAGATTTTTTATGAAATACACATTAACAGCCCGGGAGCTCAGTAACTTTTTCGGACAGCTTGGAATGCTGATTCATTCAGGCATTTCTGTAACAGAAGGCTTGGCGATTCTTCAAGATGAAGTCAGACGGATACAGACCGTGAAATCATCACCGCGCTGCTCACTTCCATGGAAGAAACCGGAAGTCTTACACAGGCAATGGAAACTTCCGGAAGATTTCCCCATTCTTCTGTTTCTTATATAAAGACCGGTGAAGAAACAGGATGCCTGGACGAAATTCTGAACAGCCTGACTCTGCACTATGAACAGGAACAGGAAGTTTCCGAACAGATTCGAAGTGCAGTTACCTATCCCCTGATCATGCTTGGAATGATGGGAATCGTTATTGTCGTTCTTCTTGTAAAGGTACTTCCTGTATTTCAGCAGGTCTTTCAGCAGATGGGTATGGAAATGAATACGCTTTCTCTTGGATTACTGAAAGCCGGGAGTATTCTCAGCAATTATTCCGGTATTTTCCTGATATTGGTAGTTCTCTTGGTTGGTCTGATTCTTTTTCTCAGTCTGAGCGAAAAAGGACACATTTATCTGAGAAACGCAGCTTACCACTTACCAGTCTTTCGCGATATCCCACTGGCTGCCGATTACGGGCGTCTTGCACAGGGACTTTCTCTCGGGCTGAAAAGCGGTCTCACTCCAGATACAAGTCTTGAGCTGTCTGCTGAAATGGTTTCACATCCTCTGATTTTGAAGCGACTGGAAGAAACAGGTCATTTACTGGAAGAAGGCACTCCGTTTATCAGGCACTGACAGATTCCAAACTTTTTACCGGTATGGAGGGAAGACTGATTTCTGTTGGTTTTCAATCTGGTTCGGCAGATGAGGCACTTAATCAGCTTTCCGTAAAATATCGTGAAAAAGCAGTTGATCTGATTTCGGAAGCAATCTCCATCGTTGAGCCAACGATTGTCATCATCCTGTCCCTGCTTGTCGGTCTCGTTCTGCTTTCTGTAATGATGCCGCTTCTGGTATTCTCTCTGATATTGCATTGTGAGGTGAGCTATAAATGGAACTCTTTGACAGCCACAGAAAAAATTTTTACGCAGATTCAGTCTGTTACTACCTTTATGCTTTCTCATTCTGATCAGCAGCATTTTTTTCATCAGTGTCAGCTTTGCATCCGATGAAACCCTTCACAAAGAACAACAGGCACTGGAACAGGCACTTGAAAATGGTGCTATCCGGTCATATGCCATGAATGGTCAATATCCAGAAAGTCTGGACCAGATTCTGAATGATTACCACATAACTTATGACCGCTCTCGTTTTGTTGTCGAATATACCCCAAACGGTTCCAACCTGCTTCCTTATATAAGTGTAATTCTGCTGTCCGATACTGCCGGACATGGAAAGGGGGCTGCCAAATGAAAAAAAGGCTTATCACCAGACATCCAGTTGCTGAACTGGCTTCTCTTCTGCTTTTTGGCATTTTTGTTCTTTTTCTTTTGCTCATGCTGCTTTTTTCAGCACGCATTTATCAGCAGACTGTAAAAAATACAAATGCAGAAAATACTCTCGGTACTGCTGTTTCCTATCTTACAACCAAGTTCAGACAGCATGACACAGTAAATGGAATTTTCACCGGCAAACTGGATAATCTTTCTGCCCTTTGTTTTCGTGATACACTGAATGATCAGGATTACATCACTTATATTTATCTTGATCAGGGTAATCTGAAAGAACTCTTTACTTCAGACAGTTCTTCTGCCAATGCATCTGCCGGAACAACGATTGCTCAACTTTCTGACTTTCAGATTTCTGAAAGCAGACCTGGTTTTTATTCTTTTGAATTAAAAGATTCTGAAGGAAACAAAGAAACTTTTTATCTCCATCAGAATTCCGTTTCCAAGGAGGCATCATGAAAAAAATATCCGCACATTCAAAAACAAGTCTCTTTTTAATGGAAAGATCTTTGTTCTGCTTTTTCTGGCACTTTCCAGCGCTGCCTGTATCCGTCTCTTTGCTGCTGCAAAAAAATCATATACAGGCTCAGGAATGGCGTCATATACAAACGCTCACAACTTCCGTCGGTGAAATTCTGGAAGACAGTGACGGAACCGCAAAAAGCTTTGTCTCACTGTTTCCTGATGGACAGATTCAGGACAATCTCATCGAATGGTACTATGACAGTTCCTGGCAACTCTGTTCCGATTCACAGGCTTCCTATAAAATGGAACTTACATTACACGAAACAGCGAACCCCAGACAGGAACCCTTACTTTCTATCACGCCACAAATGATATACAGATTTACACGATTGATCTGGTTTTTCCTATTATTGAAAATTCAGACAAGGAGGCCAGCTCATGAAAGACCACAACAGCTTTTTTACTGCCACGGGAATTCCCTCTCTGTTTCTGATCTTTTCCGTGCTTTGTCTTGCAGTGCTTTCTTTGCTGACACTCGGAAATTCCCGTTCAGAATTAAACACCGCCCGTAATTCCATGCAACAGACAGAAGATTATTATAATGCCTGCAGTCAGGCTTCCACAGTTATCAATGAGATTCAGACAGAACTCACAGATGCCTACCGGCAGGCCACCGATCAGAAGAATTATCTTGCCCTTGTCGGACAATTCTGCAAGGATCATTCTGAGCTTACTTTTGACGAGGAAAAGCAGACATTGCTTTTCGCCGAATCACTCTCTGACACTCAGCAGCTCACTGTCTGCCTGAAGGTTTTATACCCGGAGAAATCCGGGGATTCTCTGATACAAATATTACAATGGAAAACAGACACCACGGCTTCCTGGACTCCGGACACCAGTCAGTCTGTTTATAAAGGAGGCACTCATGAATAAAGAACAAACTCTGGAATTTCTCTCTAAGGCAGCAGATCTGCACGCTTCAGATATTTTTATTATTGCAGGACGTCCACTTTCTATAAAACCGATGGACGTCTTTCCACCTATGGTGACCGTCTGATGCCGGAACAGACCAGTGAAATTCTCGAAGCAATTTATCAGATGGCGAATAACCGTGATATCTCACGACTGCACAATACCGGTGACGATGACTTTTCCTTTTCTATTCCAGGTCTGTCACGTTTTCGTATCAATGCTTACAAACAGCGTGGTTCTCTGGCAGCAGTCATACGTGTTATCGCTTTCCAGCTGCCGGATCCCGCCGAGCTTTCTATTCCCGAGGATGTCATGAGTATTGCCAATCTGACAAAAGGCATGGTTCTTGTAACCGGATCTGCCGGAAGCGGAAAATCCACAACCATGGCCTGCCTTATCGATCGAATCAACCATTCTCGCGAAGGGCATATCATTACGCTGGAAGATCCTCTGGAATACCTGCATCGACACGATCGTTGTATCGTAAGCCAGCGTGAGATATGCACTGATACGGAAAATTATATTACTTCCCTGCGTGCTACCCTTCGCCAGAGCCCGGATGTCATTCTTCTTGGCGAAATGCGTGATCACGAAACCATTCAGACTGCCATGACAGCTGCCGAGACCGGTCATCTCATCCTTTCCAGTCTGCACACACTCGGAGCCTCAAATTCGCTCAACCGTATCATAGATGTTTTTGAACCATCCCAGCAGCATCAGATCATTATGCAGCTTTCTATGGTGCTTCAGGCTGTCATTTCTCAACAGCTGGTTCCGGATGTCAACGGCAAAATATTCCTGTTTTTGAGATTATGCGTCTTACTCCCGCTATCCGGAATATGATCCGTGATAATAAAATTCATCAGATCGACGGTGTCATTTCTTCCAGTCCCGGACAGATGCGCTCCATGGATCAAAGCCTTTTTGAATTGTACAAAAATGGACGCATCACAAAAGAAACTGCCATCAACTACGCAATGAATCCGGAAATGCTCCGCAGAAGACTTGGATGATTTTTTCTTTTGGAATCTTCCTCACAGAACAAAGCGGACAAGTCCGCTTCAAACTCCCTGAATCCCTCAATCTTTGAGGGACTTGTTACGCTTTGCGCGCCAGATGCGGTCTGCTTCAGCAGACATATTCCTCATGCATCTGGTCGCATCCTCGCGGAGCTTTTTATGTAATAGGAACATTACGGAGTAATTTCCTATTACATAAAATCCGTCTCAGGCTTATCACCTGAAACGGATTTTTTTATTGCTTATTTTTTTCTGATCAAGTATCAGCTCTTTTTGCCTCCGAAACGTTTTTTTACAAAAACTACAATTGCTACAATTGCTGCCAGAAGAATAATCACGAAATGATTGAAGAATCGGTGTATTATCTCCTGTCTTAACTGCAGTATTAACTGCAGTCTTAGCTGTAGAATTTGACGAACCAGATGTTTAATTTTATGCTAAAATATCATATTTGTCGAAATTATGTGCAATTTTGTGTGCAATTTACATTATCATACAGTGTATTTACGAAAACTTTACGAAACTCCATACTTTTCCCTTATTTCAGTGCCAAAATCAACAATAATTCTTTATGACCACCTGCAGGTTTTCTCTTCCCTGAAAAACATTAATTTCAGGATAATATGTAACAGATATGGTATCATGCGCCTGTACAAAATCCACGAATTCCTGTGCTTCTCCAAAATATACTGCATCCATCTTTATTCCATTTCCATCTATAAGAAGCATCTTTGCCACATTCCTGTTTCTGCCAAAAACACGAATCCCCACTGCCCGAAGATTTTTCTGTGCAAACAAAGGTTTCGAGTTCCCTTTACCAAATGGTTCCAGCACCTTTAACTGTTCTGTCAGTTTTTGGAAAGATAGGAAATCGGCATTGGCACATCGATCATAATTTTGGGAATCAGATCCTGTTCTGTAAGGGTACAGTTATCATTCAGGCGTCTGCGGAAAAGTTCTACATTTTTTCCTCCATTGAAAGTCCGGCTGCCATCGGATGACCGCCAAACTGCATGAGCAGATCACTGCATTTCACCAGTTCCTCATACATAGAGTAGGCCTCGATTGACCGTCCGCTTCCCTTTACTCCATCAGATCCTTCGTCAGCACAAACACCGGCTTATTATATGCTTCACGGATCCGTCCTGCAATAATACCAGCAAGGCTCTCATGACAGTCTGGAAGATACACTACCAACACTCGGTCCTTACCGAGATTATTTTCCTCAATGCTCTGAATCGCCTGTCCTTTTCCTTGCTCTGTCATGGCTTTTCTGCTCTGATTCAGATCATACAGATCATCCGCAAGCTTCATTGCATCTTCCATATTATCCGCAAGAAGCAGTTCCAGAGATCTTGCTGCTGTATCAAGCCGTCCGCTTGCATTGATACATGGGCCAATAACAAACCCTACATGATATGCCGTAATCTCTGCACCTTCAAGATTATTCACACAAATCAGTGCTTTCAGCCCTTCAAAAGAAGTAGAAGAAAGTTTTTTCAATCCTTCCTTTACAATGATCCTGTTCTCTCCCTGCAGATCCATGACATCACCTACTGTTGCAATTGCTGCCAATTCAAGAAAATCCCATATCTCATCACTGTCAATCCCTAATCTTTCATATAACGCCCAGATCAGTTTCCACGCAACCACCGCCCCGCAGATATTTTTATTCGGATACAGACAGTCATTCTGTTTCGGATTCACCACTGCATCTGCTTTCGGAATGATCCAGATTCTTCCATCCTCTGTATCGCGGAAAGGAATATCATGATGATCCGTAACGATCACAGTGAGTCCTTCTTTTTTTGCGTATTCTATTTCAGCCGCAGCTGCAATCCCATTATCGCAGGTCAGTATCGTATCAATTCCATCTTCCAGTGCTTTATCGATCAGCTGCTCATGCATTCCATATCCGTCTTTTACTCTGTCCGGAATGTAAGTATCCACATTTGCATTAAGTCGTTTCAGACCTTTTCAACAAAATGCAGGTAGCTGTCACGCCATCTATATCATAATCTCCGATGATTCGGATCTTTTTTTCTGCGTAATTTTTTTCTGAAGGATCTGCACTGCACGTTCCATATCCTTCATCTTCCATGGGGATGGATTTCCGCAAGTGTTCCATATAAATAGGAACGAATCTCTTTCATATCCTGTATATCACGGTTTCGTATCAATCTCGCTATCACAGGATCAATTCCAAATTCACTGCCTATTTTTTGAAAATCTGCTTTCTTATTATATACCATCCACTTTTCCATAATGATCCTCTCTGTTTATCAACCTATCCATTATTAAAACACAAATCCCGGGGCAGCAGTCTGTCCCGGGATCTGAGATGTGTTACTGTTCACTCCGTTCACAGCAACTTAATTGTTACTTTTTATGTTTCGGATTATGCATCCTTATTTTCATCATTTGAAGCATTTTCTTTTGCCGCTGCTTCCTGTGCCGCCAGACGTTCTGCTACTCTCTTGCGGTTTTTCTTTTTCGGCTGATCTGAATTTTTCTTTCCGGATTTTGTATCCTGGCTGTTATTATTCTGTTTTGCAGGAGCTGCAGTATTCTTTGCTGCTACAGCCTGTGCAACAGGTTTCTTATAATAGCGTTTCATTACCAGCCACAGAGCACCTGTGATGCATACAGAAGAGTAAGCTCCACAGATAACACCTACCATCAGAGGAGCTGCGAACTCACGTATAGAAGATACACCCATGATGTACAGAACAGCTACCATTACGAAAGTTGTGAAAGAAGTGTACATACTTCTTGTAAGTGTCTGTGTGATACTTTCATTAACGATCTCTTCAAGGTTTGATCTGCTTCCCTTCGTATTCTCACGAATACGGTCGAAGATAACGATCGTTGCGTTGATAGAATAACCTACGATGGTAAGCATGCAGGCAATGAAGGTATTACCTACGGAAATTCTGGAAATTCCATAGAATGCAAATACAACCAGTACGTCATGCAGCAGGGCAAGTACTGCACTGCTTGCGAAACGGATATCTTTGAAACGGAACCAGATGTAAGCAAGCATGCAGAGTGTAGCCACAATCACGGCAACAACTGCATCTCTTCTCATCTCGGAACTTACTGTAGAAGAAATACTTTCTGTTGTGATCAGAGAATCATCTACATTAAATTTCTCAACAAGTGCATTATCCAGTTTCTCACGTTCTTCCTGAGAAAGCGTACGCGTCTTGATAACTACCTGATTCGTTCCTACAACTTTAGTCGGCTGTACATTCTTATCACCTGTAACTTCTTCAACGACAGGAGTTACTTCAGAGTCAATCTGCTTGATATCCATGTCTTCGTTGAATGTTACAGTTGTTGCAGTACCACCTGAGAAGTCAAGTGCATAGTTCAGAGCTGTTCCATCTACGTTGTGATGGATTGCCATTGCAACCGGACCACTTAAGATCAGAATGATGGAAATAATGAAAAATACTTTTCGTTTTCCAACAACATTGAATACTTTACGCTGTTTTGCACGACCGTAGAATTTCTCATCATGGAATCCTACTGCATAAAGAGCATTCATAACAAAACGTGATACAACCAGAGCTGTAAACATGGAAACTACGATACCAAGAGCCAGTGTATAAGCAAAGCCCTTAACAGTACCGGAACCAAGCCACATCAGCACGAGAGATGCGATCAGGGTTGTGATGTTTCCATCGAAGATTGCGCTGAACGCTTTTGAGAAACCGGATTTAATAGAAGCTCTTACAGAGTTTCCGGCTGCGATTTCTTCCTGAATACGTGCGTAAATGATAACGTTCGCATCAACCGCCATACCAATACCAAGAATGATACCTGCGATACCCGGAAGAGTCAGTGTGATGTCAAATGCATTCAATGTAATGAGTACGATCGCTGTATACAGGATCAGTGCCACACCGGCAACAACACCCGGCAGACGATACATAATAATCATGAAGATGATTACAATAACAAGACCGATCAGACCAGCCATAACACTGGTGGAGATTGCTTCTTCACCAAGCTGTGCAGCAACTACGCTGGAACGAAGTTCTTCCAGTTCGATGCTCAGAGAACCGATACGGATATAGGAAGCAAGATTCTGTGCTTCTTCCACACTGGACATACCAGTAATCTGTGCCTGTCCACCTGTGATTGCTTCGTTTACCTTCGGTGCGCTTAAGATCTGATTGTCATAAACGATCGCAATCTGTTTTCCTACGTTTGCTTCTGTAGCATCTGCAAATTTTGTCTTACCTTCATCTGTAAGTGTCAGGCTGACTGCATACTCTCTGGAGCTGTTTTTGTCAGACTGGAATGCACCACCCTGGGCATCTTTTACATCTGTACCTTCCAGAACGACGGATCCGGATTCACGAATCTCGTCCAGACTTCTTGCCAGTACATAACCGCTTCCTGTACTGGAGAAGTTTGCATTACCGTCATCATCTGTCATTGTGATAAAACACAGAGAACCCGGTTTTCCAAGGTCATTCAGAATCGCATCTGCATCTGTAACACCAGGAATCTCTACAGCGATACGGTCGCTTCCTTCTTTGTACACCTGTGCTTCTGTACTGTACTGTTCAACACGCTTCTGGAGTTTATAAACAGTATCTGACATGTCTTCTGCACTTGGGTTGCTGTCTTTTGCCTGATAGGTGATACTTACACCACCAGACAGGTCCAGGCCGGTCTTAATGTTTTTTGCAGAACCGGTACCTGTTGGTCCGAGGCCAATCCCGGCCGTGTAACACAGAAAGACTGTGATAATGGCGGTCAGAAGCAGCACAACAATTCCTTTGCTTTTCTTCATTGTTCTTTCCCTTCTTGCATTATTTTATTCCGCTAATGCGGCCTTTATCATGATTGCGCACTCCACTCTCTTACGCTGAAGTTCGCATCCGATACCATAATTGCCATTTATATCTTTCTGAAAATGATAAGCATTGGCAGCACAGCCACCACTGCAGTAAAATCTTGCGAAGCAGTCTTTACAAGCTTCTTTTGTGTAAACATTACATTTACCAAACTTATCACGGATCTCCGGATGTGTGATTCCCTCATCCACATTTCCCATAAGGAACTGCTCTTCACCAACAAACTGATGACACGGATAAAAATCACCCCAAGGAGTTACTGCAAGATACTCGGTTCCTGAACCACATCCTGAGAGACGTTTGTAGACACAAGGTCCACCGGTCAGGTCAATCATAAAGTGGAAGAAGTTGAAACCTTTTCCGGCTTTTTCTCTGGCGATCATTTCTTTTGCCAGTGCATCGTATTCTTCCATGATCTGAGGAATATCCTCTTCTCTGATTGCATATTCCTCTGTATCAGCTGCAACTACCGGTTCAACAGAGATCTGTTTAAAACCAAGATCTGCAAGGTGCAGAACATCTTTTGAAAAATCGAGATTATGATGTGTAAATGTACCACGCACATAATACTTGTCCTGATTTCTGGATTCCGCAAATTTCTGGAATTTCGGAATGATCAGATCATAACTTCCAGCTCCTTTGCGGAAAGGTCTCATATAATCATGAACTTCTTTACGTCCGTCCACACTGAGAACAACATTTCCCATTTCTTTATTACAGAACTCCATAACTTCATCATTGAGAAGAACACCGTTCGTTGTCAGTGTAAAACGGAATTTTTTATTATGGAGTTTCTCCTGCTCTCTTCCGTATGCTACCAGGTCTTTGACAACCTGCCAGTTCATCAGAGGCTCTCCCCCGAAGAAATCCACTTCCAAGTTCTTTCTGGATCCGGAATTGGCGATCAGGAAATCAAGAGCTTTCTTTCCTACTTCAAAGGACATCAGTGCTCTTCTTCCGTGATACTCTCCTTCTTCGGCAAAACAGTATCGACAGGCCAGATTACAATCATGGGCAATGTGCAGGCACAGTGCCTTTACTACTGTCTGCCGATTCTCTGTAAATTCATCAATAATGTTTTCGTATATATCTCTGGTAAACAGCATACCCTGTTCTTTCAGTTTCTCACACTCGGAAACAGAAGTACGGATATCAGCCTCAGGATACTGATCTTTTAATTTGTCAACAATCTCCTGCTCTGAAAGTCCCTCTTCCATAAAAGGAAGAACTTCGTATGTTACAAGGTCTACCAGATGAATACATCCACTGTTAATATCCAGAACAATGTTATAGCCATTGCTCTGATATCTATGAATCAGACTCATCTTTCTGAAAATCCTTTCCTGTAACTTTTTGTTCATAAGAATAAGCAGCGGATTTCACTCCGCTGCTTACTGAATGTTCTGAACCTGCTTATTTGTTCTCGCAGCTCTGATTTCCTACAGTACAGGAAGTTTTGCATGCTGACTGGCAAGATGTCTGACATTCACCGCATCCACCTTTTTTCACTGTGTTCTGCAGGTTCTTTGTATTTAATGTTTTGATATGTTCCATTATATATCCCTCCTTATGTATAATTATCTGGGCATAGTATAGCATAAAATCAGCCTAATTAAAAGCATTTTTTTTATCAGGAAAGCATCCCTCCAAGGGTTCCTCCTCCAAGACACATAAAAAATGTAGTCACCAGATGTTGGAAGCTCATATCCCACTTCTCTGTACTGCAAAAGAAACAGCTGCAAGTAACACAAAATAACATAAGCCTACCAGAAATCCCCACCGATATTTATCCTGACGAAGTATCTTTCCTGCCAAAAATCCTCCTGCCAGGCAGGACAGCACATAAATCACTAAAATTCCTACCGTAACCGGCCCTTTCCCTATGTCAAATTTGAATACCAGTAATGCCAGCAGGAGCAAGCAGACACCCGACAGAAGATATGCCAGAAACAATGATCTCAAAATTGCCTTTACCTTCATAAAAAGCCCTCCCATATTGAAATATATGGAAGAGCTTTGCTTCATATGTGCAAAATGCTATGCAAAATATTATTTTTTCTTCTTAAGATAAACGAGTACTGCTACAATTACCGCAGCTGCGATGCCAATGATCACAAACGGAAGGATCGGAGTATTATCTCCAGTCTCAACTGCTCCTACAGAATTCCCCTTACTGTCTGCTTCACTCTGATCAGCAGAGTCAGAAGTACTGTTCTGATTTTCAGATGTGGATGCCTGAACAGATGTATTATTCGCTGAACCGGATACTGTATTACTTGCATTATTTGCGGTACCGCCAGATGTACTGCCGGTATTTGTGGAAGCTGCTGCTGCCGCCTGCGGAGTCGTTGTCGCGGTAGAAGTTGTACCGGAAGAATAGCTTCCATCTTCAATTTCTTCTCCTACAAGTGCCTTGCTTCCTGCAATTCCAAACGGGCTGAAAGAGTGTGTACTGAATACCATTGTACTGCCCTCAACACTTGGCACGATTGTTTCCATAGCACCACTGTCCAGAAGATGCTCAATTGTATAATCATATCCGGCCTTAACAGGAACTGTCACACTCAGATATTCACCATCTGGGATCTCATACTCTGTATTGTTTTTCAGATCCCATAATTCAAAATCATAAGATTTGAATACATTTGCTTCTGCTTCATTGGTAAATTCATAATTCTCACCACTTGCAGCCCTGAACTGTACGTACCATGGAAGATTGATCCCTGATACAGAAATGCCATTGCATGTGTGATTTTTTTCTGCTATCTGTGCTTTTTCTTCATCAGACGGCTCTGTGTCCTCCTCAACCGACTGAGCTCGGTCATCTGCTGTGATATCTTTCTCTGTTCCATCAAAAATATTGTCTTTATCAGTCTCCGGAGTCACTGTAGGTTCCGGTGTATCTGTCACTGACGGTGTATCTGTCACTGACGGTGCCTCAGTAACTTCTGCGATATCTGCAGGTCCCGGTGTCTCAACGGCCTCTGGTGTATCTCTATTTTCTGACGGAGTTACTGTTACAGCCGGTGCTTCCGTATTCTCAGTAATAATATTGTCTGTATTATCATTATCCGGTGTTTCCGTCACTTCTGTGCTGTCTGTATCTGCGTTACTCTTATCCTCTGTGGACTCAGAGTCTGCTGTGTTCTCTGTATTTTCCGGGTTTTCCGTTACTTCCGGAGTTACTTCCGGAACAGTAGTTTCCGTATTTTCTTCAGTATTATCTGTCGTGCCGGCCTCTGTGTTTTCTTCTGTGTTTTGTGTCGTATTCTCAGTATCTGCAGCTTCCTGCTCTGTCTGAGCCCCCTCATAATCTGAATCCTTACTGATACTGCTTACAACAACTGTCACACTGCTGTAAATTGCCTCTGACTGCCATCCCAACCAGAAATCTTCGCCAGATCAGCAGCATTATACGGACGAAATACAACATCATAAGTCTGCACTCTCGCTGACGGTACACAAGACCCATCTGCCCAGGAAAGTGTTCCATAATCACTCTTCGGAAGTGAAATATCTGAAAGAGGAACTGGCTGATCAATCGTAACATTATTCGGGATCAGACTGCTGACCTGTACGGTCGATGTATCGTCTCCCATTACTGTTGCAAATGAAAACTGACTTGTTACAAGTGCTGCGGTAAGTGCTGCAGCAGCAATAAACTGCACATTCTTCCTCTTTTTCATCATAATCCTCACACCTCAATCTATATTCATTACTGCCAGACAAAGCCATTATATGCCGGCAGCTTCATATTATTTATGTAATCTTTAAACCAAAAATGTAACTTGTTTCTATATCATATATAATTCGAATTTAAGTACTGTAATATAAAAATATCTATTTTGTCGTATATGAAACTTTTATCTTTTCGTAACTAATTTGTAACACAATATTTTATTTTACGACACAAGCATTATATCACAGTTCTACTTTTTCGACACCCCCAAATTATTTTTTTATATTTAACAAGATTACATCATTAGTGAGAATTGAGTGACTATTCTGTTTACTTCTGCAAGAACTTCTTTTATTCCTCTCTCAGACTCTGTCCAATTATCTCTGGTAATGCCATCAACGCAACATGGGCATACCCGAAACTCAGCGTCTGGATATGCCCTCTGATAATACATCAAAGCTCTTCTGGCATGATAATTTTTGCAACAAATAATTGCTTCCTTATATTAATACCAGCCTGATCTGTAACTTTTCTGGAAAACTTTGCATTTTCCCAGGTAAATGTCGCCTGGTCTTCCTTCAGAACAGCATCCGCCGGCACACCATTCTTCATCAGTACATCCTTTAAAAATTCCCATTCCGTCTGATACTCTCCACTGTACCGTTTCTGACCAGTCAGTACTCCGCCAAATCTGCCTGTAGAAATACTGTATTTTCCACTTGGCAGTACAAATGGAGCATATTTTTTCGCATACAGCTGTGCCGCTCTCTCTGCCATCTGTGAATAACCATTGCCGGGTACAAAAATAATATCCGCTTTCTCTGGCTTATTTTCTGCAAAAATGAACTTACTTGTTTCTTTTATGAACTCTTCGTACATATTCGATACCTTCTCTTTTGGTTTATTTTGTTACAATGACCGTACTATATCCTGCATCTCTGAGGCGTTGTTCCATATTTATTGCATTTCCAATCTGCTGAAATGCACCAACCTGTACTTTATATAAATCATTTTCATTCAACAGAAATGCCGGATATCCCTGATTTGTCAATTGATAAAGCATACGTCTGCATTCTCTCTGTTCCGAAATGCGCCGGTCTGTACCCGATAATACAAAGGAGCTTCTATCGTTTCTTCCGATAACGTTCCTAGAATTGCGCCTGCAATCGCCTGTGCTATTTCATCTTTTTTCTCATCATATAATGCATTATCCGCATCTGAGTTTATAAATCCGGTTTCAATGAGAAGAGCAGGCATTCTGGTTCTTCGCAGAACGACCAGTCCCGGACGTTCTTTTACTCCTATTTCTCTGAATCCAAGTTCCCCCAGTGCTCCAACAATATTTTGTGCCATCTGATACTTAATTCCACTTTTGTCATATACCAGAACTTCTACGCCCTGATATTGATTATCTTCAGGGCTGCTATTCCGATGAAAAGAGATAAAATAATCTGCACCTGACTGATTTGCGATTCTTGCCTTCTCAAATGGCGTCTGGTAAATATCTTCTGTTCTAGTATATACCACATCCACACCATTGTCTTCAAGGATTTTTCCTACCGCTTGTGCAAGTGCAAAGATTATCATCTTTTTCATTTCTTCCATTATATACAGCACCGGGATCCGTTCCGCCATGTCCCGCATCCAAAACAATTTTATAAGCCAATTTTGTATCTCCTGACTGCTTTTTAATTAGTATATGCACACACTGATAAAAAGCATACGGGATAATCAGATTGCTTCAATAATAGCTGAATTGACCAGTTTCCGCATTGTAATGGTACACATAATAGGTAAGAAAATCTTCTTCCGGTGTCGTTTCCTCTACAGTCTCTGCCAGAACCTCTTTTAGCTTTCTTGGATCTGCACTATCTTCGCTGTGTATCATTACTTCATGAATACTTGTAAACACCATATAAAAACTGCCACCAATAAGTTTCCCCAATCGCTGCGCAACTCCGGGTAAAAAAACAGCCACTGCTCCATTGGTCCGGACAGATGTACTCAGACAATTTCCTATTGCATCTTTCTTCAAAGACATATCAAACAGCAGATTCATAAAATTCTCGCCTTCATAATCCAAATTATATAGAAGTTTCTCCCAGCAATAAATTCTTGGTGGCGAAATAAAATACGTATTCAAAAGTGCCTCATTAAACACTGACTGTTCATCCTGCTCCCATTTCTGTAACATATGTTTTTTATTTTAATGCTGGTACTGCATCCATCCAGTTCTCCCATCCGGGCATATAATACCAGTGCAATATCCCCAACGGTTCGAAAAATTGCATTCTTCAGTTCATCTCGATATTTAACCACATTCATCAGGCGGATAAACAGATCTCCCTTTACCTTTTCGTAACTGTCCAGATTTTTACTTTTCTCAAAACACTCGGAACGAGCAAGCGTATCTAATCTTTTCATAATTTCCTGTATGATATTCTCCATGCTCCATCCATTTTGAAATTCATCATACAGATCTCGCACATAAAGTGCACAGACTTCATAAACGCCTTCCTTCTGTCTGTTTTTCAAAAGCAGTCTGTCACCCGAAGTCGGAGGATATTCCTCAGCCTTCTTATAACAGATCATTTCTTCTTCATAAGAAGTTTCCTTAAGAAGACTCTGCCTCAAAGTGTCCACGAAGTTTTCGTAACCGTTTTCCATATTCAATTCCTCATCTTTCCTGAATTATTCGGGCGAACTGCCCATGACTTAAATAGATTTGAAAAAAGAAGGAAGCAGATGCTCCCTTCAAGAGTTGCTGTATCTAGAGGATACCGCATAATATTGTTTATGTAAAGAAAATTCGTTCGACAAAAATCGTGAATATCGACAATTGTTTTTATAACATTTCTTATTATAAAAATACTTTAGAATAAAATTCAGATCAGGTCAGTTTCATTCATAATAATCTGCCCTTTGCCTTCCAGATATGTCAGAAAGCCCTCGCATCCCCTGACTACGTCGCGATATGTAATGTCAAAATTTCCTGTGTACCATGGATCTGCGATATCCCCGTGTTCGTCCGCATAATCCAGCAGAAGGCTTACCTTATTTTTCGCGTCTTTGCCAAGAATCCGAAGCATATTTTTTCTGTTTCGTTCTTCCATAGCAATCAGATAATCATATTTGTCATAATCTGATTTTTTAAGCTGCACTGCCCTTTTCCCTTCACAGGAAATTCCATGTTTCGCCAGTTCACGCTTCGCCGGCGGATACACCGGATTCCCGATTCCATTCCAGATTTCTTCCGTACTCGTCGCCGCAGAGGCGATGTAGAACTGGTCACCTAGTCCACGGTTATTGACCATGTCCTTAAATATAAATTCTGCCATTGGAGAACGACAGATATTGCCGTGGCAGACAAATAACACACTTATCATTGCTTAAAACTCCTTGAAATGCTGTATTTACGCTGTTTACAGGCATTTTCCGATAATCTTCAATCCTGTCATTTTCCTGTATATCACAGCATAAATTCGTATATTTTCTTATCCAAATTTAGTAACTTCTTAGTAATAATCAGCCTGGAAAACAGGCTTTCTAAGAACCTTATAATCAGATTATTCTTAATTCTTTTTTCTATTATTTTATCATACTATGCCAGTTTTGCAATCCTATTCATCTCTTCTTTTGCATCAATTAATCCCAGATGCGTATATACATTTAACGTAACCCCTATATCAGAATGTCCCATTAAATATTGGAGTGCTTTCGGATTCATTCCAGCTTTCGCCATATTGGAACAATATGTATGCCTGCATACATGAGGCGTGATCTTTGGCATTTGTTCCTCATGAGTACGATTATACTTTCCTAACGCCCATTGAAAATGTTTTTCCCAATGGAGTGCTACCTCAGGCATATCTTTTTTATCCAGGAATAGAAATCGACTATATCCATCTATAATCGGCTCAACCCTTACTTTTTTACGGTTTTTCACAATCTGTTCAAAACATTCATAAACTTCATCTGTCATCGGTAACATTCGTGTTCCACTTGAAGTTTTGGTATCTTCAATGACGTACTGCATTCCTCTGGTTCTCTGAAGCTGATGATTCACATTGATTTTTCTCTCCTGAAGATCAATATCTTTCACTGTCAATCCACAAAACTCAGAAATACGAAGTCCAGTCTTAAACAAAATAAACATTCCATTATAGTATTTTGAGTAATGGGCATCATTTCTGAGAAACTCCAGAAATAACTCTTCCTGTTCTTTTGTAATTGCCTGTCTTGTAACACTGTCATTTACGACAACTGTACATAATTGAAATTCAAAAGGATTCTTGCGCAGTAAATCATCTTCAACTGCCATCTGAAATGCAGGTCTTACAATTCCACGCACGCTGTGAATGGAACTGTATCCTCTTCCATCTGCTTGCAGCTTAATAAACCATGCTTTTGCATCCGACAGTTTTATTTTATCTATTCTTCTGGTTCCGAATTCTTCTTTTTTATTATATTGATCACAAAATCATAGTTCGCCTGAGTGTTATGACGAACTCCCTTTTTTTGTCCAATGTATTTTTGAACCAAATCTAAAACTGTTAAATTTCCTCCGTAAGGTACTATACCATCATGTAAATCTCTTTGGATATTTTTTTCTTTTTCCCTTAGAGCTAAGCATGGTCTGCATCCAGTTGGCAGAGAATCTGTTGGCTCTAATTTCCAACTATACAAAAACTTCTGCTTTCCATAACAATCTGTATATACAAACGCATATCTTCCATCTTTTCTCTGACTTTCTCCGTTTCGTAAAATTCGACCTTTTTTATCCCGTCGTTTTTGGTCACGTTTTGTTTTACCCAACGTCTTCGCCCCTTTCTACGAAGAAGCCCTAGCACGATATAGGTATTATATCATACCAGGGCTAACATTTCCACTTTAAAGTGCTAAATTGTTCGTATATTTTTTACAAAGACGTAGTCTGATCCAGAAAGGCCTCAAATTTCTTACGGTTAATCAATGACTTACACCCCACCTGGACTGTAAAGCAACATTCTGAATTTAGATGTTCCGAAATAAGCATCCTTATTTTCTTTTCACCTATTCCAAAATATTGCACTGCTTCATCCACCGTAAGCATATATTTTTCCCAAATTGGAATCTTACCTTTTTCAATTTTAATCGCCACTCTTCTCTCCTCCTTTTCTCTTTGGACAAAACATTTTTATCTGCCCATGACAATTTACAATTTTATACACTGTCATCGGCAGATAAAATTACAATACAGGTGGCAGTTCAGTACTCTGCCCACATCGGTTTTGCACCGTCATTAAATATGACCAGATTTTTTCTGGAAGTATCATTATCACAGATATGCTTCGTCGCCCTGTGCAGCTGCTACACATTTTGTCAAATTCTTCTCGCTCCATACCTTTACTTCAATGTTATATTTCAGCATTTCCTCGTATTTACTCCATTAACAGAGCAGATATATCATGGCGGATTTACCTAGTGGCTCTACATATCTTCACGTCCTGTATGTAAAACAATATACAATTTTCAAGGTACAAAAATTCCTGAAGGGGAAAAGGAATCTATATTAAATACTCCCTTTACTGATTACTTTTCCTTACATATGATTTCGTATCAAATCCCAAGGTCTTAGTAATCAGTTTTGCTTCCAGGCGTTGACGCAGAGTTTCATCTACACAGTAATGCACCTGTCCAAATTCGTCAAACATTTTTCTGGTAGCCAAAACTGTTATGTACCTTCATAATGCTTCAACACTGCCTGGATTGCCTCAGTATCACCAGTTGATGCTGCCTCAATAACATGGAATGGCAGCAAATCAAATGCGCATTTCTGTTTTTTACTTTTTTCATTTGCAGATTCCTCCATATTTTTCTCATCAGTTCCAGTGATCGTCTACGATGCTCATTAATTGTGCTGCGTACAAGATTCATTTCTCTGGCAATGTCTGCATCACTCATATCCATAAAATATGATAATAACACAACATTCCTTTTCTTTTCAGTAAGTGTCTGCAGTGCTTCAGCAATCAATGCATCTTTGACTTCTATGTCGTAACCCAGGACCTGAAAACGATGTGTTTCCATTTCATGCTCATCCATTATAAAAAGTCTGCTCAACTCCTTTTCTGATAATTCTGACAACATCACTTCATACTTCTGGCGATATGCATATGCTTTTCATAATTAATAACTTCACTTTTCAATGCCAGCTTGCACAGAGAATCAAACTGATGTCTGACTGTCTGCTCATCTTGAAAAGAGGATTGCTCCATAAGAGTTCACCTCCTTCCCCGCCGGTAGGCAATAAGCAAAGTTCTTGCTTCCCCTTCACACATATCCCAAACGGATGAGTGCATTTGTCGGGGTGTGGGAAGAAATTTTTTAAAAAATTTCTTAATAAATACGAGAAAATTGTTTTTCCTGTATTTTGAGGTATATAAAAAACGTCCTAATGGGTAGTTTTAGCCCATCGGACGCTATTTATATCAAAAGATAATATTTTGCCATCATTTTTTGTGGCATATAATTCACTTTTTGAGGTAAAGAAATTTATTTGCTTTTTTGAACTATTTATCTATTTCATCCGTCACGTAATGACGGATATGATACCAGACAATAAAATTCTTAATCTTTCCTATACCTCCGGATCTGTTTTACGGAAATTCAGAATTTTATATGTCTTATCAAGCGGATATTCGCAATCCGCTTCGCTACTTGCTCATAACCGAATAACTGCTCCGCAGTTTATCAGAAGGAGTTTGCACTCCTCCTGATACAAGCAAGTCCCCACCCACTGCTTATTGCTTATTGCTTTTCGCAATTGAAGCAGGGGACTTACTTGATTCGGTTAAAAAGTGAAATATCAC
>ENA-OQDF01000137-OQDF01000137.1-human-gut-metagenome-genome-assembly--contig:-NODE-137-length-26248-cov-1.911604_pt1 | contig 26248 bp, 25 predicted proteins | sample MGYA00242769_ERZ504597 | MGnify/ENA primary metagenome ERZ504597 (study PRJEB26092, sample SAMD00036305) | human gut metagenome | host: Homo sapiens | study: EMG produced TPA metagenomics assembly of...
ATCTTTTCCGTTAGACTCATCGAGTCCAGACTACAAGAAGTAAACGTTCCTGCCATCATCAAGCTGCCCCTATTAAATATGCTATTTTTTCATCATGTATCAATTTTAGAATTTAACATTAACACCTACCATATAAGTACGAGGTTGAGGATAGTTACCTACATCAACACCGGTTACCCACGGTTCTTTGTCATTGAGAGCTCTACCATTCTCCGGATCCATCCCTTTATAACCGGTAAAAGTAAATAGATTCTGTGCAGCAGCATACACACGAAGTTGCTGGAACGGACAGTTCTTCCAAATTCTCTTGAAATCGTATCCTATTGTCAGATTTTGAATGCGAACATAGTCGGCATCATCAATATAAATATCTGAAATGGCCTGGAAATTCTGTCCACTATTTCCCGGCGCAAGCAGCGGATATCTGTTTGAGGTTCCTTCTCCGTGCCAGTAATCGTAAACTTCTGTCGTATAGTTTTCATACTGTCCGTCTGAGAACTTCTCCAAGAACGAGCACTTGTGCACCAAAAGCGCCATAGGTTGTTACAGAGAAATCAAATCCTTTATATTCCGCACTTAACGTAAGCCCCATTGTCACGTCAGGATGAGGATTACCCAAATCAGTCTTATCATCATCATTAATCACCCCATTTCCATCAACATCCACAAACTTCAAATCGCCCGGTTTAATACTTGCACCTTGCTTAGAGTTTGCCGCATTGCCTTTACAATTCTGGTCAAGATATGCCTGCAAGTCATTCTGGTTCTGAATGACACCGTCCGTCTTATAACCATAAAAATAGCCAATAGGATGTCCTTCTTCCATACGGACAAACCGACCCGTACTCTGAGCCAACAAATCATTACCGCCTTCAATAAAATGATTGGCGTTATTAACCTCCGTCACTTCATTCTTATTATAGGCATATTGACATTCACTCCATACTTGAACTCCTTACCAATCTGATCTCTCCAGCCCATTGAAAGTTCAAGACCAGTATTCTTTACCGTACCGGCATTTTGATATTGAGAAGAGAAACCGGAAGCCGCATTGGTACCCACTTCCACTAACAAATCTTTCGTCTGCTTGTTATACCAGTCCATGGTAAAACTCAGACGGTTATCCAAGAAACGGGCATCAATACCGATATTGGTCTGTTCTGAAGTTTCCCATGTCAAATCGGGGTTAGCCAGACGATTCGGGTAAGCTCCGGTTGTACTCCATTCTTATCTGAGCCAAATGTATAAAGGCCATAATCGCCAAACTCGTAACCGGCACGCCAATTTGAATTAGGGATATTGTCATTACCATTCTGTCCCCAACCAGCACGGATTTTCAAGAAACCAAGCCAAGAAGTAGTATTCTTCATAAAAGCCTCGTTTGAAATAACCCAACCAGCAGAGAATGATGGGAAATATCCCCATTGATTGCCTTTCGCAAACTTAGACGAACCATCGGCACGAATGATAGCAGAAAACATATAAGTTTCCTTAAGTCATAATTCAGACGTCCAAAATAAGACATCTTAGAACCATAATCCGAGGGATAACCATCTACTGTAGCAGTAGCTTTACGTTCTGTATTATGTAAATAAGCATGCGTAAAGTCGCCAAAAGCACTATTATAACCGGTTGCCTCTACTGATTCGCCATAAGTTGGTCTTGATTTAGAATACTCTGTACCAACCAAAACATCAAAATGATGTAAGTCTGTAATATCAAACCGATAACTCAACGTATTAGTCAAACTCCAGTTCCAACCCAAAGACACGTTATTTATCGTTTGGTCTTTATCACGGCTATCCCCCTGATTATTAATGCGGTAAACAGGAAGATATGAGCGCCATGAACTAGACCATTGTTTGTAACTAACCTGACCTTTATAAATAAGATTCTTAAGTGGTTGTACTTCCAGATATGCCGCTGTGTTCAGATTAAATTCTTATTCTTATTATTCCCAGCCTGATTATATACCATGTGAGCCATCGGATTAGAAGCATATGCAGTATAATCAAGTATACCATTAGCACTCGTTCCAAAATTCTTCAAATCATCATACATGAAGAAATCACCATTCTCATTATATACAGGAATCAGAGGAATAGCACGCAAAGCATTAGAAAGGTCATTCGAATATTGATTACCTAACTGCACACCTTGATTCTGTTTGTGCTGATAATATATATTCTCACCAAACTTTATCACATCCATATCTCCCTTACGGTATATCACATGCTCAGAATTAATGCGGAAAGTAAAACGACGATAGTCAGTCTTCACTGGACCACCGAATGCACCATCCTGATACTGATAGCCTATACCTGTCGAAAACTTGGAGAATTCAGAACCACCTGTTACATTCAACGCATGATTAGTAACCACAGCATTTTTATTCCGGAATTCTTTTACCCAATCTGTACCTGGATTGGTACCATTCTGATAAGCAGTCAGCAAATCAGCATCTACGAATTTTGACCAATCATACGGTTGGCCTCCATTATTATAGGCTACTTGATCCATTACCGCCATATATTCTTTGGCATTCAGCATATCAGGCATCTTATATACATTTGCCCAGCCTATGTTTCCATCATAAGATACAGAAACCTTTCCTACCTTACCCTGCTTCGTAGTAACAAGGATAACACCGTTGGCACCGCTCGAACCGTAAATTGCACAAGATGCAGCATCTTTCAACACATCAATACGTTCAATATCGGCAGGATTCAAGGCGTTAATATCGCCACCGGCTACACCATCAATGACGTAAACTGGAGCTGTATTTCCGTTAGTACCAGCACCACGAATATTAATTTTAAATCCATCGCCTGGCTGACCGGAAACGGCCTGAATATTTACACCCGGAGACTGGCTTTGCAAAGCGCCCAATGCCTGCGTGGTATTTAATTTTGCGATGTCTTCACCTTTTACCTCAACCGTAGCACCTGTCACCAGTTTCTTCTTCTGAATACCATAACCTACTACGACTACTTCATCCAGCAATTCCGTATCTTCTTTCAGCTGAATTTTGAAATTAGTCTGGTTGCCTACTACGATTTCTTGCGGCTGATAACCGATAAAAGACACAACAATCGTTGCTCCCGGCTGAACATTCAATGTGAAATTACCGTCAATATCAGTAATAACACCATTTGTGGTGCCTTTTTCCAATACATTAGCACCGATAACCGGTCCCATTGCATCTGTTACAGTACCTGTGATTTTTTTTGCTTGCTGCACAGCATCTATTGCATCGACCGATGCGGCGAAAAGTTGCGGAGTATAAGTCAGGCTGACAGCCGAACAGATACCTACGAGCAGCGCGGTTCTTCTGAAATTTAAATTCATACTTATATTTTTCTTAGATTAATGAATTGGTATTGCCTGGCGGCATCTACCGTTTAATATAAGGTTAAACTTCTCTTTTTGAGGAAAAATTAAATATACCTTATTTATAAAGTGGTTGGTATACATATTACTCCTTTCCCATAAGCATTTTTCATTTCATTAACGGTTAAACATTATATGATTATTATCAAATTTCAATCAGGCTTGACAAAAGTAGACTTTTGACAACAAACTTTATAATACTATCTTATCAAATAACGACACTCATTTAACATCCATTACTATTTCCCCTAAAAGTATAAAGCATGAATTCCACAACCGACAACTAAAAGCTATAAAAAACAGAAAGGGTTGCCCCGATACTAACCAGAGACACCCCTTTCCATTTTATTATTAAAAATTGCTATTCCATAGAAGGAAGCTCATCACGAGAAACGACAAATTCCTGGTTCATAGCATCCTTCCACCATGCTTCATCAGCATGGACTACCGGACTGCCGTCCTCATTTGTTCCGTCATACCACGGCATGAACCAACTCCAACGCGCACCAGATGCCCATTGTTCGGAAATAAGTCCGACCGTACCACATTCACTCAGCGAAACAATCTTATTTCCATAATTTCCGGCAATGGAAGTATATTCTGAAACACAATCAGCAGTTTCCTTATTATAAATATCACGTCCCACGATGTCTACATATTGGTCTCCCGGATACCAATCAGCATCATTGCCCTCGGTAGTCCATACCCAGATAAGATTATCCAGTCCTTCTGCCTTGAAGTAGTTGAACATAGCAATCCACAGAGATTTAAAGCTGACAGCATCCTTACCCCACCAAAACCAGCCACCGGCTGCCTCATGGAACGGACGCCACAATATCGGAATATCCGCATCTCTCAACAGTTTCAAATAAGCGGCAGTATTTTTCAAATCTTCGGTAAATACCTTGTTTTCCCAAGTGCCTTCCACCGTGGCATTGGCAGCGTCAAACTCCGTATCTGCCTTATAGAAGGCATAATCCTTGTTCGGGTCAAGAGCTGTACCGTTACTTTCAAGATAAACAGCAACTGCTGTATAATCATGTCCGCCAATGATGAGACCACCTTCTTGCAGGGATTTCAAAATATCCTCGGTAATCACCAATGTATAGTCCCCGGATATGTCAAAATAATCAGTTCCTGAAGCAATCTCGCTCCAACCACTGTTTTTGAACGAACCTTGCGCCCCCTCTGCCACATCTTTCACAGCCACGCGTATCACCTGACCCACTTGCGCATCAGCAAAGACAGCTTTGCAGCATCATCCGTCATCTGTACATTTCCACTCCAATCACCCGGCATTACCGTCTCTCCTTTCCATATTTGGGTAGAAGAAGCTTCGCCTACAACTTTCTTGGGTACATTCCAATGCCACATGGCAGCTACGATGCCACCTTTGTCAGACCAATCCTTAACAGGAGTAATGTCACCGTAATTAATCCAGTCTACTCCAGCTACAGATGCCGGCAGATGAACATAGTCGAAACAGTTGATAGCCGGATATTTTCCAGTCCATCCGTACACCTTTTCGGACATTTCCGTATTCCAGGCAACATCGGCCATCATGGCAGAAAGTGTCTTCGTCTCGAAGTTATCCAATAGATAATTGTACAGTTTCACAGCTTTAGCCGAAGTAGCGGCAACCAGTGTCTTGTCCAAAGCGACAGTAGAAAACTGAACCGATACAGCCGGAGCAGGCATTTGGTTCGGTCCTGTTACTATTCCCTCGGGAATAGAAAGAGAACAAGCCGTCTCTCGCTTGGGAACATTCACTTTTACAGTCAGTATATTGCTTGCGCCAAGCACATCGGCACTTATCAGTTCACCACCGGTAAACTGGATTTCGCTCAGATTGTCCGTTGCAAAGAATATATTCTTGTCATATTTCACCTCAATGGTGATTTCTCCCGTTTTCACTTTGGCAGCTCCACTCTCAGGAGTAGTAGACACCAATACCGGTGCATCCACTGCAGGGATATCATGATCGACATCAGTATCGCAGGAGGCAAAAATAAAAGCTGCTATTAACGAGAGCATCCATTTTATATTCAGTTTCTTCATCTTAATTATGATTTTATTTCGTTCTTAATCAGGGCATCCATAGTCACATTCTTCAAGCCACAATTCATCAATTTACAATCGTTATTTTTGTAAACGTCAAATCACTGCCCTGAATAATGATACCTACATTTGTCTGGTCTTCACAATCTCCTTGTTTAGCTTGAATATTATCAAGTATCTCCTGAGTCAATGTCAACTCCATCACACGGCTCTCGAAACTCCAGCCGTAAATGTCTGTCGGTACCATAGTCGTATCAAACAAAGAGAAAGCTATGCCACTCCAATCGCCATAGTTAAACTGAGCCTGTGCCCAAGTCTGGTCTTTCTGATCGAAATAGACTTTCATGACAGTACCTGCCGTTACCTTGGCAAAAGATGCAGCCGGTACTAATACACGTCCTCCATCGCCCCAACTAATATTGAGCGGACCAGCCCAAACTGTTTCTTCATTGGCAACCACAAGAACATCATAAGCAATTTCACCATTTGAAGAAATCAGTTTCAGGCTATAAGTTCCATCCAGTTCAGCCGGTACATTCAGCATCAATACCCCTTTAGCCGCATCATTGATATACTGGACTGAAGCCTCATTCAGCAATACATTTGTCAGCTTATCAGCATTAACAATCTCAAGTTCCACAATTCGTCCCCGAACCAATTTGTCAGGCAATGCCGGCAAATAGGCACATACCGGTTTCTCTATTGTCAGAGACGGTGCTTCTACAGATTCACCATTGGCCATCTTCAAGAGTAAGGCCCCAGTTTCGGCAGTTGTGGTACAGTCAAAGAAATGGCAGTAGCAGTGGCATCGGATACGGTAACTTCCACATTACCACTGAATACAACAGCCGAAACAACATCCATATTTACTCCTTTGACAGTCAAAGCCTCTCCTGCCGGGACCGTCGCCGCACTATAAGAAATGTTTTCCGGCTTTGCCGTTGCAATAGATACGGCAGTTGCTTTTCCACTATTTGTATTCAATTGCAAATCACCACTGATAGCCGCAGCCGGCATCAAGACCTTTATTTCAGTCGTATTCTGTGACTCCAATCCTACAACTTCTTCTACACCAGGAAACGTTACATCAGTCACCAAATCCATATTGGCACCTTTCAGGGTAATTATATCTCCACCACGCAAGTTTATAGCAGGAACAGCCACTACGTTCGAAGGCATAGCTACTACAACAGTAGCAACCACAACTTTTACATCCGAAGCAGGAAGTACCGTAACTTCTCCGTCCGAGACATTATCCGGCAACGTAAAAGTAAGTTCATCTCCTTCGGAAGAGGCAGTCATCGTAAATTCAACTTCATCCCCATTCGGCATCTGTACTTTCTTCACCAAATCAAAGTTTTTACCAGAAACTCGAATGATATCACCTGGCTTCTTATCCACCAGGTCGAGTGGAGCCTCTACCGATGGCAAAGTAACCTCCAGTTCCTCTTCAGTATAAATCCAATTGGGGATTTCAGCTCCATCAGACAAGATGAACTTACCGGTCTGAGCAGAATCAGGAACAATAACTTTAATCTCCTGACGGCTTTGACTGACAAACTCATCAGCAGGCACTGTTACCTCATCAGCAAATATCACTTCTTTAATCAAGTTCAGGTATTCACCAGTAATGGTCAATTCACTACCAGGCTTTACTTCTGCCGGTGCAAAAGCCTCTAAAGCAATCGGTTCCGTAAATGTCAACTCTGTTTTTGTTGTAATATCCCCTTTCGGTGTCTTCAAGACAACCAAACCCGGCTGGGCTGTCTGGGGTACAGTGACACGGATTTCCGTATCACTGACCACTTCGATGTCTGTTATATCGTCGCAACCGGGAATAGCAACTGCAGTCACCTTATCCATGCCACTGCCCAGGAAACGGAGTACACCGCCGCGAGCTACGGGACTCGGTCCGAATACATTCAGACTGATTCCCCCTTTATATTGGTTGGTATCTTCATCATCCCCATTGTCGCAGCCGTAAACGTCAAGCAACTGAAGAGCATCAGGCACATCATCCACAGTGCCGGAAATTTATATGTTTTATTCATATCAGTATTCTATTTAAAAGGTTATTCAATAGGTACCACACGGATGTTGTCAATCATAATCACCGGATTGCAATCCTTACCTTCCACACCACCTGCCCAGACAAAGAATGTCAATCCGGTCAGCATAGTCTTGTCAAAAGCCCTATCACACTTATTGCCTTCATGCGTCTTGTTGAACTCGGACAGATTCATGGAAACGGTTGTCCATTTACCGCCCGTATCATAGGAACCCGTATTCTTCCAGGGCAACCATAAACCTCGCGGCACATTCGTATCACTAAAGTAAGCATTGTTTCCGGTCGCATACGTCACCACATCATTACCAGTAAACATTACTTGCAGAGCACAAGACTGCCACGGATTGGAAGAAGGAATATTCACCTCAAATTTCAGTTGCAAACCATTGACACCATACTCCTCGAGCAGTTCTGCAAACTCAGGACGTGCAGAAGTTCGGGATAACCGGCAGACGGTTCCGGCCAGTAATTGAATGAAAAATGTTCTTCATCCCAAGTAGCACCGATTCCCCCTTTAAGTTCCCCGGCAAAACGAATATATGCACCATCAATACTATTTTCATCGGCTTCTTTCAATACCGCACTACCATCACGCCAACCATGAGCAATAGCCATACCGCCATGAGAGCCATCCCAGTCAAAGAGTATGTTGCGGGGTATCATGATAGCGGAATTTGGAAACGTCCGGTACCGGTAAATTAGAACTTCACGTTGATTATAGCCTGCAGGAGCATTGTCCGGAAGAATAAAACTGACCGCAGTCTTGGTTATGTTCGTAATATTAGTCACTTCCACATTACCAGCCATCGTAATGGTCAGTGGCACATTCGGGTCATCAATGAAATAGTCACCAATCAGTGTCACCTCACTACCCGGCTTTGCAAACTCACAAGAAATGGAGTTCACGGTAGGAGCCGGAACCAACACCTTGAAGTCATAATCTATGGTATCTTTTGCTCTGGTCACCATATAAATCTTATCGGTCACTACCGAAGGAATCTCTTTCGGAACATCTACCATAAGTGTATGGTCAGTGATGTAACTTGTATTAAGTATCGCCTTCTGGTCATTGAAATAGAGCTCGTAAACACTCCGCAGATTCTCACCGACCAGACAAATCGTATTCGCCATATAGGCCCGGTCAGCAAAGAATCTGCCGCAGCCGGATCAGGGACACGAACATACTTCAAAATAGGCTTTCCGCCTGCCACCTCATATTTATCCGGTTCATCCTCACAAGCTGCCATGGAAAAGCCTGCTGCGACAACAACTGCCGCGAAGAACCAATTCGTATATCTATTATTTTTCATCTTTTCAAGCATTAAATTAATAACTGAATTCAGAACGCACATCTACGTGTACCGGGTCTTTCATCAAATTAGGATTGAACACCACGTCTTCTGTCGGGAACGGCAATGTAAAACTGGAAACTGTTACATTCGGTGCCTTTGCATCCGGGTTGTAACGAGTTTCATCCGGATTTACCGTCCAACTACCATTCTCATAATAAGCTTTGTAGGTAGTGCCCAGATTATAATAAACATCACGGCGCTGCGCTTCAGCTCATTGATAGCACGCTGGGAATCATAATATGCCAAACGTACATAATCATACCAACGGTCACCTTCGCAAGCCAGTTCCAGCCGACGTTCCTTCCAGACGTCCTCCCAAGTAATGGAGGTTTTCGGAGTAACTCCCGGAATGGCACGGCCACGTACTGCATTGAAAGCATCCAGTGCACTCTGGTCTGTAGTAGAGGTAGCCAGTCCCATTTTCGCCTCGGCATATACCAGATAGATATCGGACAGGCGGCAGGATATGGTTGCCAGGCCGCTGTACATATTACCAGCCGATACGCCCAAGCCCAATAGATGGTCATTATTGTTACCATAAAGATGCTTCACATGATTGGCACCGGTAGGAGACTGATAATCGCCATTAGGGCCACCCTTGCCATATTCGGCATCATAGATAAACCGCAGATAATCGAATCCGCCCTTGTCCTGCCAGAAATAACTGTATACATCACCTGCCATCATCATGGTAGCCTTACGACGGGTATCCGTATCCGAACGAGTCTCAGGGCTTTCCAAAGCGGAAATTCCAAATGCATCCTGCAAATCAACCGACGGACCGGCATAACCGCCCCAGCAGTCACCAAATTCATCGAATCCCACCATTGCCAAGTCCGACTGCAATGTATTCTGCTGTGTCCAAGGGTCACGTCCTGCTGACCAATGCCAAGAGAAGAGGCACTCTTCATTCTTGTTGTTAGCCAAACGGAAAACATCGGAATAGTTGGCCAGCAGATTACGACCGGAATTATTAATTACATCCTTGGAATATTCTGCCGCTTTTGCCAAATCATCCGCATTGCGGGTACCGGAAAGACCACTCTTGGTCAGATACACCTTAGCCAAAAGACCTTCGGCACAATAACGGTCAATACGTCCCGTTTCGCCTCTGGCCGGAAGCAATTCCATAGCTTTCTCCAGAGTCATAATGATATACTCGTACACATCGGCTGTCTCCACCTTGAATTTGGAGTTATAATTACCGGAATTCAATTCAGCCGTATTATCATGGATAATGGGTACTGCCCCAAAACTACGTACCAAATAGAAGTAAGCCATGGCTTTCCATGCCAGACACTCGCCCATACACTGATTTTTCACAGCTTCTGACGCATTTGCCGTCTTCAAACGAGTATATACGGTATTGGCATGACCGATAACTGCCCACAAAGAATAGGACATATTCACAAGGTTCTCATCCGTACCATTCACCGTAAAATTCAGGTAAGGGCTGTTTCCCTCGTATACATTTCCGGACAAGATTTCACCGACTTTAATAAAACCGCGCTGAAAGTCATACCAAGGTGAGTTATAAAGGTAATTGACTCCTTGCACACATTGCTCGTCATTCTGGTAAAAATTCGATTCGTTATAATTATCTTCAGTAGGACGGTCCAGGAAATCTTCGCATGAAACTGTTCCCATACCGAGTACAGCTGCAAACGCCCAATATTTAATATATCTGATTTTCATGTTTTCTTCAAATTAAAGTGTTAGAATGAAACGTTCAAGCCGAATGAATAAACTGTAGGAGACGGATAACGTCCGTTGTCCAGACCATATACATTGACGCTTGAAGTACTGGCACCAATTTCAGGGTCATAGCCATCATAACCGGTAATGGTCAGCAGGTTCTGAATATTGGCATAGATACGCAAGTTGCTCAGCCCCAGCTTGTCAATCGTCTTTTTCGGGAAAGTATATCCCAAAGAGATATTCTTCAGACGGATATAGGAACCATCTTCAATATAACGGTCACTGATACGGTCGTTGTCATTCGGGTCATTGATAGTGGCGCGTGGAATGGAAGCTCCCGGGTTTGCCACCATGACGTTAGACACATCATTATACCACATGGTTCCATCTTCGTAGACCTTGTTCGGATTGATAGGAACAAGCTGTGCACGTCCGTTTACAGCATTCAACTGGTTGGTCCATGGAGAGTTCATATGCGTCAGCTTCATGGAAAGGTAGTTGTACACCTTGTTGCCATAGGAACCGTTGATGAAAACGGACAAGTCGAAGTTCTTGTAACGGAAAGTATTGGTCCAGCCAAAAGTAAACTTAGGCATCGGAGAACCGATATTGGTCTTGTCATAGTCGTCAATAACGCCATCGGGCACACCGTCAGGACCACTGATATCCTTATATTTCACATCACCCACCCATACGGTATTGGTACGGTCAAATACACCGTTTGCCTGGGTACTTGGCAGGTTCGGAGAAGTCTGAAGGTCCTCCAGGTCCTTGTAAACACCATCACAGACAAATCCATAGAAGTTATAAAGTGATTCGCCTACACTGGACACACTGACTACATCGGTCCACTGTCCGTAACCTACAATCTGGGCATTGGCTATACCTGCCAATCCTTTCAGTTTGTTCTTGTTGAAAGAAATCTGGAAATCGGAGTCCCATTCAAACTTACCCGTAATGGGATGCGTGTTCAGAGAGATTTCAAAACCGGTATTCTCTATGTCACCATAATTACCTTTCGGAGCAGCCAATGCAGAAGAACCATTGCCGGAAGTACCCATATAAGAAGGTAATTGCAACGGCATCAACATATCACTGGAAGTTTTCTTATACCACTCTACCGTCAGGTTGATACGGTCGTGCAGGAATCCCAAATCCACCCCGACGTTCCATTGCTCCTGAGACTCCCATTTGATGGAAGTGTTCGGTATATTGGAGGGGCGATACCCCATACCCAGACCAGAAGGCATACGATTCATGGATGTACCCCAGGCATAACCACCGATGTTGGCATTACCTGTTTGTCCCCATCCCAAACGCAGCTTACCGTTGCTGATTACCTTCTTCAACGGTTCAAAGAACGTTTCATTGGAAAAGCGCCAGGAAGCAGCCAACGAATGGAAGCCTGCCCAACGGTTTTCAGGGCCGAAGTTTGAAGAACCGTCATAACGATAGGTATAAGTACCCAGATAACGGTCGGCATAGTTATAAGTCAGACGTGTAAAGAAAGATGCCATGGACGAACTTCCAAAACCTGCGTTGATAGTCGGTGTTCCCGTACCAAGGCCGGATTGTGCACTTCATCCGAAGGCAGACCGCTATTGAACACACTCGTGAAGTCATAGCTGGACTCCCAGCACTCCTGACCCACCATGGCCGTATAATGATGCTTGTCGCCTATGTTTCCGGAATAGGTCACATAGTTCTTCAATTGCCAGAATGTACTGCTGTTCTTCTGGATACTGCTTTCATTGCTGGAACGTACCCATCCACCCAAATCAACCATCGGCTTGTAGCGTTCACCTTTGCTGGAACTGATGTCATAACCCAGTTCGGCATGCCATACCAGATTTTTAATCGGAGTGACCCTCAAAGAAAATATTACCTGTCAGTTTCTGACGGTCCAGCAGGATGTCATCCATCATGGCAAGGGCAATCGGGTTAGGATTCGTATAGCCTTCGCGAACAACGGTGGCATAGCTGCCATCCAGATTATAGATAGGTATATCAGGAAGAGTGGTCAACGAGTAGTTAATCAAACCTTCATCACTGTCTGCCAGTTTCAGGTCATCACCCGTTGCTGTATAGGTGGCAGTCAAACCGAGTTTCAACCACTTCTTCAGTTGGGCATCCAAGTTGGCACGGAAGCTGTAACGGTTAAAGTTTGAACCGATGATGGTACCGTCTTGATCCATATAGGAAGCTGATACGTAGTATTGTATCTTCTCTGTACCACCTTGTGCCGAAATCTGGTGCTGATGCTGCAAAGCAGTCTGGAAGATGGCGTCCTGCCAGTTTGTACCTACTCCCAGCAGAGAAGGATCGGCATAATAATTACTAGGGTCAGAGATTTCACCCATGTTTGCCAAATCATTATAATAAGTGGCATACTCACGCAGATTCATCATATCCAGACGCTTTGTCTGCGTTGAACGGCAAACATACCGTCATAAGTAAACTTAGCCTCACCCGCCTTACCACGTTTGGTCGTAATCAAAACCACACCATTGGAACCTTGCGCACCGTAAATGGCGGTTGCCGAAGCATCTTTCAGAATTTCCATACTGACGATATCAGCAGGTTGATGGTGGAAAGCGGAGAATGGTGGAAACCGAGCCATTACCCAATGCATCGCCCAAACCATAAGATGAACCGCTTTGTCCCTGACTCTGTACAATCACACCGTCAATTACATACAACGGCTCGGCATTGGCATTGATAGTGGCCTGACCACGTACACGGATAGAAGAGGAAGAGCCCGGAGCACCGGAAGTGCTGACAGCCGTCACACCCGCAGCACGTCCTTGCAATGACTGGTCAAGGTTGGTAATAATAGAGCCCTTAATCTTGTCTTCACTCATGGAAACGGAAGCACCGGAAAGGTCGCTTTTCTTCATCGTACCGTAACCTACCACAACAACTTCATCCAACATTTCAGAGTCTTCCTTCAACGTGATGTTCACCGTTGTCTGGTCCGTTATCTTTATTTCCTGGCTGACATAGCTATAAAGGAAACCACGATGGTAGCTCCTGGTTTCACATTCAAGGCAAAATTACCGTCAATGTCGGTAATTACACCATTCGTAGTGCCCTTTTCCAATACATTGGCACCAATGATAGGGCCCATCGCATCGCTGACGACACCCGTAATTTTCTTTGTTTGCTGCACTGCCTCAACGGTATCCACCGATGATACTGCGAAAAGCTGAGGGGTATAACCCAGGCTGAACACCGAACATATACCCGCAAGCAGCGCTGTCTTTCTAAAATTTAAATTCATACTGCATTTCTTAGATTTAAAACAAACACAAAACCTCCCAAAAGAAGATTTTTTTAGTTAACAAAATGAGAGTAAGTCAAGAAACCGTGACATGCAATCAAGGCGTTGACATTTAAAATTACTTCCAAACAATTCATGTTTTCACAGCATCATTCTTCTTTTCTTCCATAAGCACAATTCTTTTTTCTTAATTATTAATGGTTAAATCATATTGTTTTTAAAGGGCTATTTTTTCAGTGTCGTCAATTCGTCACGAACCATTCTCCCCCACTCTTTCATGTCTGCATCTTTCCAGTTTCCCTCGGAAGAAGCCGACGGATAGAACATGGAGCAAGTCTCATCCTTGTCAGACAAAGACCAGGCCACCCAGCTGATGGAATGCCGCTGCATCCACTCCAGCCAATTCCCCCACTCTTCTTATTGATGGGGCCGTCCCCACTTGCCTCCATACCGGCACATTCGGAAACGAAATCGGCAAGCCCTTGCCCAGAGCATAGTCGGCGCGGTCGCGCAGCCACTGTCCGTGGGTATTGGCATAAAAGTGGAGTGTATACATTATATTGCTATATCCGGTAATAGGATCGTCTGCAGCCAAATGGATGTCCTGGTCCCAATGCGGACAACCTACGAGGATAACGGCATCCGGCTCTATGGCACGAATCGTCTTGATAACCTCCACAGAGTATGCCTTCACCTGCTCCCAACTGTCTTCCACCGGTTCATTGAAAACCTCATAGATAACATTAGGAACCCCTTTGTAACGGGTAGCCATTTGAGTGAAAAACTCCTTTGCTTCTTCCTGCCGCAGATTGTGGCTATGCCAGTCGATGATGACGTAAACGCCGTTCTCGATAGCAGCATCCACCACTTCGTAACACACTCAATACCGAACTCGGGCTTGTTCACATAACAGGCGCTATCCAAATCCACTCCCATAGAGGCCCGAAGCACTTGTGCGCTCCAGTCATTGACCAGATAAGCAACCGAAGAGGCATTGTAGAAACGAGGCCAGAACTGATGCCAGCCATAGCTGACACCGTGCAATACCACCGTGTCTCCTTCGGTATTCATCAGCTGCGTACCATTGACCACCAATGCCGGTAGCGTTTCCTTTACATTTTCATTCTTCGACGGTTTGTTCCACAACCAATGGCCATACCTAGGCAACAAACCGCCAACATAACTTTCCATATGCTTTTCATATCATACTTAGTATTTAGAGTTATACATCTTTCTTAATAACAGTACAAACGCTTTGTACACGCTTACATTCTAATTTTCAGGCAGGGATTACACGGAAAAACACAGATAGGTTCAATTTTGCAACTTCCGGTTTTCCGCTTTAATTATTTCAATAGTGCTGTCTGTGGCAAAGACAGAGTTCAGTCCTTGTTGTTCTTGAGCCGGGTCACCGGTATAGTCATCCCCCTTTTCCCAGAATACATGGTCGGGATTTTGTCCGGCAAAACCGCCCCATGCCCAGAAGTTGCATCCAGCAAAGAGTCCACCGCTCTCACGGTCCTGGCGGATAAGGTCGAATACATAACGGTAATATTCATCGCGGGCAGTGGTCGGTGCCTCTTTGGAGAAGCTGAAGCCGTCACGGGGAAAACCGAACTCCTCCAGAACAATCGGCTTGCTGTACTTCCGGGCAATGACCATGTGGTCATCTATATATTTCTTAGTATTTCCCTTGGCACGCGGAAGAAGTTCCGTCAGGCTGTCCGCTTTCACCCAACTCCAGTTGTAAGGCCAGATGTGGATATTCAGATAATTGATGTTGGGGTCGGCATGAATCTTCTCGAAAAGACTCATATCCATTTCGCATCCCCACGAGCCCTCACTGCCGGAAGACACCATGTGGTTCGGTCGAGTGACTTGATTTGTGCAGCCACATCGGCCATCCAGCGGGCAAACGGTTCCTTGTTCTCGTCAGAGAAAGCGCGAGGCTCGTTACCAATCTGCCAGGACATAATAGTAGGGTCATCCACATATTTTATCTGATTATACCTATTGGTGCGTGAAACAATATAATTGACATGATTGGCAAACAAAGCCTTCGCGCTGTCCGATTGGGGGAACTGCTTGACATACTCCATATAGGCGGGCCATCCGTCTACGGCAGGTACCACGGCATCACCGTGTCCAGACCATTGCAGGTAAACGGAATAGCCACCACTCCATTCCCAGGAATTGTTCAAATAGAGGACAGCCGTCATATCACGTTCACGCAGTTCATTCATAAAATAATCCAATCCGGCTAAAATAGTATCATTATAGACGCCCGGTGCCACTTGCAAAGAGGGCTCTACCGCGTCTTTATGCCATTTTCACCGTCAGCACCCACCAATACGCGCAGGTTGTTGATGCCAATACTTTTCAGAAAGTCCAACTCCTTATGCAACCGTTCACGATTGCCGCCTTCACCTTCGGAACCAAGAATAGCACCGTACCAGAAATTGGCACCTACAAAATAATAGGGTTTTCCGTCGCGAACGAACTGTCCATCGGCGTTGACCTTAATAAACGAATGCTCCGCAGGCTTAGGGCACATGCTCCCAAAAAGAATAAAAGTACTGTCAGCAAAAAGAATTGTTTCTTCATATTATCAGTTTTTAAGCGATACACAAAGATACGCGGCTCATATCATAAAAAATGATACTATATTATCAGATAAATGTGCTAATGTGCCAATAGCCTGCGGCATGATGGCGCAGCATAAATATTACGCAGCCAATTAGCACATTAGCACATTAATCACATTGACACATTAAGTTGTCTCCGTATCCAATCCAGCCATTCATCCCACTGTTCCTGATACCAGTAATGCCCGGTTTCCAGATAAGATGCAATTCCTTCGGAGAAGAAATCACATTGTAGGCTGCATACATGGAAGTGGGAGGACAGACTTCATCGTTATACCCCCAACTGAACCAACCGGCACATTCAGCAGGCAGGCAAAGTTTGCCGTATCATAATAGCGTACCGTTTCAAGCTGCTTTTCATCGGGAGTACCGTAATAATAGAAATAATGGGGCCAACCGCAAGCACGCTTCTTGAAGAATGCTTCGTGGTCGCATAAGGCAGGATGAACAGCCGCCAGAAAAGTAACGCGTGAATCAAGAGCCGCCGTAATCACAGACAAGGCACCGCCCTGGCTGGAGCCCGTAACACCCAGCGCTTTCCCGTTGTACTGCGGCAGCGAACAGATAAAATCCACAGCACGCAAAGCGCCTACCACCACACGGTTATAGTAAGAAGCATCCCGGCTGTCGCGGCCGAACGTCCAGTAATTGCTCAGCGCCCCACCTGCCAGCGCATCATATACAGACTGCTGCATCGTGACGGGAATGCCGTGGATACCCACCTCCAATGTAATCACCTTTCCAGGAGCCGTATACGTATCTCCCGCATAAGGGCGGACACCCGCACCGGGCACACGCAGCAAAGCCGGATACTTCCCTTCTTTCTTGGGAATACTGAGAATACCGTAAAAACGTCCTCCCCAAGCTTTTGTCTGGAAGCTGACCTGATATACATTATCCGTTTCCGTACAGCGTTCGGGAAGCAGTGTCATAAGGGGATTCAACGGAGTCTTGCGCGCCTCTTCCAAGGTCTTGGCCCAATAATCCCGAAAATCGGCAGGAAGTTTCGCCACTGGTTGCAGCTGCTCGGGAGCATAGGCCGATGTAGCCAGCCCTTCATAAGTCCGGCCGTCCACATACGCCTTGACCTTGCAACGCAAGAAGCCTGCAGTCTTCATCGTGCCTTGCAACTTCAAGGTACCATCTTTCAGCACCATGTCTTTCTTTACTTCAGCAGGATACATCTCGGGCCCCAGTTCATAGTCAATCTTGACATCGGGCAAGAGGTTCTGTGCCTTCAGCACCCGGACGGTAAACGTACACTTCTCATTCAGACGATACACCCAATCGCTATGGTCGGGTGAAACGACTACACGGATTTCATTGCCACGTATCTGCGCCGTCACAGCACATACACACAGCAGACATAAGAATAAGGAAAAAACTCTTTTCATGATATCAGATATTAGTATTAATCATTGGTGCAAAAATAGGCACTTCCAATGAAGAATACCAATACTTTCTTATCATATCACCAGCTTCTTTTTCCGATAATTCTCACGGAATTCCTTCGGCGAGCATCCCTTCTTCCGCTTGAACATACGATTGAAATTGGACAGATTGTTGAAGCCGCAGTCATAGCACACCTCTGCAATGGTACGCGTGGAATCTACCAACATACGCGTGGCAAAGCCCAGACGGATATCAATAATGTAGTCGGAAAGCGTCTTGCCGGTGCGCAGGCGAAAGAAACGGCTGAAAGAGACCGGTGTCATGCCCACCATATCGGCCAATGAAGCCAACCGGATCTCCTCCTGATAATGGGTGGAAATGTATTTCTGCACCTTCTGTACCCGGCGGCTGTCAGAGAAAGTCTCTATCTTGGCAAACGAAGAACTGGACAGCACCCGGGCATTGTCATAGAGGGAAGTTCGTAAGGATACGGAGAAGTTCATCACGGCATAAAAGCCTGCTCCTCGGAAGCCAGCTTATCCAGCCAGTTGTACACCTTCATGATGGCCTGCATGGGGAAACTAAGTCCGCACTGTGCACGCTCCAGCATCCGGCGGATACTGTCGAACTGGTTCTTGTTGACAACGTTCCCGAAGAACAAGTCGGGAGAAAACTGGATGGTAATCTCCCGAATATCCCCGGAGGTACATTCATGTTGCTCCCATACATGCTCCAACTCCTTGCCGGTTATCAGCACCAGGTCATAATCACCGATAATCTCGGCAGAATCGCCCACCACACGGCGGACGCCAGAAGCATGTTCCGTGAAGTTCAGTTCATACTCTGCGTGACAATGGATGGGGTAGGTAAATTCTGTTTTGTGACGGTCGGCAATATAGAAACAGTCACGTTCCGACAGAGGGGTTATCTCCCTCATGATATAGTTCTGGTTTTCCATAGGCATTGGTTAAAAAAATATCATGCCGCAAATATACTCATTCTTTTAATCCACAACAGTACATTTGTTACATTTAGGGATAATATATGAACAGACACCCGGGAAAGTCCTGCCCGGAAAAGCACAATTTCCGTTCTTCTCCCCCTTAATCTCTAATGCAAAGATGTATGAGATGCACATCTCATGCTGTACGAGATATACATCTCATACAACACGAGATGTGCATCTCGTACACTTACATACTATAGTTTGAGGAAGAAAGAAGCGGAGATCCCTCTCTTGCCCCATAGACAAAAGAAAGGTCTCCGCTTCGCCGGATGATATGAATGACAAACCGCTTACTTCTGCAACTTCAAGACACAGGAAGTTTCCGGCATATTTTCCGAAACGACCGTCAGTGTGGCTTCTCCCGCTTCGCCGGTACTTTGCAACAGCACCTGTGCAAGTCCGTTGAATGCCTTTACCTGATAGGTACGGGCATCGGTGTCGGCCGGACGTTCCGTAGCCTGATAAGCGGGGTCGCCATTCCCCACCCCAAGGATGCGTACTGGACCGGAGACGGTTATCGTCAAGTCGTTGCAGGCAGTGGGGACAAAACGTTTCTTCTTGTCCTGCAACTCAATGTTACACACTGCCACATCCCGATTGTCTGCCTGAATGACGGAACGGTCTGCCGTCAGGGAGATACGGGCAGGAACACCGGTAGTCTCCACAGTACGGGCCAATATTTTTTGCCGTTCTTATAGCCTACAGCCTTCACTGCACCGGCTGGAAAACGGCTTTCCAGGAAAGATGGCCGTTTCGGGGCATCGGTTTGCGATCCAGTTTCTTGCCGTTCACAGTCAATTCCACTTCATCGCAGTTGCTGTATACCCAAATATCGATGCTATCACCTTCGTGACCTTGCAGATTCCAGTGAGGAAGGATGTGCAGCACCGGCTCATCCGTCCACCAGGACTCAGATACCAGGCTTCGTCCTTGGGAAAACCGCAGTAGTCCAGAATGCCGAATTGTGAACCGTAGCCGGGAACTTCATGGGGTTGGGCTCGCCGCGGTAGTCGAAACCCGTCCAATAGAAAAGACCTGCCAGGTAGGGGCGTTCGTCATAGAATTTCCAGCCACGCTCGATGCAGTTCAGCAGGCTGTCAGGTCCGTTCGGCTTGCGGTTGTGCGGCCACCATGTGGCCTTTGTCGTGGGCATCGAAGTAGATGCCGCGCGTACCACAGCCCGTAGTCTCTTCCGAACCGAGCGCACGCGGCCGGGATAATCCTTGCGGTGCTGCTCCACCGGATTCTGAAGGATGTAGTTATAACCGGCCACGTCTGCGGGAATCAAGATGGCAGGGCCACTGCTCGAAGCAACGGTCATGAGGCGCGTAGGTCGAAACGGTGGCAATATTCACGCATCGTGGCAGCAATGCGTGTACCGTTTTCTTTCCACTCGATGCCCCACTCCTCGTTGCCTACGCTCCAAAGGATGATGCACGGATGGTTGCGGTCGCGGTCTATCATGCGTTTCAGCAAGCGGGTATGTTCTTCGTTGACACCCGTCAGACGGTTTTCCTCTATCACAAGAATGCCGAGGCGGTCACAGGCATCGAGCATTTCGGGAGTCATCGGGTTATGGGAAGAACGGTAGGCATTGCAGCCGAACTTCTTCAGTTCCTTCAATCGGTACACTTGTAGGGCATCGGGAATGCCGGCACCTACTCCGGGGTGGTCTTGGTGCATGTTCACACCTTTCAGTTTCAGAGGCTGTCCGTTCAGAAGGAAGCCCTTGTCGCATCGAAGCGGATGTCACGAATACCCGTAGTAGTGGTATAAGCATCCACTAGCTTGCCATGCTGATAGACTTCCGTAAGCAGTGTATATAAATAAGGTGCATCCACACTCCAAAGATGAGGTTTGTCCAGCGCTATTTCACCGACGGTGAGCTGGCGGTCTTTCGGCAGTACCGGCTGACCGGCCGTTTCGCAGCGTGCCACTTCCTTGCCGTCGGCATCCCGGAGGATATGGCAGAGGCGGTAATCCTCCGTTTGCAGACCGGAGTTTTCAACAGTGGTCTCTATCGTCAGCTTGGCCTTGTCAAAAGGGTGCGGCCAGCGTGCTGTGCACAAAGGTTCCGAAAGGAGCCACATGCAACGGCGCCGTCTTGTTCAGCCATACATGGCGGTAGATGCCCGCACCCTCGTAAAACCAGCCCTCCTCGAGCGTGGCATCCGCACGGACGCAGATTAGATTATCCTCTCCGTAATTCAAGTATTCCGTAATGTCATACACCTGCGTGGCATAGCCGCTCGGTTCGTGTCCCAGATAGAAACCGTTTATCCAGATACGGGCATCACGGAAGATACCGTCGAACTGAAGATAAAGATGTTTGCCGAGGTCCTCTTGTGCACGGTGATGGTCTTTCGGTACCATCCCACAGAGTTTTCGGGGAATTTATAGCCGACGGCTTTATAGCCATGACTGTGGCTCGCCTCTTTGACATAAGGCAAATCAACCACCCAGTCATGCGGAAGATTGACCATCTTCCAGTCCACACCCCACTTCTCCGGATTGAACTTGAGAGAGTAAGGCCCTCATTATGGATAGAGGCTGCCTTCGTCAGGTAGTTGAAGTACTCCGTTCCGCAGCCGAAATCTTTCTCCGGTGAGGAAGCATTGCCAAAAGCAAACTGCCAGCCGTCATCCAGCAAAATACGTTCGCGGACGGATTGGGCAGAAAGAGAAAAGGTAATTCCAAGAAGGAACAGAAATGCGAATAAGTGTTTCATATCGGTTAATCATAAAATGTGTTTACAAAGATAGAGCGAAAAAGATTCGTGCGGTGATACTTTTGTATCTTTTTCCGGTACTTCATGTTTCCGAGGGGAAAAACACACCGGGCAAACAAGGGTGATAGGAGAAAAGTTTTTAAATTTGAAGCGTGCTTCCGGGAAAATGGCCGGGTGCCACAACTAACGAAGAATGTATCAAACTAAATACAAGAAATAATATGAAAGACAAAAGATTCGGATATTTCGATGACGACAACCGCGAATACGTCATTACCGACCCAAAACACCTTGGCCATGGATTAACTACCTGGGCAATGAAGACTTCTTCTCACTCATCTCCAATACCGCCGGAGCTATTCCTTCTACAAGGACGCCAAGTTCCGCCGCATCACCCGCTACCGCTACAACAACGTGCCGATGGACAACGGGGGACGCTACTTCTACATCAACGAAGGCGGCAACGTATGGTCTCCCACCTGGAAGCCCTGCAAGACCGCACTCGACAGCTACGAATGCCGCCACGGCATGAGCTACACCCGCATCACCGGAGCCAAAGACGGCATCGAAGCCAGCCTGCTCTTCTTCGTCCCACTGAAGACCTGGGGAGAGGTGCAGAAGCTGACCTTGCGGAATACTTCTGCCAAGTGAGAAACTCAAACTGTTCTCTTTTGCCGAATGGTGCTTGTGGAATGCCGCTACGGACATGGAGAACTTCCAGCGTAACTTCTCCACGGGAGAGGTGGAAGTGGACGGGTCCGTCATCTACCACAAGACAGAATACAAGGAACGCCGCAATCACTACGCCTTCTACAGTGTCAATACACCCGTAGACGGTTTCGATACCGACCGCGAAACATTTGTGGGACTCTACAACGAGTTTGCCGACCCGGAACGGGTAGTAGAAGGCAGACCGGGCAACAGCATTGCCCACGGTTGGAGCCCCATCGCCTCACACTATCTGGAAGTAGAGCTGCAACCCGGCGAAAACCGCGACTTCATCTTCCTGCTGGGCTATGTGGAAAACAAGCAGGAGGCAAAGTTCGAGGAGCATGAAGCATCTCAGCATAAAGCATTCAAGCAGAGCGTACCCTCTTCACCTATTATAAATAAGGTAAAGGCTAAGGCGATGATTTCGGCCTTCGACACTACCGCCAAAGTAGATGCTGCCTTTGCCGAACTGAAAGCCTACTGGGACCGCCTGCTGGACATCTACGTCGTGAAGACCGACGAAGAAAAGCTGGATCGCATGGTGAACATCTGGAACCAGTATCAGTGCATGATTACCTTCAACATGTCCCGTTCCGCCTCTTTCTTCGAGAGCGGCATCGGTCGTGGAATGGGTTTCCGCGACTCCAACCAGGACCTCGTGGGCTTCGTGCATCAGATACCGGAACGAGCCCGCGAACGAATCATCGACATAGCTCCACGCAATTCCCCGACGGAGGATGCTACCACCAATACCAACCGCTGACCAAACGCGGCAACAACGACATCGGCGGCGGCTTCAACGACGACCCCATGTGGCTTATCTTCGGTACGGTGGCCTACATCAAGGAATCGGGAGACTTCAGCATCCTGGACGAGCCTGTTCCCTTCGACAACAAGGAGGGTTCGGAGGTTTCTCTGTTCGAGCACCTGCGCGTTTCCTTCAACCATGTCATCGAGAACCTCGGTCCCCACATGTTGCCCCTCATCGGCCGTGCGACTGGAACGACTGCCTGAACCTGAACTGCTTCTCCTGGGACCCGAATGAATCCTTCCAGACCACGGAAAACCAGACGGAAGGCAGCCAGCAGAATCGCTGATGATTGCCGGCTTGTTCGTTGTATGCGGACGCGACTATGTGGAACTATGCCGCCGCCTGGGTAAATACGACGAAGCAAACAGAGCGCAAACCTATATAGACAATATGGTGGAAGCCGTGAAAAAACATGGCTGGGACGGTGACTGGTATCTGCGCGCCTACGATTACTTCGGCCACAAGGTAGGCTCCAAAGAGAACGAAGAAGGACAAATCTTCATCGAATCGCAAGGCTGGTGCACCATGGCAGGCATCGGACTGGAAGAAGGCATGGTAAAAAAAGCGCTGGACTCCGTAAAGGAACGCCTGGACTGCGAGCACGGTATTGTACTCAACAATCCGCCCTTCACCCGCTACGTTGTGGAGTATGGAGAAATCTCCACCTATCCCGCCGGCTACAAGGAGAATGCGGGTATCTTCTGCCACAACAACCCGTGGGTCATCATCGGAGAAACCGTACTGGGACGTGGTGACCGTTCCTGGGAGTATTTCCGCAAGATATGCCCGTCGTACACCGAAGAGCACAGTGCCCTGCATAAAGTAGAACCTTACGTATGCTGCCAGATGGTGGCCGGCAAGGACGCCGCCCGCCCCGGTGAAGGCAAGAACAGCTGGCTGACGGGAACGGCTGCCTGGATGTGGTATGCCATCACGCAATTCATACTCGGCATCAAGCTTCGTATGAAGGTCTGGAAATCAATCCTTGTATCCCGTCAGACTGGAAAGGCTTCAACGTGAAGCGCAAGTTCCGCGGAGCGGAATATCATATTACCGTGAAGAATCCCGATGGTGTGTGCAAAGGCATCAAGTCCGTCACGGTAGACGGCAAGCCGGTAGAAGGCAATGTAGTGAAGCATCTGCCGGGCACGCATACAGTAGAAGTAATAATGGGATAACCCACAAAATACAATATCATGATAAACCCTATTTATTCTCCAACGCCCGAACGCTATGACAACGGCATGAAATTCCGCCGTTGCGGGCAAAGCGGCATCCTGCTGCCAGAAATATCGCTCGGATTGTGGCACAACTTCGGCGACGTGAACACATTTGCCAATTCCCAGGCCATGGCGCACTATGCCTTCGACCGTGGAATCACGCATTTCGACCTCGCCAACAATTACGGTCCTTCCTACGGTTCCGCCGAAGAGACTTTCGGAATGATTATGAAGAAATCCTTCATGCCCTATCGGGACGAACTATTCATCTCCACCAAGGCCGGACACGACATGTGGCCCGGCCCCTACGGGGAGTGGGGCTCACGCAAGTACCTGATGAGCAGCCTCAACCAAAGTCTGAAACGGATGAACCTGGAGTATGTGGACATCTTCTACTCCCACCGCTACGACCCGGATACTCCGCTTGAAGAGACCCTGCAAGCACTGGTTGATATCGTACGGCAAGGCAAAGCACTCTATGTAGGAATCTCCAAATATCCCAAAGAGGCGGCCGAGTTTGCCTACAAATACCTGGAAGAACGGGATGTACACTGCCTGCTCTATCAAGGCAGATACAATCTCTTCAACCGCGAACCGGAAGAAGAAGGTATCCTGCAGCAAGCCAAAGGGAACGGAACCGGCTTCATCGCCTTCTCCCCGCTGGCGCAGGGCCTGCTGACCAACCGCTACCTAAATGGTATTCCCGAAGATTCGCGCATGGCAAAGGGGGCTTTCCTGAAGAAAGAAGCACTGACCGACGAGACGCTGCAAAAATCAAGGCACTCAACGAAGTTGCTGCCTCACGCGGGCAAACCCTTGCCGAGATGTCACTTGCCTGGCTGTTGAAGGACGACCTGGTGACAAGCGTCATCATGGAGCGAGCTCCGTTACCCAACTGGCAGATAACCTGAAAGCGACTGAAAATACAGACTTCTCTGCCGAGGAACTGGAGAAGATAAAGAAAATCATTCAAAAATAAATCAACATGAAAAGCCTCCTTATTCAAACCTTTTGTTTATTATTCCTTTGCTTGGGCACGGTCCGTGCACAGCAATACCAACTTGCATCACCCAACGGAAAACTATCCGTTACGGTAGATGCCGGAGAAGCCCTCACCTGGCAGATAGCACACGACGGCACCACAGTGCTGCAACCCTCTGCCATTGCCCTGCAAGGCAGAGATGAAAAATCAGCCAAGAAAGCAATAACTTTCGGTAAAAATGTAAAAGTAATCCGTGCAGAACGCAAGTCTGTGGAGTCCTCCTTCCCCACTCCCCTCTACAAAAAGGCAAGTGTGGAGGATGTCTACAACCAGCTGACACTGAAATGCCGCGGAGGCTACAGCGTACAGTTCCGCGCATACGATGACGGTGCTGCCTACCGCTTCATTTCCGAACAGAACAAGCCGTTTATCGTCCTCAACGAAACTGCGGACTTCAATTTCGATAAGGATTACCAGGCATTTGTACCTTACATAAACGACAACCGCAACGGTGAGCGCTATTGCTTCTCCTTCGAGTCTTACTACGACGAAGCCCCGTTGTCCAAAATGCACACCGACTCACTCTCCATCACCCCACTGATGTTTGCCTGGACGGAGGAAAGAAAGCCGTTATCATGGAAGCCGGATTGGAAAACTATCCCGGCATGTTCCTCACTGTAAATCCTCAGACACGTCAAGGAGTGCAGGCAGCATTTGCCCCCTATCCGCTGGAAGAAATAATCGGCGGACACAACCGGCTGAACCTGATACCGACCAAGCGTGCAGACTACATCGCCCGTTGTGCCAAGCAGGAGCTCCCCTGGCGTGTGATACTCGTCACCGAAAGGACACGCAGCTTGCCGACAACGACATGGCACAGCGTCTTGCCCCCGCCTGCCGCATCAAA
>ENA-OQDF01000138-OQDF01000138.1-human-gut-metagenome-genome-assembly--contig:-NODE-138-length-26098-cov-2.667129_pt1 | contig 26098 bp, 27 predicted proteins | sample MGYA00242769_ERZ504597 | MGnify/ENA primary metagenome ERZ504597 (study PRJEB26092, sample SAMD00036305) | human gut metagenome | host: Homo sapiens | study: EMG produced TPA metagenomics assembly of...
CTCTGACCCTGCTTTCTTTGATCTTTTTGTTCAAGAACTTCAGTCGGGCTCTTCTGGTTCCGCAGCGTTTGATGGAAGTTCTCCTGCGGCAACGTATGACTATTCCTCAATGAATGAAGAGCAGATTCGTGATGCTGCAACGCTTGGCATCAATGTGGTCATTGCTCTTGCGGTAGGTTATATGCTTTTGCATGTGGTGGGCATTGTGGCAAGCTCGATGTCTCTTCGTGCATTTGCTGCTCCAGAAAAATTACGTCGCGCCTTTGGCTGGACTGTTGCTGCAGCTGTTTGTGCAGCGGTAGTATTCTCTGTCATTACCTGCGTTTGCTTTATTATTGCCGCCTGGATGAACGCTCGCGTGCGTAAGAGTTTTGCGGCATTTGCTCAGGGTGGCTATCCTGGTCCTGGTATGTATCAAGGAACAATGCCTGGTCAAGGGGCTGGTTACAATCAGGGCATGTATGACCAGGGTACGGGTTTGGTGCCTCCTCAACAGCAAATTCCTATGCAGCCTGCACAACCACAACAGCCTGTTCAGCCGCAGCAGCCTATGCCTGCGCAACCTGTACAGCCACAACAGCCCGTACAACCCCAACCTGCTCAGCCGGTGCAGCAACCTGCGCAACCACAACAGCCTTCTCCTGCTCAGCCAGTGCAACCAGCACAGCCGATTCAGCAACCATCGAACCAATCGATGCCTGAGGCTCAGCCACAGGGAGGACAGGAAGACTCTGTGCAGCCACAGGGACAACCAGTCGATTCTGCGCAGGCACAGGATACTCAGGATAACAGCGCATCCAAGGAAACCAAATAGAACAAACGCGACACTGAAGGCAGGTGCGATGCGTTCGCGCGTTCCTGCACGCTCGCCGATACCTTGTCTTAAACAGGAAGACGCTCCTTTACCATGCTTAGAAGTAGTTAAACGCTCATGCGATAAGCATGGAAGGAGCATTATGAAAATTGCCGTTTTGGAACCACTGGGAATTCCTGATGCCGATCTTCGTGATCTGATTTTGAAGGCAGTTGGCACTGCTGATGTGGAGCTTATTACCTATCCAGATCGCAAGGTTGATGAGGCAACGCTTATTGAGCGCAGCGAGATGCTGACATAGTAGTGCTCTCAAACATTGCCTATCCTGCTTCAGTGATGCAGCAAAATCCTAATCTTAAATATGTGTGCGTGGCATTTACGGGCTACGATCATGTTGATATGACGTATTGCCGCGAAAAGGGCATTCAAGTATCGAATTGCGCTGGTTATTCAACGGTTGCTGTTGCTGATTTGGTATTCGGACTTTGTTGGATGTATATCGCAATATTTCGGTATTGAATTCACAGGTACGCTCGGGCGGAACTAAAGATGGACTCGTCGGACCCGAATTGGAGGGTAAGCGCTTCGGAGTGATTGGTGCTGGTGCAATTGGCACACGCGTTATGCGTATTGCTCAAGCTTTTGGGTGCGAGGTAGTGGCTTATTCTCGAACACGTAAAGAAATCGAAGGAGTTACGTTTGTCGAGCTGGACGAATTGCTCTCCACTTGTGATGTAATCAGCTTGCATGTTCCTCAAACCCCTCAGACAACTGGTTTGATCGGAGCGAAGGAGCTTGCCAAAATGAAGTCCACGAGCGTTTTGATCAATTGCGCTCGCGGTCCCATTGTTGACTCTCAGGCGTTGGCAGATGCGCTTAACGAAGGCAGGCTTGCTGGTGCGGGCATAGACGTATTGGAAATGGAGCTCCTTTCCCTGAGGATCATCCCTTACTGAGTGCTAAGAACACCATTGTGACGCCCCATGTAGCTTTTGCTTCAAATGAAGCAATGCAAAAGCGTGCAGTAATAGTCGCAAACAATATTGCTTCTTATCTTGCCGGTAATCCTGAAAACCTTGTTTCCTAGACGTAACGTTTAACGTGTACTGACACAAGGCTTATAAGAGGAGTTATACTCGCTGAAAAGTGAACTTAAGGCCCACGGCAATTAAAACCTTTATTTCGTTTATGCAGCAGGACCTCACATCCTGCTGCATATTTTTATAGAGGCATAGAGGTCAAGAGGCGTGTGCTGGTTAGGGCGAGTGTCGTAGACTAAAGCGACGCACTGGTTAGGGGCGAGTGCCGCAGATTAACGCGACACATTGATGCAGACGAAAATTACACGGTGATGTGATAGCTATGATAGGAAAATTAAAACAGCATTATGAGAAAGTGATATGTGCCTGCTGTTTTTTGTTGCTCTTTACTAATGTAGGTTTAGCCTCTACTTCGTTTTCTGTATATCAGCCTTATCTTGTTGAACTTCCTGGAGTGGGGCATTCAGGCGGTTCTATCGTTATTTCTATTCGCACCTTTATCTCAGTTATCGCAATGTTTTTCGTGGCTCGCTATTACGAAAAACTCGATTGCCGCAAAGGGGTAGCATTTGCTTCATTATGCATCGGTATAGGATTTGTAATATATGCCTTCAGTACCGCTAACTTTGTGGGGCTTTGTATAGGCTCTATTTTTACGGGTCTTGGGTACGGATTAGGCGGCATGGTAGCATCCACCATGTTGATCGGGCGCTGGTTTAAAGACCATGTAGCTACTGCCGCAGGCATAGCTGCGGTTGGTTCTGGTGTTGCTGCGGTAATAGTGCCTCCCGTGGTGGTGGCGCTCGAAAGTGCTTTTTCGCTTTCTTCGGCATTTGTTGCTGAAGGTATTCTTGCTTTAGTTTGCGCAATCACTCTTTATGCTTTGTTACGAAATAAACCACAAGACATGGGATTGGTCCCCTATACCGATCCTAAGCTTTCTTCTGAAGTCGAAGACGAAAGCCAAAAGACATCGCTTCAGAAAAAGCAGCGGGGCAATCGTATCAATAGGAACTTGCCTTCGCGTATGGTTCCCGTGGTATTGATAGCGATGCTTTTTGTGGGTTGCGTTTCTGTTGGCGGCTCAAATTATCTAGCGGTGTTGTTTACTTCTGAAGGATTCACCACTGAATATGCGGCCTTATTGGTTTCGATCAGTGGTGCTTATTTGATGGTGTCGAAACTGTTTACAGGGGTTGTATTCGACAAAATTGGTACTGCCAAAGGATCTCTGGTCTTTTTCGCCTTATTTATTATCGGGCTGATACTGCTGTGTCTATCCGATATGGGTAATCATAATCTAGCGTTGTTTGGAGTGCTGTTTTACGGAACGGGGCTTGCGCTGGGTACGGTTGGCATTTCTACTTGGTCGATCGAGCTAGCACCACGAGGTCAGCAGGTTAAAACGATTAAAAATTTCCAGATTGCCTATGCGTTGGGTGGCTTTATATTTACCTTTTTGCCAGGGTTTCTCATGGAAGCTACCGGAACGTATTTAATATCTTATGGAACTTTGTTAATTATGGTCGTGCTGGCGGCAGGTATTATCGTAAGTCTTTATGTGATACTCGACAGGCGAGCGATGAAGGCATTTAACAATCAAGGCGCTCATAAAGTTAAGTAAATCGAGAGAAAAAGTAACCTGCTGAGGGCTTTTTCATGCAAAAAGGCTTCAATTGATAACTAAAACTGATAAATGACCACGTAAAACGTTTTGATAGGAAATAGTTTTACAAGCCTTAACAAGGATTAACGACTCTTAACAATACTTAACTTCATCTTACATCTATTTAACATTTACCTTGCTATTCTTGCCTAAGCAAAAGGCAGATCCATTAGAAGGAGGAAAAAGAATAGCATGGATATCGCTACTCTTGTCGTCGTAGGGCTCGTAATTGTAGTTGCGCTTACGTTCGACTTCACGAATGGCTTCCATGACACGGCCAACGCCATGGCTACTTCAATTGCCACAGCGCCCTGAAGCCAAAAACTGCGGTTATTGCAGCTGGTACGTTGAACCTGATCGGTGCATTTCTTTCAACGGAGGTTGCAAACACCATTTCTGGTGGTTTGATTAATGAACAGGCAGTAACCATTGCACCGGAATTCATTTTGGCAGGTTTGTTAGGTGCGATTATTTGGAACCTACTAACATGGTTGGTCGGTCTTCCTTCTAGCTCTTCTCATGCTTTGTTTGGCGGCTTAGTAGGCGCTGTTATTGTGGGCGCAGGCACCCAGGCGTGAACTTCTTTGCCGTAATTACTAAGGTGCTTCTACCAGCTCTTATTTCTCCTGTTGTAGCTGGCTTGGCAGCATTCTGTGCGGTAAAGCTTATTTACTTTATTGTTAAGCAGTTAGATGAAAAGTACATCGAAAATGGCTTCCGTCATGGCCAGACGGTAACGGCTTGTTTGGTAGCTTTGTCTCACGGTACTAACGACGCTCAGAAGACCATGGGTATCATTACGCTTACCTTGATTGCAGTTGGTATTCAGCCATCTGGTTCTGATCCTCAATTGTGGGTAATTGCCGTATGCGGCTTGGCCATTGCTCTTGGTACTTACATGGGCGGTTGGCGCGTTATCCGTACGCTTGGTAAGGGCTTGACCGAGATCAATACCCCTCAGGGTTTTGCAGCTGAAGCAAGCTCTGCAACTACTATCTTAGTTTCTTCTCATTTAGGCTTTGCTCTTTCTACTACTCAGGTATGCTCCGGTTCTATCATCGGTGTAGGACTTGGCAAGAAGGGCAACGAAGTTAACTGGGCAGTAGCGGGTCGTATGTTAATTGCTTGGCTTGTTACGTTCCCTGCTGCAGGCATTATTGCTGCAGCGGCATGCTCGGTTGCAAAGATTAACGTTTTTGGTACTGCAGCCGTAGTTATCGCGGCAGCCATTATCGCCATCATTATCTTCCGCTTAGCACGTCGCAATCCTGTTAACTCCACCAATGTTAATGAGGGCACGGAAGTTAAGCTTAACCTTGACAACACTCAGACGGCAGCAGCGTAAGGAAGGAGAATACTATGGAAGAAGTAATTAGTTTTCTTACGGTGTTGATCGTTGCCGTAGTTATTGCGGGCGGAATTGGCACTATGTATGCCACCGGTTTGCGTCTTTGGGCGCGCAGCACGGCAGCAGAACAGGAAGGTCACGGCTTCATGGGTGCTCGTATTGCATCGGTTGCCTGCTTTGTGGCTTGCGTTGTTGTAGTGCTCTTTGCGCTTTGGCTTATGATTCCTCTGTTCCACTAAGTGCTAAGAAAGGTTGACTGAATACCATGAAAAATATTCTTGTTGGTATTGATGGCAGCGAACGTAGCCAGCGTGCGTTGGAGTGGGCAGCTGCCTTAGCAGACAGAGAAGAAGGCGTAACACTTACCCTGCTTGCTATTATCGATCCTGGATCGGTTCGTTTGGCTGGTTCGGATGAAAAGATTTTGCAAACTGCTGTCGACAATGTTTTAGGAACGGCACAGGAACATCTTACAGAAAAGTACCCCAACCTTACCGTGCAGGTAACCGTTGGAAGGGGCGATGTTGTTGAGGCTCTTATTGCAGCAGCCGATGATTACGACATTGTTGTATTAGGTTCGCATCACAACAAGACCGTAGGCGAAAAAGTATTTGGTGCTAAGGGCCTTCGCGTTGCTTCTGCGGCAAGCGTTGCTACGGCGGTAATTCCTTCTGACTATGCAACTGATCGTTGTGCAAAGGGAATTGTAGTAGGAGTAGGCCCAGATGACACCAGCAACGATGCGGTTGTTTTGGGTGTTAACATGGCACTTGCTTTTGATGAGCCTCTTGAACTTGTTAGTGCATGGGGTATCCCGACGCTTATTTCTCGCACTGCAGAGTGATGGGTGGCGGACTTCAGCCTGTAGGGGAAATGTTCCAGCGTAAACTCGATACGCTTATTTCCCAGATTAAAGAAGCTCATCCCGATATCGAGGTAACGGGTCGTGCGGTAGAAGGAGCTTCTCCTGCGCAGGTAGTAATGGAGTGCAGCGAGGGTAAACGTATGCTTTGTTGGGCACCCATGCTCGTTCTCGAGTGAGCCGCGCTTTGTTTGGCTCGGTAACGTTTGGTGTTCTTTCCCGCTTGGAAGTACCCACTATTGTGGTTCCTGAAAAGAACGCTGAATAATTCCTGTTCTAAAGAAAAGTGATTGCAAAGGCCAGCTGCTTGTTCAGCTGGCCTTTTGTTTTAGGAAGGATAGTTACCTACGGCGGCTCTACCTAGAGAATCCATCGATCAAAAGCACGTAAATCAATCAGTCTCTAAACAGGATGCGGTGAAAGACCCTCAAGTTGGGGTTGATAAAAAGCATTGTTGAAAAGGCAAATAATCAGCTTAAATACCCGATTTATGGGGTCAAATGGGTGATGCGAGATTACCCACTATTTGACATAATGTTTCATAATTATTGTTACTATGTTCTGCTGAAATGCGAGGAACTATCATGATAAAGAAAATGATAAGCACTCTTTGCGCAATGATTTTCTGCCTCGGTCTTTTACCCATCGCGGCTTATGCTGTCGAGGGGGGGTCCAACTGAAGGCACTGTAATGTCAGAGCCTGCGACCCTGGCGGCTATGCCGGACGGACAGGTGCTTTATGTAGGTGACGTATCAATATCTTTCACTGGCTACTGGACGACAGACAGTGATGGAAATGTCGCCGCTTACACAGGCGAAGGCAAACCATTAGACAACTATATCTATTATGACGCAGAAAACAATACCTTGACTCTACACAATGCCACTATCAAAAAGGTTGTGTCTACGGAAACCAACACTCTCATCTCTGGCGCGGCCATCGGCGTGCTCAATCAGAGCGGCGCTGCGGAGTTGACCATCCAGTTGGAGGGCGACAATACAATAGAAGATGTCAGCACAGGGATTTATGTGCTTGCGCATTCCTCTTCTATCGGCACCGCCAGACTGACCATCGCGGCAGCGGCAGTTTGATTGCCAGCGGCAGTTCATACGGAATCCAGGTTCAGAGCAACAGCGGCAATGCCGCCCTGACTATCCGGAACGCCGATGTCACAGCCGAAAATAGTAGTTACTCCGGCGATGGTGTAACAGTGCGGGCCGCAGTAGTTTGTCAGCCTCTCTGTCTGTGGATGGCGGCAACCTGACCGCAACTGGTATCGGCTTTGGATCGGGCATCAAATTTCAGTTTGGCAACGGGGTTTCCGACTCCGGGACGCCCAGCCTGACCGTCAGCGGCAACGCCATTGTGAAAGCCAGCGGCGGCGACGGCGGAATCAGTACGAACTCCAGCACCGCTATAGAGATTAAGAGCGACAGTGAAGCTGCCAGCGGCGGCATCGTTTTGACGGCAACGAGGTACCGTGTACGGCAATGTGACCTTGCAGGACGACCTGACGATTGACGAAGGCGAGAGCCTGACGCTGGACGATGGAGCAAGCCTGGACGCCAATGGCCACAATGTGATTGTGGACGGAGGCACGCTGGACAACACCTTAGCGACCAGCTGGGCGACAGCGTGAAGTATGCGCCAACGATTACCAACTACTTCTCCCTTATCAAACGGTACTGTTGGGTACATACTACGAGCAGGCATTTGTGGCTGATGGGACTACGCCGATAACATGGAGTGTCAGCAATGGCGACCTGCCTGCTGGTTTGAGCCTGGACGCAAGTACCGGTGTGATTTCCGGCACACCTAAGGCAGAAGGGGAAAGTACGTTCACTGTGGAAGCAGCTAACGATTATGGTTCTGACAGCAGGGAATTTACTTTGAGCATTGATAAACCGGTGGTTATTCATGTTACCGGCGTAAAACTGGACAAGACAAGCCTGTCCTTGCAGGAAAACGGCAGCGATACCCTGACAGCCACGGTGGAGCCGGACAATGCTACCAATAAAAATGTGAACTGGGAAAGCAGCGACACTAGCATTGCTACGGTAGATGCAAGCGGGAAAGTAACCGCCGTGGCTCTCGGCACAGCCACCATCACCGTCACCACGGTGGACGGTAGCAAAACCGCAACCTGCAAAGTGACCGTGACTCATGGCCTCCTGACGCACGTCTCTGAGAAAGCAACGACCTGCACAGCAGAAAGAAATAAGGAATACTTGACTTGCGGAACCTGCGGGAAGATTTTCAGCGATGCAGAAGGCAAGACAGAGATAGAGCTTTCTGCAACGGTGATCCCGGCTACAGGCCACCACTACATAGAGGGAAAGTGTTCTGTTTGCGGTGCAATTGAAACAACTGCCACCGTACCCAATACCGATAACTTACAAGAAGGTATGGATAACGCGGCTGCAGGCAATAAAGCCCTTCCAGAAACCAGCGATTCGACACTTCCACTAGCGGTAGTGGCGTTGATTTTAGGTATAGGGGCGATCACGGGAATCGTGATAGCGTTACGAAACATGAGGCAATAATAAGAGGGGCGCAAGCCCCTCTTTAGATGTTTGTTAAAGCGTGGTACGTGCGGTAGGTAAGAACATCACATAAGACGAGCCACTTGTGGCAGCTATGGCTGCGCGCGCCGCACTTCCCATTGATCGGCAACATAAAAGCGCCGTTTATTTTCGCAAACTGTTAAGGTAATGCGACCAGCATTGACCAGGTATATTAGATGGGCCAGGGTTTCTCCCAATGAATAAAACTTTTGGTCGATAGTCCATTCATCCCAATTAGGGTGCTTCCAAGAGGCGCTTCGTGCAATGTCGATAAGACTCGCATGGCCATTCGCGACCAGCTCATAGAGCTCTTCGAGACGATCTTTGTGGAAGGCTTTCAAAAAATCGACGCGTTCCGCAACGCCTGTAAAGGGTTTCCCGTGACCAGGCAAAATAAGGTCTACATCCAGATCACGTACCTTATCAAGACTATTGAAAAATTCCTTTAAGGCGTCATAGGAAGTAATCCAGCTCATAATGCTTGGGGTAATGCGCTCCAACACATGATCCCCTGCAATAAGAATTTTCAGGGTGGGTTCATAGAGCAGATATGCCAATCATCATGACCGGGTGTGGTGATTACTTGGAAACGATACGACCCATTTCGGTAGACATCGCCATCAGCTAAGTAGAACAAGTCGGGTTGATTTTTAAGAGGTAACAATTCGGCGCTTACCCGATAAGTGTTGGCATCGCGTTTTTGCATGCTTCGTCCATATACTTATCGGGACGAAGAAGGTGCGATTAGGGGATTAAAGACAGGAGATTGGATGTTCATGAGGTTTTGCACTTCTTGAAATGAATGCATGTTGGCATAAATTCGCATCCAGCGACGCCAAATGCGATCAAGATTGCTGGTGTGGTCAGGATGAGAATGGGTAAGGACTATTTCAACCGATTCCCAGCCACGCCCTAAGGCATGAAGCGCATTTTCAAGTGCGGCTTCACAGTCGGGATGATCGAAACCTACATCGATTATGGTGGTTTTGTCTTCACTGAGAACGAAGTAGGAATTTAAAAAACTCCAAAGGATTATCGGGTAAAGGAACAGGTACACGATAGATCCCCGGAAAGAGTTGTTCCATTTTGCCGTAATTGTATTGGTCAAGATACTTTGCAGCCACGAGCTCCCCCTAACAGCACGATTCTGCGAACATCTACACACTAACAAATTACTTCATTGTTGCGTTAGGATGAAGGAGATGAATTGACGAAAGGGTAAAGAATGTCATTAATCGAAAGTGTCTTTGATGATATGCATTGCCATGTGGGTTTTATGAGCAACCCTTGTCAATTTGCCCGCGAAGCAGAAAAGCACAAGCGCATGTGTTGGCTGCTAGTGTAACTCCCCAGGATTATCTTCGGTTGTCTGAGACGTTGTCCGAAGGGTTACTTGAAGTGTCGGCTGCGGTGTCGCCCGAAGCGTCGTCCGAAGTGGCTGAAATAGCTCCCGGGGTGTCGCCCGAAACGTCGTCCGAAGTGCTTTCTTGTCAGTATGCGAAGGGAACAAGCAGCAAACGCTTTACTTTTGTTCACTCGGGTTTAGGCATTCATCCTTGGTGGATTCCTGAAGATAAGGAAAACGTTAATCAACTGCTCAACGACTTTGATGGGGCCTTTTCTGGGACGAAGTTATTGGGAAGTAGGGCTAGACTTTTCTCGTTATCATCTTCACACTGCTGAAAACCAAAAAGAAGCGCTTTCCTTTATCTTTCGTCGTTGCGCCGATCGAGGCGGTTTCGTTTTGTCTCTTCACTGCGTGCAAGCGTATTCGGAAATGTTTGATCTTTTTAAGCAAACTAAGGTGTTGTCCTGTTGCACGGGTATTTTTCATTGGTTTTCAGGGTCATCGCAAGACCTTATGCAGGCAATCGAGGGTGGTTGTTACTTTTCGATAAGTAAGCGAATGCTTTCATCTAAACGAGGAAAAGAATACGTAAAAGCAATACCAGAGGATCGTCTCCTTCTTGAAACCGATGCGCCCCATGTTCCCATTCAAGATGAAGCAATTCCGGTAACTTCTTGCTCTTTTGAGCAGGTGCAGGAAGAGCTGCAGGAAACCTTTCGTCTGTTAGCTGAATTGCGGAACCAGGATTCGTGCCATCTAGCTGCTGTTATTAAGAAAAACGCTCAACGAGTACTTAGTTTGAAATAGTTCATAACAAAATTTGAAGGAATTGAACAGGTTCATAAAGCGTTATCATCACAAGTATGGGAAATGCGCTTATAACAGTAGCTTCTTTGACTACTATCATCATCCTAGGGGTGGTGATGCCTCGTATTATCAAAATTCCTCATGTATTTATCGATATACTGTCGAAGATTGTCTTCAATATCACAGTTCCTTGCGCAATCTTTTATGCCTTTGTAACGTCGGAATTTAATCCCTCGCTCATTATGCTTGTGGGCGTTGGCTTTTTATGTTGTTTTATTCCTTGGTTTGTTGCCATGCTGATTACCTGGCGTGAAGATCGTGATCATAAGGTCTTCATGATGTGCAACATATCGGGATACAACATTGGTAATTTTGTGCTGCCTTTTGCTATGACGATGTTTCCTTCGCACACTATCGTTGCGATTTGCCTTTTTGATGCTGGAAATGCGCTTATGACTAACGGTGGCATCTATCCATTTACAAGCGCTCTGGTGGAGAAGGGCACCTCTCTGGCGGGGCGAATTTTATTGGCTTTGCAGCGCCTTATAAAGTCTGTTCCGTTCGATCTCTATGCATTATTGGTAATTCTTGCTGTAGCGGGAGTGCAAATTCCCGAACAGGCAGCTACGTTTATTCAGCCAATTGCGGAGGCAAATTCGTTTCTTGCCATGTTGCTTTTGGGCTTGATGGTCAATTTTTCTATTGATCACAGCAAGATTGGCCAGTTGGTTCGTATCGTGCTATGCCGCTTTATCTTGTCGGGTCTTCTTTGTGTTGCGGTGTTTATGCTGTTGCCGTTTGATTACGAAACGCGCCTGGTCGTTGCGGCAATGTTGTGGGCACCCGCTGCAGGCTTGGGCCCTGTGTTCACCATGTGGCTCAAAGGCGACGAGGGTTTAGCTGGCTTGGCTAATGTAGTAACCGTTGTAGCAGGCGTCATAGCGATGAGCGTTTTGGCAGTCATGCTTTTTTAGTTGTATTTCCGTGACGAAGAAATTAAGAATGAGTGAAGAGTAAGTGGATGCTCTTTAAGATTTTCCGAGTGCTTGATAGCTTGATAGAGCAAAGGAGGCACTTTGGTGACAGACTCTAAAAAACAGACTACACAAACCGAAAAGCAGATTGCGCAAGCCGAAGAACGGGCAGCGGAAACAGAAAAACGGGCTGTTCAAGTCGGAAAACATAATGCACAAGCAGAAATGCAAGCTGCGCAAGCTGGAAAGCATAATGCGCAATCTGAAACGCAGAGTACGCAAGCTGAAAAGCATAATGCGCAATCTGAGCAAAACGAAGCAGAAAAATCTTCTATTGATGGCACTACTATCCAAATTTCTCCTGAACAGGCGGCGCGTCGGTGGGTACGGGAAAATCGCAGGGGTTTTTCCGTGGACTGTTCGACGACCTATCGATGGCGCAGGTCATTGCTGGTGCTCTAGCTGCTGCGACGGTATTCTTGCTTTCTTCTGTTATTGGTGTTGCCGGATCCCTTATTGGCGCGGCAATTGGCTCGGTAATTTCTGCCGTTTCTTCTCAGGTATACAAGAAAGCGCTTTCGGCATCCGCGGATAAATTGCGTGACGCAAGCTCCACAACACTCCTGAGCGGGTCTGACGATTTTTCAGGCGAAGTAGCTACTGACAAGAAGGTGCAGGTGGGTGAAGGCGGAGGACAGTCGCTTACCTCACCGATGGAAACCTCAGTGATTTCCGATGCAACTCGAGTGATGAACGCGAACGATATTCGCTATGCTTCTTCTTATAACCAAGACGAAGATCCTGCCCTTAAACGCGCGCATGCACGACGCGGCAGAAAAGCAAAAGTACAGCGTCAGGTTTTAATTGTTTCGGTTGTTTCTTCTCTGGTTGCGATTGTAATTTGTGCGTGCGTGATTACCTTTGCTACACAAGGTGAAGGCATTGGGACTAAAACTGATCCAATTTTGCCTTCAATTACCAGCCAAAGTCACTCATCGCATTCCAGCAGTGCTGCTGATTCTTCCGATCAGGACAGAGAAGGAAGTGCTTCTACCTCTGATTCGTCTTCGGATAATACAACTTCTTCAAATGATGAAACAACGCAGGATTCTGGAAGCACGAACGATCAGGGTTCGACAGGCGATTCAAACACAACGGGAGGTTCGAATAATTCGGGAACCTCTGGAGGGTCGGATGCCACTGGCGGCTCGGGCTCTGGTTCTGGATCGGGAACGGGGTCGGGCAGCTCGGATAGCGGACAGACAGGCGGTGGCTCAAATACGGGCTCTGGATCTTCAGGTTCGGGATCAAGTTCAGGCTCAGGATCGGGGACTACGGACTCGGGTTCAGGGAATACGAACTCAGGCTCTTCGAGTAACTAAGGCGTAAGTCGAATCTCCTGTCTAGGGCGAAAGGTTTGCGGTGTCTCTCAAATTCAGAATTTCCGAGCGATAGACAGAAACGCTTATCTCATCGGTCTGTTCTTTGGGATGAAAAGGGTAATAATGATTCCCAAAGGGCAATTGCGGTAACACAAAGCATGACGACCTGAAGTCCAAAATAGTCGCCTATGAGGCCAAAAACGGGAGTCATTAATCCACCAATGCAGACCATAACGCCAAATGACAGGCCTGATGCCATTCCTAAGTGATGGGGAACAAAGCTCTGTCCCATTGCGACTGCCGAAGGATAGGAAATGTCGCAGGTAAGAGCAAGAAACGCAATGAGAATGAGTGCTACGATAAGCGAACCATTGAAGGCAAAGATGACCACCTCGATTGCAACGCAGGCGTAGGACACAATAATGAGCTTCTTTGCTCCAAGTAACTGCCCTGCCCATCCCGAGGCGATAGTTCCGACGGCGCATACTAAAGCAAAAAGCGAAATAACCGATGAAGCAAACGCTTCTTCTTGCCCCAAGTTATACACCAAAAACAAGGGGATAAACGACAGGAACGCATAATACATAATGGAGCGACAAGAGATAGCGCCCATAACGAATCCGAATCCTACCCAATTGTCCTGGTAGAGGCTTTCGTCGCTAGACTGCTTGTCGGGGTTGCTATAGCTCAGTAATGCTTTGTTTTGAGAGAGCAGTATGGCGGCACAGAGGGTGGACGGAATAATAAAAATAAGCGTACCGGGAAGACCCCATAAGGTAATAGCTGCGGTGGCAACTAAGGGTCCAAAAGTAAAACCGAGCTTTCCTCCCACAGCGAAAATGCTCATTCCTTTACCTTTTTGCTCGCCTGCGGTTAGATTTCCTAAGCGACCTCCTTCAGGATGGAACATTGCAACGCCAATACCACTTAACATGGCTGATGCCATAATTAGCGGATAGTTCGGCAGTACTCCCACTCCTGCCATGCCGACACCTGCAAGGAAGATGCCTGCCGCCATAAGCCAAGGACGTGGCTTCTTGTCGCCGAGCCATCCGAAGAGAGGCTGAATAATGGCAGATGCTGCGTTGGATGCCAAGAGAAGCGCTGTGACTTCAGCGTAGGAATAACCGTTATGCAGGACCAAAAAAGGGATTACGGCAACTAAGGCGCCTTGGTTTAAGTCATCGCAAAGATGCGCGATCATCATAAGGTAGCTGTATCGGCGATCGTGCTTGGGTTTGTTCAAGTTTGGCCGAGAAAGGTTTTCACTATCTTCCGTTGTTGATATCGAGTGAGGAGTTTTTGACATGCGATACTCCCGAAATAATGAGGTTTAGATACGGTATTGATACTACGCTATTCTGCAGGAGAAATATCATGCGTTTTGCGCATTGGAATTGGTGAATTAATGAATAGCGCTCTTGCTTTGCCGAAGCTGGGTTTCGCGGGGAGATAGTGCGAAGTTGCCTTCTTGTAATGAAGAATAGGCACCGAAAACGGTATGATAGTAGGGTAAAAAGACAGTAAGGGATTAAACATGGGTCTTCTTGTTCGGATGCTACAATCTTTGCCTTTGGTGATCGTTCTTATTATTTTGGCGATCGTCATCTATTTTGTGGTGTCTTGGATGCATTCGCCAACAAAAGCAAAAGAGGTGCTCATCCAGTTCTTTACCGTAATTTCCCTTATTATTTCCGCATTTTTCCTTCTTGCCAGTGCGTATGCTTTTCTTGAGTCAAACGTCCCCGTTCTTGAGATTACGGCACCTTTCTTAATAGTGGGAGTGCTTGCGCTTATCATCACACGCATTTGCCGCTGGCGTTTTGTTAAACATCATCCGCATTACAAAGATAAAAGCATGCACGTACGTTTTCTGTAAGGCGCGTTTTCGGCTAGTTTACGTTTTTGGTCAGTTTGCGAATCTTGGCGAACTTTAACCGAGCGCCGTATCCAGAATCATCATCAGAACGAATCCGAAAGCAAGTGCAATTGCACCAACATTGGTGTGTTTGCCGCTTTGCGTTTCGGGGATAAGCTCTTCTACTACCACGTACATCATTGCCCCTGCGGCGAAGGCAAGAATGTAGGGAAGCGCGGGGGTCATTGTTCCTATAAAGGCAATCATGAGAAGCGCGCCGAGGGGTTCCACCACTCCAGAAAGGAATCCATACAGGAAAGATTTTTTGCGCGAGAGTCCGCAAGACAGAAGAGGGGTAGAAATAATAGCCCCTTCAGGAACGTTTTGTATCGCGATACCCACGGTAAGAGCCACAACTCCTGCAAGGGTAATGCTTGCTTCCCCGGTAAGAAAACCCGCCAGAACAACGCCTACTGCCATGCCTTCGGGTAGGTTGTGAAGAGCTACCGCAAGATGAGCATAGTAGGGCGTTTCATTGTGCTTTTAAGCCCTTCAGGCTCTGCACTGTCGATATGCTGATGAGGCAGAAAATGATCGAAGAGCAGGAGAAAGCCCATACCAAGAAGAAATCCTAGGGCGGCAGGCACCCAGCCGACAACTTGTTGTTCTTCGGCCATCTCAATAGCGGGCATCAAGAGACTCCAAATAGATGCCGCAATCATAACGCCTGCTGCAAAGCCTAATAAGACTTTTTGCAGCAGGTCGTTCATTTCTTTTTTCAAAAAGAAAGCAAACGCAGAGCCAACGGTTGTGCCTAGGAGGGGCAGGGTTAAGGCTATGAGAATACCAAGCGTTGTTTCGTTCATCGATTTTCCTGCCGTTACCCTAAGGCAATAAGTTGCTCAATGCGTAGCACGAGGGCAGCGGGATTTACCGAAGGGAAATCTGCCGTAGCTTGTGCGAACTCTTCAGCGGTTTCTCCTTCAGGCTTTACTAAGGAAAGCTTCATACGCGCTCCAGCGTAACGCTGTTGCTTTTCGGTGGCATCTGCATGGGTGACTTCATAGACACCCCACGCTTGGCTTGTTCTCTCGAGGTTTTGGCGGGTTCGATTCGGTGCTAAGAACATAATAAGGTGAGTTTCATCGAGTAGGCGCGGTACGAAGATCGCAGCATCGGGGCTTCCGTCTTCGTTGGTAGTTGCCAAAACAAAAATTCCTTCCATTTTGGCAAGTGATGCTCCTAATTCTTCGACAGTGAAGTTGGTGAAGTGATTTGTGCTTGCATCGGGGACAGGCTGGGGTCGCGCATCGCCGGACACCGTGCCTGCTGCAGGCTGGGATGTCGCACCGCTGGACACCGCACCCTTTTCCTGCTTGAGCGCATGGCAAACATCCGCCATTTCATCAATCATTTCATCGAATTGAGCAAGAGCTTTCGTTATAGGAAGCGTACTCATCATATCTACGCCTGCTCCGCGAAGAAGCTCAATAGGCGGCTTAGAGCTACCACCTTTTAAGAAGTTCAGGTAGTCGTCACGTTCCTGAGTGCCGCCTTCTAAAATACGCTGCGAAAGTGCGATAGCAGCTGCGAAGCCCGTTGCATACTGATAGACATAGAAGCAGTAATAAAAATGAGGAATGCGCGCCCATTCGAGAGCGATTTCATCATCGACCACAATAGAGCTTCCAAAATAGTCCTCATTCAATTTGCGGTAAATCTCACAGAGAGCATCTGCGGTAATTCCTGCTCCTTGTGCGGTAAGTTCGCTTACTTTGAGTTCGAATTCTGCAAACATGGTCTGACGATAAAGCGTTGCGCGGAATTGCTCCAAAAAGTGATTAAGGAAGTATGCGCGCTCGCGTTCGTTTTTCGCATTGTTCTAAGAAATAATGGGTGAGAAGCGCTTCGTTGCAGGTTGAAGCAACTTCAGCAACAAAGATTACGTAATCGGAATAGCAGCTGGGTTGGTTTTCGCACGAGAGATAGGTGTGAATAGAGTGGCCCATCTCATGAATAAGGGTGAAGACGTCATCTAGCTTACCCTGGAAGTTCATAAGGATAACGGGATGCATGCCGAATCCGCCTGCCGAATAGGCGCCACTGCGCTTTCCTGGCGTTTCGTATACATCAACCCAGCGTTCAGAAAGACCCTTACGAACAAGGGAGAGGTAATCTTCGCGAGGGGCTTAAGCGCTTCAAGGATGATCTCGCATGCTTCTTCGTAGGTGAACGTCAGGTCGATATCATCTACGATAGGCACATATAAATCGGAAAAACGAAGCTCTTCAACCTCGAGTAATTCTTTTCTTAAGGCAACATATTTGTGAAGCGCGGCGAAGTTTTCGTGGACGGCTTCAATCAAATTCGTATATACCTCAGTAGGCACCTCGTTGCCATCGAGCGCGCTTGCAAGCATAGAGGGATATTTTCGCGCGTCGGAATAAAACTTGAGTTGCTTGTTTTGAGCACCGAGCGTTGCGGCAAAGGTGTTACGGAATTGTTTGTACGTTGCATAGAGCGAATGGTAGGCATTTTCGCGCAAGGTTTTGTCGGTAGACATCATTAAAGGAACGTAGCTTCCGTGGGTAACTTGATGTGCATCGCCTTTTGAATCGAGGGCATCTTCGAATGTAAGGTCAGCATCGTTAAGTAAAGAAAATACCTTTTCAGGCTGACTTGCCATATCTCCTGCGCTTGCGAGCAATTGCTCTTCTGCAGGACTGAGCACGTGGGTGCGGCGACGAAAGATAACGTCAAGGGCGCGACGATAGAGTTCCAAATCGGGACACTGTTGATAAAAATCGTCCATGCGGGTTTCGCTAAGTGATAAAAGCTCGGAGACAAACCAAGAACAAGCGCTTGATATGCTGACATAAAGCGACATAACTTGACTGGAATAGTCTGATAAAGGCTCGCGCGGGTGTCTTCTTCTGCTTTGCGGTTTGCGTAGTTGATAAGCTTGCTTAGCTCGATGCTCACTTCGTCATCGAATTGGAGGTATTCAAGAAGCGTTTCAGGCGCTTGCGAAATACGTCCCTTAAATGCGAGGTACTTTTCAGGATACTTTTTTGCTTTTTCGAGAGCAGCTAAAAATGCTTCATCGGTTTCAAAGATGCTGGTTAGGTCCCAACGGTATTGTTCGCTAATTTCATCACGAGAAGAATAAGTGTCATAGTGTGTCTCCTTGTTTGTTTTCGGAGACAATACTACGTCAATTAGAGAAGCTTCGTTGCTTGAATTTGCCTAACCGTTAAAACCACAAGGCTTGCAAGCACGCGCGCCGTCGAACAAAGTGGGCGCTATTGACGAAGGCGGCGCTGTTGATACAAGCCGTTATCGTAAAAGTGCAGTTTTCGATAATAGCCGCGCGTCCCAATTGCACTGATTACGTTGAGGTGAGTATAACCACTTCGAGAAGCAATTTCGCAAGCTTTTTCTACCAGCTGAGTTCCTAGACCGTGATGCTGTGCACCTGCTCCTTGCTTAGCTAGTTTGGCGACACGACCATAAACGTGCACTTCGCGAATCATCGCCTCTCCTTCGGCGAGAGGGGATTCTGGCAAGGCAGCAGCAAGGGCGCTAAGGGCACCTTGATGGGGTAGTGAAAGGCGCAGGAATCCTGCAATTTTCCTTCGGGAGTTACCCATTGAAGGAAGTGTTCTGTGGTGACTGTGGTTTCGTAGCTTACGATTCGAATCGAAGGGTACTTGGATCGGTGTCTGCCAGGCTGACTTCGCGATGGCGAATTTCTTTCGTACTGAGCTTTTCGGTGTCGATACGGTTTTCGACTAATTGGCGCAGATTAACCTTCTTGTTTCCCGCGACAATATCGGGCGCAGAGATGTCTCGAATCATTCGAGAAATGCGAGTAAAAGCAGGAGTTGCGCACGTATCAGCTACCAGTACCTCGATTAACTCCTCTTCCGAATAAGGCTTCCAGGTGTGATCCTGGTAATGCGCGCAAAGGCCCGTTCCATCCACAAGAACGCAAGGGTAGAGCTTAATTTCGTCCGGCTGAAATGGCTTGCCTTCAACGAGGTGCAGATAGTCTTGTTTATCCGATTCGGGTGTTGCTCCTAAGAGATTGACCATGGCGTGAATATGGGTTTTAAAGCCAAACAAACGAAGTGTTTCAAAAGCGCTTTGAATTTGGGCGTTGGTAGTGGGTCGATTGTTTTGTTTGCGTATGTGTTCGTCGAGACTCTGTATTCCCATTTGCACCTTAGTGCACCCTAAACGACGAAGCGTGTAGGCATGGTGCGGGGTGATTCTTTCAGGACGTGTTTCTATTACCAGCCCTACCACGCGATGGTGGGCTGTTTCGTTTGTGCGATGTTCGGTCTCGAGCTCTTCCCAGGTAGCCGATTGCCAAGTCGCAACGGTCCCCCAAGCTTCACTGATGGCGTAGTGGAGGTCGAATGCTTGGTTGTAGGATAGCTCTTGGTTAGCTATGCGCTCCTGCAGGGGAGCAACTTGCTTTTTGAGGGTTGCCACATCGCTCGAAATTCCAGCATGCTCATACTGCGTGCGTCGTTTAGCAATGTTATTTTGAGCTTTTGAGCCGTCGTTAAGAGCGCGAAACAGTTCGCGAACAAACCAAATCTGGTAAGCAAGAGGATAATCGCTCCAAGTGCCGCCAAGAATAATGAGCTCCACTTTATCGGTAATATGGCCCATCTCGGTGAGCGCCTTTAGGCGTGCCGCTACCTGAAGGTAGGGATCGAAAAAGGTGCGCTCTGCTCTTTGGCATGCTGGTTCGTCGGATAAATAGCTCTTTGGCATACGAAGATCGTTCGGGCAATATAAGCATTCGCTCGAACATTTCCAGGGTTTCGTAAGTACGGTAATAGTGGCAACGCCAGATGCAGTACGGCGTGGTTTCATCTGAAGGGTGCGTTCAATTCGACGTTGCTGCTCTTCGGTGAAATTCCAACGCGCCCAATGTTCAGGATCGTTGCGTTTAACATCAAGGTAGTAGGCAATAAGATGGCGTTTCGATAAGGGGCGCGCAGGTTGATTTTCGCGCCGGTCTTATCGAGGGTTTGAGGGGTTGGTTCGCGATCCGCTGGCGCTAGTTCCGGTTGGCCTGCCAATGATGCTTCGCTTCGCAATTCTTCGGGTGCAGTTGTCGTTCCGATTTCGCGATTCGCTGGCGCTTCAGCCGTCGCAGCTGTGCGAGCGCGACTCTCTTCAGTCGCTGCCCGAGCGCGCTTCTCTTCTAAGATGCGTTTATTGTTGCGATTGATAACTTTTGTTAAAGCCTTGTCGTCTAGGTATTCAATCGTTTTGAGTTGTTCTGCTATGTCTAAGAGTGCTTTTTCCATGTCAGCGATTATAAAGGTAGATAAGCAAACAAGCCTTCATGAAGTATAAAACTCTTAAGAACCCTTACCCGAAAAAGGCTTCGGGTGTCGTATCATAGAGACGTCTGTTTTAACTGTCATTTCCACTACGAAGGGTAGGATTCATGGTCTCTCGCATCTATGTTGAGAAGAAGCCCGGTTTCGACGTTGAGGCGCAGCAACTTCTGCAAGAGTTGCATACGGTTATAACCGAAGGACTGCCTCAGGCAATCAAATTGCGCATCATAAATATGTATGACGTTGAGGGCATCACAGATGAGCTGTTTAATCAGTGTGTTCCTACGGTATTTAGTGAACCTCAAGTAGATAACGCTTCTTTCGAGCTCCCCGTTGAGGCGTCTTGATGGGAGCGGCAGGTAGCGGTGAAGGCGTTCTCGAAGTGCCTGAAGGTGTTTCGCTTTTTGCAGTGGAGCCACTTCCGGGCCAATTTGATCAGCGTGCCGATTCTGCGAGCGAATGTATTCAGCTCATTTCTCAAGGGGAGCGCCCTACGGTTCGCTCTGTGAAGATTTATGTGCTCGAGGGCTCCCTTTCGGATGAGGCGCTTGAAGCCATTAAGCATTACGTAATCAATCCTATTGAATCGCGTGAGGCTTCGCTGGCGCTGCGTGACACGCTTGCTATGCAGATTCCTGAACCTCAGCCAGTTGAAGTGGTTGAAGGATTTATCGACCTTGATGAAGCGGGCCTTGCGCAATTCTTATCCGACCGCGGTCTTGCAATGGACTTGGCAGATATTACGTTTTTCCAGAAGTATTTCCGCGAAACCGAAAAGCGCAATCCTACCATTACCGAGATTAAAGTTGTGGATACGTATTGGTCTGACCATTGTCGCCACACTACGTTCGGTACGGAACTTACCAATGTTGAAATTGACGACGAAGTGGTCAAGCTTGCCTTTGATAAGTATTTAGCAATGCGTGCCGAGCTAGGGCGCGAACATAAACCGGTGTGCTTGATGGATATGGGAACCATCGGCGCTAAGTATTTGCGTGCTCATGGTGGTTTACAGAATCTGGATGAATCCGAAGAAGTCAATGCATGCACGGTAAAGTGCAAGGTGGATGTAAACGGAGAAGAACAGGACTGGCTGTTCTTGTTCAAGAATGAAACTCACAATCATCCTACTGAGATTGAGCCTTTGGTGGCGCAGCTACCTGCGTTGGTGGCGCGATTCGCGATCCTTTGTCGGGTCGTAGCTATGTCTATCAGGCAATGCGTGTGACGGGCGCAGGCGATCCGACCGTTCCTGTTTCGGAGACGCTCGAAGGTAAACTTCCCCAGCGTAAGTTGGTAACCACTGCTGCAGCGGGTTATTCGTCCTATGGCAACCAGATTGGTTTGGCAACAGGACAGGTACATGAACTTTATCACCCTGGATATGTTGCGAAGCGTATGGAGGTTGGCGCGGTAGTTGGCGCAACGCCTGCTGATCATGTTCGTCGCGAAGAGCCCGCTCCGGGCGACAAGATTATTCTTCTTGGTGGTCGCACCGGTCGCGATGGTATTGGTGGCGCAACGGGATCGTCAAAGACACAGAATGTTGAAAGCATCGAAACTTCGGGTGCGGAAGTTCAGAAGGGTAATGCTCCTGTTGAACGTAAAATTCAGCGCTTATTCCGTCGTGGCGAGGCTTGTCGCTTAATCAAGCGCTGCAACGACTTTGGTGCTGGTGGCGTTTCGGTTTCCATTGGCGAGTTGTGTGATGGTCTGCTGATTGATCTTAATCAAGTTCCAAAGAAGTACGAAGGTCTTGATGGTACTGAGCTTGCGATTTCTGAAAGCCAGGAGCGCATGTCTGTTGCGCTTGCGGCAGAGGATGTGGATGAATTTATCGGCTACGCTCATGAGGAAAATTTGGAAGCTACCGTTGTTGCTACGGTAACCGAGGAAAAGCGTCTTCGTATGGAGTGGAATGGAGACGCGATTGTTGATGTAAGTCGTGAGTTCCTAGCATCAATGGTGCGCCTAAGCATCAAGATGTGAAAGTGCTTCAGTCTGAAACATATCAACCTCAATGGGAGGGCTCTACGTTGTCAGAGCGCATGCAATCGCTCGTAACTGACTTAAACGTGTGCTCCAACAAGGGGTTGGGTGAGCGCTTTGACTCCACTATCGGTGCGGCAACCGTTTTGATGCCTTATGGCGGGAAGAATCAATTGACCCCGGCGCAGGCAATGGTTTCAAAGTTCCCAGTAGAGGGAGAAACTACTACGGCAAGCGCTATGGCTTGGGGTTTCAATCCTTATCTTTCGGAAAAGAATCAATTTAAGGGTGCCTATCTTGCGGTAGTGGAAAGCGTTGCGCGCCTGGTGGCAACGGGCTTTACGCGTGATGCTGCTTACCTGTCTTTCCAGGAGTATTTCGAGCGTTTGCGCAATGAACCTGCTCGTTGGGGTAAACCTGCTGCTTCGGTATTGGGCGCATTGATGGCTCAGGTCGATTTGAAGATCGGCGCTATCGGCGGTAAGGATTCTATGTCGGGCAGCTTTGAGGATCTGGATGTTCCTCCGACGCTCATTAGCTTTGCTGTTTCTACGGGCTCGATCGATCGCGTTGTGTCTCCCGAGTTTAAGAAGGCGGGCAGCCGTGTGCTTTGTATTGCTCCGCGCTTCTATGATGAGGATTCGCTCGTTCCCGATGTCGAGGGCTTGAATGCGACGTTCGATTTAATGGAGCGTTTGATTGGGGAAGGCTCAATAGCTGCAGCTGCGACACCTGGCTATGGCTGCATGGCAGAAACTTTGTTCAAGATGTGTGTCGGTAACGGCATCGGCTTGAAGCTTGCTGGTGCGGGCGCTGGTGCGGGCGACGCGACTGGTGCAGCTGGTGCAGGTGACGCGGGCGCGGTTGGCGCTGGTGCGGCTGGTGCAGCAGGTTCATCCGACGCAGGCGCGGCTGACGTTGATATCCAAACAAACACCGCTGAGCTGGACGACTTGTTCACGCTTGCGTATGGCAGCTTTGTGGTTGAGTTAGCAGAAAGCGCTGATCTTTCTGCAATTCTCGCTGAAGCATCAGATTTGGTGAGCGTCACTGAACTGGGTGAAACTACCGAGTCGTATGTATTTGAAGCATTCGGTGAAGCGCTCGATATGGCGCAGCTTCAGGAAGCTTGGGAAGGCGGCATCGAATCCGTATTCCCTTATCGTCACGCAGATAATCAGGTGGAGCAGATTAGCTGGTCTGAAAAGTTGCCATTGATTTGCGACGAGAAATTCGCGAAACCTCGTGTCATTATTCCTGTTTTCCCAGGTACGAATTGTGAGTACGATACAGCGCATGCGTTTGAGCGCGTAGGGGCGGTACCTGAGGTTCTGGTAATCAATAACCTTACGCCTAATGCTGTTATCGAAAGCACGCAGGCTTTAGTGAAGGCCATCAACGATTCGCAGATTGTTATGCTGCCGGGTGGTTTTTCTGGCGGTGACGAGCCTGATGGTTCTGCGAAGTTCATCACGGCGTTCTTCCGTGCTCCAGAGGTAACTGAAGCGGTGCGTGATTTGCTGCAGAATCGCGATGGCTTGATGCTGGGTATTTGCAATGGCTTCCAAGCGTTGGTAAAACTGGGTCTCGTGCCTTATGGCGATATTGTTCCTGCTACAGCAGAGGCACCAACGCTCACTTTTAATGAGATTGGCCGTCATCAAGTCGCTTGGTGCGTACTCGTGTTGCTTCGAGTTTGTCTCCTTGGCTTTCCTGCTGCAAGGTGGGCGATATACATACTGTTGCTATCAGTAATGGCGAGGGACGCTTTGTGGCAAATTCCGAGGTTCTTGATCGCATGAAGCTGCTGGTCAGATCGCGACGCAGTATGTTGATGAGGCAGGCAATCCTTCTATGGATTGGGCGGTTAACCCGAGTGCTTCGGTTTTGGCAATCGAGGGTGCTACCAGCTGATGGCAGAGTATTTGGCAAGATGGGCCATAGCGAACGAAGCGGCAATGGTTTGTATAAAAACGTTCCCGGCACTTTATATCAGCCCATTTTTGAAGGTGGCGTGAATTACTTCGCGTAATCGTGTAGGTGGCACGAGCTGCTTCGTGTGATCGTGAAGGTGGCACGAATCGCTTCGCATGAACGTGTATCTGGCGCGAATTGCTTCGCGTAATTGTGAGGGTGGCGTGAGTTATTTCGCATAAACGTGTTTCTTGGTGGTCTTAGTCGGTTTTCTTGATTAAGACCACCAAACTAATTCCCCTCATCAACCAACTTTCTTCACTTTCTTCAAACCGACCTCTCCCAAAATAACCCCCTCTAAGCTAGCTTTCTTTAAACTAAACTTTCTCCAAATTAGCCCTTTTCAAGCCAATTCTTCTTCGAACTAATCTTTCTTAACTGCCCCCCCAAAAAAGCCAACCTCTTCCAAACTAGCCTTTGAAGCAATAGAGGTTTTCAGCGGATTTGCTGGTGGCCTCATTCCTCTAATCTTGCACCGTGGACACTATTTCTTTGGTTTTGCCACAAAAAGTCCTTGCGTGTATTAATGTGTTTGCTTTGTTTTTGCATGAGGGGTTCAAATCTGTGCATAGCTTGCCAAAATGTGGCGAATTTCGATTATGGAATTAGAAATCAGTGATAAAAATGTGGCTATCTCTATTCTGCTTTCTGTAATTTGAAAAATTTTATACATGAGACAGGATAATGTGGCAGGATTCGACTTTTGAGAACACAAAGATGCATTACTCCCAAAAATGTGGCAGATGCGCACGGCAGAGGTACGTGGCAGATGCATGTGGCAGATACACGTGGCAGACGCGTGTGGCAGACGCACGCGGCAGACATGTAAAGCAAAACCTCTGACACAATTGCAGCTCCTGTAAAAGATGACTTCCCTTTGACACAATTGCAGCTCCTGTAAAAGTCGAATTTCCTCTGGCACTATTGCAGCTGCTGCAAAAGTTGAATTTTTCTCGTCTGATAGTTATAGCGTTTTTCGTTTCTCTGTCTAATTCCTAAAGTTTTTGCAACGGCATGGGCGACTTTATCCATTTCGTTCATGCTGGCGAATTGCTTGTTGGTTACGGTGATTGCCTGAATCCCGAGGAGCGCCAGTGCATCACGCCTAGAAGCATCCTTTGCGATTTTCTGCGCTCCGACGTGATGAAGATCGCTGTCGTATTCAATGGCAAGACCTTCCTTTGGCCAAAGAAGGTCGCACCTAAATGATCGTTGCGAATTAATTGAGAGCTGCTTCGAGGGATATTGATGCGTTGATTTAACAACGGTCGGGGGAGCGCATATCCTCCTAAACGACGAGGCAGGGTCAACATGAGTGCTAGGGCGGACTCTCTGGGCGAATCCGAATTATCCAGCAGAAACTTCGAAGCTTGCGTGGCTTGTGCTATTCCTTTTGTTTGAGAAGCGACATCCGAATCGAGAAATCGTGCGATTTTATTTGCTCGTGTAAAAGGTTTATGCCTCGGTGAAGCGATCGAAGTGTTGGCGAAAGCATCTATGCCTTGACCGGAAAAATAAGTTCCGCAAAGCTCAAAACCCAGCAGCAAAAGATCGAGAAAATTCATTGTTTCTGCCATCTGAAGAAAAAGATATTCCGGAGGAATAAGGCAGTAAGTTCTGTTGGTGAAGTTTTGATTTTGCGTTTTAGCCGAAGGGGTGCTGCTTGCGGAAAATTTGAGATTCAGCGCGGTATCCGAACGCGCAATGCTCGAAAAGAAGTCGAGATTCTTGCTTTGCATCGAATTCAGGGTCGCTGCAAAGGAGTCTTTCATTTTTTCGGCTAGTTTCGGCAAAGGCACGACATCAGGCGGATTGTATTTTACGTGACAAGTAAGGTTTTTGATCGCTCTTCTTTTGTTGCTATCGTCAACCAAACAGTGGATGGGAAGTGAAAAATGAAAAGGTAACGAGTATCGAATGGATGACGGAATGAGATCAGTTGAATCTTGGGGTGAAAGAGATGAGCGGGATGTTTGAGGCGAGAGCGCTTGCGATGGAAGCAACAGCGAGGCGAAGGATGCCCGAGGCACAAGCGTAGAAGTGCGTTATTGTTTTTGCTGACACGAGAAAGTGATCTAATTCTAGGTGGCTCGCTTTCGAGTGCTCTA
>ENA-OQDF01000139-OQDF01000139.1-human-gut-metagenome-genome-assembly--contig:-NODE-139-length-26089-cov-1.779986_pt1 | contig 26089 bp, 40 predicted proteins | sample MGYA00242769_ERZ504597 | MGnify/ENA primary metagenome ERZ504597 (study PRJEB26092, sample SAMD00036305) | human gut metagenome | host: Homo sapiens | study: EMG produced TPA metagenomics assembly of...
CTCAGCAGGTAGAGCACAACACTTTTAATGTTGGGGTCTTGGGTTCGAGCCCCAAGCGGTTCACAGAGAAAAAAGCCAGAAGGCTACAAACATAAAAGTCCTACAATATCAACGTATTGTAGGACTTTTTTATGTTTCCATCTTACCACGAAAAGAAAAGATTGGACATCCAAACAGTGGTACAATTGGTACAGTAGGTACAGCGTCTCTTCTGCTTCACACACATGCGCTTATGTACATTGCTTTATAACGCGTACATTATTTATATACATGCGTGTGTGAGGCAAAAGGACCGCTGTACCACTGTACCAACTGTACCCATCAACCTCACCTTTACACTGCTCAAGTTCACCTTTACGCGACTAAACCTCACCTTTGTTCACGTCATTTCACCTCTTCCAGATAAAGCACACGGCTCGAATAGTCGTTCTGCTTGTGGTAGTCCACCCTATGGTTGTATGGAACCTCCAGCCGTTTGCCATAAGGTAGGCACCACTGAAGACCTTTCCTTCGTAGTTCAAGGGAACATTATCTATGCGGTTCAGCTCATGTACTCGGTATTGCTTGTCGCACAGAGACCGGCCATCTTCACACGCGGCAGATGCTGGTTACAGAAGTGTTCCGTCTTCCACCAATAGAAGACTGCCCTATCCTTCTCTGGAGCCACGTACATTAATGAAGCCACACCCTGCTTGTCATAAGGGGATATCAAGCGGTAGATATCTCCCAATTGTACCACGGGACGAATGGTCTTGTACTCGGCAATGGCATTCTTGCAAAGCGCCTTTTCCTCTTCCGTCATGTTCTTGGGTTGGATTTCCATACCCAAACGGCCACTCATAGCCACATCGATGCGGTACTTCAGAGGGATGGTACGGAATGTCTGATGGTTAGGGGCGGCACTGATGTGCGATGCCATGGCTATGGCGGGGAAGAAATAGGAAGTTCCCCACTGCATATAGACACGTTGCAGGGCATCGGTATTGTCGCTCACCCAGAACTCGTCGAAGTAAGGCAGCACTCCGTAGTTGCACGGCCACCGCCACTGGCACATGCCTGGATGGTAAGGTCGGGGTATTTGGCACGGATGCGCTGGCACACCTTCTCAAAGCCGCGATGATACTCTATATACATGTGGCTCTGATTTTCTTTGGTCAGGTATTGAGAACCGTGGTTCATGACAGCCATATTGGCATCCCATTTGATATAGTCTATCTCAGGATAAGAAGTCATCAGATTGTCAACAACACCGAACACGAAGTCCTGTACGGCAGGATTGGCAAGTCGAGCACCACCTGCGTACCGCCGCGTCCCAGTACGAGGTCGCGTTCGGGAGCTTTGAGCACCCAATCCGGATGTTGTTCGTAAAGTTCGCTAGTGGTATTTGCCATCTCCGGCTCAATCCAGATACCGAACTTGATGCCGCGCTTTTTGGCATCACTCAACAGCCCTTTGACACCGTCCGGAAGCTTGTTCTTGTCCACCACCCAGTCGCCGAGTGATGAACTGTCGTTCTTACGGGGATATTTGTCGCCAAACCAGCCATCGTCCATCACGAACAATTCGCCGCCCATGGAGGCGATGTCCGCCATCATTTGGTCCATACCCTGCTGGTTGATGTCGAAATACACGCCTTCCCAACTGTTCAATAAAATCTTACGGGGAGTAGTGCCGTGCGCCAACTTGTGCAGACGCGCCCAGCGGTGGAAGTTACGGCTGCTGCCACTCAATCCCTCGTTACTATAGGTCAGGGCAAGTTCGGGAGTGCGGAAAGCTCGTCTTTCTTCAAGGAATAAGCAGAGTTCTCTTCGTTGATTCCGGCAAAGAATGGTGATATTCATCATCATGCGTCTCGATGCGGAGTTTGTAGTTACCACTGTAACAGAGGGCTGCGCCAATCACGTTGCCCGTGTTCTCCTGCGGACGGCCGTCAAGGAGAACATCACTTCCGCATGGTCGGTATGAGAATTTCGCACACCGTCCTTATTCTTGATAACCTTCATGCCCGGAGTGAGAGGTTCCTGCGTCAAAAAGCCCTCATTGGCCCAGGAACCGGAGAGATGGGAGAGCCACACATCACCGCGGCGGATGGGCAGATAGCCGGAGGCAAACTGATTGAGCACTACCGGCTTCTTCTCCTGATGAGAAATTTCAGTCCAGGATTCTATCACGTCGGCATCTTGCCAGGCTCGGTAGCAGACATTGACAAAAAAGGGATACACTTTGTCTTTTCGCGCCACGACAGTCGTCACGGCATTTCCTTCCTTCTCGGTAGTCACATTCAGCACTTCAAGCTGGAGGGTCATGTTACCGTCAGCATGCTTCACAGCGAGAGCGTCTCCACGGGGGTATTCAATCCATATTCGGGATAGGCCGTGTGGCCTGCTTCTGCCGTGGCAATATTCAGCAAATCGGTTTCAGAAAGTCTGTTACCATAATACAAGTGTCTCAGTGTACCGCCTTCAGGAGCCGAAAGCACCAAAGAAGTTTTCGGAGTGGATACACATACGTTTTGAGCCAACAAACTGCCGGTCAGCAGCAGTGCTCCAAAAAGGAAATTTGTTCGTTTCTTAAAATTCATGCTTTTCTTGTTTAGATTCTATAATCATTTAGCTGTGGGCAAATGTAGACGTTTCCCCGAAGATAAAATAGTATCATTTTATCATATTCTTATACAAATTCTATTTCCGGCAGACAATTGTCCCGGTAGCCTGGTTGGCAGGCATCACCAGCACTTCTGCAATCTGGATATGCTCGGGGACGGCAGCGGCAAAATAAACCACTTCGGCTATATCGTCACCGGTTAGCGGGCGTATACCTTTATATACATTGTCAGCCGCCTCCCGGTCGCCACGGAAACGGATGACAGAGAAATTGTTTTCCACCAGTCCGGGCTTGACGTTCGTCACGCGTACCGGAGTATCCACCAAGTCGATGCGGAGTCCGTCGGAAAGGGCCTTGACGGCGGCTTTGCAGGCACAGTACACACTGCCGCCCGGATAAGCGTAGTCTCCGGCAATAGACCCCATGTTGATGACATGACCGCGTCCGCGCTCCACCATGCCGGGAACTACGAGGCGGGTCATAGCGAGAAGCGCTTTCACGTCTGTATCAATCACCACATCCCATTCGTCGAGATTACCCTCGTGCTCCTTGTCTACTCCGATGACGAGTCCGGCATTGTTAATCAGTATGTCTATCGCTTTCCACTCCACCGGAAGGGATTCGAGGGCGGCACAAGCAGCCTGCCTATCGCGGACATCAAAAGGAAGCAGATACACATCGGCTCCGAATTTTTCTTCCAATTCTTTCTTTACAGCATTCAGTTTCTCCACATTACGGCCATTGAGTATAAGCCGGTAACCGTTCATGGCAAACTTGCGAGCACAGCCTTCCCCTATTCCGGAGGAGGCTCCGGTGATGAGTACAATTTTCTTTTCCATCGTGTAATAGTTTTTTATATCAATACTGTCAGCAAAGGTATTACTTATTATTTATTACAATCACATTTTTGAAAAGTCCTTTCTTCTTTTACAACCTCTTGCTTTATAAGTTTATCATCAATAAAAGTAAAAGCTGTTGTTATAATATACCATGTACCTTTGTTTAATTCTTCTTTATAGAAGAGTTTTTCTTTCTCTTGATTGTCTTGTATATAGGATATTTCCTTATTAAAAGGCTTTCCATATCTTTTTATGAAAAGATTTTATCTATACCAATTTTATATTTTCAGAGCTGAATTTACTTATTCGACTGGATGTATAACATGATGTCAGGGCGATTGTTACCAATGTAGTCAGAATGATATTTTTAGTTTCATATTACTATTTATTGTTCTTTTCAGGTAACGTTTGTGTACCAAGATAATTGTATGTCACTTCTTGTATGTTATAAGGGAAGACATTATAATAACCGTCTGTTTGTACAATTTCCATGTTCAAAGCTTTTTGACCGTATGCTTTACGGAGTGTTGACCACTCGAAATCGAATGAGGTTCCGGGACGCATCACCATGGTACGTTTATCAGGAAGTGATACTGGCTGTTGGAGGATGCGCACATATACATATAGGGTAGCTGTTGGTGGCAAGGTCGCCGAGGTCATTTTACGCATGGTATAGATGCCTTGGGCAATGTTTTTTTGCAAGGCAGGGTGGTAAATGACGGAGCGTTAGTGAAATGAAAGGCACAAGTTCCCCATAAGCAATAACCTTGTTGGGATAATTCTCTGTTCTGCTTGGTTTCCACATCGACACACGTTAAGCCCGAAATCGGAAAATGCTGTTGATTAATGTCATACATTTGGAGTTCCGAGAAACATTTGATGCGGAACACTTTATTGAAATCTGCCTTTGCTACAGCTTGTTCCAGTTCTTTCCGGTATGTTGTACGGAGTTCTTCCAGTACAAACGGGTCATTGGCTGCTTCTGCATATTGTTTGGGAGCACGGAGAGAGGCATAGGTTTCAACTGATGTTGTGTCGATAGGTTTGCCGTAAAGCTTATGTGCGTAGGCGAACAAGATAGCTGGGGTAAGGTCAACAGCTCCATTCATAAGGGAAACATGATGTCCGGACATGATGTTTCCTTTGCTTAAAGCCATGTTTAGATATACGCCGATCTTGAAATCCCCTTGTTCGGCAAAGACTATTTGGGGCGTTTCCGGCTGTTGGTAAATGCCGAACTGTTGATAGAGTTCGGGCTGGTAAGTAGGTATGTCGGTAATGACGGCAGTCCGTCCGGTTGAGTTTTTCGGATCCAGACTGTCGAATTGATTATTGGCGTTTAGCTGCCTAATAAATAGATAGCCCGAAGGCAATGGTTCGCCAATACGGAGCGTGTCACCTACTTATAAGTACGACCGTCACAAGCATCAATGCTCTGTTGGGCTTGAAGGGGTTGGCATAACAAACAGACACTGCTTAACAATAAAGCGGTCAAATTCATTCTTTTCATACGTTTTTTTATGCTTAATTCTATAGTTCTCATATTAATAGATTCTTATAATAGTTGCAATGATAATTAGGATAATTGATGCTCGCTGAGGATTTTATGTTATTTAATAGAAACGGCATAAGAAACCACAACTGTTTTTACTCCGGCTTGCGGATATTTATTTTTGTAGTATTCAGAAAGGTCTTTATAAAGATAAGCTACATCGGGAGTTAAATCTACGTTTCTTGATTTAGCAGAACGACCCATAAACACATCAAATGAAAGATAATTCGTTTCATTTCCCTGTTCATCTGAAAAAGTCCATTTTCCATAACCAAACACATTTCCCTCTGGAGGAAGTAATTTGTAAGATTCTGGCATTTCTTCCGGAGCTTTGTTTTCGTTTTTTATAATACACGGTCCCAGTGTATTATTATCGTCTTTTATTGCAATACATCTTAGGAATTTGTCTTCGCTCCGCCAAAATATATAGTGAAAATCCAAAGGAATAAGAGATTCTTTTTCCAATTCTTCTTCAATAAGTTTTTGATTATTATCTGCATCTACTACATATTTGTATTTAGGAAGCTGTACATTCTCGTAGTATGATTTAGGGATAAAATGTAAAGGCAAATTTTCTGAATCTTTCCTATTTTTAGATATTATTTCAAGTAGTTCATATTCCGTCCATGCGGGATTTTCCATGCTATAATCCAAATAATTTGTTTCACTGATTTTTACCTTATATTCATATCCTTTCTCAAACTCAATTTATCAATGACTCCAAGGCTCTCCCATTCTTGGCATTTTCTTTTTTACGGCATATACATCAGATAAATGATTCAATCCGTCTGACCAACAAACACCGGGTATCTTCTTTGATGCAATGGTTAGAGAATATTCCTTGTAGTCTGTCACTTTCTCACCCTCTTCATCTTTGTTATCACAACCTATAAAGCCGAATATACAGAGAAATAATATCAGTATTTCTAATTTTTGAGTTTTCATATCTATCAAATTTTACGATTCTGTATTTACTTTTATTTGCTCTATCCTTATTTTGTGTGCAAATATATAAAAGTGCCATTCATAAGGCATTATGAACAGCACTTTTTATTGTTTTCCAGCAAGATAAAACGGTTATAATCTTCATTCCCCTGCCTTTCCTTTGCGGCTGTATAGGTCGGTGTATGCTCTGCCGTAGCTTGTCGAATTGCTCTTTGAACCACTCGGCAATGGGCTTCGGTCAATGGCAAGAACCAGTCTCGTCCGTCCGTGGGGTCTTTCACCCGTCGGGGTATTCGATGAGACTGCGGTTTAGGTGGGTGCATGTGGGGTCGGCGTTCTTCGGAATGATGAAACGCTCGATATGTGCGGTCGTTCCGCTGTCGCTGCCGTGCGCCTTTTCCATGTGTAAAACTACGAAACCCATATATCCTTCCTTTCTTTTTTGGCTTGTGAAACAATAAATCTGACTATCTTTGAGGGCGGCGAAATACCGTCCTCGACGGGGTGTGCAGAGGGGCTTGCCCCTTGCCCTATTGGAGAATTTTCAGCGATACGGAGTATTGCGGCTCGGAAGTAACAAACGATATATCAGCTGATTATCTACACTTTACCAAAAATTACTTTTTCGCTATGTGTTTATTTTAACTTCATAGGGATAATGAATTTTAGAGTAAAGCGAAAATTCCCGATAAATTATGTAACTTTGCACTCGCTTTTTTGAAAGCCCGAAATTCATTTAATTCGTTTGGATAAAGTAAAAGACGCTTATGCAAAAGTCCGATTGCATCATCGGTGTGGAACATGTATCGAAATTCTTCGGAGACAAGGCCGTGCTGAATGATGTGAATTTGTCTGTCCGTAAGGGCGAGTTTGTAACAATACTAGGACCGTCCGGCTGCGGAAAGACAACACTGTTACGCCTCATTGCAGGCTTTCAGACAGCCTCGGAAGGAGTGATAACCATTGCCGGAAAGGACATCACACAGACACCGCCGCACAAGCGTCCGGTGAACACCGTGTTCCAGAAGTACGCCCTCTTCCCCCACCTCAACGTATTCAACAACATAGCCTTCGGGCTGAAGCTGAAGAAGCTGCCCGGTGCCACTATCGAGAAGAAAGTGAAACAAGCCCTGCGCATGGTGGGCATGACAGACTATGAGGACCGCGACGTGGACTCCCTCTCCGGCGGACAGCAACAGCGCGTAGCCATCGCCCGAGCTATCGTCAACGAACCGAAGTGCTGCTGCTGGACGAGCCTCTCGCTGCCTTGGACCTCAAAATGCGCAAAGACATGCAGATGGAACTGAAGGAAATGCACCAGAAGCTGGGTATCACCTTCGTATACGTGACCCACGACCAGGAAGAGGCACTCACCCTGAGCGACACCATCGTTGTGATGAGCGAAGGACGCATCCAGCAGATAGGTGTGCCGACCGACATCTACAACGAGCCCATCAACTCCTTTGTAGCCGACTTCATCGGCGAAAGCAACATCTTGAACGGAGTCATGATAAAAGATAAGCCGTTACCTTCTGCGGGCACGAATTTGAATGCGTAGACACGGGATTTGGTGAACAGATGCAGGTGGACGTAGTAATTCGCCCCGAAGACATCTACATCTTCGATGTATCCGACGCCGCACAGCTGACGGGCACCGTAACCAGCTGTATCTTCAAAGGCGTACACTACGAAATGCTGGTGCAAACGCGCGAAGGCTACGAGCTGATGGTGCAGGACTACCATGCCTTCGAGGCAGGACGCGAAGTCGGTCTGCTGGTGAAGCCCTTCGACATCCATGTGATGAAGAAAGAACGCACCTGCAACACCTTCGAAGGAAAACTGGTGGACAAAACACACGTAGAATTCCTGGGCTGTAACTTCGAATGCCTGCCCGTGCAAGGCATCGAACCGGGCAGTAACGTGCAAGTGGAAGTGGACTTCCAGCACGTCATCCTCGAAGACAACGAAGAGGATGGGCGACTGACAGGTGAAGTGAAATTCATCCTCTACAAAGGGAACCATTACCACCTGACCGTGTTTACAGACTGGGACGAAGACATCTTTGTCGACACCAACGACGTGTGGGACGACGGCGACCGTGTAGGTATCATCATCGCACCCGAAAACGTGAGAATAAGGAATAAAGAATAGGGATTAGGGATTAAGGGTTAGCTATTATAAATTCTTTATCCTTCACCCTTAATCCTTAATCCCTAATCCTTAATCCCTTAATTCCTAATCCCTTAATCCCTAATAAAGATGATAACTTCTTTATGCGCCGGCGCAACTGGACGGTACCCTACGCGCTGTTTCTGCTTGTATTTGTCATAGTACCGCTGCTGCTCATCGTGCTCTACGCCTTTACGGACGACGGAGGAGCGTTCACACTCGCCAACTTCCGCAAGTTCATGATGCACCCCGAAGCGATGAACACGTTTGTCTACTCCATCGGAATAGCCGTTATCACTACGCTGATCTGCCTGCTGCTGGGCTATCCGGCGGCGTATATCCTGAGTCAGAAGCAATTCAACGCCTCGCGCACCATGGTGGTGCTGTTCATCCTGCCATGTGGGTGAACATCTTGATACGTACGCTTACCACAGTGGCGCTGTTCGACTTCCTGAACCTGCCGCTGGGTGAAGGCGCACTTGTGTTCGGTATGGTCTACAACTTCCTGCCGTTCATGATATACCCCATTTACAACACCCTTCAGAAGATGGACCACAATTTGATTGAGGCTGCGCAAGACTTGGGAGCCTCCCCCACGCACGTATTCGGCAAGGTGATTCTACGCTGTCCATGTCGGGTGTGATGAGTGGTATAGTAATGGTGTTTATGCCTACGGTATCCACCTTCGCCATCGCCGAGCTGCTGACGATGAACAACATCAAGCTTTTCGGTACCACGGTACAAGAGAATATTTACAATGGAATGTGGAACTACGGTGCCGCCCTCTCGCTCATCATGCTACTGCTGATAGGCATCACCGTCCTCTTCACCAACGAGGAAGACGGCACATCGAATGAAAGCGGAGGTGTGATATGATGACACGAATCTTGACCCGCGGCTACTTGTGGCTGCTGTTGACGTTGCTCTATTCGCCTATCCTGATAATCATGATATTCTCCTTCACCGAAGCAAAGGTGCTGGGCAACTGGACGGGGTTCTCCACCAAGCTGTACAGCTCGCTGTTCACGGGCGGGATGCACCACTCGTTGATGAACGCTATCTGGAACACATTCGCCATTGCCCTGCTTGCCGCCACCGCCAGCACGGCACTGGGCAGCATTGCAGCCATCGGCATCTTCAACCTGCGCTCGCGCACACGGCAGGTAATGAACTTCGCCAATGCCATCCCGATGATGAATGCAGACATTATCACCGGTGTGTCGCTGTTCCTGCTGTTCGTCAGCTTCGGCATATCGCAAGGATTTACCACAGTGGTACTGGCACACATCACCTTCTGCACACCCTACGTGGTGCTCAGCGTAATGCCCCGGCTCAAGAAGATGAACCAGAATGTCTACGAGGCGGCACTCGACCTGGGCGCCACACCGTTCCAAGCACTGCGCAAGGTTATTCTTCCGGAGATATTTCCGGGTATGATAAGCGGCTTCATCCTTGCCTTCACGCTCTCCATCGACGACTTTGCCGTGACCATCTTCACCATCGGCAACCAGGGGCTGGAAACGCTCTCCACCTACATCTACGCCGATGCGCGCAAGGGTGGACTGACGCCGGAACTGCGGCCACTCTCCACCATCATCTTCGTGACGGTGCTGGTGTTGCTGATTGTAATCAACAAGCGGGCCGAACGGACAAAAAACGATTGATGTGAGTGATGAGTTATAAGTTATCAATTGTCAAAAACAAGATGATGAAAAGGATAATAAACATACTGATTCTACTGTGCTGTATCGCATCCCTCTCCTCTTGTGGAAACTCTACAGAAGAGCGCAGCCGTGTACTGAAGATATACAACTGGCAGACTACATCGATGAAGATGTGCTTGCCGAATTTCCCGACTGGTACAAGCAGCAGACGGGCGAAGACCTCCGTATCATCTACCAGGTGTTCGATATCAACGAAATCATGCTCACCAAAATTGAGCGCGGGCACGAGGACTTCGACGTCGTATGCCCCTCGGAGTACATCATCGAACGTATGCTCCGCAAAGACCTCCTGCTACCCATCGACCGCAACTTCGGCCGCACACCGGACTACATCCCCAACGTGTCGCCCTACATCCGCCACGAGCTGAACAAGACCTCGCAACCTGAACGCCAGACCGAGGACTATGCCGTGCCCTATATGTGGGGCACCGCCGGCATCCTCTTCAACAAGAAGTTCATTACTCCCGAAGAGGCAAGCACGTGGAATATCCTCTGGACTCCCAAAAACCGTAGCAAGATACTGATGAAGGACAGCTACCGCGACGCCTACGGCACTGCCATCATTTACGCCCATGCCCGGGAACTTGCCGACAGCACCGTCACCGTAGAGCAACTGATGAACGACAACTCCCCGCAGGCCATCGCCCTTGCCGAGAAATACCTCAAGGAGATGAAACCCAACATCGCCGGCTGGGAAGCCGACTTCGGCAAGGAAATGATGACCAAGAACAAGGCGTGGATCAACTTCACCTGGAGCGGCGACGCCGTCTGGGCCATCGAGGAGGCCGATGCCGTGGGTGTGGAACTGGACTACACCGTCCCCCGCGAAGGCAGCAACATCTGGTATGACGGCTGGGTAATCCCCCGCTACGCCCGCAACGTGAAGGCAGCAAGCTATTTCATCAACTACCTCTGCCAGCCCTCCGTGGCGCTGCGCAACATGGATGCCATCGGTTACGTCAGCGCCGTCGCCACACCGGAAATCATGGAGGCGAAGACCGACACCACGCTTGACGTGCATTCCGACCTCAGCTACTTCTTCGGTCCCTTGTCCGGAGCCGACAGCCTACAGATAGACCCGGTCCAGTACCCCGACCGCCGCGTAGTGGAGCGCTGCGCATGATACGCGACTTCGGCGACCGCACGGAACTGGTGCTCGAAATGTGGAGCCGCGTGAAAGGTGACAATCTCAATACGGGCATCGTACTGCTCATCTTCGCCGTCTTCGGTCTGCTCTTCATCTGGCTGGTATATACCAAGATACGAAAGTACAAGCAGAAACGCCGCCACCGCCTCCGCAGAAAAGCGAAAAAGGAGATGATTAATACATTGTTTATCTAAAAAAACGTCAACGTGCAAGGAACTAAGAATTTGACACAAGGCCCCATCAACCGCCAGCTATTCACGCTGGCAATGCCCATCATGGCCACCTCATTCATCCAAATGGCCTACAGCCTGACAGACATGGCATGGGTAGGACGTCTGGGCAGTGAGTCCGTGGCTGCAGTAGGTGCGGTAGGCATACTGACGTGGATGTCCGGTTCCATCGCCTTGTTGAACAAGGTAGGTGCCGAAGTCAGCGTAGGCCAGTCCATCGGTGCACGCAGCGAAGAGGATGCACGCAGTTTTGCTTCACACAACATTACAATTGCCCTGCTCATCTCCGTCTGCTGGGGAGGACTGCTGTTTCTTTTCGCCCGCCCCATCCTGAACATCTTCGAACTGAAACAGCATATCACAGACGCCGCCGTGACCTATCTGCGCATCGTGTCGACGGGACTGCCGTTCGTCTTTCTCTCCGCTGCCTTCACGGGCATCTACAACGCGGCAGGACGTAGCAAGATCCGTTCTACATCAGCGGAACGGGACTGGTTATGAATATCCTCCTCGACCCTCTTTCATCTTCGGCTTTGGCTGGGGGACGGTAGGGGCTGCACTTGCCACCTGGCTGTCCGAAGCATGGTCTTCGGCATCTTCGTCTACAAACTCCGGGGGAAAAGCGCTGTACTCGGCGGATTCTCCTTCCTCGTCCGTCTGAAGAAGAAGTACACCCGGCGTATCTTCAAGCTCGGCCTGCCCGTGGCCACACTGAACACACTCTTTGCTTTCGTCAACATGTTCCTCTCGCGCACCGCTTCGGAGCAGGAGGGCACATCGGACTGATGGCATTCACTACCGGAGGACAAATCGAGGCCATCACCTGGAACACTTCACAAGGATTCTCTACAGGACTGAGTACATTCATTGCACAGAACTATGCTGCCGGACAAAAGTCGCGCGTGAAGCAGGCATGGCACACCACCCTATGGATGACGGGCGTATTCGGAAGTCTCTGCTCACTGCTCTTTATCTTCTTTGGCAGTGAAGTGTTCTCTATCTTCGTGCCCGAAGCCGAAGCCTACCGTGTGGGAGGTGACTTCTCCGCATCGACGGTTATTCACAAATGTTCATGATGATGGAAATCACCATGCAAGGTGTGTTCTACGGACTGGGACGAACGGTACCGCCTGCTATTGTCAGTATCGGATGCAACTATATGCGCATTCCGGTAGCATTGCTACTGGTACATATGGGTATGGGAGTGGACGCCATCTGGTGGGCAGTGAGTGGAACCACCATTGCCAAAGGTCTGATACTGACAGCCTGGTTCATATCCATCAAAAGGAAAATTCTCTAAAAAAGAACAGAACTGACGAACTTTAGGAAGAGAAATATGGTTATATATACATAAATTTGCAACATTAAAGATAAGATCAACTTTTAAAGAAAAAAGAGTTATGAAGAAAATGAAATTTACAGTATTGTTTTATGCAGTGCATTGCTGCTGGGCAGTTGCGGCACCATGAACAACAAGGCAAAAGGTGGAATAATCGGTGGTGGTTCCGGCGCAGCGGCAGGTGCCATTATCGGCGGACTGATAGGTAAAGGCAAGGGGGCAGCCATTGGCGCGGCAGTAGGCGCGGCAGTAGGTACAGGTGCCGGTGTTGCCATCGGACACAAAATGGACAAGAAGCTGCCGAAGCTGCCAAGATTGAAGGTGCCCAAGTGGAGCAGGTAACGGATGCCAACGGCTTGCCGGCTGTCAAAGTATCCTTTGCGGCAGGTATTCTGTTCGGCTTCAACTCCGCAGCACTGAGCAACGAGGCAAAGGCCTCCCTGCGCGAACTTGCACAGATTCTGAAGGAAGACCCGACAACGGACATTGCCATCATCGGCCATACCGACAAGGTGGTACCTACGAAGCCAACATGAAGGTTCCAAGAACCGCGCCTATGCTGTAGAAAACTATTTGCAGGATTGCGGTGTATCTCCTGCCCAGTTCAAGAAAGTGGAAGGCGTGGGATACAACGAATACGATGAAAGTCTGTCTGCCGACCAGAACCGACGCGTAGAGGTATATATGTATGCCAGCGAACAGATGATTAAGAATGCGGAGGCGAATAATTAATGTGCTAATGTGATCAATGTGCCAATGTGCTAATTGGCATATTGACACATTAATCACATTGACATATTAGTACATTAATCACACTGGCACTCTCTCCATGAAACTCCCGAAACCTTTGCGGTTCCTCCGCAACATCATATTATTCTTCTTTATTTCCACTATCCTGGCGGTAGTGGTTTATCGTTTTGTACCCGTCTACATCACGCCATTGATGGTTATCCGCAGCGTGCAGCAAGTCTTCAAGGGCGAAAGTCCCTGTTGGCACCATACTTGGGTATCTTCCGACAAGATATCCCCTCACCTGCCGATGGCCGTCATTGCTTCGGAAGACAACCGGTTTGCCACACACAACGGGTTCGATTTCATTGAGATACAGAAAGCGATAAAGGAGAATGAAACAAGAAAACGGAAACGGGGCGCCAGTACTATCAGCCAGCAGACGGCAAAGAATGTATTCCTATGGCCCCAATCTTCCTGGGTACGCAAAGGACTGGAAGCCTACTTCACCGTACTGATAGAATTCTTCTGGTCCAAAGAACGTATCATGGAGGTCTATCTCAACTCCATCGAAATGGGGAAAGGCATCTATGGCGCACAAGCCGCCGCCAAATACAAGTTCAAGACTACAGCAGCCAAACTCTCTGCCGGACAATGTGCACTGATAGCAGCCACACTACCCAACCCCATACGCTTCGACTCAGCACACCCCTCCCCTTACATAAAGAAAAGGCAAGGACAGATTCTACGATTGATGAAACTGATACCCAAATTCCAGCTAAATGAGAAACAGACAAAAGAATAAAAAGAGGACGTGCCCAAAGTACATGAGCACTTTCATAATGTTATAAATTAGGCGCGATTACGCAGAATAACACGATTCAATAAACTGAATCCGTGTTATTCTGCGTAATCCGCGCCTAAAAAAAAGCGTTCAAAGGGGGTTGATACATCCCCTTTAATTTTTAATTAATACGCATGGCCTCCCTCTCCCATCTCCTTCGCATCAATCTTACGATTATCAATGCTGCGCCATGCATAGAAGATATAGGCAAGAACGAAAGGAACAAGGATAGAGACATAAGCCATAACCTTCAGTGTGAACTGGCTCGAACAACTGTTTGCCAACGTCAGCGAGCTTTGTAAGTCGTGGGTGGAAGGATAATAGGCTGTATTGTTATAGCCTGCCACAAGCAGCAATGCCAATACCGCAAGCACCGTCCCTGCACCGGCAAACCAGATTCCCTTGTCGAACGTCGGCTTCCACAGCGTACGGATGATGCCCCAAAGCACAGCCACCACACCAATCAGGAATACAAACAGCACTACCGGCATCTGCAAGAAGTTCGTCAGATACTTGTAAGGTTCCATGAACACCTCTCCCGTTTCCGGACGGACAGCGTAGCCGTCGGCCACCAGTGTACGGATGACGAAGGCCAGGAAGAACACCAGGAACAATGCCGTATTTCCCCAGAGTGCCCGGCGGCAGCGTCTCACCAAGTCGTCCTCATTGATGTTATTAATAAAATAGAGCGCCCCCAAGATGCGCGCCAGGAAGAACACAGCCAGCCCGAGCACCACATTCCACGGATTGAGCAGCGCATCCAGCCCGTGTCCTGCATTGGCCCACTGACTGATGACCGGCATCACCGTATCTGCCATATTCCCTTTATTGATGTAAAATTCGGACCCCGTGAAGAACGTGGCCACTGCCCCACCCAGCAATACCGGACCTACCACTCCGTTTATCACCAGGAACGTGCGATACGTTGTCTTGCCCAGCAGATTTCCCGCCTTCGACTGGAACTCGTAGCTGACAGCCTGCAACACAAAGCTGAACAGAATAATCATCCACAACCAATAGGCTCCTCCGAAACTCGTACTATAGAACAACGGAAACGAAGCAAAGAACGCGCCTCCAAACGTGACGAGCGTTGTAAACGTAAACTCCCATTTCCGTCCCGTAGAATTAATCATCATCTTCTTTTGCTCCTCCGTCTTCCCCAGACAGAACAGAAGCGAATTACCTCCCTGCACAAACAGCAGGAATACCAGCAGTGCTCCCAGCAAGGAGACTACGAACCACCAATAGTGTTGAAGAAAAATATAGGTATTCATTGTGAATTATGAATTATAAGTTATGAGTTATGTTATGAATTATGCGTTTCTGTTTCCGGGCCTTTGCGAATGGCCTTCAGCATAATTCCCACCTCGGCAATCAGCATGACAGTGAAAAGTACCAGAAAGATAAAGAACGTGGTCTGCACGGAACCGACATCCAACTTGGAAATGGCGGCACTTGTGGGCAGCATGTCTTGGATGGCCCACGGCTGGCGACCACATTCGGCAACCACCCATCCGGCTTGTCCGGCCAGATAGCCCAGCGGAATGGTGAGCATGGCCACCCAATGCATCCACGGCATCCGCGACAAGTCTTTCTTATAGGCCAGGAACAGCACCACGATAAAGAAGAGGATGAAATATCCACCCAACATCACCATCACACGGAACATGTAGAACGTAAGAGCACATTCGGCACCAATTCGTTCACATCCTTGATATAACCGTAACCGAAATAGGCTACATTATCTTTCAACACTTTGGCAGCCACCTCCGCATCCGCCTCATTGCCCGCACCTTGGCTGCACGATAGGCGGCAAACGCACTGATGGCCGTTTTCCCTTTTTCTATTTTCTCTTCTGCCGAAAGCGCCACAGTACCGTCCTTCAACGGGTATCCGCCTTTCAGCAGGTCATTGATGCCGGGAACAAAGGCATCCGTCTTCCGTTCGGCAAGCAACGACAACATCTTAGGGATTTCCACACGGAAAAGGAATGGGTCTACTCCGTCTTGCGGCGTCTGCTTGGCAGGATTCAGCAGCCCGAACGCTACCAATCCGGCACCTTGCCGCCCTTCATAATAACCTTCCATAGCAGCCAACTTCATCGGCTGCTTTTGCGCCACTTGATAGCCGGAGCCATCGCCCGTCCAGGCAGACAGCACGGCGGCACACAGACCTACCCATGCGGCAATCTTTACACTTGCCAGCGCAAATTTCTTCTCGCGCTTCTTCCACAGATACCAGCAGCTCACCCCCACTACAAACACGGCAGCCAGTACCCAGCCGGACAGCACACTGTGGAAGAACTTGTTGACAGCCATCGGCGAAGTGGCCACAGCCCAGAAGTCCACCATCTCGTTGCGTGCCGTATCGGGATTGAACTCCATGCCTACGGGATTCTGCATCCACGCATTGGCAACCAGAATCCACCAGGCGGAAATCGTGCGCCCAGCCCCGTAAGCCAGGTAGATGCTAGGTGGAAACGCTTGCTCACCTTATCCCAGCCGAAGAACATGACGGCGATAAACGTTGCTTCCATAAAGAAAGCCAAAATACCCTCGATGGCAAGCGGTGCACCAAAGATATCGCCCACAAACCAACTGTAATTACTCCAGTTCGTACCGAATTCAAATTCCAGAATGATACCGGTTGCTACACCAATGGCAAAGTTGATACCGAAAATCTTCATCCAGAATTTAGCAGTACGTTTCCAAAATTCGTCACCCGTACGGTAGTACGCCGTTTCCATGATGCCCATAATTACCGCCAGTCCAAGTGTCAGCGGCACAAAAATCCAGTGATAGATGGCGGTCAAGGCAAATTGGCTCTCGACCAGTCAATCAGAGAAGTGTCAATGTGTCCAAGCATAAGAATCAAGTTATGAGTTATAAGTTATGAGTTATTGAGTTACTAAGTTATTGGGTTGTCAAGTAAGAACACAGAGACACGGAGAATTTATAAAGGCAAGGACATAAACTCTGCGGCTCTGTGTCTCCGTATTTAGTCACCCAGGCTCCGGTGGATAAGTTCATTACTAACATAGCCTTCTTTGTCGTCACCCACCACGGGAGTATTCAGAAACCGTGGGAAAAAGAAAAGACGGAGAATAAAAAACATGATGAATAACTTCACAAGGATGATAAGCCACAAAGTACGCCCTAACGTCATACTTCGAAAACCTTCCAAATAAAAACGCCAAATGTTTACCGCAGTTCGTTTCATGCTGATAAAATTATAATGATTACAAATATAAAATACTTTTATATAAAGAACAAATAAAAAGGTGAAAAGTTGAACAGAAAAAAGACTTCTCCCATTCATCGGTACAAAAAAGATTTTAGGCGAGGAAAATTCCCCCAACGTCTATCACTTTTGCAATCCTCTCTCCCCCCACTACATTTGCCAATGTAAAACCATAGAATAACGAAGATATGACGAACGTAAAGAGATTGACAGTGATAGCGCTATGTGTGGCAAGCTGCATGGGAGTGGCCGCCCAAAACGACACTTCCGCGCAAACGCCCGGCAGCTCCGGGCAGCTTGCCGACGGCCTGCCCGCCCAATGGGATTTGCAGACCTGCATCGACTATGCTTGCAACAAAACATCACCATCCGCAAGAACCGCCTCAGCGCGGAAAGTGCCCAGGTAGATGTAAAGACCGCCCGAGCCGCCCTCTTCCCCAATCTTTCAGCCAGTGTGAGCCAGCGTGTCGTAAATCGCCCGAAGAGCAAGACAAACACCATCATTGACGGCGACAACATCACCAGCAGCCAGAGCAAGACTTCCTACAACGGCAGCTACGGCATCGATGCCAATTGGACCCTCTACAACGGCGGAAAGCGCCTCAACACCATCAAACAGCAGCAACTGAACAACCGCGTTGCCGAGCTCAACGTGGCCCAAAGCGAAAACAGCATTGAGGAAAGCATCGCACAGACCTACGTACAGATACTCTATGCCTCCGAAGCCGTGAAAGTGAATGAATCGACTCTGGAAGTGAGCCAGGCCGAATGCGAACGTGCCCGCCAACTTCTTGAAGCAGGAAGCATCGCCAAAAGCGACCTGGCACAACTGGAAGCGCAGGTAAGCACCGACAAGTACCAACTGGTGACAGCGCAAGCCACCCTACAAGATTACAAACTGCAACTGAAACAACTCCTGGAACTGGACGGCGAATCCGAGATGAACCTCTACATCCCCGCCCTCGGCACGGAAAATGTACTGGCACCCCTGCCCACCAAAACGGACGTTTACCGATCCGCTCTCGTGCTCCGTCCGGAAATAGAAGCCGGCAAGCTGAACATACAGACATCCGACCTCGACATCAAAATTGCCCGTGCTGGCTATCTGCCCACACTGAGCCTCAGTGCTGGTATCGGAACCAGCCATGCCAACGGTAATGACTTCACCTTCAGCGAGCAAGTCAAACAGAACTGGAACAACTCGCTGGGCTTCACCGTAAGCGTGCCCATCTTCAGCAACCGGCAGACCAAGAGTGCCGTAGAGAAAGCCAAGATTCAGAAACAGACCAGCGAACTGGACCTGCTGGACAACCAAAAAACGCTGTACAAGACCATCGAAACCCTCTGGCTCGATGCCAACAGCGCCCAGCAGCGCTACGCCGCTGCCACGGAGAAGCTGAAAAGCACACAAACCAGCTATGAACTGATTCAGGAGCAGTTCAACCTGGGCATGAAGAATACCGTAGAACTGCTGACGGAAAAAAGCAATCTGCTCAGCGCACAGCAGGAGACACTGCAAGCCAAATACATGGCGATACTGAACATGCAACTGCTGAAATTCTATCAAGGAGAAAAAATCGAATTATAATACCTTATATATATGAACAAAAAAAGAATCATCCTCATTGCCATAGCTGCCGTTGTCATAGTGGGCGGAGGCGTATGGCTCTTCGGTGGTGCCAAGGCCAAGCACAAGGTGACCTACGCCACAGCAACCATCCATAAAGGCGAGATTTCCGAATCCGTAACCGCCACGGGAACCATCGAACCGGTGACGGAAGTGGAAGTGGGTACCAGGTGAGCGGTATCATTGACAAGATTCATGTAGACTACAATTCTGTAGTAACCAAAGGCCAGCTCATTGCCGAGATGGACCGCGTGACACTGCAAAGCGAACTCGCTTCGCAACGCGCCGCCTACAACGGTGCAAAGGCCGAATACGAGTACCAGAAGAAACTCTACGAACGCAACAAGACGCTGAACGAAAAGCAGCTCATCGCCGCCACGGACTATGAGCAGTCCGTCTATAATTATGAGAAGGCCAAGAGCAACTACGAAAGCAGCCAGGCATCTTTGGCAAAGGCGGAACGCAACCTCTCCTACGCCACTATCACCTCTCCCATCGACGGCGTGGTCATCAGCCGCGACGTGGAAGCAGGACAGACCGTAGCTTCCGGCTTCGAGACGCCGACACTGTTCACCATCGCTGCCGACCTGACGCAGATGCAGGTTGTGGCCGACGTGGATGAAGCCGACATAGGCGGTGTGGAAGAGGGACAGCGCGCCACGTTTACCGTAGACGCCTACCCGAATGACGTGTTCGAAGGAGTGGTCACACAAATCCGTCTAGGAGATGCCAGCTCAAGCAGCACGTCGAGCGCCAGCACCAGCACGGTTGTGACCTACGAAGTAGTCATCTCCGCCCACAACCCGGACCTGAAACTGAAACCACGCCTGACAGCTAACGTCACCATCTTCACCCTCGACCGCAAAGACGTACTGTGCGCTCCTGCCCGTGCCCTGCGCTTCAACCCCGAAAAACCGCTTATCGGAGACAACGATATTGTGAAGGATTGCGAAGGGGAGCATAAACTCTGGACCCGCGAAGGCAACACCTTTACCGCCCATCCGGTGAAAATCGGTATCTCCAACGGAGTCAACACGGAAATCATCAGCGGCATTAACGAAGGTACCGTAGTGGTGACCGAAGCCACCATCGGCAGCATGCCCGGCAGCGGCGCTCCGGACATGAGTCAAGAAGCTCCCGGCGGCGAGAAGAGTCCGTTCATCCTGGCTCCGGGAAGTAAGAAGAAGAACGGAAATAATACAAAGAAAGAATTATGAATAAGCAGTCATTGAACTTCAAAATATCAAACGCAACTTCCAGGTGGGGGACGAAACTGTACATGCCTACGCGGCGTCTCGTTCACCATCCGTGAAGGTGAGTTTGTCACCATCATGGGTACATCGGGCTCCGGGAAGTCGACCTTGCTGAATACGCTCGGCTGCCTGGACACGCCCACCAGCGGAGAGTACCTGCTGGACGGCATCTCCGTACGCACCATGAGCAAGCCTCAACGTGCCGTATTGCGCAACCGTAAAATCGGGTTCGTATTCCAGAGCTACAACCTGTTGCCTAAAACACTGCCGTGGAGAATGTAGAGCTACCGCTGATGTACAACTCCTCCGTCTCGGCTTCCGAAAGGCGGAGACGTGCCATCGAAGCCTGCAAGCCGTGGGGCTGGGAGACCGGCTGGAACATAAATCCAATCAAATGTCCGGCGGTCAGATGCAACGCGTAGCCATCGCCCGCGCCTTGGTGAACAATCCCGCCGTTATCCTGGCAGACGAAGCCACGGGTAACCTGGACACCCGCACCTCTTTCGAGATTCTGGTACTGTTCCAAAAGCTGCATGCCGAAGGACGCACCATCATCTTCGTCACCCACAACCCCGAAATAGCCCAGTACAGCAGCCGCAACATCGTGCTGCGCGACGGACAAATCAAGGACGATACCATCAACACCCAAATCCAGAATGCAGCCGAAGCCCTGGCAGCATTGCCTAAACAAGAGGAGGAATGAGGGATAAGATTAAGGATTAGGGATTAATTTTAAACTTTCCATTAAAACGATATGAACGGAACAAACCTTTTCAAAATAGCCTTGCGAGCCTTGAACAACAACAAGCTGCGCGCATTCCTCACCATGCTGGGCATCATCATCGGTGTGGCGTCCGTCATCACGATGCTTGCCATCGGACAAGGTTCGAAGAAAAGCATCCAAGCGCAAATCTCCGAGATGGGCTCCAACATGATTATGACTCACCCCGGTGCGACATGCGCGGCGGTGTCCGCCAAGACCCCAGCGCCATGCAGACACTGAAGCTGACCGACTATGAAGCTTTGCGTAATGAAACCAACTTCCTGGCTGCCGTCAGCCCCAATGTCTCCTCCAGCGGACAGCTCATCGCAGGCAACAACAACTACCCCTCCTCCGTGAGCGGCGTGGGCACGGACTATCTCGAAATCCGGCAGCTCAGCGTGGAGAACGGCGAGATGTTTACCGAAACCGACATACAGACCTCCGCCAAGGTGTGTGTCATCGGAAAGACCATCCAAGACAACCTTTCCCCGGTGGAGAAGACCCCGTAGGACGTATCATACGTTTCAACCAAATTCCTTTCCGCGTGGTGGGCGTACTGAAATCTAAAGGCTACAACTCCATGGGCATGGACCAGGATGACGTCGTACTTGCCCCTTACAGCACCGTGATGAAACGCCTGCTGGCACAGACCTACCTTAGCGGCATCTTCGCCTCCGCCCTCACCGAGGACATGACGGACAATGCCACCGACGAAATCACCGAGATACTGCGCCGCAACCACAAGCTGAAGGAGAGTGACGATGACGACTTCACTATCCGCAGCCAGCAGGAGCTCAGCACCATGCTGAACTCCACTACCGACCTGATGACCACGCTGCTTGCCTGCATCGCCGGCATATCGCTCGTAGTGGGCGGCATCGGCATTATGAACATCATGTACGTATCGGTGACGGAGCGTACACGCGAAATCGGTCTGCGCATGAGTGTAGGCGCACGCGGTGTCGACATCTTGAGCCAGTTCCTTATCGAAGCCATCCTTATCAGCATCACCGGAGGCATCATCGGCGTCATCATAGGATGCGGAGCCAGCTGGATAGTGAAGAGCGTTGCCCACTGGCCCATCTTCATCCAGCCGTGGAGCGTATTCCTCTCCTTCGCCGTATGTACCGTCACCGGAGTGTTCTTCGGTTGGTATCCCGCCAAGAAGCTGCCGACCTCGACCCGATAGAGGCCATACGCTACGAATAACATATCTCTCTCTTGCCAGAAGTTATCAAAACACGTCCTAAGTATTAAAGAAAAACTTTCTGCCAATAAAGAGAAAAGTTATGCCGAATTAAGGATAATGTCTATCCCAAGCTTTGGGATAGACATCCGCAAGCTTGGGATACATATCCGCAACCTGGAAACGCTTATCCGCAACCTGCGAACAGAGATTTGTTTCGCAGGCGGTGGATATTTCCAATATCCATCTAAATCCGTATCTTTGTATTATGATGAAACAACAGCTCCCTAACCCACGCCACCGCGGCATCGAAACCCTGATACACATCATCGTCTGGGGTATCGTCATCGGTTTCCCCTTTCTGATGATGACACGCAGCGGCTTCAACATCAGCCTTGCGGACTATCTGCGCCACGGTAGCAGCAGTACCTCTCGTTCTTCCTTGTATTCTACATCAACTACTGTCTCCTCATTCCCCGCTACTTGTTCGAAGGACGCATCCGGCAGTACCTCCTGCTGAACACACTGCTCATCATCTGCATTACCACCGGCGCCACCTTTGGCAAGAATACACATTCCAGAACCATCTGCGCGGCGATGATGACGGTCAGCACATGGTCCTCCCAAATGGATATTCATCTTGCGCGATGTATCGACCATGATTCTCACCGCCGGCCTCAGCGCTGCCATCAAGCTGAGCCGCCGCTGGGCGCAGATGGACGCCGCCCGCCGCGAAGCCGAGAAAAGCCGCACGGAAGCCGAGTTGAAGAACCTGCGCAACCAGCTCAACCCGCATTTTCTGCTCAATACGCTGAACAACATCTACGCCCTCATCGCCTTTGACACTGACAAGGCACAGACTGCCGTGCAGGAACTGAGCCGGTTGCTACGCCATGTGCTGTATGACAATCAGCAGAACTTCGTTACCCTAGACAAGGAGATGGACTTCATCCGCAACTACATCGAACTGATGCGCATCCGCCTCTCCGCCAACGTCCGTGTGGAAACGAAGATAGACGTCCGACCGGACAGCCGTACCGAAATAGCTCCGCTCATCTTTATTTCCCTCATAGAGAATGCCTTCAAACATGGCATCTCTCCCACCGAGCCCAGCTTTATCCGCATCCATTTCAGTGAAAGCCCCGGAGAGATATACTGTGAAATAACCAACAGTTACCATCCAAAAGCATGGCGGACAAAAGCGGAAGCGGCATCGGTCTGGAGCAAGTGCGCAAACGCCTGGAGCTGACCTATCCCGGTCATTATGACTGGAAGCAAGGAGTGAGCGAAAACATGAAAGAGTATAAATCTGTTTTAATCATAAAGATATGAATCTGAAGTGTGCCATTGTAGACGACGAGCCCCTTGCTTTGGGCTTCTGGAAAGCTACGTCAACAAAACCCCGTTTCTGGAGTTGGCCGGTAAATACTCCAGTGCCGTGCAAGCCATCAAGGAGTTGCCCGAAAAGCACATCGACCTGCTTTTCCTCGACATCCAGATGCCCGAACTGAACGGACTCGAATTTTCAAAGATGGTCGATTTCAATACCCGCATAGTCTTCACCACCGCCTTCGACCAATACGCCATAGACGGTTACAAAGTCAATGCGCTGGACTACTTGCTGAAACCCATCTCCTACATCGACTTCTGCAGGCTGCCAACAAGGCTGTACAATGGTTCGAACTGCTGCAACAGCCAAAGGAAGAAATTCAGAGTATTTTCGTAAAGAGCGAGTATAAGCTGGTACAAATCGAACTAAGTAAAATTCTGTACATAGAGGGGCTGAAAGACTATCTTAAAATCTACGAGGAAGATTCCCCCAAGCCCATCTTGTCTTTAATGAGCATGAAGGCTATGGAGGAACTCCTGCCCACCTCGCGTTTCATGCGCGTTCACCGTTCCTACATTGTCCAAAAGGATAAAATACGTATTATAGACCGTGGTCGCATCGTATTCGGAAAGAATTACATCCCGATAAGCGACAGCTACAAACAAGCTTTTCAAGAATTTTTAGACCAAAGAAGCTAAAAAAATCGACCAATCCGTCGATAAAATCGGAAAAGCCGTCGATTTATTATAGAATCCTTTTGCAGATTAAAATATGTTTTTTTATCTTTGCGCTGAACAGATAGGAGTTGTGAAACTCCCCCAATAGAATAGTTTAGTTAAGTCTAGTTTAGTTTTTGTGTGAAGCACTTCCTCCGTAAGCGAACGTTGGAAGTGCTTTTTTAGGTGCAACAAGTACTTACGAAAAACAAGCAAATTAAAAATAGTTTCACTTTTGGGGCTAAATAATTGCCGAAAAATTGCAAAAACAAAAATAAATCAGAAAAGCTATATAGACCTGCATCAAAAACATTTGTAAAGTATGAGGGCGATTTGCAGAAGTGGAATTAGACCATTCGAGCGTACCTGGGATTTTTATATCAATTACCCAATATCAGCTCCCAGTTATCCATAATGGCCATCTCTCAATGTAGCACATCAGGCTGATAAATTGTATAATTTATTCAAAAGCAATAAAATCTATGCACAGTTCTACCTTCCTTAAATATTATTTGTAGACTTTTATATATTTTGTCCTGTTTTATAAAAAACATGTCATACTTTGCATATATAAATGTTCTCCTGAACATTTTACATTTTTATTCTTTTGTGTCTGTGAAGACACAAAAAATGTTTGTTTTGTTTGTATCATCTCTCTTTTAGCGAAAAGAGAGGATGACTTTTATTATACTTAAGATATGAAAAGAGCGACTATTTAGCCGCTCCTTCTATTATTTCCTTCAACCGACACAATCTATCAATGGCCGGATTATAGAATGCATCCGGATAATGTTGCTTAATATCGCAGATATCGCATTAACATACAGAGAGGTGTCAAAGATATGTTCCGCCTCACTTAGCATCACCTTTTTGGGTAATTGGGCTGTTTGTGCCCATTCAATTATTACCTTGACGGATTCCTCGTCGTATGCATATTTACTCTCTTCTGCCATAATTGCTTTATCTAATCATTTATAATTGAAAATACGTATCGTTCGCCATATCAACGGCATCCTCCAGACTACCGCCGTTCTCCTCCACAAATGCAACTATGGTATCCAAGAGCTCATCAAAGGAAGGCATGCTCTCATTCGTTGTCTTTTGAATATAGTCTTCCTTTGTAAAAGCTATATTCTCTATCAATCAGTTTCATTGAAATAAGCAGATATAATTACACAAAGGTAAGGAGATTCGGAATATAAAAAATATCAGTGTGATTTCCATAGTAAAAAAACAGAGGACTTGACTATAAAATTCAGAACACTCATCCTTAAAAAGATAAAAGCAGGCATTATATTTGTACACATGAAGCCGTGAGGCTTATGATTCTTGTTTAGCTGTATAAACCTTCCCTCCTCAATCTAAAGAAGAGAAGGCTTTCATTATGAAACAAAAACCTCGACATAAGCCGAGGCACACTATACAATAAAAAAAATACCGCATTTGTCATAAACTTGTTAAATGCCCAATTCCAAATGGATATAGCTTCATAGCGACAACCAGTTATTCCCCTGCTTGGATAACTCAAATTATGAGTACAATGGGAGGAAACGGAGGTATAAGAACTTTCGTGCGTTTACTTGGAGCGAATGGGAGTCAGTAGCTCTTACTTAAAACTGTGGAGTTATTCTACAATACTGTGGAATGCGCCACGATATTCCACAAGGAAGTAAAAAAGAGTTTGCTTTATATTGCTGAAAATGAATGCAACATTGTTACATTGCCATTTTGGCATCAATTTTGTACTATGGTTTATGTCCTAAAATTTATCAGTAACTTATAGTTGTTATGGTTAGACAATAGGTATTAGTTTCATTAAGGTTTAAAGTTATTTTGTTCATATTGATTTTCA
>ENA-OQDF01000140-OQDF01000140.1-human-gut-metagenome-genome-assembly--contig:-NODE-140-length-26080-cov-10.146149_pt1 | contig 26080 bp, 28 predicted proteins | sample MGYA00242769_ERZ504597 | MGnify/ENA primary metagenome ERZ504597 (study PRJEB26092, sample SAMD00036305) | human gut metagenome | host: Homo sapiens | study: EMG produced TPA metagenomics assembly of...
CGTACCAGGCCTACCATCAAAATCATGATTTTTTCACTTTTTTTTCTTCCTCATCAGATACGTTAATGGTTTCCCGCACAATATACTGCGGCGTGCGGTTCAGAATCAGAATCATCTTTCCGAGGTATTCTCCGATGATGCCGAGCACCATCAGAATCAATCCGGAAAAAACAACGATGGCGCAGATCGTCGAAGACCAGCCAACCATCACGGTCGGATTGATGAGCTTTCGGATGGCAATCATGATGGCTGCCAGAAAACCGCCGGCTGCAGAAACTCCGCCGAGAACGGACGATATGCGAAGCGGAATTACAGAATAGTTCCAGTAGGCAAGCCACAATTTGATCAATTTCTTTAACGTATAGTTGGAAGTTCCCACTGCACGTTTGAAATGCTCCACCTCTACATTTCCGATTTTGTGTGTCGTGCGGTAGAAAATGCCGTCAATATAGGGATTGAAGCTGTCGTATTTTACCACCTCGTCCTTGATCTGGCGGGTAATCATCCAGAAATTGCTGGAAACGATGTCTTTTGGCCGTCCGAGAAGAATCCGGGAGGAAACTTCGTTCAGTTTGCTGGTGACATTTTTCAGGAACGAATTTTTCCGTTTCGGATAGCAGCCGTAAACCAGATCGTATCCTTCTTCCATCTTGTGGATCAGTTTGCTGATCTGGGACGGATGTGTCTGCATGTCATCGTCCATGCCGAGAATAAAATCTCCTTCGGTGTAGTGGAGTGCCGCCATCAGCGCATTGTGCTGGCCGAAATTGCGCAGCAGGTTGATGCCCTTGACATTCTGATACTGCTCACCGAGCTTCTTGATCTCCCCATACGTATTGTCTTTCGGGGAACCATCGTTCACCAGGACAAATTCGCAGTCATATCCGTCCATTTTCTTGAATTCTTCCATCACCATCTCTACAACTTTCCGGATCGTTGCCTCGGAATTGTAGCATGGGATGACTATTGAAATCAGTTTCATTTTTTTCCTCCATCGGTATCGTTCAGAATGCAGTCATAGAACAGCGGCGTGCCTCCGGTATGGATAAAAGCACATCGCAGTCCTGTAACTGATGTTCTTCTATGTACTGCTTCATTCCCCAGAATGCCTTTCCGGTGTACGTCGGATCCAGCGGAAGGCCGTTCCGGCAGAACTCTTCCCGGATCACCTGTAAAATCCGCTCATCGTACTGGCCGTATCCGCCCTGGCGGTATCCCATTTCCAGATGAAGTTCACTCTCCCATCCTTCCGGCAGCACGAGATGATTCTTCGCAAAATAATCGGAAATGCCGCTCTCCATGATGCGGATGGCTCGGTCGTACTCGCGGGATGAAATCGAAAGGCCGATGATCTGCTCCGTTCCCTGCTCGAGCAGTTTTCCGCTTACCAGGCCGCACTGGGTCGAGCCGGTTCCGGATGCTGCAAAGATATGAGAAAAAGAAATGTTCTGTTCTTTCTCCCACGCAAGAATCTCGCGGTAGCCGTCCACGTAGGCCTGTACCGGTGTGCCTTCATTGCCCGTTCCGAATTTATCCCCGAAAATATAATATGGGTGATATCCCTCTTCTGTCAAACGGTTCATCGTCTTCTCGACGGTCTGTGCAATCTCTGTTTTTCTGCACGGAATGACTTCGGCTCCGAGCCATTTCATCAGACGGCTGTTGTTTGTTTCGATCGGTTGTTCCTCGTTTTCTTCGGAAGAACAGATCATATAGCATGGAATTTTCTCGGCACAGCACAGATTGGCCAGCACGCGGCAGAGGTTGGATCTGCTGTTTCCGTAGATGATCATGCAGTCTTTGTTTTTCTCCTGCATGTCACGGAAAAGGCGCGTCCGATCCGCACTTTATTTCCGCCCAGGGAAAACGGGAGAAGATCCTCTCTCTTGCAGTACAGTCGGACATTTCTGTCGTTTGGAAATTCCAGTTTCTGAATTGGTGTATGTATCATTGTTTTTCCTCTTTTATTCTTGTTTCAACTCACAGTCGGTATTTTCACGGAGTCTGACATGTCGAAAATAGTTCGACTGTGACTTGCCTCATGTCAGTGGAGGATACCGATTTTTCTCCGCCCGCCACTGCCGTTATGTTTCTTTTAACAATTCATCCCACCGCTTTAGAAGCGGGGGACTTCTTGTCTACTGGTGTTAAATTCCGGCATGTACCGGAAGCTTTTCCCTATTATAGACTATTTTTCTCTGCGTGGCAAGCCGTGCCGGAAACAGGAAAAGTCCGCCGGTTTTTGTTTTCACATTTGCCGGCGGGCTTTGGGGATTTTTACGTATTCTGTTTTTTCGTCCGGGATCTGTTCAGGCTTCCTGCGGTGCGGCAAGATTGGCCACAATCCGCGCCACCTGGGCTATCTCCGGAATTTTTGTGTACTCGGCGCAGCTGTGTACCTGATTCATCGAGGTTGCGATGACAAGCCCTTCGATGCCGTGCTGTGCAAAGACGTTGTTGTCGCTGCCGCCGAAAGTTTTTTCGAATGCAGCGGTCAGGCCTTCTTCTGCAACGGCGCTCTCGTAATGCCTTGCGGCATCGCTTGTCAGCGGCGTCTCATACGCATGGATATTCAGTTTTTCTTCCCAGACCAGCTTCGCACCAATCTTCTCTGCTTCCTGCTGGAAGATTCTGTGATATGTTTCCAGAAGCTCCATGGCCGTCTCGTGGTTCAGGCTTCGAATTTCGCCTTCGATCACGCAGCTTTCCGAAACAATGTTGGTACCGGAGCCGCCGCCGATTTTTCCGATGTTGGCAGTGGTGCTTTCATCCACGTGGCCCTGCGGAAGCTGTGCGATTGCGCGGGCGGCCGCCTGGATGCTGTTGATGCCGTCCTCCGGGTGGAAACCGGCGTGGGCGGCTTTTCCCTGGATTTTCGCCGCGAAGGAAACGAGTGTCGGTGCCGCGTAGGCGGCTGCACCGATCGCGCCGCTTAAATCCAGAACGTATGCTTCTTTTGCCTGCACCTGGCTGTAGTCGAAGGCATTTGCGCCTTTGCAGTACAGCTCCTCACCAGTAGAGATCAGGATTTCGATCGGGCGGTGCGGTGTTTTGGTCTCGATGAGGTGGCGGACAGCTTCATAGATGACTGTCACACCGGCGAGGTCGTCGGCGCCAAGAACTGTCGTGCCGTCGCTCGTTACGGTTCCATCCTCATGGGAGACGGCTTTTTTCCTTTTGCAGGCTCAACAGTGTCCATGTGGGCCGCAAAGAGAACCGGGGCTCCTGCAAGCTGCCCGGAATGCGCGCGAACAGATTGCCCGCATTGGAGCCGGTCTGCTCCTGCGTATGATCTTCTGTAAGCGTAACCCCGATTTCGGCGAATTTTATTTTTAAAGTGTCCGCCATCTCGCGCTCCTCTAAGGCCGGCGAATCGATAGATACCAGCTCCGCAAAAAAATCAGCAATTCTTTTCTCATCTATCATAATATTTTCTCCTACTCTTTGGCTGTGTCCGCAATTTAAATAACATACTCAGGCTGCGCCATAATATGCATCTTGCTGAAGAACTCCCGTGTTCTCTGATTCTGCGGATGCTCGAATACTTCTTTCGGTGTTCCGTCTTCTACTACGTGTCCTTTATCAAGGAAGATCACACGGTTCGACACATGGCGGATAAAGTTCATCTCATGGGAAACCAGAAGCATTGTATATCCCTGTGCCGCAACTTTTTAATAACATCCAGAACCTCTCCAACCAGCTCCGGGTCAAGGGCTGAAGTCGGCTCGTCGAGCAGCAGAATCTGCGGTTTCATGGCGAGGGCTCTTGCGAGCGCCACCCTCTGCTGCTGTCCGCCGGACATATGTTTCGGATAATGGTTTGCCCATTTCTCCATGCCGACCAGTTTCAGTTCTTCTAATGCAATGGCTCTGGCCTCGTCTTTTTTCATCTTCTTGACAACAATCAGGCCTTCCATCACATTTTCCAGTGCGGTTTTCTTCTCAAACAGATTGAACCGCTGGAACACCATTCCTGTGTTCTGTCTTAAATACAGAAGCTCTTTCGGTTTCCGCTCGGAAAGGCCGATCACCTTGTCCCCGATCGTCACCGTTCCCTTCTCCGGTGTCTCAAGGCGGTTGACGCAGCGCAGAAGCGTTGATTTTCCGGTTCCGGAAGGACCGATGATTCCCACAACATCGCCCTGTTTGATCTCGAGGCTGATGTCGTCGAGCACCACGTTGTCGTTATATTTTTTTGATAAATGATCAATTTTTATCATTTTTCTTACCCTCCCCGTTTGCGGACGCCAGCTCTACCTGGTCCGGAATCCGGATTTTATTTTCAATTACGCGGATGATCTGCTCGATCACCAGCGTTACCAGCCAGTAAATGATGGCCAGTGAAACGTAAACTTCAAAGTAGCGATACGTTCTTCCTCCAATAATCTGGCCCTGTGCGGTAATCTCGACAACGGCGCAGGTAAAAGCAAGAGACGTTCCTTTGATGATACTGATAAAAGAGTTTCCAAGGGTCGGAAGCGCAACCTCAAAGGCCTCCGGCAGAATGATGCGGCGCAGTGTCTGCGGATACGTCATGCCGAGTGCATGTGCTGCTTCGATCTGGCCCGGGTCAACGGACTGCAGGGCTGAACGGATAATCTCAGCCATAAAGCCCGACTGGTTCAGTCCCAGAGCGATCATCGCATAGACGAAACCGGAAATATTGGCAACCGCCAGATTCGTTCCGAACTGCTGGTTGATTGCCTTGAACATCATGGGAATACCAAAGAACGCAACGTACAGCTGTACGATGACCGGCGTGCCGCGGAGCAGTGAAATCAGAAGATTCGTAATCTGCGTCAGCACTCTGATTTTTTCATTTTGATGATCGCCATCACAAGTCCCAGTCCCAGTCCGATCAGCATAGAAACCACGGCCAGTTCCAGCGTGATCGGCAGCTTTGTCAGCAATTCTGGTATGGATGAAAATACCAGTGAAACGTCAAATAATTTTCCCATGATTTTTGTCCTCTCTTACACGTATTTTTCTACCAGTACACAGGTAAAGCCAAGATTTTTCTTCGGCTTTTTCGGCTCTTCGTCTTTCTTCAGTGCATGGTGGTCGTATACCGACAGGTCAGCGTCCGGATTCAGTTTGTAGCCTAATTTCTCATAAAAGCCTGCGGCGCGGTCCTGGCTCGTGATGACGATGTGATCAACACCGTATTCTTTCAGCCATTTCTCAGCGGCTTCGATCAGCACGCGGCCGTATCCGCTTTTCTGTTTTTCTCTGACAACACAGACACGCTCGATTTTTCCTGTCTTTTCGCCGGAAATGCGATGCGGCAGCCGGCTACCGGCTTGTGATCTTCTGTCAGCAGAATCGCCTGCAGATCATCTTTGCTCTCGTCCTGTCCGAATTCCAGTTCAATCGGAATGTTCTGTCCCAAGCAGAACGCATCGGTTCTGACGTAATCATATGCTTTGTATTTCCACTCTTCGCTTCCCTTTTCTACCCGGTAAATTTCTGCCATGTTTTTCGCTCCTTTTAGAATCGGGAAACGGATGTTCTCGATCCGCTTCCCGTCTGTTTTGTAATCTCTTCTGTTCTTATTTCGAAAACGATATTCTAGTTTGGTGTCTCATCAAAGTATTTCTCGTCCGGGCTGGTGTCCACGCGAGATACTCGGTTGTGATCTTGGAAAGAGTTCCGTCTCCTTTCATCTCTTTTAAGGCTTTGTCAACATCCTCGCGGAGTGCTGCGCCCTCTTCGTTCTTTCCAAACAGGAAGTAGGTATTGTTCTGCGGGAACAGGAAATCTTCGGTCTCCTCGTCGATCTCGTTTGCTTCCAGCTGACCTTCCAGTCCGAACTGCGGAAGCAGGTTGTCGATGATCGGTCCGTCGTCGATTGCCACATCAGCGGTTCCATCTACGATGTGCTGGTAGCGGACCTGGAAGTTTGCATTGGAATATACGATATTGATCTGGTGATCCGGGTTGTCTGTATTCCATTTTTCCAGTGCATTTGCGGTAAGGCTTCCTGCACTCAGCTCAATTTTGTATCCGCGGTCTGCCAGATCGGTAAGAGAAGTCAGCGGCTCATCGCCGGTTCTCTGAATGTATTCGTTGAAGCTGGTTTTATATGGTAAAGAGAAGTAGTAGGATTCTGCTCTCTCATCGGTATATCCATAGTTGTTGACTGCGATGTCGTACTGACCGCTCAGCACACCCTGCAGTGCATCTGCCTGCTCAATTTTCAGTTCATACTGCGGAAGGCGGTTGAACACTTCTTTTACGATATCGATATCGACACCGGTCAGCTCGTTGTCATCATTTACGTAAAAGTACGGTGCCAGTGTGCCGCTTGTTACAGCTTTGATCACTTTTTTCTCACCGGAATCCGATGCGGAGCTGCCTTCTGCGGAAGATGATGCTGCGGAACCGCTGCTGCTTCCTGCATTTGCTGATGCATTGCTTCCACATCCTGCAAAACTTGCTGCCAAAAGGCCAGCCGCTGCCAATACTGCCCAGAATTTCTTTGTCTTTTTCATAATAAAATCCTCCTCATTTTCTCGTTCTTTTCAGTTCCGGCCGCACCCCGGCTGCCTGAGAGTGTTCCACCAGAGCGCTCCGGATTCTTCTGTCTTATCTCTTTATAAAAGTCCTTTCAGCGGATTAATCGATGCATCCACGGAAAGTACGCCGTTCTTCGGGTTTCTGTCTTCCCATTTCGGGCTGTTCCAGATGGTTTTTGAGATTTCTCCTGCGTAATCCTCGTAGGTCTCTCCCTCCGGATGGCGAAGGAATACTTCATCCGGTGTTTTGCTGAGTGTTCTTCTCGATCCATCGTCTGCCATCAGCTTCTCGAAATCTACTTTTGCAAGGATTCGTTCGTTGTATCCGCGGAAGAGAACCTCGCCTAATTTCTTTCCAGGTCTCGAAAGTGCCAGCACCTGCGGATCGCTTCCGTGACGGAAGGCCGGGATCGCATACAGCTCTTTTAAGTAGCCCCAGATATTTTTGTAATCACGAATCGGTTTCTTCACCGGTCCTACGTTGTGGAAGTAGCTGACATCCCAACGGATCAGAGTGACGTAAGCGCGGACATCGCTGTCGGTGATGTAGTCGCCGAACAGGAAACGGTTCGTCTCCAGCCGTTTGTCCAGCTTATCGAGGGATTCATAGAAATCTTCGTATGCCTCATCGTATGCTTCCGGTGACTGGCAGAATGCCATGCGGTAATGGCCGTTGTTGATATGCGGGAAGAGCCAGTCGTTAAACTCATCGATCTCTTTCCGGAATTTTTTCGGGTACAGGTCCGGCGCATCTTTTGGCTGGAATGGACGGAACTGCACTTCGAGATAGTTCGTAAGGCGGTGATAATCGTTGTTCACAGCCTTTTTCTCTTTGACATCCACCAGGGTCGGTGTCGTTGCTCTTCCTTTGAAGTCCGGGTTTGCTCTTTTATAGAACTCACTTAAGAAGTAAGCGCCTGTCGCCGGATCCTTGAAATCCGGATACTGTCCGAATGCATGTCCGTAACGGTTTGTCTCGCCGGATGGAGAAACTCTCGTCTCCGAGATCACATCCTGCAGTCCTAAAAGCTCCCGCACGATGATCGGACGGTTGGACCAGTTGCATCCGGTTGCCCAGTAGATCCCGAAGCGGTTTGCTTCTGCTTTCAGGCCGCCTTCTTTATCGCCGAATGGCTGGATAAATGCATTTGGCTGACGGATGAAAGCGCCGCGCTCATCGATCTCTACAAGGGTTTCATTTGGTCTTGGGTCTACTCCGACTTCTGCTGCAAACTGTTCTGCCAGTGCATCTGTGTATTTGATTTCTTCGGTTTCTTTATTTTCAACTGGGGTGAAGCTGCATCCGCATCCGCTCATGTTTTTGTCCTCCGTTTTCTATGTCTGTTTATTATCTATTCTTATGTTGTTCATTCGCATTTCTTTTAAAAAAGGTTAAAAAATAGCAGGCATTCGTTCCGGCCTGCCCGCACATGCAATTTCTGCTATGCTTTTTCTGCCTGCGAATGTTTCTTATTTTTCTTTATTCTGATTGGAGCTGCAGCAACAGCAACAACACATCTCCATCATTCTGTTCTCCTGCATTCGTCTGTTGTCTGTTTTTTTCATTTGCTGTTCTCCTTTCCTACTAAGTCGATATGTTTAATGTGTTTCTCGATTACATGGCATATTATAATGCATATTTTTTCTATGTGCAACCCCTAAAACGCCTTTTGGTAATTGTTATTTCGATGAATCGATTATAGGTTTTTCCTATTGGTTAGTCATACCAGAAAGATATTACTTATCACACCTGTAGGCTGATTTTGCTTTTTCCCGGCCAACCGCCGCAACTTTTGCAATGTGCTCAACAATTCTTGCCATGGCTTTTTTCTTAAGAAACGATACAATAAAAAGCAAAGAACACCACTTGCAAAATACAATGTACTCTCGGAATCTTTCTGTGCTTGTTTTTGTGAGATGATTTTTTGTCAGTTGTGCCCAAATTTCTGAGGCGTACGCGGTGCGTACGTTGATGAAATTCGGGTGCAGCTGGCGGAAAATCAGCCGCAAAGGCAAGTGCAGAAAGATTCCGAGAGTACATTACAAAATAAAGGAGAGTTTTTCTTATGGAAATGACATTTCGCTGGTATGGTTCCAAATTTGATACCGTTACCTTAGAGCAGATCCGCCAGATTCCGGGCGTAACCGGAGTCATCACAACCCTGTACGACACTACCCCGGGCGAGGTGTGGACACGCGAAGCGATTCACGCGTTAAAAGAAGAGGTTGAGGCCTCTGGACTTCACATCTCCGGCATCGAGAGCGTCAACATCCACGACGCCATCAAAATCGGCAGCCCGGACCGTGAGCAGTACATCGATAATTATATTGAAACGTTAAAGCACCTCGGCAAGGAAGATATTCACCTTGTCTGCTATAACTTCATGCCGGTCTTCGACTGGACCAGAACAGAACTCGCACGCGTCCGTCCGGACGGCTCGACCGTACTTGCCTACAAACAGTCCGCCGTAGACGCACTTGTTCCGGAAAAAATGTTTGAATCTATCGCAGGTGATGCAAACGGCGCAATTCTTCCTGGCTGGGAGCCGGAGCGCATGGCAAAAGTGAAAGAGCTCTTTGACGCTTACCGCGATGTGGATGATGAGAAACTGTTTGCCAACCTCAAATACTTCCTCGAACGCATCATGCCGGTCTGCAACGAGTACGACATCAAAATGGCCATTCACCCGGACGACCCGGCATGGAGTGTCTTCGGTCTTCCGAGAATCATCATTAATAAAGAAAACATTCTGCGCATGATGAAGATGGTCGATGACCCGCACAACGGCGTGACCTTCTGCTCGGGCTCCTACGGAACGAACCTGGAGAACGATCTTCCGGATATGATCCGTTCCTTAAAGGGCCGCATCCACTTCGCTCACGTCCGCAATCTGAAATTCCACAGCCAGCAGGATTTCGAGGAGGCCGCACACCTTTCCTCTGACGGCAGCTTCGATATGTATGAGATCATGAAAGCGCTGTACGACATCGGCTTTGACGGCCCGATCCGCCCGGACCACGGACGTATGATCTGGGGCGAGAAGGCAATGCCGGGCTATGGACTGTATGACCGCGCACTCGGCGCGACTTATTTAAACGGACTCTGGGAAGCTATTGACAAGAGTCACAAACGTGGAATTTAAAGGAGGTTTTTACTGATGTCTCTTAACTTAACAGCTGCCGGACTGGCAGATCAAAAAGCGTGGGAAGCCGCAGGCTATGCGCTTCCATCCTATGACCGCGAAGCAATGATCACCCGCACGAAAGAATCTCCGTGCTGGGTGCATTTCGGAGCCGGAAATATTTTCCGTGCCTTCCAGGCAAATACAGCACAGGAACTGCTGAACAACGGTACCTTTGACCGCGGTGTCATCGTTGCGGAGGGCTTCGATACAGAAATCATCCGTGATATGTACCAGCCGCACGATAATTTAAGCATTCTGGTGACCTTAAAAGCCGATGGTTCTGTCGAGAAAACCATTGTTGGAAGCATCGCAGAATCGCTGGCTGCCGATACGGCGGATTCTCCGGATTTTGCCCGGTTAAAAGAAATCTTTACCAAGGATTCCCTGCAGATGGCGACGTTTACGATCACCGAAAAGGGATATTCCCTGAAAAACGGTGCGTGCGAACTGCTGCCGTCTGTTGCCGCCGATTTTGCTGCCGGACCTTCTTCCGTTACCAGCTATATGGGAAAAGTTGCTTCTCTTTTATATGAAAGATTTCTTGCAGGCGAAAAACCGGTTGCGATGGTCAGCACCGACAACTGCTCCCACAATGGCGAAAAACTTTCCCTTGCCCTGACAGCCTACGCTTCTGCATGGGAAGAAAACAAGCTGGTACAGCCAGGCTTCCTCTCCTATCTGCAGAACCCGGAAAAAGTCAGCTTCCCGTGGACCATGATCGACAAGATCACCCCGCGGCCGGATGCTTCCATCGAAAAGATGCTCGAGGAGGACGGCCTCGCCGATGCACAGCCGATTATCACCTCCCGCCATACTTACGTTGCTCCGTTCGTCAATGCAGAGGAATGCCAGTACCTCGTGGTCGAAGACCATTTCCCGAACGGACGGCCGCCGATGGAAAAGAGCGGATGGATCTTTACCGACCGGGAAACTGTCAACAAAACAGAGCGCATGAAGGTCTGCACCTGCCTGAACCCGCTGCACACCGCACTCGCTGTGTTCGGCTGCCTGCTGGACTATGAACTGATCAGTGAGGAGATGAAAAATCCGGTACTGAAAAAGCTCGTGGAGCGCATCGGATATGTGGAAGGACTTCCGGTTGTCACCGATCCCGGCATTCTCTCTCCGAAGCAGTTTATCGATGAAGTGCTGAACATCCGCGTCCCGAACCCGTTTATGCCGGATACGCCGCAGCGAATTGCGACCGACACGTCACAGAAGCTGTCGATCCGGTTCGGTGAGACGATCAAATCGTATCTTGCTTCTCCGGAGCTGTCACTCTCGGATCTTCAGGCAATTCCGGCTGTATTTGCTGGGTGGCTGCGGTATCTGATGGGCGTGGATGACAACGGCGATGCATTTGATCTGAGCCCGGATCCGCTGCTTGCCACGGTCCGCCCGTATGTGCAGGATCTGAAACTCGGCGCACCGGCTGACCGTGAGGCGCTTTCCAAAACGCTGGCTCCGCTGCTCTCCGATGCTTCGATTTTCGGTGTGGATCTGATTTCTGCCGGACTTTCTGACCGTGTGCTGAATGCTTTTGTCTCGATGCTTCAGGGACCTGGCGCTGTGGCAGATACGCTTGCTGCTCTGACCGCTCAATTCTAAAGGGGAGGTATTTCCATATGAAACCTTTTATGGACGCTGACTTCTGCTGCAGACCGATACGGCGAAAACGCTGTACCACGAGGCAGCTGAAAAATGCCCATTTTTGACTATCACAACCATCTGAATCCGCAGGAGATTCTCGAAGACCGCCAGATGGAGAATCTGACACGCGTCTGGCTCGGCGGGGATCATTATAAATGGCGTGCCATGCGTGCGATGGGCTTTTCGGAGGATCTGATCACCGGAAACGCCGATGATTACGACAAATATCTGGCGTTTGCCGAGACGATTGAGAACGCGATCGGCAATCCTTTATACCACTGGACACATCTGGAGCTGCAGCGGTACTTCGGCATCACGACACCGCTCTCCCGAGCAACAGCGAAGGAGCTCTGGGATGAGGCGAATGCAAAACTGCAGACGAAGGAGTTTACCGTGCGCAATCTGATTCTGAACCAGCATGTGTCGCATCTGTGCACCACCGACGATCCTGCAGATGATCTGCACTGCCATCTGGCATTACAGAAGGAAGACTTTGCCTGCCGCGTTCTGCCGTCCTTCCGCCCGGACCGCGCCGTTCATCTCGAGAAGCCGGATTTCCCGGAATATGTGGAAAAGCTTGCCGCTGCCGCCAGCAGGACGATTGCATCCGCGGAGGATATGGTGCATGCCCTCTCCTGCCGCCTCGACTTCTTCCTCTCCGCCGGCTGCGTTGTCAGCGACCACAGCCTTGAGGGCTGCTTCTATGTGCCATGCACGGCTGCTGAGGCGAATGATGTATTTGAAAATCGCATGAACGGCGGTGCTCTCACTGAAAAAGAGCTCGGCATGTACAAGTGCTTCCTTCTGACGAACCTCGGACGGCTGTATCATAAGCACAATATCGCCATGCAGCTTCATATCAAAGCACTCCGTAACAACTCGAAGCGGATGTTCCGTGCGCTCGGTGCCGATACCGGCTTTGACAGCATGAACGATTTCGCCTTTGCCCCGATGCTCGGCGCTTTCTTAAACGATATGGACGAGGACGACGCACTGCCGAAAACTGTGCTCTACTCTCTGAACCCGGGCGACAACCCGATGCTTGCAAGCATGGCTGGAAACTTTGCTGCGCCTGGCATCCGCTCGAAGTGCAGTTCGGTACCGCATGGTGGTTCAACGATCACAAATACGGCATGGAATCCCAGCTTGCGACGCTTTCCAGCATCGGCATGCTCTCCACCTTCATTGGCATGCTGACCGACTCCCGCAGCTTCCTCTCCTTCCCGCGCCACGAATATTTCCGCCGGATTCTCTGCAATCAAATCGGAAACTGGGTGGAAAACGGGGAGTACCCGGCGAACCTGGAGTTTCTGAAAGAGATGGTGGAAAATATCAGCTACAACAATGCGGTTTCGTATTTCCTGTGATTTTCGCATGCCTTATTGACAATTATTCCCACATACCGTACAATAAAAGGGATTACTGATCAACGAAAGGATTACAGAAACATGGACGACTCAGGCAGTATGCCTCGACGATGCTTTATTTTCATCATTTGATAAACGGAGACATAATCTATCTTTGATTCCGCCAGATTCAAGATAGGTTATGTCTTTTTGTACATTTTTTGCATCGTGTCCCGGTTTCCTAAGAAAGGAAAAACAAATGAACAGCGACATTGTGTCACTCATCATCATTCTTATCTGCGTCATGCTCTCAGCCTACTTTTCGGCGACGGAGACTTCCTTCACCTCGCTGAACCGCATCCGCATGAAAAATATGGCAGAAAAAGGCGACAAGCGGGCGGAACTGGTGTTAAAGTTGCTGGAGAACTTTGACAAGCTGCTCTCCACGATTCTCGTCGGCAACAACATCGTCAACATCGGACTCAGCTCCCTTGCCACGGTGCTTTTTATCAAGCTTCTCGGCGGCGACTCCGGTGCGACGGTTTCCACGATCGTAACCACTATCGTGGTCCTGATCTTCGGCGAAGTTTCCCCGAAAAGCATTGCAAAAGAATCTCCGGAGACGATCGCCAAATTTTCCGCACCGTTTCTCCACATTCTGATGATCGTGCTGACCCCGGTGACGTTTTTCTTTTCCCAGTGGAAGAAGCTGCTCTCCCGCATCTTCAAATCCTCGGAAAACCACGGCATCACCGATGAGGAACTGATGACCATCGTCGAGGAGGCGACCCAGGAGGGCGACATCGACGACCAGGAAGGCGATCTGATTCAGAATGCAATCGGCTTCATGGAGATGGAGGCCGCAGAGATCTTTACTCCGCGTGTCAACGTCATCGGCATTCCGCTCGATGCGACGAAATCCGAGATCGCTAAGACTTTCTCCGACACCGGATTTTCCCGGCTGCCGGTGTATGATGATGATATCGACCACATTGTGGGAATTGTGTATCAGAAGGATTTCCACAACCACATTTACCACACCAACAAACCGCTAAGCAGCATCATCCGCCCGGCGCTCTTTGTAACCGAGAATACGAAGGTCGGCCCGCTGCTGAAAAAAATGCAGGCGAAGAAATCGCATATTGCCATTATCATTGATGAATTCGGCGGCACCGACGGTATCATCACCATGGAAGATATCCTCGAAGAGCTCGTCGGCGAAATCTGGGATGAGCATGATGCGGTTGTACAGGAAATCCAGAAAGTTTCCGAAAACGAATACCTCGTGACCGGAACGGCAAGCATCGACAAGGTGTATGAAGAGCTCGATATTGACAAAGAATTTGACGTCTTTACGGTCAGCGGATGGATCATGGGGATCCTCGAGCGCGTGCCAAAGGAAGGCGATCATTTCGTCTCGGATGGCCTCGACGTAACCGTACTGAAAATGGCAGACCGGAGAGTCGACAAGGTACGGATCGTGCGGCTGCCGAAGGATGAAAATGAACAGTAAGTAATTGATACGATTTACACGCAAAAACGATCGAACATCTGATTTTAAAGTCAGATACTCGATCCGTTTTTTTGTATCCTCTATTCTTCTTTCAGACCGTCCGCAAGTCCATACACATCATTTTCCCGTCCTTTGCAGCCCTCCCATACAATCGGTTCTGCAAAGGTAAGTTTCAGAATGGTATCAATGCTGTCGCGCTCCGGAATCGGGACGGAGATCGAAAAGGTTCCGTTTTCTTCCGTCAGTTCTGCTTTTCCGCCGGAAATCACTTCCCATTTTTCCATTGTATTCCCCGGAATTTCAAACGTGATCTGATCTTTTTCCCATTCCAGAATATGCACATAAACAATATTGTCGCGGTACGTCGTTCCGCCCCAGCGGTCCGCAATCACAGGGCCGCCGCGCAGGCCGTACAGCGTTTCGCCGTATTTCGAAAGCCATTCTCCGGCCTGGCGCAGGCGTTCTACCTGCTCCTCATCCATTTTTCCCGTTCCGTCCGGGCCGATATTCAGCAGATAATTGCCGTCCCGCACAGCGATTGAAACCAGATTCTGAATCAGCTGGCGCAGCGGCAGCACTGGTCTGCCCGGGATATAGCCCCAGGAATCCGCAATACAGTCGTTGCTGTCCCACGGCTTGTCCGTCCGCATCCCGTCGATTCTGCGTTCCCGTACATGGAAATCGCCTTCCCAGCCGCCGCGGTTATTGATCATAATATCCGGCTGCAGCTGTCGAATTTCATTTATCAGTTTCTCCGACTCCCAGAAATAATTGACCCTCATATATTCACTGGTCTGCCAGTCATCTTTCCTGTACCAGCCTCTTTCTCCATTCCAGTCCATTCCTCCAAGTGCAAGCCACTCACCGTCGAACCAGAGCAGATCAATCTTTCCATAATTACTCATCAGCTCCATCAGCTGATCATGGCACTGTTTTTTCAGTGCCTCTGCACTCTCCCAGTAAAGATCCGGCATGAAATATCCTGGAAAGCGCCAGTCGAGAGGAGAATAATAAAAGCCAACTTCATTCCTTCTTTCCGGCACGCCTCCACATATTCTTTAACAAAATCCCGATGTGCAGCTCCTTTCATTGCGGTAAAATCACTGCATTTCGAATCGAACAGGCAAAAGCCATCGTGGTGGCGTGTTGTCAGCACCATGTACTTCATCCCCGCTGCCTTTGCATTTTTGCCCACTGTTCCGCATCAAAATTTCTGCAAGAAAGTCATCCTTCAGTGTCTCATACTTCCGTACATCCAGATGCTCATTCATCAGCACCCATTCCCCTTTTCCGAGCATCGAATATACTCCCCAGTGAATAAACATGCCAAACTTCGCATCCCGGAACCATTTCATCTGTTCTTCCGACAGTTTTTCTACCTTTTCCGGTCTGTAATTTTTTCTTGCCGCCGGAAAGGATTTCATTTCTTCTATTGTTTTCATTTTTTCTCCAAACTCCGCATCTTTTCCCGGTAGTCATGATACAGTTCTTGATTTACCTTTTCCAATATAGCAATTAATTCTGAATCTGTCATCTCATTCCAGATCATCAGGTGAACGATACGAATGGGCTGAGAAAGAAGCATTTCTCTTACATTTTTCTCTTCTTTCAGACGCTGCGCGAAGATTCCTCCTGCTTTTTCTGTAATTTTACGATACAGCTCTTCAAAAATCTGTTCCCCAGCCTTCGTTTCCAGCAGACGCTCCGTTTTATCCCATCCCTGGATCTGTTTTGGTACTGGAAAAACCGGTGTTACTTCGATCTTCTGTGCTGCACGGATATCCTGTACTGAAAATCCAAGCTCAAGTCCATACATTCCCTGCGGTACCGTCCGCTCATCAACGCGTTCATCGTAGAGTTCAAACAGTTCACGTGAAATGGAAAATACAAACTCTTTTTCTTCTCCCGCCTCCAGTATAATTTTCTGAAAATCGCGAAGTTCCCTGGCTGGCCTTGCTTTCCATGCTCTTGGATTTTTCACATAGAGCTGAACGACCTGAGCCCCTTTTCTGTTGCCCGTATTTTTAATTTTTCCACGCAGAACTGTTTTCTCACAATCTGTGATTTTCTCCTGCTCCACGCTGCACTCCGTAATTTCAAATGTTGTATACGAAAGTCCGAATCCAAACGGAAACTGCACCGGAATTTTTTCGTCTCGTATCCTCGGTAGCCCATAAACATACCCTCGCGGTACGTCACCTGCTCCGTCTGCTCTGCAAAATTTTCATCCGAGATAATCTGTTCCCGGAACGCCGGAACTGACACAGGCATATGTCCGGACGGATTCACCTCTCCGCTTATCACTTTCACAATCGCTCTTCCAATCCCCTGACCGCCGTAGAAGCATTCCAGAATCGCCTTTACTTCGTCAGCCCACGGCATGGCAACGGCTCCGCCGTTCATCACAACCGCAATTACATTCGAATTAACTGCAGCAATTTCTTTTAAAAGAGCCACCTGGTATTCCGGCAGTTCATATTGCACACGGTCATTTCCTTCTCCTTCAAAACCAAAATCCATAGCAAGGAAAAACAGAACCGCATCTGCATCCGCTGCTGTTTTCACCGCCTCATCCCGGAGTTTTTGCTGCTCCGCTTCACTTCCCGCATTGTTCCTGCGATATCCCATCGCAAACGGTGTATTATCTGCTCCGTTCCATTTTTCTGCACATTCCCAGGCGTCTTCTTTTCCTGCTCCTTCTACTTTTCCGGAGCCCTCCGCCTGAAACAGAGGTTCTCTCGCATATTCTCCAATAACCGCCAGCTTTCTGCCCTGCTGCTGCGGCAGAATATCCTCTTTATTTTTCAGCAGAACAATGGCTTCTTCTGCTGCTGCGCAGACTTTTTCATGATTTTCTTTTAAAAGCAGCTCTCGTTCTTCCTCTGTCTTTTTCGTTTTCGGAATCTTCCACTTTCTCGCATTTCGTATGATGCATTCTGCCCGCTCACGGATCACGTGTTCGTCCAGTCTGCCCTGTTTCCACTGCTCCACCATATAAGCAGTGCTTTTTCCATCCGTTCCCGGCATTTCAAGATCCAGTCCTGCCTCTGCCGATTTCACCCGATCGTCCAGTCCGAACCAGTCCGTCATGACCAGTCCGTCAAATCCCCATTCTTTTCGAAGAATATCGAACAGCCAGCGGTTTTCTGCACAGTATGTTCCATTGATCTTCGAAAGGCTCGTCATGACCGCTGCCGGTTTTCCCTCACGGATTGCAATTTCAAATGCTTTTAAATACAGATCCCGCAGGACATCTTCCTCACAGATTACATTCAGATATTCCCGTTCGGTCTCCTGATTATTTGCAGCAAGTGCTTGATACATGCGCCGACCTGCTGTGACTGCACGCCGCGGATATAGGCACCTCCCAGTCTTCCTGCAAGAAGCGGATCCTCGGAAAGATATTCCACATTTCTTCCGCAGAGGGGATTCCGTTCCAAATTAACCGCCGGTCCAAGCACCAGATCCACTCCGTACGCAGCCGCCTCTGATCCAATGATTGTTCCTACCTGCTCTGCTACATCCGGGTTCCAGGATGCCGCTACTGCTACTCCCGCCGGCAGACAGGTCGCCGGTTCACTTCGATTAATGCCAAGAGAATCCTTATCCTTTTTCTGATAGCGAAGCCCCATCGGTCCATCGCTCATTTCCAGGGATGGAATATCGTATTCCAGCAGTGCTTTTGTATTCATAAACTGATCGCCGCAGAGAAGCGAAATCAGTTTTTCTGTTTCCATCTCTTTTATTTTCATTTGCTTTCCCCCAATTTTTTCTCAGCCTTTTACAGCTCCAATAGAAATTCCTTTTACAAAATATTTCTGTACGAATGGGAATACGATCAGAATCGGAAGCAGTCCGACGATGGCGATTGCCATACGCACGGTCTCCTGCGGGATTCCCCCTCCTACGCTGGCCAGGTTGATATTACTGTTCGCATTTTTGGAAAGAAATTCGATGTTTTTAATCATATTATTCAAAAGCTGCTGAATGCTGAATTTGTTAGTATCTGTAATATAGTATAATCCATTCGTCCAGTCATTCCAATAACCAAGTCCGGCAAATAATCCGACCGTTGCAATGATCGGTTTACACATAGGAAGAACTACTTTGCGGAATACCTGAAACTCTGTTGCACCATCAATTTTGGCAGCCTCACTTAATGCCGCCGGTACATTTGACTGAATATACGTTCTTGTCAGAATCACATTAAAAGCACTCATCAGCAGACCCGGTATAATTAATGCCGGAATCGTATTTTTCATGTGCAGGTAGCGGGTATACATAATATAGGTCGGTACCAGTCCACCATTAAACAGCATCGTGAAAAACAGATAAAATGCAAGAAATGTTTTTCCAGGAAATTTCTCATGTGCCAGTACATACGCATACAAAAGTGTCATCATCACGCCAATCGTTGTTCCAATCGCGGTTACCAGAATGGTGATTCCATATGCATGGAAAACCTGTGCCCTCTCGTTCCAAATGTACCTGTATGCTTCCAGACTCAGTTCTTTTGGGAAGAAAGAATATCCATGCAGCACAATCTCATTGTTGCTTGTAAACGATGCAACCACCAGAAGCACCAGCGGAATCACCATAATCAGTGAAATCAGTGCCAGAACTACCGTGATCATTCTCTGATAACGCCGTTCCTGTTTTCCTACCATAATTTTGTCCTCTTTTCTGTCAGAACAGTGCATTCTCACTGCTGTAACGTTTTGTAAGCCAGTTTGCAATCATGACAAGTGCAAATCCCATCAGCGACTGATATACACAGGCTGCCGATGACATACTGATGTCACCCAGCTCAATCAGTCCTCGATATACGTAAGTATCAATCGTGTTGGTTGCATTGATCAGCGCTCCCGAGTTCATTGGTACCTGATAAAACAGACCAAAATCAGAATAGAAAATTCTTCCGATGGACAGCAGTGTCATTGTGACTACTGTAGATTTCAGCAGCGGAAGGGTAATACATTTGATTTTATGCCATCTTGTTGCTCCGTCAATCTCAGCTGCCTCATACATTTCCTGGTCAATTCCAAGAATCGCTGCCAGATAAATAATGGATGAATATCCGGCTCCCTTCCAGCAGTTTACAAAAATCAGGATGAATGGCCAGTATTTTGACTCGGTGTAAAATGAGATATTTTCTTTTCCAAGAGAAGTCAGCAGTCCATTAACAAAGCCAGTACGTCCGCTTAAGAACGCATATACCAGATAGCTGACAATGATAATCGAAATCAAAGATGGAATCAGAACAGCAGACTGAAAAATTTTCACTTTTGTCTTGCTTCTTAATTCACTCAGTAAAATTGCAATCAGAATAGATACCGTCGTATTAACGACAATAAATGCAAAATTGTATAATAATGTGTTTCTTGTAATCAGTGCTGCATCCGGTGTTTTAAACAGATATTCAAAGTTGGAAAGCCCCGCCCAGTCACTGTGCAAAATTCCTTTTGCAAAATTCAAATGTTTAAAAGCAATGATGATACCGGTCATCGGCACATAGTTATTAATTAAAAGATATAAAAATCCCGGCGCTACCATTATATATAATGGAAATGCTCTTTTTATATTTTTCCATGTTTTCTTTTTTCCCATAGGAATCCCTCTTTTTCTGTCTCAAAAGCCAGGGCCGGCCGATTCTCATCGTCCGACCTGTCTGCCTTGTTTATTTATTTGCAAGCCATTCGTCTACCTGTTTCTGCATATCTTCGATAATATTGTCGATACCTGCTGATTTCAGTTCTTCATTGAACTGCGGCAGTGTCGTACTTGGATCTGCATCGCCGTTTTCGATGATTGCTTTATATTTATCTGTTACGTTTGTAATTGCTGTAATTTCATTTTTTACATTTGTCGTGTCATAAATGAATCCATACAGCGGAGATTCCTGTGCAGTATCATTGTATTCCGTAAATTTCTCGTATACATTTTCCGGATCAGTTTCCCATGCATAGCCAACAGAACCATTACCACAGAGCCACAGCTCGTTGCCCCAGCCTACCGAATCAGAAGTTACTCCATCTGGATAAGATGCAATTCCATCCGATACAACATAATCTTTGCCTTCAATTCCATATCGGAACAGATTCTGGAAGTCGGAGTCTGAGTACAGCAGATTCAGGACTGCAAGAGCTTTTTTCGGGTTCTCGCACTGTGCCGGAATTGCCCACTGGCAGAAGTTAACAGAGGAGGTACTGATAGTGCTTCTTCCAATCGGAATCGAAACGATTTCTTTACCGGAGTTCATTGTTTCCTGTGTTGCAGTTCCCGGATGCTGGTTTCCATAATAGCTGAACGCTGTATTGGCACGGAACAGATCCTGACGGGTTGTTGTATTCGTTGTAGAATCTGGCATAAAATAGCCTTTCTGGTTCCAGTCATATGCTTTTTCAGCCATCTCTTTGTACTTTTCTGTGTCATACGTATTAATAACGGTGATTCCATCGGATGCATCATCATCGATATCAACGCCGACACCTGAAGTTACAACATCAAACTCTCCTTTTACATAGTTCAGGAAACATCCATTGTTCAGATCCGACGGAATCATCGGATAAAGTTCCGGATGTACTTCCTGACATTTTTTCAGTACTTCCTCGATATCATCAAAGTTTTTGATATCTTCCGCTTTATATCCAAGCTCTTCCAGAATGTCTGCCCGGCACATAAATCCTGCCTGGGATGCAAGGTCACGATACGTCGCAGTCCATACAGATTACCGTCGAAATAGCATGCTTCAATATAACGTTCCATTGCACTGTATGCATCCGGTGCATACGTCTCTATCAGATCATTGATTGGATAGAGCTGTCCTCTCTGTCCATCTTCACGAATATTGGACATCAGAAATACCATATCCAGTTTTTCACCGCTCGAAAGCATCAGGTTCGTCTGGTCGTTATAAGCACCCCATTCAATAATCTGAAGTTTTACTTTTGCATCTACCTTTTCTCCGATGATCTCATTCATTGCATCCTCTACGGCCTGCATATCTGCCGGTGATGCATTAGATCCTGGCCATACCATCAGAAGTTCTTCTGTTTTTCCATCCTTCAGATCGGATGTACTATCTCCTGCTTCACTTTGGTTCAATGCTGTTGTCTGCGCAGAATCTGCCTTTGTGCTGTCCGAACTCTTGCTGTCCCCACATCCTGCAAGAAGTGATGCGGTCATTGCCGCCATCAAAACTGCTGCTGCCATTTTCTTTCTCATTTGTGTTACCTCCCGTGTTTTTTGATGGTTTTATCTTACCGCACTTCCACTTCTCTCTCAATTTCAATCCCGACCCGTTTTATAACAAAAACGACTTATCCTTTTGCTTTTGCCGCACGATATTCCAATGGTGTACGTTCGGTCTGTTTTTTAAATATTTTAGAAAAATAGGCCGGCGAATCATAGCCTGTCCGAATACTGATTTCAGAAATCGACAGCGTCGTCTCCCGCAGCATTTTCTTTGCCATCAAAATTCGATAATGCTGTACATACTCCATCAGTGTATATCCTGTCTGTTTCTTAAACTCCCGGTTGATATGATCCTGGTTCAGATGCACCAATTCTTCAATCTTCTTTCGTGTAATCACTTCACTGTAATGGCTTTCCAGATACTTTTTAATCGTATTGACCGCATCTGCCATCTCCGGATCTGCTTCCGGTTTGTTTTTGTTTTATACTCCTCCAGCTTTTCCACTGCTGAAGCAATTGTTTCTTCCAGTTCATCAAATGCAATCGGTTTCAGTAAATACCGGTAAACCCCAAGGGAAATTGCACTTCTCGCATAATTAAATCCGGGTACCCAGTCAGAATAATATTGATAATTTCAGGATACATATCCTGAATCCATTGAATCAGACTCAGACCATTCTCTTTTGGCATTTCAATATCGCAGATCACAAGATCAATTTTGGAACTACTGATAATGTCCCGTGCAAGATCCGTATTGTAGGCCGTAAAAACCTTTTGAATTCCCTTCTTTTTCCAGTCAATTGCCTTCTCCATAATATGCAGCATGGCAATTTCATCATCTACCAGCAGCAGATTCATTTTTGCTCCCTTCTTTCTACTGTTTTTCTATTCTCGGCAGTAAAATGCGAATTTCACTATATCCCGGCTGACTTGTAATTTTTAATTCATACGCCTCCCCATAAAATTCACGGATACGTTCCTTCACATTCTGTATTCCGATATGTTCTCCTTCTTCTTCAATTGACTCATTCCGATTAATTTTATCAAGAATTTCTTTCTTAAATCCTAAACCATTATCTTCGATCAGAATCAGCAGATCATGCTCGCCTTCTCTTTTTACTGTCAGCTCGATTTCCAGATGCGGAACCAGCATAATATTATGTTTTACACTGTTTCCAACAAAAGTCTGAATCACCAGTGGAAGAATCATTTCATCCTCCATTTCCGGTTCTACGTTTACCTGAATTTCCAGCATATCTTTATAACGGCAGTGCTGAATTTCAACATAGCTTATCAGACATCGAAGTTCTTCTTTCAATGGTACAAAGGTTCCTTTCTGCCCCATCAGATAACGGAAATATGCAGCTGATACCCGGCAGAGTTTCTGAATTTCTTCAAAATCCTGAATCTGTGCCATTCCATGAATCAGATTTAAAATATTGGTATAAAAATGCGGCTGAATCTGCACCTGCAGGAAACGGCTTCGCGCCCTCTGCCGCTCCAGCTCTTTTTCATAAACATCAATTCTTAAAATCTGAATCTGATCTGCCATATGATTAAAGGTCTGATAGAGCTGTCCGATCTGAGATACATTTTCCCGCTCCGGCAGACGTACGTCCAAATCCCCGGTACTGTACTGCTCCATGGCTCTTCGAAGCTGTTCTAATGGCGCAAAGACTGTTTTTCCCTGCAGACCAATTGCCATCAGAATGCTGGCAATTGCAAGCATCATGACTCCCATTAGCAGAAGCGTTCCGAACGTTCCTCCCGGGTCCAGCATTCCTTCATCCATACTGACATAAATCTGTGCATTTGTATATTTCAGTGGATAAACACAAGTTGTACTAATTCCGCTTTTTCTTGTCCCCTGGTGTATTTTTACTTCTCCTGTCTCATTATCCCGCACTTCTACGCAAAGATCTTTTCGTTCTCCGACAAAACCAGATACAATTCTTTCCAAAGAAAATGCAGCTCCAATGTATCCATTTTCAGCCGAATAAATACGCGCCAGGTACTGATGTCCATCAAATTCCATAAAAATCCAGTTTTTCTCTGGTTCCTGATATTGGTTCGCGATATAAGAAATGATTTTCTCTTTAAACGCTCTCTGATAGGCATAAGTTGTCCCTTCCTCTGTGCTTACAAAATAAATATTTCGTTCCGGCACATAGACAAACAGCATCATTTCCCTTCCATACCGTTCTCCCATTTCGATCATGATTTTCTGCTGCTGTACTTTAGCAGTTTCCACCGTTAGCGGATCTTTCGAAATACACAGCTGCTGATAATATGGTGTTGAATCCGTTCCGCTCATCAGCAGAAGCGCTTTTGAAGTTGATGCAAATTTATCCTCCCAGAACTGGCCGTAGCTCTCTATCGTATTAGAAAATAGCCTCTCCGTCTTTCTTCTGTCTCTCTGAATCAGAAAAATACTTACAAGCTCAATAATGAGGACAGCTAAAATCATAACTGTCCCCATGATCCAGAGTGACTTGTAAATAACTGACTTGTCCTCTGTTTTTTTCATTTTCTTTTCCTCATGCAATCTTCTTTAACAAATCACCAGTTCACCATCAAACGCCTGCAGCGTGCAGGTATCTTCCATCTTTTTCTCCTGCAGCACCCCATATCCATTCTCTGGAAGCTCTATTTTCTGCTCCTTTCCCGTCAGATTCACATAAAAATACTGGTTTTCCGCTATTTTTCTTCCAATTACTCCCTGCGGTGTAACCACGGACTGCATACTTTTTTCCCTGCAGCATTCATCAAGAACCTCGCCTAAAAGTTCCGGCTCTGTTTCACAAAACAAATAATACGCCGCTCCTTTTCCATACCGATTTCTGGTTATAGCTGGAATCTGATGTGTCTCCTCACGCTGCAGGACTTCTGCATCTGTTGCTTCGATCTGCTCATAATAATCCACATCAATCCATTTTTCTCTCACTTTCAGAAGTTCTCTTCCGTTTGCCGGATTTCTGCGAAGCTTCTGCTCTTCTTTTTCAGAAACTTCCATACCTGCGGTTCTCTGATATCCAACAATTTCTATTCCAAATACATCAGTCAGGTTTCCTGGTCTCGACGTGTCAAATACCTGACCGGTTTCTTTTACCCATGCAGAATACCCTGTCATAATTGCCGTACCGCCATTTTTTATAAATTCCCGCACCGTGTTTTCCTGCTCGTGATCCATTACAATTTCACCCGGAATAATCAGGATCTGATATTGTTCTGTCATTTGATGCAAATCTACAACATTATAATCAAGGTTTCTCTCTTCCAGAATCCGATGCGCGATGGCAAGGTTGTTGCTGTATGGCATTCGATACTGCATTTTTGCATACGCAGCCATAAGCTCACTGTCATAACTGTAAGAAACAGCAATCTCTGGCTGCGGCAGATATGGAAATCCGTATTTTTCCAGCTTCCGAAAATCCGATGCAATCCACTGGTATTCCCGATAATTTTCATTCGGTCTTCCATCATGATTCAGCATACCGGTCAGATATTGTTCTTCGCCATTCAGCATGCTTCGCCAGGTCCATCCCAGCATCATCTGCATCCGATGCAGCAGACACCAGAACGCATACATTCTGTTCATCCCCATTGCCGCATGATGAATCCCGAAACCACCTGTCACAAATTCAATGCACCACATTGGTTTTCCAGTTTCAGCAATCCGTTTCATGTACCAGGAACCCGTTTTCCAGAATCCCATACTCTCCCTGTTTCCATAGCCAGGATAAAAACCGATGCCAGGATAGTCAACAAATCCAGATGCTGCCTTCAAATAATCAAATCCAAGCGTCTCATATTCTGCAAAGTGGTTCGATGTATGAGCCTTTCCCGGCGCATTTTGTTCTACCGTTTCTGCCAGTTCTGTAATAAAATCTGCGATACCATCGGAAAAGAAGCGCCGCATATCCAGCCATGCCTCCGGTGCCCCGATTTCGTATTCATTTACCTGCATTGCAACGTCTTCGAAAGATGAAAGCTTTCGGCTCCAGCGCTGGGTTGCCCAGGCATGATTTAGTGCTTTTATTGTTTTATATTTCTTTTCCAGCCATTTCTGAAATCTCTTCTTCGACGCTTCAGAATAGGATGGATAGCCTGCTCCCAGCTCATTGCACAGTCCAAACGCAAACAGCGCCGGATGATTTTTATAACGGGAAACGATTTTTTCAGCAAACCGCAGTGCATACTTCTGATACTCTGGATCAGAAACATCGTCCATATATCGGCGCAGCGGTGCCTGTGGAGCTCCATTTTTTCCTCCTACATTGCATCCCGGGCAAAGTTTATGAACCCAGATCGGTGCCGGATGCATCGACACATCCAGTATTACATTCAATTTGTATTTTACGCATAACTCCATAACCTGATCAAACCATTCGAAGGTATAAACGCCATCCTCCGGCTCATAGCTGTCCCAGCACAGATGTCCCAGCCGTACTGTATCAAATCCAGCCTCTTTCATCAATTGAAAATCCTTTCCCACCGCTCCTTCGGCCAATCATGCGGATGATAATTGTCCCGATATATAAACTCATTTATTCACTCCGTTTCTGTTTTTTCTTACCTCCATTGCAGCAAAATCATTAAATTCCTATGACAATTACGACGTAAAATATAATTTATCGAGTTTTCCTGTTTTTCCATTTTTTCTTATCAATTATTATTT
>ENA-OQDF01000141-OQDF01000141.1-human-gut-metagenome-genome-assembly--contig:-NODE-141-length-26065-cov-1.950073_pt1 | contig 26065 bp, 42 predicted proteins | sample MGYA00242769_ERZ504597 | MGnify/ENA primary metagenome ERZ504597 (study PRJEB26092, sample SAMD00036305) | human gut metagenome | host: Homo sapiens | study: EMG produced TPA metagenomics assembly of...
GAACCACTTTATACTGTTTTCTTCAAGGATCGAGAGGCCAACTACGTTAATAAATTAAATCCCAATTTAATTAAATCCCAAAATACTCTTCCAGCACATTTTCCAACGCACTGCCGTAATTTTGTTTCTCAACTTTTTCTGTCGTAACAATATCTCTTGCTCCAATCTTTTTTCTATCCAGATAATAGACTGTTTCACCTACTTTTTCGCCTTTTTTTAATGGTGCTTTTACATTCTTGTCTTTTCTTGTTTTGCTCTTTATTTTGGACAGGTCAGCGCCTGTGGTGTCCACGTAGTGAATGTACTTTTCTGACGTACCTTCACCTCTTTTTCCGTCCCGCCTCTGACTTCGAACGGTGATATCTTCTTTTGTTCTTTTTCTGTATATTTCTGACATTTTCCGAAACCATAATTCAATAAAGTGATCGCATCTCTGACTCTGGCTTTGCTGTCGTCTGCTGCCATGATCACGGCGATCAGATCGATGTCGCCCTTCCTTCCGGTTGCGGATACACAGAATTTGGCTTTACTGGTAGAGCCGGTCTTTAACCCGGTTGCATATTCATACTGACGAATCAGTTTGTTTGTATTCGTAAGTCCGAATTCTGATTCGCCCTTTTGAGGTTGTATGAGTGATATTTTCCATCCAGATGTTGCAGTAATCGAAGATCTGCGGATATGTAGTGATCAGTTCTTTTGACATCAGTGCAATATCCTTGCCGTTGTCAGATGACCGTCTGCATCCAATCCGTTGCAATTTACAAAATGTGTATTTTTCATGCCAAGATCCTTTGCCCGTTTGTTCATCTTTGCAACAATTCTTCTTCGTTTCCACAGATATATTCAGCCATTGATACACAGGCATCGTTTGCGCTGGCTACAGAGATACATTTGATCAGCGTATCTACCGTCTGTGTCTCCCCAGGCTCCAGAAACACCTGTGAACCGCCCATGGACGCCGCATATTCAGATGTTGTCACTTCATCCGCCAGCTTGATCTGGCTGCTTTCCAGTGCATCGAATATCAACAGCAATGTCATAACTTTTGTTACACTTGCCGGTGGTAATTTCTCATCCGGATTTTTCTCATATATGATCTGTCCTGTTGACGCTTCCATCAGAATTGCCGACGGTGCACTGATCTGCTCCTGTTGTCTTTTCTCATTTTCTGTATTATTTTCTTGTGAATTTTCCGGTTGATTCTCTTCCGGCGGAACTGCATATACCGGTTGTAAAAATAGTACAAAAGACATTAGTATTGCACTGATACATCGTCTATGCCGCATCGCATCTGATTCCTCGCTGACATCTTTTCGATTATTATTATCTTACTCGGAGAAATTGTACATTATTCCATCCACCTATTGTTTTCCCACTCCGAAAATCATATAATAGACAGGAACACATTTTGAAAGGATGACAAATTATGAAATTCATATACCCTGCAGTATTTCACAAAACCGAAGAAGGACACTATAAAGGATATTTCCCGGATCTGGAATGTTGTTATGGTGAAGGCGAGACTTTAGATGAAGCATTGAAAGTGCCAACGAAGCTGCACGCGACTGGATCACACTGGAACTTTCCGAAGATGATCCATTGATCCCATATGTATCTGACATTGAAGATATTGAAGTAAAAGAAGGCGAGATCGTCCGCAATATTTCTATGAACATCCGCTTCTACGAAGGCTGGGACGAATAGTCATTTTTTAATCTGAAAATATTTCCAGATTATGAAAACACTTCTAGTGTATTAATTGTATTTCTCCACATACTATGGATGTAACGACAAGGAAAAAGTTACAAAGTTACCAAAAGGAGGAGTATAAAAATGGCAAATCGTTCATCAAACAAACAGCCGTACCTGAAGCAAAGGTGCATTAGACAAATTCAAGTACGAGGTAGCAAGTGAACTTGGAGTTCCGTTATCAGATGGCTACAACGGAGACCTGACATCCAGACAGAATGGATCTGTCGGCGGTTATATGGTCAAGAAAATGATCGAACAGCAGGAAAAACAGATGGCAGGTAAATAACCGCACAGTATCTGTAACAGGCTGGAAACACAGAATGAAAACTAAAAGATCAAAAATCAACACATGACTTCTATCATACGAAGTTGTCATGTGTTGATATTTTTGCCGCTATATCCATCCATATCTGCGGAATGTACCAGATAAACAATCCGATTACAGCACAACTTCCGCCGCATTCTCATAATTCGGCAGTTTCCGGATCCATTCTTCATCTTCTTCTGTGAGCTGGTCTGCCGCCTCGTTTGCCATCTGAAGGATCTTCGCATCCTGATAGACATCTCCCAGTTTAAGTTCATAAGACCACTCTGACGGATTCCAAAAAGGTCTCCCGGTCCGCGAAGTCTTAAGTCTTCACTTGCGATCTTGAATCCATCATTCGAATGATTCAGGATATCCAGCCGTTTTTTTGTTTCTTTCGATTTTGACGCACTCATGAAGATACAGTAGGCTGGTGTTTTCCGCGTCCCACACGTCCTCTCAACTGATGAAGCTGAGCAAGGCCGAAACGCTCTGCATTTTCAATCATCATAACCGTTGCATTCGGCACATCGATTCCGACTTCGATCACAGTTGTCGATACCAGTATCTGGATCTCATTTCTTCCGAAACGATCCATGATATCGTCTTTCTGTGCCTGCTTCATCTTGCCATGCAGACAGGCTACCTGGATCTGTTCTCCCATCTCTTCCTGAAGTGCCACCGTATAATCCGTAACATTTTCCGCTTCCATCGTCTCACTTTCTTCTACCATAGGGCAGATTACATAGCACTGCCGTCCTTCTGCGATCTGCTTTTTCATGAAGTTGTAGGCCGTGTTGCGGTATCCGGTATCCACCACGCAGTTTTTGATCGGCAGACGATTTGCAGGAAGTTCATCGATCACCGAGATGTCCAGATCTCCGTATAAAATGATGGCAAGTGTTCGCGGAATCGGTGTCGCACTCATGACTAACACGTGCGGCTCCCCGCCTTTTAACGCAAATGTTTCTCTCTGTTTTACTCCAAATCTATGCTGCTCATCGGTTATAACAAGTCCTAGATTATCATAACTTACGGCCCCCTGGATCAGCGCATGTGTTCCGATGATGATTTTCGCCAGTCCGCACTCGATACGGTCATATGCCCGCCGTTTTTCTTTTGCTGTCATAGATCCCGTCAGAAGTTCTACCTTGATTGGAATATCATAGTCTTCGAACATCTTCGTAATATTCTCATAATGCTGCCTTGCAAGCACTTCTGTCGGTGCCATCATTGCTCCCTGACAGCCATTGAATGCCGCATTCATCAGTGCAAGCACTGCAACGATCGTCTTACCGGAGCCCACATCTCCCTGCACCAGCCTTGACATCGTCTTATCCGAACCGAGATCTTTTTCAATCTCTTTCCAGACCTTTGTCTGTGCGCCAGTCAGTTCAAACGGCAGACTCTTCAGAAATGTCTCTACCTCCGGGCGTGGTTGCATCGGATAATTGTTTTCCAGACGTTCATTTTTCTCCTTTAATCTCCTGATCGACAGAATAAACTCTAAGAATTCCTCGAATACCAGACGTTCTCTCGCATGATAAAAGACTTCTTTATCTTCGGGAAAATGGATTCCTCTCACAGCATAGTTATATTCCGCCAGACCATATTTCAAACGCAGGGAATCCGGCAGAATCTCTCTGGTAAGATCCAGGCCGTCCAGAGCCTGTTTCATAGCCTTCATGACCATGTTGTTGGATAGTCCGGAGGTCAGACCATAGACCGGCTGTAATGTATGCAGTTTCTCTTCATATTTTGCAGATGGGTAGAAGATCTCCGGATGCTCCATAACCAGATCACCCGTTTTCTTGCGAACGACTCTTCCACGCAGGGTGATCACGCCTCCGCCGGATAACGTATTCCGCAAGAATGGCATACGAAACCAGATTACCTTTAATATTCCGGTAATATCTTTTACATACAGCGTTGTCACCTGCATCCGGCTGCTTCCGGATACCTGCACACGACCGTAGATTGCGCCTGTAACGGTCTGAATCTTGTCTTCTTCCAGTTCACTGACAGGCACCGCTTCCTCGTACACATCATATCCATGCGGATAATAACGGATCAGATCACCTACCGTATGTATATTGATCTTTTCGAAGAGCTTTTTCGTCTTCTCTCCGATTCCTTTCAAATCTCCGATATCTGTCTTTTCTATCATACGATGCTTCCTTCCCTCCATCCTGTAAATCCAATCTCTTCATCACAAAACTCATCCGGATACAAAGAACCGGATCTATATACCAGGAGCTTCTCTCACTCTGGATATACAGATCCGGTTCTGTATATAATTCTATACTTTATCTCTTACTCTACAGCAAGCACATAGTAATAGATCGCTGTCCGCCAAACTGAATATCCACATCTACATCTGGATACAATTCTTCGATCTCTCCTGCGAATTTCTCCGCCTCTTCTTCTGATACTTCCTCTCCGTAATAGATACTAATCAGTTCGGAATCTTCATCTACCAGATTCGCGATCAGTTCTTTTGTAGTCTCTTCCAAATCTTTTCCTACCGCAAGGATTCCACTGTCACCGATACCCATGATATCTCCTTCATGGATCTCTTTGTCATCAATATGTGTATCTCTTACCGCATACGTCATCTGACCGGTCTTTACATTCTTGATCTCTTCCAACATAGCCTCTTCATTTGTCTTGGCATCTGCGTCCGGCATAAAGTTAATGATCGCTGTAATTCCCTGTGGTACAGTTTTAGTAGGGATTACGATGATCTCTTTATCTTCTACCAGTGATTTTGCCTGGTTTGCTGCCAGAATAATGTTCTTGTTGTTCGGAAGGATAAATACCATATCTGCATTTACCTGATCGATAGCATTCAGCATGTCCTCTGTACTTGGATTCATGGTCTGTCCGCCTTCGATGATATAATCTGCACCCAGTTCTTTGAATATCTCATTCATACCGGCTCCGATGGAAACGGTAATGAATCCCATTGCCTTTCTCGGCTCTGCTGTCTTCTTTTCTTCGTATGCAGCTTCTTCTTTTGCCTGTTCTTCTGCAAGCTTCTCCGCATCACGGATCAGTTTTTCCTGATGTTCTTCACGCATATTATCGATCTTCATCTTAGAAAGCTGTCCATAAGTCAGCGCTTTCTGGATCGCAAGTCCTGGATCATTGGTGTGTACGTGGATCTTCACGACATCATCATCCGCAACACATACGATGGAATCTCCGATCGAGCTTAAGAATTTCTTGAATTCATGTTCATCTTCTTCGGTAAATTCTTTTTCTGTCAGAATAATAAATTCTGTACAATATCCAAATTTGATATCTGCCGTATCTTCTGCATTCACCTTATTCACGGTAACACTTGTACTTGGTTTGATCGAACTGTAATCAATCTCTTTACCAAGGAATGCATCATATCCGCCTTTAATCACTTCCAGAAGTCCCTGTCCGCCGGAATCTACCACACCTGCTTCTTTTAATACCGGAAGCATCTCTGGTGTCTTATTCAGCACTTCCTCTGCATATTCGATCACAGCCGGAATGAATACTTCCAGATCATCTGTCTCTTCAGCCATCTCTGCTGCCTTTGTCGCAATTCCGCTGGCAACAGTAAGGATGGTTCCTCCTTCGGCTTCATAACAGCCTTGTAAGCAGTATCTCTTGCTCTCTGGCATGCCGCAGCAAGTGCAAGCACATCAATCTCTTTCTCTTCTTTGATCGCCTTTGTAAATCCTCTTAAAAGCTGAGATAAGATAACTCCTGAGTTACCTCTCGCCCCGCGCAGGATCCGGAAGAGATTGCCTTTGCAAGATCCTTCATCTCCGGGTTATTTAATGCTGTTACTTCTTTTGCCGCTGACATGATCGTCATAGACATATTTGTACCTGTATCTCCATCTGGTACCGGGAATACATTCAATTCGTTGATATAGTCTTTCTTTGCTTCAATGTTCTGAGCACCTGCAAGAAACATCTTTGCAAGCACGTCCACATTAATCGTTTTCGTAGCCACTTCTTACGTTCCTCCTTAAAATCCACAAACTAATCAATGACTCTTACGCCTTCAATATAGACGTTGATCTTATCTACCTGCATACCGGAAAATTCTTCCACTCTGTACTTCACATCACTGATCAGATTATCTGTTACAGCGGAAATACTTACACCGTATGCCACAATAATGTGGAAGTCAATACTGATATGATTATCATCACTTATATTTACATGGATTCCTCTTGTCAGGCTCTCCTTTTTCAGCAGATGAACCAGGCCATCTTTCATATTTACAGCTGCCATTCCAACAATACCAAAACATTCAACCGCCACTGTTCCTGCATATTTTGCAATTACTTCAGGATCAATGGTAATAATTCCCAAATCTGTACTCATACACCCTTTCATAGCAAAACCTCCACTTCTTTTATTATCTTCTATCTAAATCAAAACATAATATATTTTATTATACTCTGTTTTACCGCTAATTACAATAGTTCTTATTGCGCAAAAACTCAGATTCCACACATCGAAATCTGAGTTTCAATACATCTTATGCACGCTCAACTTTCCTGATTTCAAACAAGAAGTACAAACATACATCTTCTTTGTAGCTCCGTTTTCGGTTTTCACGCGAACAGATTTTACATTTGATTTCCACATCTTTGGTGATTTTCTATGAGAGTGGCTGACATTGTTTCCAAAGTGAGCACCCTTTTCACAAATAGCACATTTTGCCATGACTGCACCTCCTAACGCTCATAATAAGTTCTTTGTCCGAACTCGCAACAATAGTTATTCTAGCAGACTGTTGCAAGAATTGCAAGAGTTATTTGATATTTTTTTGTTTACTTTTCGATTTTCAGCAACAAAACAGGCAATATCCCACTGCAACGCACAGGATCATACACAAAATCTGGCAGAACAAACCTGGTATGACCAGTGCCAGAAGCATTCCTGCCGCTATCCAGAACAATGCAAATCCTACGATTCTTTTCACAGACACACACCTGCTTTTTGTACATTATATGTACACTGCCTAAAAAATGTCTGCTATTTTTCTGCTTCGTCGAGGATCTTATTCACATCCTCTTCCGTAACGTTATCTTCTTTTCGGGATGTAAAACGATCCATCACATCCGGTACCATATCCAGCAGCTTCGTGATCGTATCCTGATTCTTGATGTTCACAAGCTTGGTGTGACCATTCTGAATGACCAGCACCGCACTTGGTGTCATCTTCCCACCGATACCTCCGGCACCTTTTTCTTTCTTATCTGCGTTGAACGCACCTGCTCCTACCGCAAAGGATACATCTACCAGTGGTAAAATAATCGTATCGCCGATATGGATTGCTTCTCCTACTACCGTCTTGGATGATACCACTCCGTCCATACCATGGAACAGCGCTTCTACAGTCCCTTTGAAATTATTCTCAGCCATCTTCTTTCCTCCTTGCATTCTCTATATCTATAATTGAAACTTGCGGATATCATGATATGTCTTTCTGATCTCGCTGCACCACACCAGGTTCCACAGGAAGCAGACCAGCGGCATCATGCGGAATCCACCGCGAACTCTGACTTTCCCTTTCAGGATCCTTCTTTCAAAATCAGGTTCCACCAACAGATGATCTCCGATAAACGGATAGATCATACTTAATCCCGCCAGTGCCTGTCCTGTATGGTACGGATCTTCGAATCCAAATTGAACTTCACCTTTTATTACTTTCGGCTTCCAACGCTTTAACAGCTTGCCCGCCTCTTTTTTCACCTTCGAAAAAGCTTTCCTGTGCACCGGATCTTCTAATTCCTTCATAATTCTTTCTTTCTTATCCAATATGCTGTCCAGCTTTTCTTCTGCATGTCCAACCGTATGCTTTATCTTATCACAGAACTTTAAGATTGTACATTTTATCTTCGCAAATCTCCCAGCTTTTTCAGGAGTACTTTCCGGGATTTCTTCCACATTCTCCGGAAGCGTTTTACTGCTCTCCACAGTTCTTTTTTCTTCTTCAGGCTCTTCTTCCATTTCCGATAGTCTGCTACTGCTTTCCACTCTCTGTTCTTTCCGGTTTTCTTTCGAATCTGTATTCTCTTTTTCATGAGCTTCCTCCTTCTCAGATTCTATCTTCGCAGTTTCTGTTTTCTCAACGTCTGTTTTCACCGGACGATCTTCCGATTTTTTCTTCTCAGTATCTGTATGTCCGCTTTTCTGCGGTTCACTTCCGAAAGATTTCCACGCAATCCTTACCCGCCATTTTAACTCCTGCTCTTCAAATGACACATCGATCCGTATCAGGCGCAAGAGCCACGTCACGCGGCCGTATGCGCTGCTTTCCTTTATCTCTCCGGGCATTGACGCATCGAGCCGGTATCTCACCGGAACACACAAAAAGGTCACCAGAAACAGAAACAGCAGTCCGAGAATCACTGCAATTATGATCCCTATTATTTTTAAAATGATCAAAAGAATATGTAACACCATCTTATCTTCCCTGCTCTTTTTCTAATATATAAGACCGTATATCACATCCGCCTGTCTGTTCATATACTTCCTGTACGATCTGTTCTACCAGTTCTACCGCTTCCTCATATCCTTTTGTAATTCCTACCACGAACAGATCCTGTTCCGGAAATGCAGGCTGCTTAAACTGGAGTGTCGGATAGATTTCCAGTTGATTCTTTTCACTGATTGCCAGCGTGATCACATGCACACTCGGCTGCAGTTTTCCGGATTCCAGCTTGCGGATGATTTTCTCTTTTTTCTTTTCCAGTCCTTCTGTCAGGTACAGATGCTTATAGTATCGCATATTTCCCGTCCTTCTATACTTCTAATAATACGAGTCAAAAATCTCTTTTGCAACATTTACCGCCTTTGCCGTTCCGTCTGATGCTTCAATGATCACACTTACAACAAGTTCCGGATCTTCCACATTTGACATACCGATGAACCAGGAGTGGTCTTTTTCTTTATCAGAACTATATTCTGCCGTACCGGTCTTTCCCGCTGCTGTGTAGCTCTGTCCGCTCAATACAGATGCTGTACCGTAATCTACTACACTCTTCATGTATTCTTTGATCTGGGCAGCTTCTTCCGCTGTCATAAGCTGCTTATATTCTTTCTGATCCGTCTCTTTCATGACCGCTCCCGATGCATTTGTCACCTTGTCAACCAGATACGGCTTCATCAGCTTCCCGCCATTGGCGATTGCAGATGTGATCAGTGCCATATGATACGGGCTTACCTGCGTCTCCCCCTGTCCCATCGCCGTCATCATCTTTGTACCGTTTCCGGCAGAGCTATCCATCGTAAAGCTGCTCTTACTATACGGAAGATCCGAAGGCAGTTTTGAATCAAACAGAACTTCCTCTGCCGTCTTCTTAAATTTCACCGGATCCAGTGAAAGTCCTATATTCGAAAAAGATGTGTTGCACGAATATGCCAGACTTTCCTCCAGACTGACCTGCCCGTGGACATGTCCGTTATAGCAGTGAATCTTAATTCCACTGTTCTCGATCGAACCGGTACAATTATAAGAATAAGAACTGTAATCCGGATTCTCCCTCATGAATTCCAGAAGTGTCACTACTTTGAACGTAGAACCCGGTGCATACTGCCCCTGTGTCGCACGATTCAACAGTACACTGTTTTCATCTGTACTCAGAGCGTTCCAGCTGGATTCTACCGTATTCGGATCAAAGTCCGGCTTAGATACCATGGCAAGGATCTTTCCTGTCTTCGGCTCCATCACCACTACCGCACCTTTTTTCTCTCCCAGTGCCTGATATGCCGCTTCCTGAAGGTCTGCATCCAGTGTTGTCACAACCGTGTCTCCCATATTTTTTTATCCTGGAATTCATTCTTCAACTTGATCAGGAAATTCTCATCCGAAGTCAGCAGGTCATAATTCTCCAGAGATTCGATCCCGGATTTGCCCTGTACGCTGTAACCGACCACATGTGCAAATACATCGCCATAAGGATACTCTCTTGTCTCGCTTCCGTCTGCTGCCGTATCGGTCTTCGCAAGCACGTTCCCGTTCCTATCCACAATTGTTCCCCGGGTCACCCTCTTTGCATTCGAATTCTGTCTGGCATTATAAGGACTTCTGATGATCTCCTGGCTTTTTTTACCTGAAAATATCCGATATATCCCAGCAGTACCAGAAAAGCGCTACGAATACATACGTAACTCTAGCGAACTCTTTGTTTCTTGCGCGCTTTGCCTTGAGCCGCTTCTTTTCGCGCTTTTTGGCTTCTTTTCGCTCTTTGCGGGTCATATTCTGCCTCTCGATATCCCGCCGCACTCTCCTGTCGGCTTCTCTTTGCTCGTAACCGTTCTTTCTTCCTTCTCTCAATATCCTCTTCCTCGTCTTCTCTTAAAATATACAGTCCCTGGATAATTGCAAACATGATCAGCGTACTGATCAGAGAACTTCCGCCATAGCTTACCAGCGAAAGTGTTACACCTGTTGACGGAATGAACTTGTCGCTCCTCCGATCGTTAAAAACACCTGGAATATATAACAGGTACCAAGTCCCAGCGCTACCATCTTATAAAACAGATTATGCAGCTGCATTGCAATATTTAAGAACATCACATAACAGCTCACACAGATCAGTATCAGACACATCGCATAGATCAGCCCCATCTCTTCTGAAATTGCAGAAAAGATGAAGTCCTCTGCCGATACCGGAATCGTGTCCGGCTGTCCCTGATAAAGTCCCGCTCCGAACCATCCGCCGGTCCCGATGGCAAATAATGACTGTGCTACCTGATAACCGCCTTTATCATATGTTCCAAACGGGTCTCTCCATACATTTACACGCGTCTTAACGTGCGTAAACAGATGATACGCCACAACTGCTCCGACACTTCCCGCACCAAGTCCTGCGAGAATATAAAGCGGCTGATGTGTCGCCACATATAACATGACCAGATATACGACGAAGATAATAAGCGCCGCACCAAGGTCCTTAGATGCCACAAGGATCAACACATGAAATGCCGCAACTGCCGTCGTTACCACAATATCTTTAAATTCTGTAGAACGCTTAAAACTCGATGCCACGAAGAACACAAAGACAATCTTCACAAGTTCTGATGGCTGGATGTTGATTCCGGCAACTGTAAAGCCAAGCATTGCACCATAAGACACCTTACCTACAACCACTACTACCGCCAGCGACACGATACCGATAATTCCGTAAAGAATTCTCCATTCCGACAGAAAACGTGCTTTTCGGATAATGATTGGAATCACAAGGCAGAGCACAATTCCTGCTGCCGCGATCAGATACTGTTTCGCAGCCTTATCATAATTCAGTCTGGTGATCATGATAAAACCGATGCTGAGCAGCATACACATATTATTTACAATCAGACGTGATACTTCGGATAAATAAAGCTATACAACAGGATCGTTCCTCCAAGAAGCGTCACCTGCATCAGATACAATGCCAGAATCTTTGTATCCTTTTTCCAGATACATCACAAGAAATGCCGTCAGATGCATCACAAACATCAGCACATTCTGCTTCCTGAGACAACGTTTCTTTTTATCCGGATCATAATATCCGAAGATACTGAAACACAGATACGTATACACTGTGATCATCAGTATCATCAGATATTTTGATAACTGTACAATTATGTTTACCAACTTTCCACCTACTTTACTCCTCTTTTAAAATGCCCCCTCGTATACTCCCGTATCTGAGGTTCCATCTTTTTTCCTTCTGTAAATGCATTCATATATATCTTACAGATTTCTTTTACCTGTTCTTTATTCTCAACTGTAAAATCCAGCCGTATCTGTGCAGGCATCAGCTTTCTGATCTCTTCCGCCTTATCCGCCAGGAACAACGGTGCTGAATTATACATTACATTATAACAGTCTCTGCAATAGCATCTGACTGTAAACTCCTTCTGATAACGGTCAGAATCGTAAGTACTCCGCCTTTTCCGTCACAGGAAGCACTGGTCTTCTTTATACAGCCTGCACTGACCATCACCGGCTGGTATCCATATGCAATAAATGCCTGTTCTCCTATCCCAAGTTCTGCCAGCTCACGATCATTCAATTCCACCGGTGCTGTTCCCTGTCCGATCCCCAGATCCTTCAACTCTTCTTTTGCTTTTTGATTAAAAATGTAGAGATTATAATCACTGCGGATTTCTTTTTGGTATGCATGTTGTCTGAGCCACGCATAACTCTCCCAGTTGCGGATCAGTATACCATCATATTTTTCCTCGATTTTTGCATACATACGTTCATATCTGCGGATCGTACGTTCCCTGAAAATGTATGGCATCGCAAGGAAATACTGTACGCCGTTTTCACGTTCAAATTCTATCTCCTCATCCAGATACACACACCGTACTCCGCTGTTTACCGCTGCCTCAAGCTGTGCTTTTGACTGCACAGACGCAGATATACTGCATTCCTTTCCGGTGCTGTTCTTTTCCACGGTTTTTTTATTTCTGTCTCACAATCCGCTTCTTCTCTCCGGTATTGCATCTGTATCTTCTCTGTCAGTTCTTTGATTCCTTCTCTTCGCAGTTCATTCAGCGCCTGCATCGGCAGGAACACATTTCCTTCTGTATAGATCTTCAGACGTTCAAACACAAACTCTGTATTACCGGTCTTTCTCATCTGTTTTTCAATTCTTTTCGGATCCAACGGCTGCTTTTGCGCTTCCTGAACTTCCTGACCGGTACATTCCACGGTAATATTGCCATACGATACTGTTAGTTTAGCACGCTTTCCGACAGAAAATGTTAAAATACCATTAATTTTTTCTTGTACTTTTATATCCTGCCACGATTTTCCTCAGTGCTGCCATCTTTGGCATTCTTCGGACGCTTCAATGATATCATATCTCTGCCGTTATGCTGATGATAGTAGCCCTCACAATAACCACGCCTCTGGTAAGCAGCAAGCAGTTCCCGTTTATCAGCCTCTGACACCCGGTATGCCGATCTATCTTTTCCTTCTTTCTGAAGCTTAAGATAATGATCCGCATATTTCCGATACATCTTTACAACCGTATAGACATATTCCGGCTGCTTCATTCTTCCTTCTATCTTAAATGAATCAACCCCCGCATCGATCAGTTCCGGCAAAATGTCTATTGTACACAGATCCTTCAGACTCATCAGATCTGCCGGTTTCTTTCCATCTATCTGATAAGGAAGACGGCACGGCTGTGCGCACTGTCCTCTGTTGCCGCTCCGTCCGCCGATCATACTGCTGAGAAGGCACTGTCCGGAATAACAATAGCACAGTGCTCCATGTACAAAACATTCCATCTCCAGTCCCGTCTGTCTCTTCATATCACGGATTTCCCCGAGCGAAAGTTCTCTCGCCGGCACGACTCTCGTGATTCCGTATTGTTTTAAATGATTCGCTCCGAGCGTATTGGTAATGGTCATCTGTGTACTTGCATGTACCGGCATCTCTGGAAAATGCTCTCTGATATACTTTACCACACCGATATCCTGTACGATCACTCCATCCAGTCCCGCTCTGTAATACGGAAGCAGATATGCATACAATTCCTCCATCTCCCTGTCTTTCAGAAGTGTATTCACCGTCATATATATCTTTCTTCTGTGAATATGTACGTATTCAATTGCCTGCACCATATCTTCTTCCGAAAGATTCTGTGCATATGCCCTTGCTCCAAATCTGGTACCGCCAAGGTATACTGCATCCGCACCTGCGGCTATTGCTGCCTGCAGGCATTCCATCGACCTGCCGGTGCCAATATCTCTACACTCTGTTCATAGTCTCTTATCCTGTCTTTTCTTTCTTGTAAAAGCTGTCGTGTGACAGCCTAATTCTTACTTATTATTCTTAATCTCTGTTTCCAGCTGTACGATCTTCATCTGAAGTTCCTTATTCTCTTCCTTCAGCTTGTCCATCGCTTTCTCTGCATTCTCCAGCTTGATCTGAACGGATATCAGTTCATGCTTTAAGTCATACATCTCTTTATCTTTTGCCTCGATATCACTTTCCAGTGTACCGCCCTGCTTCTTCGCCTTAAAGTAATCATCCGCAATGTTCAGCGCCAGCAGAATACTTCTGGTCTCTGCGCTCTGCTTGCGATATCCCTCACTATTGCTGCATTCGTCCAGCTTATGGTTCAGATATGTAGAAACTTCTGTAAATAGTCTTCACTTTCAAATCCACTTAAAGTAAAAACCTTTCCTCCTATTAATACTTCTGTATAGTTTTTTGATGATGCCATAAGAAGCCTCCTCGAACTTCATAATTTCTGATAACTATTATAAACTAATCTGTAAGAAAAACCAACTATTTATTCATTTTCCTTACAAATTCCCAGATGAGCATATGCCGCATCCGTCACGACTCTTCCTCTTGGAGTTCTCTGAATAAACCCATTCTTCAACAGATATGGCTCATATACATCCTCAATCGTACCCGGATCTTCTCCGATCGATGCCGCAAGCGTCTCCAATCCGACCGGGCCGCCGCCGAATTTCCCGATCATAGCCAGAAGGATCCCTCTGTCCGTCTGATCCAGACCTTCCTTATCCACATCCAGAAGATCCAGTGCATAATCCGCCACTTCTTCTGTGATGTAGCCGTCATATTTCACCTGGGCAAAATCCCGGACACGCTTTAACAGACGATTGGCAAGTCTCGGAGTCCCCCGCGAACGTCTCGCCATCGCATATGCACCATTTCATCAATCCCGACTTCCAGAACCTTTGCCGAACGTAAAATGATCATCTTCAGTTCTTCGACCGTATAATATTCCATCCTGGTCACCACACCGAAGCGGTCCCTCAAAGGCGCTGTCAGCATACCTGCCTTGTCGTTGCCCCTACCAGGGTGAATTTTGGGAGATCCAGACGGATCGATCTTGCCGAAGCGCCCTTTCCGATCATAATATCGATCGCATAGTCTTCCATTGCCGGATACAGCACTTCCTCCACCTGACGGTTCAGGCGGTGGATCTCATCTACAAAAAGGACATCCCCTTCCTGCAGGTTATTCAGGATTGCCGCCATCTCTCCCGGCTTTTCGATCGCCGGTCCCTGATGTGATCTTCATATTTACATTCATCTCATTGGCAATGATTCCCGCAAGTGTCGTCTTTCCAATCCCGGAGGTCCATAGAACAAGAGATGATCCAGTGCCTCGCCCCTCGCCTTTGCCGCTTCAATATAAATCTTCAGCATTTCTTTTGCTTTTGCCTGACCAATGTAATCTTCCAGAAGCTGAGGTCTTAAATGATTCTCGATCCTGACATCTTCTTCCAGATTCTCAGTCGTCATAATTCTTCTGCTCATCTGTCTGCCTTACCTTCTACAACATATATTTCAGAGACTGACGGAGAACATCTTCCACACTCATTTCTTCCGTAATCTCTACCTGTCTGACTGCTTTTAATGCCTCGGTATTGCCATACCCGAGTGCAACCAGTGCCTGTACCGCTTCTCCTGTCATCTCATTTGCCATGCCTGCAGATGTATCCGCCGTGTTCTGCACTGCATTCACGGTATTCTCAAGCGCATCCTCCAGCTTCAACTTGTCTTTTAATTCCAGAATCAGCTTCTCCGCCGTCTTTTTACCGATTCCCGGTGCCGCCTGGATTGCCTTTACATCATTCGACGCAACCGCAAATCTCAGATCATCGGGTCCGAGTGCCGAAAGAATCCCAAGACCGCCTTTCGGTCCGATCCCGCTGACACCGATCAGAAGCCGGAACACACGGAGTTCATCCCTGGTAAGGAAGCCATACAACTGCATCAGATCTTCCTTAACATGCAGATGTGTGTGGATCTTTACTTCTTTTCCAAGAGCCGGAAGCCTGCCCATTGCGGTCCCTGCCATGTAGATTCCATATCCGACACCGCCGACATCTACAATGACCTTGTCTTCTTCCATTCCTTCCAGAATTCCACGTATATATGTAATCATAGTTCCTCCATCAAAACTGTATATTCTTAATTCTCTTCAACATTTCCGCCGACACGATCCCGATCACCAGTCCGGTGATCAGTCCTGCGACCAAAAGCACCGGGAAATAATAACCGACACTGAATGTCTCCACCACAAGCATTGCAACGATCAGCTGTCCCACATTGTGGAACACTCCGCCCGCCACACTGATTCCCATCACACTGAATCCTTTGCTCTTCTTCAAGAGTGCCATTACCGTCAGACTTAACAATCCACCGACCAGGCTGTAAATGATACTGAAATAATTTCCAAATATGAATCCTGACAGTAGTACTCTGACCACAGACAACAGATATACCTCCGTCAGCTTCATCTTATATAACGCGATCACGATCACCAGATTCGCAAGCCCGAGCTTCACTCCCGGGATTCCGAAATTGATAGGATCATCGTCTCCACATAGCTGAATATCAGCGCCAGTGCCGTAAACACTCCAAAATATGCCACTCTGTTCTTCACAATGTCCCTCCTAATTTGCCACTGCATCGAATTCACTTTCTTCACTTCCGTCTACCTCAACCACTACTTTATTCGGCAGACAGATAATGCTCTCATGATTCTTTGAAGCTGCTTTCTGATGTACACACAACTGATCCGGACACTCTGCATCCGTCATCTTCGCTTTTCCGTTCTTTATCGTAAGTATATTCGTACCGCCATTGATCCTAATCTTCTGATCCTTTGCGAGCGGATAGGTTCCTGTCACCTTACCATCCACCTTCACAGTCACGGTATCAGCTCCATCCCCGCCGGCAAATTCATGTACGCCGAAAGCTGCACCGGCAATCAAAAGAACTGTCAATATAAGAACCGCATCTTTTTTCTTCCAATTCATACGTTCTCTCCTTGTCCACTAACGGTACTATTCTATCACAAGAAATTGTCCCATTCAACAAAAAAGAAAATATGTTTGGTTTGCATCTGTTTTTTTTTCATGTTATACTACAAGTTATGTAAATACATGATAGAAAATCATCAACTACGAGGTTATTAGTATTATGAAATGTAAAAAAAATAATATCATAAAAACACTCAGTGCGGTTCTCACTGCCTCTGCTCTTCTCTTGACCGGATGCTCCGGCGCAAAAAGCAGTACACAGACCGATCAGGATCTTACTTATACCGACATGCTCTTTGACACTGTCATCAAGATCCAGATCCTTGATCCTGCAGATGAAAGTATTCTGGATGGTCTGAAGAAACTTTGCGAAAAATATGACACAATGTTCTCCACCACCAATACAGACAGTGAACTTTATAAATTAAACCACGCAAACGGTCAGCCCTTCACTGTCTCTTCCGAAACGGCCAATCTTATTCAGGAGGGTATCCATTACAGCGAACTTTCCGGCGGTGCATTTGATCTCACCATTGAACCGGTATCGGCTCTCTGGGATTTCAAGGCAGATAAACCAACGGTTCCATCTTCCGATGCCATTGCCCAGCCGTAAGCCACGTTGATTACACAAAGGTCGACATTCAGGATAACACCGTTACACTGGAAGATCCCGAAGCCGGCATCGATCTGGGAGCCATCGCCAAAGGATACATTGCCGACCAGGTGAAAACATATCTCAAAAAGCAAGGGATAAAACATGCGATCATCAATCTTGGAGGAAATGTTGATGTCATCGGCACCAAACCCGACGGAAGCAAATACAACATCGGAATCCAGAAACCTTTCGATGAATCCGGCGAAGCTATCACCTCTGTACAGTTAAAAGACCAGACAGTTGTAACTTCCGGAATCTATGAACGGTATTTTAAGAAAAACGGAAAACTATATCATCACATCCTGGATCCACGAACCGGATATCCGTGCGAGAACAATCTTTACAGTGTATCGATCATCACAGACTCTTCTACAAAAGCAGATGCACTCAGCACAACCTGCTTTCTACTGGGATACGAGAAAGGAATGGAACTGATCCAGAGTATGGATGGAGTGGAGGCGATATTTATTACGGATGATGAGAAGGTGCATAAAATTGGGATTTAATTCAGGAAGGCATGACTACCCGGACCTGCATAAAAAGTAGGAAGCCGTTCCTGTTCAGGTTCCGTCGGTGGGAAATACTAAAGCGCAATATGCTAAAAACGGGCTTCCGAAATTGCAACTCGCCATTCGGCTCAAACAGGCAAATTTCGAAAACCCAACGCATAATTTGACGCTTAACTATTTCCAACACCTTCTTCACATTCACTGGAACGGCTTCCTACTTTTTATTCCGTGGGTATTGAATGCCTTATGAATCAAATGGCAAGTGCGTAACGATTATGGCTGCGGAAGGTTGTAGTGGTAAGCTGTGAGCGAGTGGATTTTCATGACTTTTTGGCAAGATTGTGTACCGTAGTGGCCTTCACCGGGTTACACTTCCGGGCATTTCATTTATTAGTATCCGCTGCCAGTCACGACTTGAAGGAAACAATAGATAAGGATTATTGTGAATGTGGAATGCCGTTAGAAACAATTAGAGAGTCAGAAGCACCGTTAAAGGAACGAAGCGAACGTGTTTGAGGCAAACGCCGAGTTTGAGCGTAGTTCCTTTGCTTTTAGGTGATTCTGACTCTCTTAGTGTTTCTTATGGTATGGAACCTGAACAAGAAGCCTTATCTATTGTTTCCTTCAAGGACTGAGAGGCCGCTTCCCAGTTAATAAATTAAATCCCAAGTTTACGGTAGCCGATTTCCGGCAGCCATGTACAACCGATACCACTCTTCACGGGTCAGGTGCACATGGGATGCCTTACTGATCTGAGCAATCCGGTCCTTATTAGTTGTGCCGATGATCGTCTGGATTCCGGCAGGGTGGCGTAAGATCCAGGCAACAGCGATGGCACTGTCGGTTACGTTATATTTTTCAGCCAGTTCATTGATGACCTTATTGAGTTCCGGGAATTTTTCATTTCCAAGAAAGACGCCTTCGAACATACCGTACTGGAATGGGGACCATGCCTGAATGGTGATATCTTTTAAGCGGCAGTATTCGAGAATGCCGCCGTCACGGTTGATTGCAGAATCATTGTACATATTTGCATTGATTCCGGAATTGATCATTGGACAGTGTGCGATACTGAACTGCAGCTGGTTGATGAGAAGTGGTTCATCTAGATATTTATTCAATAATTCTATCTGCATCGGGGTCTGATTGCTGACACCGAAGTGACGTACTTTGCCGGCGGTTTTTAAAGTACGGAATGCATCAGCTACTTCTTCCGGTTCCATTAATGTATCCGGGCGGTGTAGCAATAAGATGTCAAGATAATCTGTGCGCAGGCGGTTCAAGATATCATCTACGGACTGCAGGATATGTTCTTTGGAAAAATCAAAAGCAATACCGGGGCGGATCGCACATTTGGACTGCAGAATGATCTGGTCACGCAGGGAAGGGGTCAGGGCTTTGCCAAAAAGCTCTTCGCATTGTCCTTTTGCATAGATATCTGCATGATCGAAGAAATTGATGTCATGTGCAAGCGCAGTGTCTATCCATTCTTTTACAGCATCTGCCGTTTCCAGACTATTAATACGCATACATCCCATACCAATTTCCGGAACAGATAAATTTGTATTGTGAAGTGTGATTGTTTTCATGGAAACCTCCTTAGATAAAACATTTGTATAAATGTATTTTAACATATCGTGTAAAGAAAGATAAAAGAAAAATTCAGCAAATTTGAATCGTTGACTAAGTTTATAATTGGGAATAGAATTATGAAATAAGTATTTTTAAAAATAAGGACATTACAATATGGAAAGAGATTTAACAACAGGAAGTGTATTTAAAACAGTCATTTATTTTTCACTTCCATATCTGTTATCGTACTTTTTGCAGACATTATATGGTATGGCAGATTTATTTATAGTCGGACAGTTTGGCGGTGTCAGCAGTACGACGGCGGTATCGATGGTGTCTATTGTCATCTGTGTCGGGGTATTTGTATGGATGAATAAACACACGGAAAAATATATGGAAAGAACGTAGTGATCGGAGGGAAAATATATGACGATCGGAATTATAGAAGACGACACATTATTACATCAGGCACTCAAAACAGCACTGCAAAACGCAGGCTATCAGACCGTATCCGCATATACAAAACAAGAGGCTCTTACTACAATTACAGGCAGTGAGAGCCTTCTTCTCATTGACATTGGACTTCCGGACGGCAATGGACTTGCATGTTACAAAAAGATCCGGGAAAAGGCAGAGATACCGGCCATTTTCCTGACAGCAAGAGATGAAGAAACGGATATGTTGACAGCATTTGACACAGGAGCAGACGATTATGTGGTAAAACCATTTTCCATGAAAGTGCTTCTAAAGCGCATAGAGGCAGTGATCGGACGGAACAACAGAGAAAAACAACTGGCATGCGGAGAAATAATATTATTTCCTGATAAGAAGCAAGTATACAAGAACGAAAAGGAAATTATCCTTACAGCCAGAGAATATCAGTTACTGGAATATCTGATGTACAATCAGGGAAATGTGCTGACGAAAGAAAATATCCTGGAATATGTATGGGGACTGGATGGCCAGTTTGTAGTGGATAATACCGTCAGTGTTACGATCAACCGGCTGCGGAAAAAGATAGAAACAGATGCAGGATCACCGATATATCTGAAAAATGTATTTGGATTGGGATACAAGCTGGAGTGCGTCTGAAAAGTAATGGCAGATACAAAAAGGAAGAGAAAAGAATGAATATCATAATAATCGTAGTGGCAGTAACGGCAGGAGTAATTCTGGGTGGAACTGCATATATGTTTATCAGGGAAAATGCAGACAGAAAGAACTTAAGTTATTGGCAGAATGTATGGAAAAGATATTGCGAGAGGAAAAGATCTGGGAAACAAAAGCAGGAGAAGAGACATTATATGCAAGACTGGAATCCAGACTGGTAAGGATCCAGGAAATGTTAAATGGACGGACAGAAGCTGCGGAGAAGAGTAAAGATGAGATCCAGAAGCTGATTTCAGAGATTGCACACCAGATGCGGACACCCCTTGCCAATATCAGGACATATCAGGAATTATTAGAGGAAGAATGGAGTAAAACCGGGACAAAGACGGATGAAAATGTGGATAACTATCTAAATGCAATGAGATCCGGAGAACAACAACTGGAATTCCTGACAGAAGGATTCGTGAAGATGTCCAGACTTGAGCAGAACATGATTCAGATACGGAAAGAAGAGACAGATCTGTTAAAGACCGTGAGAAACTGTCTTGGAAGAATTCAAAAGCAGGCAGAAGAAAAACGGATTGCATTCCGAATAGAGCTGCCGCAGGAAGTCAACTGTTCGCATGATGCCAACTGGCTCGGAGAAGCAATCGATAATATTCTGGATAATGCCGTGAAATACAGTCAGATTGGCGGAACCATAGAAATGATAGTCCAGAAGAATGAAATGTGTGCAAAGATTCTTGTAAAAGACAACGGACCTGGAATTGAAAAAGGAGAAGAGCATAAGGTATTCCAGAGATTCTACAGAGGCAAGAACGTGACGACACAGAAAGGCTATGGAATCGGGCTTTATCTGGCAAGAAAAATTATAAGCCTTCATGGCGGATATATAATCGCAAAAAGCAGATATCCGGAAAACGGCCTGATGATGGAGATAAATCTTCCGGTCTGTTAGAAGTTTGTTAGATTTGTCCTGTATGCTGTATGAGACAAGTGAAAGTTCCGATACGAAACGGACACAATTATAAGCAAGGAGAAAAAATCTTATGGAAATGATAAAAGCAGCAGGATTAAAGAAATATTATGTGACAGATAATTACGAAGTCCATGCGCTGGACGGAGTGAGTCTGTCCGTAGAAGAAGGGGAATTCCTGGCAATCATCGGTACATCAGGAAGCGGGAAGACGACATTACTTCAGATCCTGGGCGGCCTGGATGAACCCACTGCAGGTGGCGTCTGGATACGCGGCAACAGTCTGAAAGATATGACGGAAGATGAACGCACGATATTCAGGAGAAGGAATATCGGATTCGTATTTCAACAGTATAATCTGATCCCTGTTATCAATGTATATGAGAATATCGTACTTCCGCTCAGACTGGACGGTGCAGAGATTGATGAAAAATTGCTGGAAAATATTGTCAGAACGTTAAAGATTGGAGAAAAGTTAGAGAATCTCCCGGAAGAACTGTCTGGCGGACAACAACAACGAGTGGCAATTGCAAGGGCGTTAATGGTAAAGCCGGCAGTACTTTTGTGTGACGAGCCAACAGGAAATCTGGACTCTGTCACAAGTATGGAAGTAATTTCATTGTTGAAGACTTGTGCAGCAAGATTCCACCAGACGGTGATTGTTGTGACCCATCAGGAAGCGATCGCACAGATGGCAGACCGTATCCTGCGCGTAGAAGACGGGAAATTATACAATGCGGAGGTGTAATGAAATGAATGGATTTACACCGAACAATAATACGAACGTGATCCGGCTGCTTTCGGAAGCTATCAGAAAATGTAATAAAAGCAGAAACCGGATTCTTATGGGAGCAGTCGTTTTATGTATTCTTACACTGACATTTGTCTTTGGAACGGCTTACGGAAAAATAAATGCAGAATATACGAAAAATATTCGGATGGATGGAACAACGGCATCCACTTACATAGAAGAGGGAACAAAGCAGCAATATGAAAAAGCACGTTCCTTAGGATATGTAAGAGAAACCGGAAGAAGAATGAAAATGGGTGAAGCCACAGAATCTGGAAAGAAAGAATCTATCTGTTCCATACAAGTGCTGGATCAGACTGCATGGGAAAAGATGATGAAGCCCGCCTATACAGGTATTCATGGAACATATCCGGAAAAGCAGCAGGAAATCATGCTTCCGGTAAAGACATTAAAAAAGCTGGGAATTGATAATCCGAAAAGAGGGATGAAGATAGCACTTGATGTATCAATCAGCTTTTTCAGATGGAAAAGAAGAGTTCGAATTATCTGGATGGTACAGTGCTTATACAGAAGATAATGGAAAAAGCAAAGCAATCGGATATGTGTCAGAAAAGAAACTGAAGGACTGGGGGTATGATATCGAAGAAGATTCGGATATTCTGATCTGTCAGTCGAATGACATGGACTGGAAGGATACAGAAGAAAAATTATACGAAGATGTACCGATGAAAGACAATTCCCAACAGATCATTGCGACAGATACGGCAAAGAACCGGGCCGTAAAAGAGATGACGGGAAGTTACGGGATGGCAGTAGTAGAGGCCGTTGTGATTATCTGCGGAATATTCTTACTTGTCTACAATGTGATGCAGATATCCATGTTGGGCGATATCCGGCAGATGGCGCTGCTTCATACGATCGGTACAACGAAAAAGCAGATCCGTAAGATCTATATCCGGCAGATCATGTGGACGATAGTGCCGGGATGTATTACAGGGACAGTTTTGTCGGTTCTGCTGCTGCGATATCTGATACCGGAACTAGTGGGAAGGCAGTATCTGAATGGGTATGGAGGAGCGGAAGAACTGCAGATTTTTCGGATGGAAATCTTGTTGTTAGCGGTAGCCTTCACGTTACTGGTAATTCTGGGTGCATCGGAACAGGTGATCAGGCAGACGGTAAACAGAACCTGTATAGAGGGAATGCATTACACGGAGCAGACCGGAAGAAAGAAAAGGCATCGTAGAAGGACAGACCTGGGAAAAGGCACTTTTAATAAGAAAAAAAGAAGCGAAACACAGGAACTGTGCTTTATGGCGTGGAAAAACGTCACAAGATACCGGCAGAGATTTGTCATCACAGTCATTTCAATGTTCCTTGGAATAGAAATGTTCCTGATCGTTATGGTGATCATAACTGGAAGTGATTATGCGAATATCATTAATCAGAGACCGGATTTCCTGATCGCAGGGGAATTCAGTGAGTTTGCAAAAAAAGAGGGAAGCGGGACAGAATATCAGACACAGTCGCCGGATCAAGATCCAATGAAATCAGAAGGAGATAATTTCGAACTCTTATATGACAATGAATATGGTGAATTTTCACCGATATCCGAAAAGGTGCGGAACCGCTTGTGGAATCTTGATGGTGTGAAGAAAAAGAAATCTTATATAACCGAAGGAGCTATATGCTTTCCAGTATATCCAGAGATGGACTACGTCCACTGGAAAAGGATACTTATCTGGGAAAAAATGTGGAATATGCAGAAGAAAGCAGTACTGATTATGAATCCGGGGCAAAGATGATCGAAGGACTGGATGCCGATACTGTTCAGATTGTCAGTGAAAATGAATTAAAAGCATTAAAAACATATGTGGAGAAGAACAAACTGAAAGTCGATATGAACAGTCTGGAAGCCGGAACAGGCGTAATGATTGTTCATGATCATAAGTTGTCACAAAAGCAGGAAAGACAGGCAGAAAAAGCAGTGGGAGAAACGGTATGTTTATCTCCGTTAAAGAATAAAGAAACGTGTATCCGGTGGAATTCCATGACGGACAAAGAAAGAGACAAGGAAGATGAGAAAATAAAAGCGGAAACACCGTCTACAGAATATACGTTAAGCGGTTATCTGGACAATCAGGCAGACGGCTTCCCAGAGATCCATCAGACCTGGCATGGTGCAGAAGGAGATATCTATTATCTGGTCAGTGAAAAAGGATTTAACCGGTTATCTACGGAGAAAAAGACATTCTGCATGGAATTAAATGTAAAGAAAGAAAAGCAGGTTCTGCATGAAATCCAAAAGGTTCTTTCAGAAGAAAACCAGCGGCGGAAAAGCAATACACAGACAAGCCCGGACGGCGAAGGAGAAGCAGGCATTTCTACATTGCAAGATCAGATCTTATGCAGAAAAACGCAGACTACATCCGTGGAAACAGAATTATGTTTGGAAGTATCAGTGTAATATTATTGTGTGTCGGACTGGTTAATTATTTTAATATTATGTTTACGGGAATTGTGGGCAGGAAAAAAGAGCTGGAGATTATGAGAAAGATTGGAATGACACGCCGGCAGGAAAGAAAGCTGTTATTGCTGGAAGGCAGCTATTATGTGCTGCTCATCGCAGGACTTGTAGTGTCAGTCGGATCGATCGTGTTAAAAGGGATCGAAGTTTATATGAGAAAACAGCTTTCTTATTTTACCTTTCATTATCCGGTAGGAGCGATTGCAGGAAGTATTGTAATTCTGGAAATAGTGTGCGTTATAATTTGTAACCTGCTTATATTGAAAAAAATGAAAAAGTAGGTTAAATAAATAATTTCACCAACTGCGTCTTATCCAGCACAAAAATCGATACATCCATAAAAAGATGCGCCAGCAGCGTACTAAGGATCACACCGTTGGAAGTCAACAGGAATCCACAGTGGAATCCATACCAGCATACGATGGCGGAATAACTTCCCATCAGTACCAGAAGCGGCAGATTTCTTGCGACACCCTGCAGTGTTTCTTTGATATCTTCCAGTGTAGAATCAAAGTACAGGAAACGGCCGACTGCCAGTGTGATAAAATACATGATCAGTGAATCATAGTTCGAATCATGGTAGATGAACTTGATATATAATAAGATCAGAATAATATAAAAGGCAGAGATCAGCCGCACGGACGCCTTTTGTCTGGTCGGAATTGCAGTTAACGGAACGAACAGGATATCGAACCAGTTTGTCATAAATACAGAAAATACCAGAAATAAAAGTAAGATAATGTTCTGGTATTTCTGCCAGTAAAAGGCAGCCTGTGGGATCCGCTCATCGATAATATAATAAAGAGACAGGAACAACAGTACCGAAGTACTGGAAAATACCATCTCATAAAAGCTTTCAATAAGCGAGATTTCTTTTACTTTGTGGATATGGTTCAGCTTCCGGATCTGTTTTGGCGTCAGATCCTGTGTATTAAGTTTATAGTGTTTCTTAAGCTTTGCTGTCAGAATAACGATCGCAAGCACTGCGATCAGGCAGAGCAGGGAGACAAGCATGAAGCCTCCGGCATTCTTAAAGTTAAAATAATGAATCAGATAATATTGGAACATATCATATACCTTCTTTGATGTAATATTTTTTC
>ENA-OQDF01000142-OQDF01000142.1-human-gut-metagenome-genome-assembly--contig:-NODE-142-length-25931-cov-1.901953_pt1 | contig 25931 bp, 29 predicted proteins | sample MGYA00242769_ERZ504597 | MGnify/ENA primary metagenome ERZ504597 (study PRJEB26092, sample SAMD00036305) | human gut metagenome | host: Homo sapiens | study: EMG produced TPA metagenomics assembly of...
CAAATGGAACCCATTTCGGTAGTTGCGTTAAATTTGCGTCCAGATCATCTTGTAAGGCCAATCTCTCTCCTTTAGGACTTAATCCGTTTGCGATAATATCGGCCAAGATGGGTTTGGCGGCTGCCATTATCACCTTGCTGCATCAGTATTTAGCCTTTAACGCTTTTGCCGCTGTTTTCGTAGGACGTGCCACTTCGGTCTGTTTTTCGGGCAATCCTTCAATGGCCGCTTCTACGTCTGCTAAATATTAGGATAGATATCCGTACCGTTATGAACTTTCGGATCGTTTTCTTCAGCGGCGATCGTCTCATCGATATAGGGCATGCCGGTCGGTCCGAAAATCTTTACCCCTTCGAACATGAATAGGCACGTAAGAATTTCAGCTCCGCGGTCCGGTTGGCTTGGTCGTCTCGTCCATATCTGCCGCTTCTTTCATCACATTGAGCGCTAAGTTGCAACGTTGTGCTCCATAATATGCGTCTTTCCACTTATTCAGTAAATAATCGTTTGTGGCGGTGACAGCATACGTCTCTACGGAGTTCAATACGGATTGGTCATTGGATTCGGAGCCTTTATTGGCGTCACCTCCGTATACACCGCCGAATACCCAGTTGAACATATTGTCATATCCGGTCGGCCGGGTCAAACCGGCATAAGCGTTGACCACCAATAACTCAACCCCTTCTGCGTTTGTTAATGCTTCTTGGTCAATACTGCCTTGAGGAGCTTTATACAGGAAATCTTCACCGCAAGAACTCAAGGTAAATAAAGCAGCTGCGCTTACTATTAATATTTTATGTCTCATACTAGTCGTTTTTATTATAAAATGGATTTAGAAAGTAAAATTCACGCCCAATAAGAACCGCATGGTTGTTGGCCAGCCTCCCATATCGACTCCTCTTTTTAAGTCTACACGTCCGGCTCCATCGTTGTCAGAATCGCTTTGCCGTAAATAAGCGTTGGTAAACTCTGGGTCTAAGCCTGTATATCCGGTGATCGTAAGGATATTCTCGGCTTGTAAGTACAGGCGGAGATTCTGGATACCGGCCTTCTTGAGTAATTCCTTTGGCAAGGAATATCCCAATACGAGATTTTTCAGGCGTAAGAAGGAGGCGTCTTCTACGTAATAAGAGCTAGAATAAGCTCCGGAATAGTTATCTTCCGTATTCAGCATAGGAAGGATAGCATTACTGTTATCGCCATTCAATGTCCATGATTGATCTCTGAGGCGTGAGGATTTATTACCGTTGAAAGTCCAGAAATCGGTAAAATATTTTGTGTTATTATATAAGTCATTGCCGATAGAGAAGTTCCAGAACATAGTAAAGTCCCAGTTTTTCCATGTTAACGTGGCGTTGAGGCCTCCGGTTAAGTCCGGATGAGGAGAGCCGATAAAGGTCCGGTCGCTATCATCCAATTTGCCGTCTCCGTTCAAGTCCTCGAAACGGAAGCGGCCGACATAAGCGGCAGCGTCTGCCTCTGTGATATCACTTTGTCCAAATGGCTTGGTTGCCATAACATCGGCTACGGACTCATAAAAACCATTTTGCTTCAACCCCCAGAATTCAGACACGGCATGTCCTTTTGTCGTACGGGTTACGTATCCTTCGATGCGCGTACCGCTAGCCCATAGAGAATAATCGTCAGCTTCCGCGAGTTTCAAGACCTCATTTTTATAATGGGATAAATTCAAGGATAGATCCATGCCCAGTCTCCTTTTCGGTCACGGTAATTAAACATGAAGTCGAAACCGGTGTTCTTTATATCTCCGAAGTTGATATAAGGCTTCCGGATTCTCCGGCCATCGAGGTGTAGGCCGCTTGTATCAACATATTGGATGTCTTCTTCGTATACCATTCGAATGAACCGCTCAATTTACCATTCAGGAAGGTCGCGTCCAGACCCAAGTTGACCATCTTGGTCATTTCCCATTTCGTATCAGTGTTACCGTAGGTACTGAGGCGGAATCCGGTTGTCTCGCTATTGTTCGCTCCGGTCATGTCGTAATTCGTATAGGAGGTGCTGGTCGTGAACAATTGGCGAAATTAGTCGCGACAGGAATCTCTGAGTTACCCGTGACGCCGTAACCGGCTCGTATCTTTAAGTCGTCCAGCCAATCTCGGCTTGGTTCCATAAATGCCTCCTCTGACATACGCCAACCGGCGGAGATAGAAGGAAAGACTCCGTAACGATTACTTTCCGAGAAACGGGAAACACCGTCCCGGCGGATAATACCGGTTAATAGATACTTATCCTTATATCCATAGTCTGCACGGGCAAACATACCAAATAGCGCGAATTCTCCATTGTAAGTGGAAGAGTTGGTACGTTGGCTATTGTTCTCGCCCATATCCAAGGTGTATGTATTGGTATTGTCTTCGAATAAATAGTTATATCTACGTGCGTTGAGGGATCTGCCTAAACCATCCCGAATAGCCTCTGTTCCTAATAAGACATTTAGGGAATGAATCTCATTGAATGTTCGATTGAAAGATAGCGTGTTGGTCCAAACCCAACGGTAGTTGAAGTAATTACTTTCGTAGAAATTATTTTGACCGCCTGACTCGGAAAACTCCGGGTTATTTTTAGTCATTGAATAGGAATAATCATTGCGATAATCAATACCGAAGTTTGTTCTAAAAGTCAGTCCTGTCCATAGGTCTGCTTCTCCATATACATTACCGAACACACGTTGAGTAGTGGCATAATTATCCTTATTCCTTTCACGAATAGCGACTGGATTCTGGAAATTTCCAGTTCCGGCGAATAAGGAACCAGCATAATTGCCCGCATAATCATAAACCGGTACATAAGGAGAGGCCCGATAAGTCCAAGAGTAAATATTAGATTCTGTCCCCGAGAAACTAAGCCCGTTATTTTTGCTAAAGCTATAAGTAAGGTTCTCGCCGAATCGTAACCATGGACGGACGTTATAAGATGAATTTGCACGTGCTTGGTAGCGTGTGAAATAAGATTCGATCGCGGTACCTTGTTGGTCGAAATAGTTCATGCTCATGGTGTACTGTCCTTTATCGGTACCTCCAGATAAAGAAAGTTGATGATTCTGCATCCAACCGAGTTGGCTAATCTCATCCCACCAATCGTATCACCTACAGGCGCATAAACCACGTTGTTCGCCTGATTGTAATCGCTGGGGTCAATGGAAGTGCTGCCACCGGCTCCGGTTACGGTCATGTAATTGGGGAGATGATTCACCCAAGAGTCGGAAGTACTTCCGAATTGCTGATGGTAAGGTAATTCGCCATTTGCGCTGGCTCCTGTCAGATCTAGATTGTTTTTGGAAGCTTGCCATTCTACGTTTATACGGTCGTAAGCGTTTAAAACATCGTAGCGTTTACCGGTTTTGGAGAAACCGTAATATCCGTCGTAGGTTAATTTCGGTTGCCCGGTTTTTGTCCCTTTCTTGGTCGTGATTAAAATGACGCCATTCGCTGCTTGCGCTCCGTAGATCGCAGCGGAAGAGGCGTCTTTCAATACTTGCATACTCTCGATGTCATTGGGATTGATAGAGCTTAAATCTTGATCACGTGTTGATACGCCATCAATAACGTATAGAGGACCATTATCATTGATGGAATTGATACCACGGATACGTACCATAGTGGCTGAACCGGGTGCTCCAGATGTTCCGATATTTACGCCGGTTGCTTTACCTTGTAACTGTTGTGTAGCGGAAGAGCCGGAAGACGCTAATAATTCCTCGGTATCGATAACCGCGACCGAACCCGTAATATCCTTTTTCTGCTGGGTACCGTAACCTACGACAACCACCTCGTCCAGATTTTGGGTATCCTCTTTTAAGGTGATGTTCATGACATTGCCGCTTACGGGCATTTGTTGGGTCACGTAGCCGATGTAAGAGATAACCAGAATGGCATTGGGCTCTACGTCCAATGCGTATTTACCATCCAGATCGGTGATCGTTCCGTTCGTGGTGCCTTTTACGACCACATTCACTCCTAATAGAGGTTCTCCTTTAGCGTCGGTGATCGTTCCCGTTATTTTACGGGATTGTTGTGCTACCGAGGTTTCCGCTTTTAATGCGGAACTTTGCGGTATGACAGCACCGCCTGCCAACATAAAGCATAAAGCTAGTCCCAGCCTGCTTTTAAAGATCGCATGTCTGTGTTTCATAATAAAATAGGTTAATAAAGTATAGTAAACTAGGTTCAATATTAAGGTTTGTTTAGAGTCTGAGCAATAAAAATCAGTGAATGGGCGGATCTATTCTGTGAAATCGTGTTTTTTATCGGTGAACAACTTTTGATGGAATCCGATTGTTTTCTAATGGGAGAAAATGAGAAAGGGCACCCGAAAGTGCCCTTTTCCTTAATGTTTACCTATTCTGCCGGTCTGTATGATGAACCGGATTGTTATGGCTTTCACAAGTTCTAACGATACAAATGTAAATCAAAGGGAAAACTCTGGAAAATATAATCTGTGAACGAGCGGAATTATTCAATGAACAGGGTTTTTTGTTCGGTAAACTTTCCGTAAGTTCGCGAAATGAAAATTTAACATCTTATAATCATGCAACTATCCATAGACCAAAAAGACATCGACAAGTTCCTGATGATAGGCGATAAAGTTTTGATTAAGCCTAAGAATCCGCAAAGTCAGACCAAGACGGGATTATACCTGCCTCCTTCGGTTCAACAAGGAGAGAAGATACAAGCAGGCTATATCATAAAGACAGGGCCGGGATATCCCTTGCCTTCTCAATCTGAGGAGCATGAGGTCTGGGAGAAAAAGAAAGGGGAGGAGGTGCAATACTTGCCGCTTCAAGCCCGTGAAGGTGATTTGGCTGTCTATTTGCAGAATGCCGCTTACGAGATCAATTTTAATGACGAGAAGTTCTTGATTGTCCCTCATTCCGCTATTTTGATGTTAGTGCGTGATGAAGGTTTGTTTGAATAAAGCCTTTTGTTAAGGAAAATAGGGCTATATTCACTTTTATCTTATTTTGCCAGCAAAACAAGACAAACTATCAACAGTAGCGATTATAATGAATAAGATTGTAAGTAAAGAACATTTCTCAGCCAACGTGGTGAAGCTGGAAGTCGAGGCTCCTTTGATCGCCCGCTCCCGCAAGGCCGGTCACTTCGTGATCGTGAAGGTTGGCGAAAAAGGCGAACGTATACCTCTTACCATTGCCGGGGCGGATACCGAGAAAGGTACCATTACCTTGGTGATCCAAGCGGTAGGCGGCTCATCCCGTAAGATCTGCGAATTGAACGAGGGTGACTATATCACGGATGTGGTAGGTCCGTTAGGGCAAGCTACCCATATCGAGAAGTCGGAACAGTTGTGTGTGCCGGCGGTGGCGTAGGAGTAGCTCCGTTGTTACCGATCGTGGAGGCTTTCCATAAGGCGGGGAATCGTGTGATCGTCGTATTGGCGGCCCGTACCAAGGACTTGGTGATCCTAGAGGAACAGATGCGCCAGAACTCGGATGAGGTAATTGTCATGACGGATGATGGCTCTCTGGGTACGAAAGGCTTGGTGACGAATGGCGTGGAGAGCGTGATCAACCGGGAGAGGGTGGATTTATGCGTTACGATCGGTCCGGCTATTATGATGAAATTCGTTTCCGCTCTTACAAAGAAATACGAGATTCCTACCGTAGCTTCCTTGAATACGATCATGGTGGACGGAACGGGTATGTGCGGTGCTTGCCGTATCACGGTAGGCGGGAAGACCAAGTTCGTTTGTGTGGACGGACCGGAGTTCGATGCTCATCAAGTGGATTTTGATGAGATGATCATGCGTCTCGGCGCTTATAAGGATATAGAGAAGAAATAACGAAACCACGTAATTGAATCATGACAACAGAAGAATTAATCGCTGCTCGTCGTGCCGAACCTTGGCGGGAGGCACTTCGCAAAAGCAAGAAAAATAAAGAACGTGCGGATATCCCCCGTGTGAAGATGAACGAGTTGGACCCGGAATACCGGAGTCATACCCGTTTGGAGGAGGTTAACTTAGGCTTGACAAAAGAACAGGCCATGCAAGAGGCGCAGCGTTGCTGGATTGCCCGAATCCCACTTGTATGCAGGGATGTCCGGTAAATATCAATATACCTACTTTTATCAAGAATATCGAGCGTGGGGAATTCTTGGAGGCCGCTAAGACCTTGAAGGAGACAAGTGCCCTGCCCGCTGTTTGCGGTCGTGTCTGTCCGCAGGAGAAACAATGCGAGAGCAAGTGTATCCATTTGAAAATGGGTAAGGAAGCGGTTGCCATTGGCTACTTGGAGCGTTTCGCCGCTGATTACGAACGTGAGAGCGGAAATATCTCGGTTCCGGAGATTGCGGAGAAGAATGGCATTAAGATTGCCGTGGTAGGTTCCGGTCCTGCCGGATTGTCTTTTGCCGGAGATATGGCGAAGCGTGGATATGACGTGACTGTGTTCGAGGCATTGCATGAGATCGGTGGTGTATTGAAATATGGTATCCCGGAGTTCCGCCTACCGAATAAGATCGTGGACGTGGAGATTGATGGCCTTCGGAAGATGGGCGTACAGTTTGAGAAAGATTGTATCGTGGGCAAGACGATCAGTTATGAGGATTTGCATGCGGATGGCTTTAAGGGCGTGTTTGTGGCAAGTGGCGCCGGTCTGCCAAACTTTATGAACATTCCGGGTGAGAACTTTGTGGGCGTGATGTCGTCCAACGAGTATTTGACCCGTGTAAACTTAATGGATGCGGCGAATCCGGAAAGTGATACGCCGGTGCTACAAGGAAAGAAGGTGGCTGTGATCGGTGGAGGAAATACCGCTATGGACTCTGTCCGTACCGCTCGTCGTCTGGGTGCTGAGCGTGCTATGATCGTCTACCGTCGTAGCGAGGAGGAGATGCCTGCCCGTCTGGAAGAGGTGAAACATGCGAAGGAAGAAGGTGTGGAGTTCATGACGCTTCATAATCCGATCGAATATATAGGTGATGAAAGAGGCCGTGTGAAACAGATGCGTTTGCAGAAGATGGAATTGGGCGAGCCGGATGCCTCTGGTCGCCGTCGTCCGGTACCCATTGAGGGTGCTATCGAGACGATCGATGTGGATGAGGTGATCGTTAGCGTTGGTGTATCTCCGAACCCATTAATACCCCGTGCTTTTGGAGGCTTGGAGGTGAGCAAGAAGGTACGATCGTAGTGGAGGAAGACAGTATGCGTTCTGCTTTAGGCGATGTGTATGCCGGTGGTGACATCGTTCGTGGTGGAGCTACCGTGATTCTAGCGATGGGAGACGGTCGTAAGGCCGCTGCCGCTATGGATGCGGACTTAAGAGGAAAAGTATAATATCTATTAGTTCTATAAGGAAAGACGGGTTGTTTGGACGATCCGTCTTTTTTTCTTTTATCGTGATACGGAGATTATATGTTTATTATCTATAAGACTAATTCTTGAAATAATCTCTCAAATGTCTGTTCTAGATCGTTGGAAAAACCGGGATGTGGACGTGAGGTTTGGATTGAGGCGCTTCTTATGGCGGTAAGCAACGGAAACGCTCTGGGATATCTAGGCTGGCTATAGGGCCTCCGTCCTTTGCGCCGGAACATATCTTATCGAAAACGTGGAGATTTGCGCATAAAGATTCCTTATCTATATCTGATGCGAACAGACGAAGTTTCTCCTCGTCTACATGATAGCGAGCCTTGATGAATTTAGGCCGTTTACAGAACATGATAAGGCCTACATTGATAAACTCCTCCCGTTCGATTTTCGGTACGATACGGATTATGGCATATTCATATAAGTGTTTGTCTTGCATGTTGAGCTTCATTAATAAATGTATCAGAATGAGCGATTCGGTCGATCAAGAACCGGATATACACATCGCGTATCTCTTGAGGCGTACCCGGGCTATCGTTCCAATGCAACCAGTCATCGGGTACGAGACCTACGATCTCGCGAATTTTCTCTTCCGTTAAGATGCGTTTGAAATCCTTGTCTACTTCCTCCAGCAGCGTCGCTTGTGGCAATAATACATGATCCTTAATTTGGATGAAAGGTCCGATCGAATGTTTTTGCCAATTTACCCATGAGAAATGGAAAATAAGGAAGCTCCATGATCGATAAGCCAAAGTTCCTTATTCCATATCAGCATATTCGTATTCCGGACCGTGCGGTCTATGTTTGTCAAAAGAGCATCGAGCCATACGACTTGTGAGGCGAGTTTGGATCTACAGGATTGACTACCGGATCGAAAGTCAAGGCCCCGGATAAGAAATGCAATCCCAGATTGAGCCCTTGGCTTGCTTGTAGTAAGTCTTGTATCTCCTCGTCACCTTCCGATCGCCCGAAAGCCTCGTCAAGATTCAGGAAGACCAATTCCGGTACATGGAAACCCAAGCAACGAGCGACCTCGCCTCCGATCAACTCGGCTATCAAGGCTTTCGTCCCATGTCCGGCTCCCCGAAACTTAACGACATATTTAAACCCATCGTCCGCTTCCGCTAAAGCAGGCAATGATCCGCCTTCCCGCAGAGGCATGATATATCGGGTAACATTCGCTGTACGTAATTCCATAACCCTCACTTTAATTGAAGATAAAGATACGATTATATTTTAGAAATAAAAAGCCCCGCTATTCTTTCGAACAGCGAGGCCTTTTGGAAGCGAGCGGAAGACGGGACTCGAACCCGCGACCCTAACCTTGGCAAGGTTATGCTCTACCAACTGAGCTACTTCCGCAATTAAATTAGACTCGTTACTCGAAGCGGGACTTGGAACCCGCCACAGCCGCAATGGCCAAAGGATTTTAAGTCCTTCGTGTCTACCGATTCCACCATTCGAGCATCCACCTCTTCTCTAAGAGTTGAGCGGAAGACGGGACTCGAACCCGCGACCCTAACCTTGGCAAGGTTATGCTCTACCAACTGAGCTACTTCCGCATTGTTTGTTTCTCTTTTGCGAGTGCAAAGGTAGTATAAAAAATAATACTACCAAACATTTTTGATGAAAAATTAATTATAAACATGAATTTCTTGCCCGGACTTATCCACAGTATACCTTTGAAGAGAATATGTACTAGGTCCTTCTACCGAATTTCCTACTCCATATATAAGTTCATATTTACTACCACATTTGGGGCAAATAGCAAATATTGAACCCTCATCAATATCTAATATAACATTGCTTAAGGCTTCATAAGGACAAGCTGCATCAAAAGCATAAAAAATATCGTTAGAACCATGAAAAACTATAACCCCTCCAAAACCGGTTTTTCCTCTTGAGGATTCTGTGGATATATTGTTTTGATTATAAATCTTATGCGAATATAGTGCATTTAGACTTTTATCATTATATCTAAGATCTAATTCTAAATTTACTTGTCGATAAGGTATTCTAATTTCTACCGTTTTCGTGCAAGACAGTGTCACAAATAACATCAAAAGTGGAAATATCCGTCTTATCTTATCCATGGATCAATTTCTTTTCAGCCTCGTTCATCCGTTCGAAAGAGAAAGAACCGATCACGCTACGCATCATGGCGGCGATTGGTTCATTACATAGATTACCGATACTGCTTCGTGTGTATGGTTAACGCTCTTCGAAGGAACGAATTTACCGGCCTCGATATCCAAACCTACTTGCTTATAAGCGTCACGGAAAGGCATTCCGGCCAAGACACGGCGGTTCACTTCTTCCACGCTAAATAAGAGAGAATATTTATCATCGTCCAATATATGCTCGTTCACTTTCACCTCACGCATCATATGAGTTACCATGCTAAGCATCCTTCAAGCTCGTCGAAAGCCGGTAGGAAAACTTTCCTTGATGATCTGGAGATCCCGGAAGTAACCGGAAGGAAGATTATTGCTGATCAAGGTGATTTGCTGAGGCAAGCCTTGAAGCTTATTGCATTTGGCACGTGTCAACTCAAATACATCCGGATTCTTCTTATGCGGCATGATACTGGAGCCGGTCGTAACTGATCCGGCAGTTTAATGAAGCCAAAGTTCTGGCTATTGAACATACAAGCGTCGAACGCCAACTTGGAGAGCGTAGCGGCGATACCCGCCATAGCGAAAGCTACGGTGCGTTCCATCTTGCCACGTCCCATCTGGGCGTATACCACATTGTAGTCCAGCGAGTCGAAACCTAATAAATCCGTAGTCATCTGGCGGTTTAGCGGGAAGGATGAACCATATCCGGCGGCGGAACCCAGCGGGTTGCGGTTGCAAATACGGTATGCGGCTTGCATAAGTTGCAAATCATCTACCAAGCTCTCTGCGTAAGCGCCGAACCAAAGTCCGAACGAAGAGGGCATGGCTACCTGCAAATGCGTATATCCGGGAAGCAGTACATCCTTGTACCGGTTACTCTGGGAGATCAAAACGTCGAACAAGCCGGAAACCAACTCAACCAATTCCTGTATTTGCGAACGGGTGAAAAGCTTCAGATCCAATAAGACCTGATCATTACGGGAACGCCCGCTATGGATCTTCTTGCCCATATCGCCCAAACGACGTGTAAGCATGAGTTCCACTTGCGAGTGCACATCCTCGATGCCTTCCTCGATGATGAATTCTCCACGATCCGCTACGGCGTATATATTCCGTAATTCTGCTAATAAGACGTTTAGTTCCTCTTTGGTCAACAAACCGATACTTCCAGCATCGTGATATGCGCCATAGACCTAATACGTCATATTTAGCGAGGTAAAGATCCATCTCACGGTCCTTACCTACCGTGAATATATCTACTTCATGATCTACCTGTACATTTTTTTCCCAAAGTTTCTGAGCCATAATGAAAAAGGAATTAATAAGGCAAGGAGGCGATAACGGTCGAGATTTTATCCACAGCCTCTTGCAAAGGTTTCGATACCATTGGTTTCAAGAACGGATTCAGATCGGCACGAACCGTGATTTTTAACCGTGTGTCGTCCTCGGCCACCTGTTTCAATTGTATCCACAAGAAAAGGGGAACAGGAGAGTTGGTCGTCGTGAACTTGATTAATTTATTCGGCTCTCTTTCTACGATCTGGAAGGTAATCTTACCAACGGGATCGACAGCGAAACTACAGGTATCGCTGTCGAACTCAAAATTTTTTATTTTATCTTGCGGGATGCGATCCTTGATACGTTCCAAGTTGGAAAGATCGGACAACATCGTGAAGATACGTTCATCATTGTGTGGGATCTGTTTGACCTCACTCACAAATTCTTCAGTCATTGAGTGTCTTTTTGTTTATTACTTATTTCGGGTCCAGTTAGCCGGATCTTTACGCCATTCTTGAAGAACCGCAATCTCAGACTCATCGATGTAATGCGTACGGACAGCTTCTTCCAAGACTGCGTCGTAGTTACTCAATGTAGTCAATGTTACTTTAGCGTCTTTGAAAGCGGCTTCCGCTACAGGGAATCCATAGGTAAAGATAGCTACCATACCCGCTACATCGCAACCAAAGTTACGTACGGCCTGTACGGCTTTCAAGCTACTACCTCCGGTAGATACCAAATCCTCGATGATCACTACTTTAGAACCCGGTTTCAATTCTCCCTCGATAAGGTTTTCCAATCCATGATCTTTTGGCGTAGAGCGGATGTATACGAATGGCAATCCTAATAAATCGGCTACTAAAGCACCTTGAGCGATCGCACCTGTAGCAACACCGGCAATGGCATCTACGTTCTCGAATTTTTCACTAATCACACGAGCCAACTCCAATTTAATGAAGCTACGAACGACCGGATAAGAAAGAGTCTTTCGGTTGTCATTGTAGATCGGAGATTTCCAGCCGGATGCCCAAGTAAACGGATTGGCCGGTTGCAACTTACGGCTTTAATCTTTAATAATTTTTCTGCTACTAAACTTTCCAGTGTTTTCATACAATCCTATATTTATATCAGTCTGCAAAAATAGATAAACTGAATGACATTACCTTGAATATCGTACGTTAATTTTTTATTAATATTTATGCGACAGACAGGGCTAAAATGCTGATGCGTATGCCCGGAATCCCTGATAAAGCCTTTGCGCAAGCGGAAATCGTGGCTCCGGTTGTGATCACGTCGTCTATGAGCAGGATATGTTTGTTTTTTAAGCTTTCCGGATGAATGACATTAAAAATAGAACATACATTTAACCAGCGGTCGTAAATGGCCTTACGAGTTTGGGTGCTTGTGTGGGTGGTGCGGGCCAGACTTTGCGTATCGATGGGGATATCCCATATGGAACGGATGCCGGAGGCGATCCATTCGGACTGGTTGTAACCTCTTTGCTGTTTTTTGCGGGGATGCAGGGGAACGGGGATAAGGAGGTCTACGGTACATATCGGGCTGTGATCCGCTTGGAGCTCTCTCGCTATCTGCCGTCCGAGTAGATAGCCCAACTCTTTATTATCATGGTATTTGAGCGAGTGGATCAGGCTTTGTACTTTTCCGCCTTTCTCGTATCGTAGATAAGCGGTGGCATATTCGATCCGGTTCTTTCCGATAAAAAGTTGCTCGACGGGGTTGTTCGCCTGTTGATGATATCCCGTGTGCGGCAGGTCGCATAGGCATTTCAGGCAAATTTGTTCTTCTCCCTCGACGAGTGGTCGTTTACATATTTTACATAAGTTTGGGAAAACAGGTTGAGCAGATTATTCCATGTCGTCGGCATAATCCTCGCAGTCTGTTCCTTTGAATAATTGGCTGAGGCAATCCAACGTGATCCGGCTTTCGAAACCTCGTCCGGCGGCGAAACGGAGTAACTTGTTGAATGTGTCCCGCTCGTCTTTTCCTTTTGTCGATTTCTTTTTGCTTTTTAGTAAATCGAGTAAGATGGAGCGGTATTCTCCCTCGTCAATGGCGGCGAGCGATTCTTCCCGGATCGGGGAGGGGATGTTTTTCTTATAAAGCTCGTAGCTATTTTTACCCGTCCCCATTTATTGAATCGTAGCTTATCGTTCACGAAGAAACGGGTGTAACGGGATTCGTCGATAAACCGCTCTTTCAGCAAGCGGGCGATGATACGCTCGGAGGCGTCGGGGGGAAGTCCGGCGGCATCGATCTTTTTCTGTACGTCTTGTATGCAGCGTTCGGCGGCGGAGCAATAGGCGGCTGCCCGGTGCAACATCTCGGGTTCGGTTATCTCTTTCATATTTTTGCTTTTATGATCCGGTCTTTTCCGTATAGATCTTGTATTAATTCGACTTCGGTGTAATTCTCTTGACGTAGCATCGCTACGGTCTCTTTTCCGCAAAGGGCGTTGATCTCGAAATAGAGATGCCCGCCTTCCGCCAAATGCCTTTGTCCGAAGCGGGCGATGGCTCGGTAGAAGAGAAGCGGATCGTCGTCGGGAACGAACAAGGCTAGATGAGGCTCGTTCTCCAGAACGTTCGCTTCCATGGTCGCTTTCTCCTTATTCATTATATAAGGAGGGTTACTGACGATGCAGTTGAAGTTGCCTATAGGAGAACTGAGATTACCTCCGGAAAGGATATCTAATTCGAGGAAAGATACGGAAACTTGATTCATACGGGCGTTCTCCTCGGCCACGGCGAGCGCTTCGGGTGATATATCCACCGCCGCTACCTCAGCCTCCGGAAGATGTTTCGCCAAGGAAATAGCGATACAGCCGCTTCCCGTGCCGATATCTAATATACGAGGGGCTTGGCTTTGGTAGTCCGTGATGATCCGCTCGACCAACTCGACGGTTTCCGGGCGGGGAATCAATACGTCCGGCGTCACCTTAAACTCCATCCCGTAAAAATCCGCTATGCCTAATAAGTATTGTATGGGCTTGTATAAACGCAGTCCTTCTACAATCTCCTTGATTTTAAATTTCTCCGTATCAGATAATTCTTTACCTTTGCCTAACAGGAGTTGATGGGTAGAAAGACCGCAAACATGTTCCATGATCAGTCGGACGAGCGCTTGGCTTCGCCGGGAGGATAAATATCTTTGAGGGAATTTCGGATGTAAGCGACGGTCTCAGTCATATCTTTCTCTTGTTTTATCGCGAAAGTAGTGTAAAAACCGTTTATATGCAAAGATTATGGTAGAGGTTGAAGAGAAATACATGGCTCGTTGCATCGAGTTGGCTAAAGGAGGGAGGGGAAATGTCAGTCCGAATCCGATGGTTGGCGCGGTGGTTGTGCATAAGGGCCGTATTATCGGTGAGGGATTCACAGGAAATGTGGGGAGCGCATGCCGAGGTGAATGCTATCGCTTCCGTGAAAGACGAGTCTTTGTTGAAAGACAGTACGATTTATGTGAGTCTGGAGCCTTGCTCTCATTATGGGAAAACGCCTCCTTGCGCCGAGTTGATTATCAGGAAAGGGATTCCACGGGTGGTGGTCGGTTGCTTGGATCCTTTTCCCGAGGTGTCGGGGCGAGGCGTGCGGATGTTGCGTGAGGCCGGTGTCGAGGTAGTCACGGGCGTGATGGAGGAAGAAGCCCGTGCGTTGAACAAGGCGTTTATGACGCTACAAACGAAAGGCCGTCCTTATATTATCTTGAAATGGGCGCAGAGCGAGGATGGGTTTATCGACCGTTTACGTACGAACGTATCGGAGCCGGTCACGGTTTTGTCTTCTCCGGAGACTTCCCGCTTGGTGCATAAACTTCGCTCGGAGGTGGCGGCTATCATGGTCGGTACACGGACCGCTTTATTGGACAATCCTTCATTGAACGTGCGCCATTGGTCCGGTAATTCTCCGGTTAGGGTTGTATTGGATCGCCGGCTCGTTATTCCCGATTCTTATCGGTTACTGGATGGTTCCTTGCGTACATTAATATTTACGGAGAAGGAAGTGGAAAACCGAGAGGACGTGGAGTATATCCGGATAGATTTCGAGGGTCCGGTGATCCGGCAAGTGTTAGATCATCTTGCTGTCCGGAAGTTGGATTCCTTATTGGTGGAAGGTGGGACTCAGCTGATTAATTCTTTCGTGGAAGCGGATGTGTGGGACGAGGCGAGGGTGGAAACAGCTCCGGTTCGCCTGTATCAAGGGGTGCATGCGCCGATGCTTGGAAAGGAGGCTGTTAGCGGCATCTCCGGACGTTCTGTTATGAGCATTAAAAATCATAACTATGAAATTTTAAATCATAACGATGAGTTCGAAAAATCATAACTATAAATTTTAAGGCTCATATAATCAACTAAAATATTATAAATATTAGCAGGTATTAGGGTGAAAGCAAAAAATGTTTCTACTTTTGTGCCTTTATATGCGACAAACTTATGTTTTTGATGAAAAATAAATTAGTACTATTTATAACAGGTTGTTTTGCATTAGTGTTGTCTTCTTGTTTGAAATCAGAAGATGTCACTGATATAGAATTGGTTAAGAACTGCCAAATATCCTCTTTTAAGCTAAGTAGTGATTCTATCTCGGGGTTGGATACCGTGAAGTTTACGATCGACCAACTGGACGGGCGGATTTTTAACATTGACTCTCTGCTTTTGGCACGAAGATCGAGAAGTTGTTTGTACGATTACGGCGGTCAGTAGCTATGCGCTTAGCGGTATAGAGGTAAGCCGTATGCTTATCCGGACTCTACTTATTACTTAAACAATTTATCAGACTCCATTAATTTCTCTGCTCCGGTAAAGTTCGTGGTTCATGCGTATGACCAAGTCACGACAAAAGTCTATATGGCGCAGGTGAATATCCATCAAGTGGTTCCGGACTCTATGGTTTGGAGTATGTACGCAAATCCTATGATTGGCATTACCGTGAAGGATCAGAAGGTGGTAACCTACGATTATAATGGATCGGAGAATTATTTTATGTATGTGAAACCCGCCGAGTCCGGTAAACCTTACCAATTATATTACGCTCCGGTAAGCGCGCCTAAGGCTGGCAGTCATTATCCTTGACCGGTCTGCCTTCCGATGGGCTTTTGATCTCCCAGGTTACCGAGTATAACAATGCTTTATATGTGCCGGCTACAAATGGCACTTTATATAGATCCGAGGATGGCTTGACTTGGAGCGCTGTAGAGAACGCCCCTTCCGTGAAATACGTTTTGGGTAGCGTGAAGCAGGGCACGAAACAGCCTTCCGCTTTAGCGACGATCGTGGATCAGGAAGGAAAGCTATCGTTCTATGCGATGAACGAATCCATGGAGTGGACCGCCGGAGGCGCGGTGCCCAGCGAATTCCCTGTTACCGGATTTAGCAATCTCCAATATGCTGCGATGTATCATGAGTACTTGATGACGCGGCGGACGTACCGTGGACAACCAAGTGGTTAATACGACTTGGGCGACCATGGATGGTATCTCTTGGGCGTTGATGGCTTCCGGTGACGCAAACTTCACGAAGCGTGAGGGAGCGATGATCACTAATTATGACGATAAGTTTTTCTTGATCGGAGGTATCGACGCTTCGAACAAGGCATTGAAAGATATGTATCAATCGATAGATTATGGTATTTCTTGGTCGTTGATCGACTCGATGGTGGTGTTACCGACCGACTATGCGGCGAGAGGCTTTTCCTCAATTATTGTGGATAAAGAGAATTTCGTGAACATTTTCGGAGGAAAGACCAGCACTGGCTCCAATGACTTGAACCAACTTTGGAGAGGCCGTATCAATCGTTTGATCCCGAAGGAATAGAAAAGTTCGATAGGAGATGTATAATTTTATGAGGCTTTTAGCGTTAGAAAAAGAAGTGTGGTATATATAACAGCAAGGCTTATGACTTCAACTTTTTTTCAGCGGCTTCTCATAATAATCCTATTAGCGGGTACGGTTCCTACGCTTTGGGCGCAGGAATATAAGTACGAGATCGGTGGTATGGCTGGTGGCGCCTTTTATATGGCGACGCCAACAAGAATACGATATTTAAAGGAATGAATCCGGCGGTGGGAGCCGTGTTCCGGTATAACATCAACTTCGTTGGGCCTTGAAAGCCAACTTGATGTGGGGACAGGTTTCCGGTAAGACCGAAGGTATGGAGAACGTTTTTCCGAATAATGCCCAAACCTCTTTCAACCGTAGTATCATGGAGTTGGGGGGACAGGCAGAGTTCAACTTTTCCCCGTATAGCGATAAGTTCGACTATGCGGGAGCGAAGCGTTTCTCTCCTTATGTCTTGGTGGGCATAGGGCTGACGGTGGCTCCGGGTGGCGGGAAGACTTTCGCCAGCCCGAATATTCCTTTAGGCGTGGGCATGAAATATAAGATCAAGAACCGCCTTAATTTAGGGTGCGAGTTCTCGTTTCGTAAGTTATTTGGCGATGGCCTAGAGGGAAAGGACATGTTGGACGATCCGTATGGTGTTAAGGGTAGCGCTCTTAAGAATAAAGATTGGTACTCTTTCTTGTTGTTGTCTGTTACATGGGATTTCGGCCCGAGGTGCCGTACTTGTAACAATGCGAAAAATATAAGTGAATATTAGTAAGATAAAAAATGTCGTTGATTGAGAAAATAGAACAAGAATCGCTTGCCCACGGCACGTGGCAATTATTATGGACGGGAACGGACGTTGGGCCAAGGCGAAGGGGAAAGACCGTAGCTTCGGGCATCAGGAAGGCGTTGTTTCGGTCCGTAAGATTATGGATGCGGTCACTCAACTCGGATTGAAATATCTGACGTTGTACACTTTCTCTACCGAGAACTGGAATCGTCCGGAAGAAGAGGTCCAAGCGCTGATGAGCTTGCTGGTCTCCGCCATTCACCGGGAGACTCCGGACATGATGAAGAAAAACGTTCGCCTTACCGCCATAGGCGACCTTTCCCGCTTGCGTGAGGATGCTTATAATACATTGCAAGAATGTATCGATACGACTTCGGCGAATACGGGAACCACACTTGTTCTGGCGCTTAGTTATTCTTCCCGGTGGGAGATCACCAGAGCGGCTAGGCAACTCGCCCAAGAGGTCTTGGAACAGAAAATAAACCCCAATGATATAACCGAGGCTATGGTCTCGGACCACTTGACGACCAAAAATATCCCCGATCCCGATCTTTTGATACGGACCGGAGGAGAGAAACGCATCAGTAACTTCTTGCTATGGCAGTTGTCATATGCTGAATTCTTCTTTACGGATGTGTTTTGGCCGGATTTCAGAGAAGAAGAGTTGTATGAGGCTATATTGTATTACCAGCAACGTGAGCGTCGTTTCGGTAAGACAAGTGAGCAATTAATCTTATAAACAATAGCTGTTATATGTACAAAAGAATAGTGCTGTTTTTTATTTGCTTGGGTTTCGCTTGCGGTGCGTTTGCCCAAGAAATAGACACTACCCAAGTTGAGGCGCCGGCAGAAGTGCCGGTCATTTCGTACTCGTTGGCCGCGAAGAAATACAAGATCGCGGATATAAAGATTACGGGTATCAAGAATTATGATGATTTTGTGTTGATCGGCTTCTCGGGCTTGTCGGTAGGCGATGAGATTACCGTACCGGGAGAGGAGATCACTACAGCAGTGAAGCGTTTTTGGAAACATGGCTTGTTTTCGGATGTGAAGATCTTGGCGACGAAGATCGAGGGCGACCAGATTTGGCTGGAGATCCAGCTGAAGCAGCGTCCGCGTATCTCGCAAGTCAATTACCACGGGATCAAGAAAGGCGAGCGTGAGGACTTGGAGGCGAAGCTGGGCTTGAAGAAAGGTTTCCAGGTGACGCCGAACGTTATGGACCGTGCCAAGATCGTGATCCAGAAGTTCTTCGATGGCAAAGGCTTTAAGAACGTGGATGTCGAGATCGAGCAAAAGGACGATCCCGCGAATGAAGGTGAGGTGATCGTGGATATCAATATCGATAAGAATGAAAAGACCAAGATCCATCGTATCTATTTTGAGGGGTAACGAAAAAACTGACCGCCCGGGAGTTGAAGAAGGCGATGAAGAAGACGAACGAGAAGTTCAGCTTGCCGAACGACTGGAAAACCAGTATCATGGAGATGTTCAGCACGAAGAAGTTCACGACTGAGGAATATGAGAACGATAAGAAAAATATAATCGCTAAATATAACGAGCATGGTTATCGCGACGCCGTATTGTTGTCCGATAGCGTAGCGAACTTTAACGAGAAGAAGGTAGATATCTTCTTGAAAGTGGATGAAGGTGAGAAATACTATTTGAAAGATATTCGCTTCGTGGGTAATACGCAATATTCTACGGACTATTTGATGGCCGTGCTGGGTATGAAACCGGGCGAGGTGTATAATCAAAAGAAATTGAACGAACGTTTGAGTACGGATGAGGATGCGTTTCGAATGTCTATTTTAATAACGGTTATTTGTTCTTCAACGCCGATCCGGTAGAGGTGGATGTAGCGAATGACTCTATCTCGTTAGAGATCCGTATCCAAGAGGGTCCGCAAGCGACGATCAACCGTATTATCATTAATGGTAATGACCGTCTGTATGAGGATATCGTTCGCCGTGAGTTGCGTACGAAGCCGGGTATGTTGTTCAGCCGCGAGGATTTGATGCGTTCCGTTCGTGAGTTGGCCCAGATGGGACACTTCGACCCGGAAAACATGAATCCGGTGCCGCTGCCTGATCCTGAGAATGGAACCGTGGATATCGAGTATAACTTGGTTTCCAAGGCGAATGACCAGATCGAGTTCTCCGCAGGTTGGGGACAGACGGGTGTGATCGGTAAGTTAAGTTTGAAGTTTACGAACTTCTCTATGAAGAACTTCTTAAACCCGAAAACCTATAAGGGCATCATCCGCAAGGTGAGGGACAGACATTGACCTTGAGCGGCCAGACGAATGGGCGTTAACTATCAGGCTTACAGCATCTCCTTCATGGATCCTTGGTTCGGCGGTAAACGACCGAATACATTGTCTGTCAGCGCTTATTTCTCAAAGCAAACCGATATCAGTAGCAATTACTTGACCAATTCCGGTTATGGTTATGGCTATCCGGGCTATGGCTATGGTTATCCCGGTTATTATGGGGGCGGTTATGGCTATGGTAGCAACTATTACGGCAACTATGGTTACAATAATAGTTATGAGTATGCTTACGACCCGGATAAGTCTATCATGATGTTCGGTTTAGCGGCCGGTTATGGTAAACGTTTGAATTGGCCGGACGACTACTTCCAGTTCATGGCGACGTTGAACTATCAGTTGTATATGATGCATGATTGGGACTATTTCTTGGTTAATAACGGAAATTGCCATAATATCAACTTGGAGTTGATGTTGCAACGTAACTCTATCGATAACCCGTTGTATACTCGTAAGGGTTCACAATTCATGTTGTCTGTAGCTGCTACGCCTCCTTACTCTTTATTCGATGGTAAGGATTATGCGTCGATGTCAAGCTCAGACCCGGATAAGTATAAATTCATCGAGTATCATAAATGGAAGTTCAAAGCGAAGATCTTCTCTCCGTTGGCTCCGTTGACCGTGAAACGTACGCCGGTATTGATGACCCGTGTTGAGTATGGTTTCTTGGGTACTTATAATAAAAATAAGAAGTCTCCGTTCGAGACCTTCTATATGGGTGGTGACGGTATGAGTGGTTACTCCAGTACCTATGCTCAGGAAACGATCGGTTTGAGAGGTTATGAGAATGGTAGTATCGCCGGTAATGGTGGTTACAACTCTTATGGATACGCTTATTCTCGTTTGGCTATGGAGTTGAGATATCCGTTCTTGCTGGAGCCTTCCTCTACGATCTACGGATTGGTATTTGTGGAGGCTGGTAACGCTTGGACTGATTTGAAGAATTTTAATCCGTTTAACTTGAAACGCTCCGCCGGTGTCGGTGTCCGTATATTCTTGCCGATGATCGGTTTGATGGGACTCGACTGGGCTTATGGTTTCGACGAGCCGAATTATGGATCTAATGGTAAACGTAGCGGTAGTAACCTGCACTTTATCATCGGACAGGAATTCTAAAATATAGATCGGGTATAGCTTCGTATGTAGAGACGGGCGTGTTCCGTTATGTGGAGACGGGGCACGCCCCGTCTCTACATTTAAATAAATACTTTAACGAATATTGGTAGGCTGTAAGTAAACCCTCTGTTATATTTGCAGTCATAAAGTAGAACTATAAATAAAGAGAGTATGAAAAAGATTATCACATTGAGCTGTCTGATGTTGCTTTGTTCTTTTGCCGGCATGGCACAGAAGTTCGCTTTAATCGACATGGAATATATATTGAAGAATATTCCGGCTTACGAAATGACCAATGAGCAGTTGAGCCAAGTTTCCAAGAAATGGCAAAATGAGGTGGAAGCGATTCAGCAAGAAGCTCAGAATATGTATAAGAATTATCAGAGCGATTTGGTATTCCTCTCTGCCGAGATGAAAACGAAACGTGAGGAAGAGATCGTGAAGAAAGAGCAAGAGGCGCAAGATCTGAAGCGTAAATATTTCGGTCCTGAGGGTGAGTTATATAAGAAACGCGAGAGTTTGATGAAACCGATTCAAGACGAGGTGTATAATGCGGTGAAAGAAATCTCGGAAGACAAGGGATATCAAATTGTTTGGGATCGAGCTTCAGCTATGAGCATTATTTTCGCTTCTCCGAAGATCGATATCAGTAATGAAGTGCTGATTAAGTTAGGATATTCAAAATAAATGCTTACATTTGTGCGCTTTATGCATGAAAAGTGTGAAAGCTTGATTAATAACAAAGTAATTATATAGTAAAAATGAAGAAACTTATTGTTTTATTGTTGATGATTCTCCCGTTGGAGCTATCGCTCAGGAAGTTAAAATTGCGTTTGTAAAAACTCAAGAGGTGTTTATGGCTATGCCGGAGGTATCTGGTATGGAAAAACAAATGGCAGACTTGAATGAGAAATATAGAGTTGAATTGAAGCAAATGCAAGATGAATACCAAAAGAAATATTCAGACTTCGTAGCGCAGCAAGATTCATTGACAGAAAATATCAAGTTGAGAAGAATGCAAGAGATTCAAGATATCCAAGAACGTATGGATAACTTCGTTCAGGTAGCTCAGCAAGACGTACAAAAGAAACAACAAGAATTGTTGCAACCGATCCAACAGAAGTTGCACGAGGCTATCCAGAAGGTAGGCGAGGAGAAGGGATATACGTATATCATCGATCCGGCAGCTTTGCTTTATACGGGTACTAACGCAGTAGACGCAACTCCGTTTGTTCGTACGAAACTCGGTTTGTAATTAGCGAGAAAATTATTCTATAGAATAAAAGAGGGGTGTTTTCCGAAAGGATTGCACCCTTTGTACTTTATAAAAGAAAGGTTCTGATATGTTTCCACAAACTCCCGGTCCGATCGGTCTTTTTGACTCAGGTTATGGCGGACTTACGATTTTCGATAAGATCCATCAGTTGATGCCCGGTTATGATTACGTTTATCTGGGCGATAACGCACGTTCTCCTTATGGAACCCGTTCGTTCGAGGTCGTTTATCAATTTACCCGTCAGGCGGTATCGCGTCTGTTTGAGTCGGGTTGCCAATTGGTGATCTTGGCTTGTAATACGGCATCCGCGAAAGCGCTTCGTACGATCCAACAAAAAGACTTGCCTACATGGGATCCCAATCGTCGTGTATTGGGAGTCATCCGTCCTACAGTTGAGTTAGTGGATACGATCAGCCGTACCAAACATATCGGTATCGTAGGTACGAGCGGTACGATTACGTCCAATTCTTATACGATAGAGATCGGCAGGATGTACCACATATCCAAGTGACAGGCGAAGCTTGCCCCATGTGGGTTCCTTTGGTGGAGAATAATGAGTTTAATTCTCCGGGAGCGGATTATTTCGTGAAAAAGCATATCGACCATCTATTATCCGTAGATCCGCAAATCGATACGCTTATCTTGGGATGTACTCACTATCCCCTTTTGATGGATAAGATCCGTGCTTTTCTTCCTTCCGGCATCACTCTATTCTCGCAAGGCGAGCATGTAGCGGAGAGTTTACGAGATTATTTAGGGCGTCACCCGGAAATGGATCGTAAACTCACGAAGGGAGGAAGTTGCCGTTTTCTTACCACGGAGTCGGCAGAGAAGTTTTCTGAGGCGGCCTCTATCTTCATGAATACTCCGGTTTCGGTTTCCCAGATCGAGCTATAACGCCCCTAGGCCCTATGAGGGAGATGTATATGAACGCTATTTATACTTCCCTCCTTCTTTATGAATACTTGAAAGATATCGGATGAATTCATTTGAATATCTAGTATAATTCTACAGATCACGCCGTGAACTCTACAGACCAAGGCTTGATCTATACAAACCAAGGCGTGGTCTGTACGTACCATACCGTGATTTATGAAATAGAATAAGGAGCGAGAATGTATAGGTATAGAAAGAAATAGGTATAATACCTTATCCTAGCCTAAATTCTTGCCGGATGTCTGTCTTCTACAGAAAAGTCAGACGTTCCCTTATTGGATGCTCTTTCCGAAAGGCGCCAAGGCTAAAGCTGCCATCTTAAAATGTTGCATGCCGAAAGGGATGCCGATGATCGTGATACATAGCAAAAGGCCGAATCCCAGATGCGTAAGGCAAATCCAAAAGCCTCCGACGAATATCCAGATCACATTCATGATAAGTGACAGGCATCCTCCGGAATTCCCCTCGTCTACGACACGGCTGCCAAAAGGCCATAAAGCCAGTATCGCTAATTTTAAGGTCTGGAGGCCAAAAGGTATACCAATGATCGTTATCATTAGTATTAGGCTGGATATCAGATATTCTACACTTGTTATAATCCCTCCGAAGAGTAACCATATTATATTCCCCAAGAATTTCATACGCTAGTTATTTAAATGGTTGATACTATCTTTCTCATATATAACAGATGCTTTACTAACTGTGGCTACATGAAAGCTTATCTATTTCCGCCAAGATTTGCCGCTTAACGAAAGCGAAACTATCTCTATAGGCCGGTTTCACCGGTTCAGAAGGGGGAGCTCCATTTTTAGCGGATCGATAGGTTGCCCGTTTTTGTGGACACGGAAGTCTAGATGCGGTCCGGTAGAGAGTCCGGTGGAGCCTACATAAGCGATTTCTTGGCCTTGTTGCACATGGCTGCCTACTTGGATTCCTTTGGCGAAGCGGCTTAAGTGCATATAAGTCGTGGTGTATACGGAGTTATGTTTCACTTTCAAGAAATTGCCCCCGCCGTTTTGATATCCCTTGGCGATAACCGTACCAGCTCCGATGCTGCGTACCGGTGTACCGGTCGGTGCTGCGTAATCAACCCCATGATGCGCCCGGTATCGTTTGAGGATCGGGTGGAAACGGGCGTTCGTAAAACGGGATGTGATCCGGAAAAAGTCTAATGGGGCTTTCAAGAACGCTTTGCGAAGGCTGTTCCCTTCCTCATCAAAGTATTCGAAGATACTGTCTTGGGTGAAAGGAATCGCTACAAACTCTTTGCCTTGATGCGTAAAGATCGCCCCCTCGATAGAGGCGATGCTCAAGGCGGTGGTATCGTCGATGTAAGCCTCATTGTATAGAACCTTGAATGAGTCTCCATCTTTGATATCGAAGAAATCGATTTGCCAAGCGTACACGTCCGATATCTTGATCGCCAGATACGGATCACCTCCGTTGGCCTTGATCACGTTCCATAGGGAAGAGTTTAATACTCCTTCCGTATATTTTTTCTTGAGGGTGATCGGCTTATTAAATTCATAGGCGTTGATCGTATCGCCGGTCAAGTCGATTACGGCATAATCGGTCAGCGACTTGGCGAAGGCGATATATCGGATCGTCTCCAAGGAATCTACCGTGGAAAATGTGTAATAATGCATGCCGGCTCGCAGTTTCGTCGGATCGAGGACATGGGTGGATGCCCTGCTGATACTGTCTGCTTTCAAGGCCGTGAAGCCCAGCCCGGAGAAGATGGAGGCGGGATTATCCCCGTTTTTCATCAAATACTCTTTTACGTCCAAGGAATCGATACAGATGCCGTATTGATACAGATGCTGTGAGCTATCCACCCACTGCGTATCCATGTCTGCGTCTTCCGTGGGCTGTTGGGGCTGTTTGCAGGAGAAACAACTCATCAACATGACTAATACGATACATATAGGTAGTTTCTTGTCCATTTGTCTTCGTTTGTTCATCAAAATTATTCAACCGGATACAAACTTACGGAAAATAATAGAAATAGCGAAACCTATTTAGCGTAAAGCTTTGTACCTTCGCGGACTCGTAAAAAGGTGTTTAGGTAGAAAGCAGATCAATGGACATGTATAGACTATTCCGTGCCCCGAGAGGGCTGAGAGGCAAATTATTTAAATTAACAGGGCCTATCTTTCTGGAAACCTTGCTGATGTTGACTTTAGGCGTGGTGGATACGCTTATGCTGAGCCATCATTCCGATAACGCGGTGGCGGCGGTAGGTGTGGTGAATCAATTGCTGAACATGGTATTCCTGCTGTTCAATATTACCACGACCGGAACTTCCGTCATGTGCGCCCTCTATTTCGGGGCGAAGGATCATAAAAGTTTTATTCAGGTATTAGGGACGTCTTTGCTGTTTAACGCAGGAATCGGTTGCTTGATCAGCTTGATGCTTTTCTTGTTCGGTAGGGAGATGTTGGTCCTGATGGATATCCGTCCGGATCTGATGCCGGACGCTGCGACTTATATGCATATTGTCGGAGGGTTCGGCTTCTTCCAAGCGGTTAGTTTTACGATATCGGCGGTGCTCCGTGCGGCGAACAAGCCGAATTACGCGATGCAGGTGACCTTGCTGATCAATGTATTGAATGTGTTTGGAAATTATGCGTTGATATTTGGCCATTTTGGTTTCCCTGCCCTCGGTGTACAAGGAGCGGCTATCTCTACCTCTGTTTGCCGGGGAGTGGCGATGACACTTTTGTTTATCATGCTGTTCAAGCGGTTGGTGCCTCGTATCCCTTTGGCTTATTTCCGTCCGTTCCCGTTTCAGAAGTTGAGAGACGTGTTGAAGATCGGTTTGCCTTCGGCAGCGGAACAAATCTCGTATGATGCCTCGCAGGTGACGATTGTCTACTTTATCAATATGCTGGGTAATG
>ENA-OQDF01000143-OQDF01000143.1-human-gut-metagenome-genome-assembly--contig:-NODE-143-length-25864-cov-1.602207_pt1 | contig 25864 bp, 38 predicted proteins | sample MGYA00242769_ERZ504597 | MGnify/ENA primary metagenome ERZ504597 (study PRJEB26092, sample SAMD00036305) | human gut metagenome | host: Homo sapiens | study: EMG produced TPA metagenomics assembly of...
TGTCTACTCTCATGTGTTGTTGCAGCGTGCGGTCTTCGCGCAGCAATATCGGGGCGAGTACGGTATATCTGGTTCCTTCCGGATATTCCAGCATGCACTTCACGATGTCTTCCGCCGAGTGCTTCTTCACTTCCAGTCCGCTGACCGGGCTGAAGGTTTTCCCTACGCGTGCGTAGAGCAACCGCAGATATTCGTATATTTCGGTGGAGGTGCCAACGGTGGACCGCGGATTGCGGCTGCTTACTTTCTGCTCAATGGCAATGGCAGGTGGAATCCCTTTGATGAAATCGCATTCAGGCTTGCTCATACGTCCCAGAAACTGGCGGGCATAACTGCTCAAGCTCTCCACGTAGCGGCGTTGCCTTCGGCATATAATGTATCGAAAGCAAGTGAGGATTTTCCGGAACCGGACAGTCCGGTGATGACTACGAGTTTGTTACGGGGAATCTCTACGTCAATGTTCTTGAGGTTATTGACACGGGCCCCTTTTATGATAATCGATGTATTTTCTGCCATATCTGTAGGTTGGTTCGGTGGTTTACAGAATGCAAAGATAATGTTTGCTATCCGAATTGTAACAATCAGGCAAGGCAAAAGTGGATTTATTGGGGAGGAAAGATACCCTTGGTTAAGATTTGTTATACTTTCCGCTTTTACCGGTATACTTAGGACAAAAGAATTAATTTCGCTTTTTTAATAAAAGCTATTGACCGGAATATGAGAATAAAATCCATTTTATGCCTATGTCTTTTGTCACTGATGGTGGCAGGAGGGGCATTTGCGCAAGTGCAGACCGGGTCTGCCTATCCTAAACGTGAATTTCGTGCAGCATGGATACAGTCAGTAAACGGACAGTTCCGTGGAATGCCGACCGAAAAGCTAAAGCAGAATCTGATCGGGCAGTTGAATTCCTTGCAGAAGGCAGGAATCAACGCCATAATTTTCCAGGTACGTCCCGAAGCGGATGCTCTGTATGCTTCCAGACTGGAACCGTGGAGTCGTTTCCTTACCGGAGTGCAGGGTAAAGCGCCCGAACCTTATTGGGACCCTATGCAGTTTATGATTGATGAATGCCATAAACGTGGCATGGAGTTTCATGCATGGATTAATCCGTATCGCACGAAGACGACCTTGAAGAGTGAGTTGGCTCCCAATCATGTGTACAATATCCATCCGGAATGGTTTGTCACTTATGGCGACCAGTTGTATTTTGACCCGGCACTGCCTGAGAGCCGCCGACACATCTGCATGGTGGTGAGCGACATTGTTTCCCGTTATGATGTGGATGCTATCCATATGGACGATTACTTTTATCCTTATCCCATTAAGGGAAAGGATTTCCCCGACGATGCAAGTTTTGCACGTTTTGGTGGAGGATTCAGCAATAAAGGAGACTGGCGCCGGAGCAACGTGAATGTGCTGATTAAAAAACTGCATGAAACTATCCGTGAAATCAAGCCGTGGGTGAAGTTCGGGATTTCTCCGTTTGGTATTTACCGGAACGAAAGCAGTGACCCGCTTGGCAGTAAGACCAAAGGCCTGCAAAACTACGATGACCTTTATGCGGATGTACTGCTATGGGCCCGCGAAGGTTGGATAGACTATAATATTCCGCAGATTTATTGGCATATAGGACATCCGGTTGCCGACTATGAGACACTGGTGAAGTGGTGGGCTAGGAATACGGAAAACCGTCCCTTGTTTATCGGTCAGTCCGTAATGAATACAGTGCAGAATGCTGACCCCAAGAACCCCTCAATAAATCAGCTTCCCCGCAAGATGGCCTTGCAGCGAGCTTATCAAACCATCGGTGGCAGTTGCCAGTGGCCCGCCAGTGCAGTGATTGAGAATGCGGGCAAGTATCGCGATGCTTTGATTGCCGAATATCATAAATATCCGGCATTGCCTCCCGTTTTCGATTTTATGGATAACGAAGCTCCAGGAAAGGTGCGTAAGATGAAACCGATATGGACGGAAGACGGATATATTCTTTTTTGGACAGCACCCAAGTATAAAGAGGAGATGAATCGTGCTGTCCAGTATGTAGTTTATCGTTTTGATGCCAAAGAGAAAGTGAATATAGACGATCCTTCCCATATTGTAGCCATCACGCGTGATAATTTCTATAAACTTCCTTATGAAGACGGAAAGACAAAGTACCGCTATGTGGTGACAGCCTTGGACCGTCTGCATAATGAATCGAAATCCGTTGGAAAGAAGATTAAACTTTAAAAAGAAAATTAAGGATTAGGGATTAACGTCTAATCCTTAATCCCTAATCCCTAATCCTTAATTTCCCTCCTTAATAAAGTATCAACCCTGCTATTCCACAGGCTACAATCATTCCTATCGGGTTCAGTTTATATTTTTTGGTGCCTACAAATGCCACGAGGAAAATGAGGCAGCTGATGACGAAGGAATATGTGTCTTCTTTGGGAGAACTGAAGTTTTCCGAATTCATCAATACCAGCGCGGCTGAGGCCAGCAGACCGACCACTGCCGGGCGGAGCCGCTGAATACCGCTTTCCACGGAAGGATGTTTCTGGTATTTCAGAAAGAATTTGCTGATGGTCAGCATCAGTAGGAAAGAGGGGAGCACTACGGCAAAAGTGGCGGTAATAGATCCCCATACACTACCGGTGACAGTAAAACCTACATAGGTTGCCGAATTGATACCTATCGGACCGGGTGTCATTTGGCTGATTGCCACGATATCAGTAAACTCTTGAGGGGAAAGCCAGCCATAACGGGTGACTACTTCGCCTTGTATCATAGACAGCATGGCATATCCGCCGCCAAAGCCGAAAAGGCCGATTTTAAAGAATGTATAGAATAGCTGTAAGAAAATCATGGTTAGTGATTAATGGTTAGTGATTAATGATTAGTGTTATTGCACCTTTCATTTTTTAATTCTTTCATTTTTAATTCTTCGATGTTTCCGACGTCCGAAGGCATATCCCCCTGCACCTGCTGCATGATAATCCAGATGGGGGAGAAGTCCAGCAGCCAGATGAGCAGTGCTGAAACCACCGGTATCCATATATTGTATCGGTTTATCCGGGCCGATTTGGCCATGCTGAATGTAGGGGCGGCAATCAATGCAACCACTGCCGGGCGGATGCCTTTGAATATACGTTCCACAATGGTGTTGTTCTTGAAGTTGTGAAAGAACAACGCTATGGCGAGGATGATGAGAAACGAAGGAAGTATGGTTCCCAATGCAGTGATTATGCTCCCTCGTATTCCCCGTAGCCGGTACCCTATAAAAATGGATATATTGACGGCAAGAATGCCCGGAGCGGACTGTGATATAGCAAGCAGGTCAATGAAATCTTCTTTGGCTATCCAGTTTCGTTTGGTTACGATTTCGTTTTCTATCAGTGGTACCATGCATAACCGCCGCCGATGGTAAAGGCTCCTATCTTAAAGAATATGGAGAATGCTTCAAGATATATATTCATATTCAAAATGTTGTAATTTACTTTATTTCTTTATCATCTTTCCCTTCTTTCCCTCTCTTGGCATATTGGCTTGGCTCATATCGAAATGTTTCTTGAATACTTCACGGAAATATTTCGCATCACTGAAACCGGTCAGCTCTGAAATCTCGGTGATGGTATGCTTTTGTTCTTTCAGAAGTTGGGCGGCATGTTTCAGTCGAATCAGCCGGATGTAGTCAGCCGGAGCTTGGTCGGTCAGTGCCTTTATCTTGTTGTAGAAGCTGGTTCTACTCATATTCAGCAGGTTGCAGAGCACGTCGACGTTGAAGCTTGGGTTGTCCATATTGTCTTCGACACTCTTTTTGACGGTTGCAATGAATTTCCAGTCCAAGTCGTTGGAGCAGTTGATGCAATCCGTATTGTTTTTCTCGTCGTTCAGGTCCAGGCTGGCATATTTGTGGCGCAACAGTGTCCGGTTAGTCAGTAAGTTGGCAATGTTTGCCCGCAATATACCGATATTGAAGGGTTTCACAATATATTCATCTGCTCCGCTTTGCAGTCCCTCGATGATATTCTTGTCGGTATTCAGTGCTGTGAGCAGGATGATGGGGATATGTGATGTCTCGATGTCGTTCTTCAGGATATGGCACAACTCGTCTCCTCTCATTTCCGGCATCATGATGTCTGAAATGACTAGGTTAGGCATATACTCCTTGACAATGATCAGTGCCTCTTTTCCATTGGAGCATACTTGTATGTTGTACTGTTCAGACAATGTTCTGCGCAGATATTCCCTTAATTCGTCATTGTCCTCTACAATAAGAATTTTCTGGTGGCTACTGTTGTTTTGCGACTGTTGCTGCGTCTTGTCGTAGATGCCGCTGGAAGCAGGGGACGGTGTGGCGGAGGCATTGATGGGCACTCCGGAAGCCGAATAAACAATCCGTTCGTTTTGGGGTTGAGGGCGTTGGATTGCCTTGCGGAAATGCTTGTTCCCTTTGGGGAACGTGATTTTGATGCAAGAGCCTTTTCCTTCCATACTGCTGAAGTTGAGCTTTCCTTTATGTAAGCGTACAAGTTTCCCAACCAAGAGTAGTCCGATGCCGCTGCCGGTAACTTTGGAATTGATAGCATTGCTGCCGCGGAAATGCATCTTGAACAGCTTTTTTGTTCCGAGGCCGGAATTCCGATACCGGTATCTTTCACCTCAATACTCCAGGTATCTTCCGTCTCGGAAGTAAAGACATGTACATTGCCGCCGTCCGGTGTATATTTCAATGCGTTGGATATGATATTCTTCAAAATGGAATCCATCTTGTCCTTGTCCAACCATACGTTCAGATAACGGAAACTGCTTTCGTAGGTCAGGTTGATGTGTTTTATGTTTGCGTATGGACGGAATGCATCGATTGTCTCCTCCATATATGTGCTCAGTTCGTATTCGGATACGTATAGACTTCCGGAATAGGTGTCTGCTCGTTCGAAATTAATAAGATTGGTGGTCAGGCGCAACAAGGCATTTACGTTTCGCAGAGCTGTGTTGATGTTGCTCTGTCCGCTGGAAGTCAGTTGTTCGCGTTCGGTGATTTCTTCCAAGGGTGCTTTGATGAGCGTCAGTGGAGTACGTATATCATGTGCCGTGTTGACGAAAAAGCGTATTTTCTCGTCGGATTCTTTCCGCTGTTTTCTCAAGGCTATGATTCGCAGGGCGATGCTTGCAATGGATATGATAATCACTGCATAGAGTATTAATGCCCAAAAACTGAGCCAGATGGGTTGTTCGATAATGATGTTCATACTACGTTCCTCCAGGACAATACGGCGGTCTTCGTTGGAGATGGCACGTACGCGGAGGGTATAGTTACCCGGACTCAGATTGGTAAAACGAATGACATTTTCCTGTCCCGGGCGGCTCCAGCCCTCATAGAATCCTTCCAGCTTCCAAGAGTACAGAATCAGGGAAGGGTAGTCATAGTTTATATCGGAAACTTGCAATGAGAAGATGTTCTGGTTGTACTTCAAACGCAAGGTTTCTGTCTCGTCTATATCCTGAATAAGTGGGGACCTTCATCTTTGGGATAAACGGTCTGATAGAAAACCCGCAGGTCGCTGAATACCATTTGAATTTATAGTCACGTGGCAGGACCATGTCCTTATCGAACTCTATGGCTCCGTCCGTACTGCCGAAAATGAAATTGCCGTTTCCTCTTAAGGTGCCTGAAGCTGCATTGAAATGATCTGACTTCAGTCCTTGTTCTTTGGTCCAGTTATGGAATGTCTCTTCGGCAGGATAGAAGGTGGACAGACCGTGTTCTGTACTCAGAAAGATATTTCCTTTCCATCAGACAATAGTGTATAGATATTATTGGAAATCAAGGCACAGTTGTCTCTATGATAGTGTCTGAATTGTATTTTGGCCGTTATCATATACCAGTAAACCGGCATTGTTGGTACCGATGTACAACATTCCGTCAGAGGTCTGGCATAGAGAGTAGATATAGTATGATTCTACTGGCATTCGGATATAGGTGTACTTGCCGGTTGCTTTTTCTAATAAGTATAGGCCGGTTGCAGTGCCTATCCACATATGTGTGGAGTCTTTTTCTATAATGCGGTAATGCCGTTCAGACCGGGGAAATGCCGTATGCTTTTGCTGGAATAGTCTATTTCCTTCAAGTTATAATACCCTCCGGACCAGATGTTTCCTGAAGAGTCTTTCATGATAGAACGGATATACTTGTCCGGCCGGATATTGAGGTTGCTGAATAAGGATGGAGTGAAGAAATCTACGGACTGTTGCTTCTTGTTTATCTGATAGATGCCTGAACTGTAACCTCCGGCCCAGATGATACCAGGCTCAACCTCGCATAGTGAGATAAAGGTGTGGTTTTTACTGTGGCTTGCAGGATCGAAGGTACTGAGAAAAGAATGCCATTGGTTTGTTTTACTATTATAAAGGCTGATGCCGTTGTTGGTGGCAAACCATAAATCTCCGTCATGATCTTCGATGATGGCATTTACTTGGTCATTGATGAGTGACTGTTTATTACCGATAGAGTGTTTTATCCATTGGTAATCGGCATATCGGTTGTCGCGTACGGTGATACCGATGGGATAATTGGCTATCCAGATGCGTTGTTCGCTGTCAATGTAGATGTCGTTGATGGTATTCCCGTTCATAGAGTTGTGCCGGTTGTAGTCGGCAACAATGTATGGTACGGACTCATAAGTAGCAGCGTTCATTTTGTAGATGCCGGCTCCGTCTGTTGCAATGAGAATTTCATTGTCAGTGTAGGCACGGATGCAGTTGATGCTGACATCCATCAGGCCGGACGGTATATGCATGACTTTATGTTTGTTCAAGTCATAGACAAATATTCCTCGTTGAAAAGTACCGATAAAAACCTTACGGGACGGTTTGTGATAGTATAATTCGTTGATTTGTACCTTTAAGGTATCCAATTGGTCGCAGGGACTCAAGGTGAGTACATTGTTTTCCAATTCGGCATAATGTATGCCGATGTCGGTTCCGATAAAGAAATGAGTTGAGTCAATCTGTACGATGTCCGTGATTCGTTCTTTTATTTCATTTTGAATGAAGGTCACTTTTTGAGTATTACTGTCGTACAGATATAGGGCATCTTCATTGCAAAGCCATATTACGCTGTTGGCATCCACAAAACCATAGCTGATGGGAGTAGGACGTCCTTTTACTTCATTTTCGGGTAGCTTGTATACTAAGACAAAACGGTCGTGTCTTGTGTCGTAGCGGAACACACGTCCTTTTTTGCCTATTTCCCATATGGTTCCTTTAGGATCCACATAGAGCCAGTTCAGATTCATCATGGAATTTACTTCTTCATCTCCGTCCATCAGTTTGTAAGACTTGAAATCTTTTCCGCTATATCGTCGATGCGTCGTGGGTGAGAAACCACATGTAACCTTTGGGGCCCTTTTGAATGGCATATACCCGTCTGTTGCTCAAACCGTCTTCCACATCGATGTACTTGTATGTTTGCGCAATGCCTATAATTGGCAATAATAGTAGTATGTAGAAAAAGAAGTACTTTTTCATAATTGTCGAACGGTTTTTGAATGTTGTACTGAGGGAGAGTTGAAAATAAACACAAAAGTAGTGCTTTTGTTCGAGAAAAGCAAAAGGAAGGCAAAGAATGGAAAAATGAACAAGCGCGGATTTATTTGTCAACCCGCGCTTGTCACATTTCTATTAAGAAGGAAGTTCTGTTTATTTTTTATTGGCTTCCACCACTTGCGTGCATTGACAAACGCTTCTATCCAAGGAGTGATTTGGTCGCTGTTTACGCGGTCTGCGGGGTAGCAACCATTTTGCCAGGGGAAGATAGCACGTTCCAAGTGGGGCATCATGGCCAGATGACGTCCGTCGGCACTTGCCAATCCGGCTATGGAATAATCCGAACCGTTGGGGTTGGCAGGGTATTCGTCGTATGAGTATTTCAGCACAACGTTGTATTTGTCCTCATCGTACGGCAAAGAGAATTTGCCTTCGCCGTGGGCCACCCAGATACCCAGTTTACTGCCGCTCAAAGACCCGAGCATTACACTGCGGTTAGTGGGAACGGTAACACCGAGGTATCTGGATTCGAATTTGTGGGAATCGTTGTGCAACATCTTGCCTTTCTTTTCAAGCTCGGGATTGATAAGGTTGAGTTCCATCATAAGCTGGCAACCGTTGCAGACGCCTAGCGAAAGCGTATCCTTGCGTGCATAGTACTTATCGAGCGCTTCTTTGGCTTTCGGATTGAAAAGGAAGGCACCGGCCCAACCCTTAGCAGAACCAAGCACGTCGGAATTGGAGAAACCACCGCAGTAAACAATCATGTTTACATCTTCCAGCGTCTCGCGGCCGCTGATAAGGTCGGTCATTGTAACATCTTTCACATCGAAGCCTGCCAAATAGAGCGAGTAGGCCATTTCGCGTTCGCCGTTAGTCCCTTTTCACGGATGATTGCAGCGCGTATACCGGAAGGTGTGCGGCGGTCCGGGGTAATGCCGTATTGTGAGAACTTGCCTTTGAAGTCCGGCATGAAGGCGAATTCCACCGGTTGCATCTTGTAGTTCTCGAAACGCTTCTTGGCACAGCCGTTCATGGACTGTTTACGATCAAGGAGATAAGAAGTGGAGTACCATACATCACGCATATAGTCGATGCCGAACTGATAAGTAGCATCGCCTTTTGATACAAGAATATGGCGTTCGTCTGTCGGTTTACCGAGTTTCACATAACCTACGCCTGCATCTTCCAGGATTTGCTTTACTGTTTCCTTATGCTTGTCACTCACCTGAATAACGATACCCGGATTCTCTGCAAACAGAATCTTGATAAGGTCTTGCTCCTTGATTTTATCCAGGTTGATTTCCATACCGCCCTCCACATTGGCAAAGCACATTTCAAGCAGTGTAGTGATAAGGCCACCGGCAGAAATATCATGTCCGGCAAGAATCAGTCCCTTGTTGACCAGCTCCTGCACGGCAAGGAAAGCATCGCGGAAGTATTCGGCATCCTGCACGCTGGGAACTTCGTCACCCACTTTGCCCAGGGTTTGGGCGAAGGCGGAACCACCGAGTTTCAGGTTGTCGAAACTGAAGTCTATATGATAAATGGTAGTTTTTTCATTGTTGACCAGCACTGGAGAAACGACCTTCTTGACATCGGAAACTTCTCCACCGGCAGAAACAATTACCGTGCCCGGAGAAATGACTTTGCTGCCGTCGGGGTATTTCTGTGTCATGGAAAGAGAGTCTTTACCAGTCGGTACATTGATTTGCAGGGAACAGCAGAAGTCGCTCAATGCCTTTACTGCCGTGTACAGACGGGCATCTTCACCTTCTTGCGAACGACAAGGCCACATCCAGTTGGCAGAAAGGGAAACGCTGTCCAGACCTTCGGCAAGCGGTGCCCAAACCAAGTTGGTCAAGGCTTCGCTGACGGAAAGAACGGAGCCGGCTGCCGGGTCGGCAAGTGCCGCCTGGGGAGCATGGCCCAGAGAGGTTGCGATACCCTTTTCGCCGCGATAGTCCAAAGCTACCACACCACAATCGCTCAGAGGCAACTGCAATTCACCCTGGCACTGCTGGCGAGCAATCTTGCCTGTTACAGAACGGTCTACCTTGTTTGTCAACCAGTCTTTACAAGCCACAGCTTCCAGTTGGAGCACATTGGTGAGGTATTCATGTAGTTGGGAAGTTCGTATTGGGGCATTTTGTAATGACGTTCCACGGTCTTGTCCACCATATAGGTCTTGGGGGAAGAGCCGAACATCTGTTCTACGGCGAGGTCGAACGGACGTACACCGTCAGCTTGCTGGAAGGCAAAGCGATGGTCACCGGTGGTTTCACCTACTACGTACATCGGAGCGCGTTCGCGTTCGGCTACCTTGCGTACATGTTCGATGGCCTCTTCCTGAATCAGCAAGCCCATGCGTTCCTGGCTTTCGTTGGCTATGATTTCCTTGGCAGACAGCGTGGTGTCACCGATGGGTAACTTGCTCATGTCAATCAGGCCGCCGCATTCCTCTACCAATTCAGACAGACAGTTAACATGTCCGGCAGAGCGTGGTCGTGGATGGAGACAACCGGATTGGTCTCTTCCTCACAAAGTGCGCGTACCACGTTGTAGGCACGTTTTTGCATTTCGGCGTTGGCGCGTTGCACGGCATTCAGCTCGATGCCACTGCTGTAGCGTCCGGTATCTACGGAAGATACGGAGCCGCCGCCCAGACCGATGCGGTAATTGTCTCCACCGATAACAACCACTTTGTTTCCGGCTTCCGGTGTACCTTTCAAACAGTCGCGTTGGGTACCGTAGCCTACGCTCCAGCAAGCATAATCACTTTGTCGTAACATAGATTCATCATTTTCCTTATGTTCGAAAGTGAGCACGGAACCGCAGATTAGCGGTTGACCGAATTTGTTTCCGAAATCACTGGCACCATTGGAGCCTTGATCAGTATTTGTTCGGGAGTCTGATACAGCCATTTGCGTACCGGCAGAATCTCTTCCCAAGGACGTCCTTCTTCCGTACGGGGGTAGGAGGTCATATAGACGGCTGTTCCGGCAATCGGCCAAGAGCCCTTACCGCCGCCCATACGGTCGCGGATTTCACCGCCCGTACCGGTAGATGCACCGTTGAACGGTTCTACGGTAGTGGAAGTTATGTGTTTCCGCTTTCAGGGAGATGACACTCTTGATGTCTTTTACTTGGAAATAGTCGGGCTTGGAGTGGTCTGCCGGAGCAAACTGTTCGATAACCGGACCTTCGGCAAAGGCCACATTGTCTTTGTAGGCAGAGATAATCTTATTGGGATTCTCTTGTGTGGTCTTCTTTATCATTTGGAAGAGTGAAGATTCCTGTTCTACTCCATCGATGATGAATGTCCCGCCGAAGATTTTGTGACGGCAGTGCTCGGAGTTGATTTGCGCAAAACCGAATACTTCGGAGTCCGTCAGAGGGCGCCCAAGATCTTTTTCTACCTTCTTGAGGTAGTCCATTTCCTCTTTGGAAAGTGCCAGCCTTCCTTCTCATTGTATTCCTCCAGGTCTTCGATGTGTACAATCGGTTCCGGTTGCCGGTTGGTTGTAAATACATTCTGGTCCAGCCCCTTGTACATACGTTGCAGCATCGGGTCATGGTCTGCATTCTCATCTTTTACGGGGAAATACTCCTCGATGCGGATAATGCCGTCCAGTCCCATGTTCTGGGTGATTTCTACGGCGTTTGTACTCCACGGAGTAATCATCTCGCGGCGCGGGCCGACGAAATGTCCTTTCAGGTTGTCTTCACTTTCGGGGGTGGCTTCTCCAAAAAGCCAGCAGAGTTTGTCGCTGTCTGCCTGGGGGAGTTCATGATTACATTCTACGGCAATCACACTCTTGGATGGTGTTCTGAAAAAAGAATCATAGTTATATTTACGATTTTACGATTTACGATTTTACGATTGAAGTTACTTCTTTGAATATCTTCATCTTTTCTTCTTGGGGACAAAGATACGCAAAATCGGTGGGGAGGAGAAAAAAAGGAAAACAAAAAACGCATGCAATTTTACTTGTATGCGTTTTTATTCTGTTTTATAAAGCCGGATGTATATTATTGTATGAGATTTCATCCGTAAATAAGAATTGTTTCTTCCCTTGTATGGGCGTGGAAGCTACATACCGTGCTTCAGTAGGGGTGCCGGTCCATCCGAAATCTCTGAAAATCACGTCTTTTCCGGCATCCTCCTCGCTGCAAGTATCACTGCCCAGCAGGGAGAATTCTTTGCCGTCCACTGATGCCCACACTTCTACTTTGGCTGGAAGAAAAACCTGCGGGGTACGGATTTGCATGAAGTTGGCCATGACCCGGTGTATAGCGGTCACTTCGCCCAAGTCGATGGTGGCATCCAAATCATTGGGCAGAATCCCTGCCAACGCCCGTCCATGTAGCTTTTACCGCCGCGAAGTCCGTCGAGGAGACCGGTGTCACCGCCGCCTTTGTATACTTCTTTATGCTGATAGTATCCGCCGCCCGGTGCATAGGTTATCTTTTTGCCTATGCCTTTGTGATAGTCGGTGCGCAGGTGAAGGCTTTTTCCGATAGGCTTTTCTCCATCGAAAAGACGTGCGGTCAGCAATATGGAGTCTTTTACGGCAAACGGTTTCTTGTATAACTTGGAAGACGCAGTCGGTTCGGAACCGTCCGTTGTGTAGCGGATGTCAATCGGATGTTTTTCGGAGGTGAGGGACAGCATGATTCTTTTCTTGGCATAGTCAACGGTCTGGCTGGTCTGCACTAGTTCCGACAAGGTGAACGGGTTGTAGCCTATTGCTTTGATATGGCGTATTTCGTTGTTGATACGTCTCTTGAAACTTTCTGAATGCTTGTTCTTCATGGGAGTCCATCCTACTTCTGCCAGAGCATGATGCGCGGGTATATCATATATTCGGCATGTTCGTAAGTGGGCAGATATTCGGCCCATACATTGCCTTGCACGCCTAATATGTATTTGCAGATATCACTTTCCAATGAGTCGGGAGCCGGGTCGTAGGAGTAGGTCTGTCCGATGGGGACGCAGGCGCCGAACGCCAGCGGCTGTGTCTCGGGGTCATCCTGGTAGTGGTCCAGATAACAGTGGCTCTCCGGTGTCATGATAGCGTAATGCCCCATGCGGGCGGCGGCAATGCCACCTTCCGTACCCCGCCACGACATGACCGGTTGCGTTGGGGCCAGGCCGTCCGTCCAGTATCTCATCCCAGCCGATGATTTCACGCCCTTTGTCGTTGAGGTACTTCTCTATGCGGGCTATCATATAGCTTTGCAACTCACTTTCATCTTTGAGCCCTTCTTCCTTCATGCGCTTCTGGCATTTGGGACATGCTTTCCAGTGGCGTCTGCTGGCTTCATCGCCTCCAATATGGATATAACGGGAAGGGAACAGCCGTATCACTTCATCCAGCACATCTTTCGAAGAACTTGAAGGTCTCTTCGTTGCCGATACAGACTTCACCGGATGTATAAGGCTCGCCGGTACAGGACAGCTGTGGATAGGCTGCCAGTACTTCTCCTGAGTGTCCCGGCATTTCTATTTCGGGGATGACGGTAACATGCCTCAAGCGGGCGTATTCTAAAACTTCGCGTACATCTGCTTCTGTATAGTAGCCTCCATAGGCTCCTTCTTCATCCTTTTCGCAGAAGCGGTGGTTATATTTCCCCCAATCCTGCCAGATTGGCGGCTTTTCTCCAGGCTGCGAATTCTGTCAGGCGGGGATAGCCCGGAATCTCCAGCCGCCATCCGGCACCGTCGGTCAGATGCCAATGCAGGCGGTTGATTTTGTAGGTGGCTACCAGGTCTATTTGTTTCTTGACATAGTCCGTGTTAAAGAAGTGCCTTGAAACATCCAGGTGCAGCCCACGGTAGGGGAATCTGGGTTCGTCCTTGATGGTCGTGACTGGCAGTTCCTTCCCGTTACGGGCAAGTTGTGCCAAGGTTTGCAGTCCATAGAAGGCACCTGCTGCGGAGGAGGCCTGAATATTTACACCTTGTTTGCTGACTGTCAGGTTGTAGCCTTCGGCGGCGATTGGATTGTCCGTCTCGTCCGTTATTTCTATCGTTACAAAAGGATTCTTGTCGACAAGCTTCATGGGGATGGCAAGTCCGGCAGATAGGCCAGCAGGTCATTCATGTCGGATTTCGCCAGATTGGTCGAGAAGGTTACCGTAGATGGCAGTTCGACTGTTTTTGACGTAGTTTGGGCATACTGCGGATATGGAATCACACCGAGTTCCTTGGGAGCTTCGCATGCCGTCAGTAGTAAGACGGTCATGGAAACGAGTGCTAGAGTTTTTTTATTCGTTTCATTAGGGGGTATTGTTAAGTTCGGAGGTAAATATACGGAATAATATGTAAAATGGATAATCTTTACTTCTTAAAATCCTTTTCCGTCGAAAAAACGTTAACACTATTCGTTCGTCTCATAAAAAAGTCCGATATTTGCAGCCATGATTCAGATAGAGACCATATTTGACATATTGTGGAAGGGGTTCATTATCGGCGTCATTGTGTCCGCGCCATTGGGTCCTGTAGGAGTATTGTGTATTCAGCGTACTTTGAATAAAGGACGGTGGTATGGTTTCGTAACGGGGATAGGAGCTTCGCTGAGCGATATTGCATATGCCTTGCTGACGGGCTACGGATGAGTTTCGTTTTTGATTATGTCAACAAGAACATCTTTTACCTGCAGCTTTTCGGAAGCATTCTTCTGTTGGCATTTGGCATTTATACGTTCCGCAGCAATCCGGTACAGTCCATCCGGCCGGTATCCACCAATAAGGGTTCCTATTTCCATAACTTCATAACGGCGTTTGCCGTCACACTTTCCAATCCACTGATTATTTTCCTTTTTGTAGGCCTTTTCGCCCGCTTCGCTTTTGTAAGTGAGGGCGTGCTGGTGTTTGAGGCTGTCACCGGATACCTGCCATCGCATTGGGTGCTTTGGCTTGGTGGTTTGGCATAACCTTTTTTGTCAATAAGGTCCGTACACAATTCAACCTGCGAGGTATCTGGATACTGAACCGTATTATCGGGAGCATTGTCATTGTGGTGTCTGTGATGGGACTGGTGTTTACGCTGATGGGTGAATCGCTGTATTAATGGATAATCGATAGTGGATAAATTGATAATGAAGTCATAAATCTAAGGTTATAAATCATACATTTTATCGTGAAGATTGCGCAACAACTGAAAGAGAAGAATATAGCCGAATACCTTATATATATGTGGCAGGTGGAGGACTTGCTCCGTGCCAACGGCTGTGACATAGACCGGATACGCCAGAACATCATCTTGCGCTATCCGGAGGAGGAACGGCCTGCGCTGGAAGAATGGTATGGAAACCTGGCAGATATGATGCGTGCGGAAGGCGTAACGGAAAAAGGGCATCTGCAAATCAACCGTAATGTCATTCTGAATCTGACGGAACTGCATGGCGAATTGCTGGCTTCTACGAAATATCCGTTCTATAATGCGGCTTATTTCAAGGCACTGCCTTTTATCGTGGAACTGCGTCAGAAGAACGGCCGGAAAGAGGAGTCTGAGGTAGACACTTGTTTCGAGGCGCTTTATGGAGTGTTGCTGTTACGCTTGCAGAAGAAGGAAATCAGTCAGGGCACGGCAAAGGCTATGGAGGCCATCAGTGGTTTCATCTCGTTGCTTGCCAACTATTATGACAAGGAGAAGCGGGGAGAACTGGAGTTGATGGATAATTGATAGTGGATGATTGATAATTATGAAGGAAAATATTGTTCATCGTAACATTCTATATATAAGTGTAACTTTATTAAATGAATATTCTGATAACCGGTGCCAACGGTCAACTTGGCAATGAAATGCGAGTGTTGTCGAAAGAAAACGGACAACATGCTTATTTTTCACTGATGTGCAGGAATTGGACATTTGCGACGAACAAGCTGTGCACAGGTTTGTGAAGGGTAACCGGATAGATGTGATTGTGAATTGCGCTGCTTATACGGCGGTGGACAAGGCGGAGGACAATCAGGAACTTTGCGACAAGCTGAACCATGTCGCTCCTGGCTATCTGGCTGCCGCTGCCGAAGCTTGCGGTGCTGCCTTGATACAAGTGTCCACCGATTATGTTTTCGACGGAACCGGACACACTCCTTATACGGAAGAGGCGGCCACTTGCCCCAATTCGGTATATGGCTCTACTAAACTGGCAGGTGAGCAGGCGGTGATGAAGCATTGCAGCCGTGCCATGATTATCCGTACAGCATGGCTCTATTCCATTTACGGGAATAATTTTGTGAAGACGATGCTTCGTCTGGGGCGTGAGCGAGAGACGCTGGGGGTTGTCTTCGACCAGATAGGTACGCCGACATATGCCAATGATTTGGCACGTGTCATTTTGCGGCTGTCAACCGGGGGATTGTTCCCGGTATCTATCATTTCAGCAACGAGGGTGTGTGCTCGTGGTATGATTTCACTTTGGCTATCCATCGCCTGGCCGGCATAAAGACCTGCAAAGTAAATCCACTACATACGGACGAATTCCCTGCCAAGCGCCGCGTCCGCATTATTCCGTACTGGACAAGACAAAGATAAAGAAGACATTCGGCATCGATATACCCCATTGGAGGAGAGCCTTGCCGTTTGCATGAAGAATTTGGAAGAGTGATTATTACTGACTAATTGATATATGGCCAATAACAACGAAATAGAAAGACGGAGAACGTTTGCGATTATCGCGCATCCGGATGCCGGTAAGACGTCATTGACCGAGAAGCTGTTGCTTTTTGGTGGACAAATCCAGGTGGCGGGTGCCGTAAAGAGCAATAAGATAAAGAAGACAGCAACGTCGGACTGGATGGATATTGAAAAACAGCGTGGTATTTCCGTCACCACTTCTGTAATGGAGTTTGACTACCATGACTACAAGGTCAACATCCTCGATACTCCGGGTCACCAGGATTTTGCCGAAGATACCTACCGCACGCTGACGGCTGTGGACAGCGTTATATCGTGGTGGACGGTGCGAAGGTGTGGAAACGCAGACACGCAAGCTGATGGAGGTCTGCCGTATGCGTAATACGCCGGTGATTATCTTCATCAACAAGATGGACCGTGAAGCCAAAGACCCGTTCGACCTGCTGGACGAGCTGGAGGAGGAACTGCACATCCACGTGCGCCCTTTGACGTGGCCTATCGAGAGCGGTGTCCGTTTCAAGGGTGTCTACAACATCTACGAGCATAATCTTAACCTCTACCAGCCAGCAAGCAGGTGGTGACAGAGAAGGTGGAAGTGGATATCCATACCGAGGAGCTGGACAACCGGATTGGTGCCCAGCTGGCCGACAAGCTGCGCGGAGAATTGGAACTGATAGACGGTGTTTACCCCGAATTTGATAAGGAGGAATATTTGAAAGGGGAGCTTGCTCCCGTATTCTTCGGTTCGGCACTGAATAATTTCGGTGTGCAGGAACTGCTGGATTGCTTTGTGGAGATTGCTCCCAGTCCCCGTCCCGTGAAGGCGGAAGAACGTGAGGTGGAGCCGGAAGAGCCTAAATTTACCGGATTCATCTTCAAGATAACCGCCAACATCGACCCGAATCACCGTTCATGTATCGCTTTCTGCAAAATCTGCTCCGGGAAGTTTGTACGCAATGCCCCGTACTTGCACGTACGTCATGGCAAGATGATGCGTTTCTCGTCACCTACGCAGTTCATGGCGCAGCGCAAGACGACTGTCGATGAGGCTTGGGCGGGAGATATTATCGGTCTGCCGGATAATGGTACGTTCAAGATTGGCGATACGCTGACCGAAGGCGAGGTGCTCCACTTCAAGGGACTTCCAAGTTTCTCGCCGGAGATGTTCAAGTACATTGAGAATGCCGACCCGATGAAGCAGAAACAGCTTGCCAAGGGTATCGACCAGTTGATGGACGAAGGTGTGGCTCAGTTGTTCGTCAACCAGTTTAACGGGCGTAAGATTATCGGTACGGTGGGGCAGTTGCAGTTCGAGGTCATCCAGTATCGTCTGGAGAACGAATACAGTGCGAAGTGCCGTTGGGAGCCGCTCAGTCTGTATAAGGCCTGCTGGATTGAGAGCGATGATGCGGCGGAGCTGGAAGCCTTCAAGAAGCGCAAATACCAGTACATGGCCAAAGACCGCGAGGGTAGGGATGTGTTCCTGGCCGACAGCGGATATGTGTTGCAGATGGCGCAGATGGACTTCAAGCATATCAAGTTCCACTTTACGAGTGAGTTCTAAGCTATATGATTTTGCTGACTCACGGCTGTAAATGATGCAGGTTGAAGAAAAAGAGGAGGTACAAAGTAATAAAAAACTTTGTACCTCTTTATTTATTGTGGGAAGAAAGTGTTACCTTTGTTTCTATTAATATGCATTGATTATGAAGACACTTGAAGTAAGCTCGTTCCTTACCGACTTTACACCTTACTTATTATAAACACAAAATTTCAAGATGAAACATACCTTCCTTTTTCTCCTGCTGACCTTCCTTTTAGGGCTGACAGCCTGCTCGAAACCTGCCGGTAGAACTTTGATGAACTACGAACAGGCCCTTTCTCATGCTGACTCGTTGGTGCAATGCGGTGCTGTCGACAGTGCCCGGGCCGTCCGCCTGATTTCCGGTTTGCACCGTGAATACAGTCAGATAAAGGAGCTTTCCGATGGCAGGCATGTGCGGCTGAAGCCGGTCAGTGGTTACGAACGTTTTTTCTGGGGAGTGTTTTCTGTGATTATGTTCAGCATTTCCGGTGCTATGCTGTTCAGCCTTGTCCGGTTCAAGAAAGAGCGCCACCACCGCAACTACCTTATCACCTTGAGCGAAAACGAACAGCGCTTGCGCAACAATGAACGCGAGCGCGAGGAACTGGAAGAATGCCTGAAGGAGATGTCGCTGACCGACGAAGAGCGCGAAGAAGTGCATAGCTCGCTGACGAACCTCATGGAACATGGTAGCCGTCTGGATAAGGAAAACGAGTCACTCCGCGCCCGTCTCAAGGAGTATGAAGACAACCCCGTGCCCCGCGAACTGGAACTGTTGAGGAAAGAGGGCGAGCGTGTCCGGATGCTCGACGGCAGGTGCAGGCGCTTGCTTCCGTCATGATAGACGCAGACGAAGTGGTGAAGCAGTTGCGCATCCAGCCCAAATTCCTTGCGGACAGCCAGTGGGACTACTTACAGAAACTTACTGACAGAGTATATAAGGGCGCTTCCAAACGCCTTGTCATGCGCTTTCCCCAGCTTACGCCTGCCGACAGCCAGCTTTGCATGCTTATCCGCTTGCATTTCAGCAATGCACAGATTGCCACGCTCATTGCCGTGTCTCCCGCTTCCGTGTCCCAGCAGAAATTCCGCCTGAAGAAGCGATGATGCAGGCAGATGGTGGACTGTTTGCTGATGGAGAGACGCTGGATACAGTAGTGTGCCATGTCTGAAATTTCGGATTGCAAGACAACAGTGACAAGGGTATGAAACTATTAGGTGGCATTAAGATAAATTAGGCCCGTAATTTCTTTACGGAAATCCTTTTCCGTATCTTCAAGTGGAATTTGTCAAGTCCGGCTAATTATGAGTTCATAAAAACGCTATCAAAGACGGTATCATAAAAAATGGTATTGTATATGGACCGAACGGATCGGGTAAAACAAACTTCAGTTTGGCCTTATTCGATATTGAGAACCATTTGTCGCCCAAATGGAAGAAGATAGATTATTATGTGAATTTTATTTATGCTGGAAAGAAAGAGGGAGTAGTCGGGTTCGAATATACATTTAGGTTTGAGAACGGGACAGTTGTCTATGCCTATTCTAAAAATGCCGGTGGTATATTAGTGTCCGAATCGCTTCGGGTGGACGATAATTTGGTTTTTGAACGGAAGAATGGTTCTTTTTGCATAAACAAGCAACAGTTTCCTATGGAAGAAACCATAGAGAATAACCTCGGAAGTAATGCAAATAACGGTCGATAGTCAATTTCTTATAGACTTCCTACCCGTTGGGCAAAGAACACTGCTTGATTCCGATATTTTTATATGATTATTTTAGGGATATAGCCAATTTGTGTTGATTTATTAGGACAAAAGTCGGTGATTTCCCTTGTTCTCAATCTGTTTTGCTACTAATATAACCTCGGTCTTATACTGAACCCTATTCAGTCGTATACTGAATGCCATTCAGTCTTATATTGAATCCTATTTAATCGTATACTGAATTACCCCCACTTCAGAAGGTGTTCTGGGAGGGGATGGACTGTGACGGTTTGATGGCTTGAAACGGATGCTTTTGGGATTTGAAATGTTGTTACAAAATGAAATAAGAAACTGATTGGTGACTTAAAAAATATTGTTATTCCTTGTTATTTCAATAGTTCGCTTTCTATTGGACTGCTAAAGTGTTGAATTGATTACGGATGAGAGCATAGAATCAAATTGCTCCATAATTAAAAATATCCCTCCAAAAGAAGTGAGTTTACCGGATTTTATGCTTATTTTTGTCATGCTTGTTGAGGATTTCTTGTGCTTTTTTTGCAGCACTAATTTAAGTGAATCTTCTGACATGGCAAAGTACTGGGCAATATTTTATTGCTCAGTATTTTAAATAATTGTTTTGTAAGTGCCGCGGAACTAAGGTCTGATAGAACGAGGATGAAACATTCCAAATTAATAAACAATATAAACGAACGTGTAGTGGATGACATCAAAGGACGGTTATCCAAAGGTACTTTTGTGTCTATTGCTGCGGCTTCATTCTCCATCTATGCCTACGAAGCATTGAAAGAAGAATTGGAGCAAGTGGAACAATTGCGTTTCATTTTCACGTCTCCTACTTTCATCAAGGACAAATCAAAGAAAGAGAAACTTAAAACATTAGAAAACAATTAAGAAACAAGATATATGACTGACATATTAAAACATTTGGATTTGAACTCCGCAGACGGAACGCAACTCAATCTTGATGCGCTCTATCAGATAGCACCTTCGGCATTTACCGAAGTACGTGATGACAAGACTGGTGAAATCTCCCGAAAGGTAAACTTCGAGGTGCTTCGCCGGTTGCTTGGCGACTATGTCACAGACGGCGATGGCGAGATGTATCAGTTACATGGGTAGGTAAGAATGCCGCTCGTGCGGAGGCTGCCAAACCAACCGATAAGACATTACGCCCGGTGGTGGAAGATTCCGTGGATTGGGACAATACGAAGAATATCTATATCGAAGGTGATAACCTGGAAGTGCTCAAACTCTTGCAACGCTCATATATGGGTAAGGTGAAGATGATTTATATCGACCCACCCTATAATACTGGCAATGACTTTGTGTATCATGACGACTTTGCTCTCACTGCTGCCGAAGAGGATTTCAAAGCCGGCAATGTGGACGAGTTGGGCTATCGCTTCAGGAAGAATTCCGATACGAATGGTAAGTTTCATTCGGATTGGTGCAGTATGATTTATAGTCGTCTGCTGGTGGCTCGTTCTCTGCTCACGGAGGATGGAGTTATCTTTATTTCGATAGGTGATGATGAGAATGCAAATCTCATCAAATATGTGATGAAGTCTTTGGCGAGCATAATTTCATTGCTGATATTTGCCATAAGCATAGAGCCTCTGTTTCTAATGATAGAATAATATCTGAGAATCACAATCACATTGCGTTTTATGCCAAAGAAATAAATGAGGTGTTTGCTCAACAAAAGAATATAGGAGAAGACCCTGTATTAGACGGATTTGATCGAGAAGACGATAAGGGAAAATATAAATTGGCACCTGTAGATGGTCCTGGTGGAGCAAAGAAAGGTAATCCTTTTTACGAATTTATGGGTGTTGAAGGATATTGGAGATATTCAAAAGAGACCATGCAGAAACTGTATGATAATGGACTGCTTATTGTCACAGAGAACAATCTCCAGAAGAAGTATTACGAAGAACAGGCTCGACAATCAAGAAAAAAGTTACGACTTGGTGGGATACAGATTTCTTAACTTCTTCCGCAACTTCATATCTTCAGAAATTAATGGGCTGCAAAGCATTCGACAATCCCAAAAGTATAAATCTCTTGATAAGGATGCGCAAGATGATGACTCATTTGATAAAGATGCACTTATTCTCGATTTCTTCTCAGGCTCTGCCACCACTGCCCATGCTGTAATGCAACTCAACGCCGAAGACGGAGGTAACAGAAAATATATCTGCGTTCAGCTTCCCGAAAAAACACCAGAAGATAGCGAAGCACGTAAGGCACTACGCCACTATCCCTGAGATAGCCAAAGAACGCATCCGTCGTTCCGGTGCAAAATAAAAGCAGATTCCTCGCTTACTACCCAAAACCTCGACACTGGTTTCCGTGTCTACCGCCTTGACGAAAGCAACTACGAGAAAGTATCACTTTCACCCAAGGAATACAAGCAAGACCAGCTTGACCTCTTTGCCTATAATATCAAGCGCGATCGTACTGACCTTGACCTACTCTATGGTTCGATGTTGGCATGGGGTGTTCGCTTGGATTTGCCCTTGCAGACAGAAACCATGGACGGTTGTACCATCTACACTGTCAACGAAGGTGAACTTGTGGCTTGCTTTTCCGAGGGCATTACCGATAAGGTAGTAACTGCGATGGCCGACAAGAGTCCCTTGCGTGTACTTTTCCGTGATGCCTGCTTCAAGGAAGATGCTCAGAAAATCAATATTTATGAGCAGTTCAAGCAATCCTTGGATTGGTCGGATAATGATGCGTTTAATAATATCAGAGTAATTTGACGTGTCCATGGAAGAGAACAACAAAATACTAATCTATACAGACAATGGCGGTCTGACAAAGATAGATGTGAAACTTGAGGAAGATCCTTTATGGCTTACTCAAACGCAGATGTGCGAGCTGTATCATACGAGTAAATCAAATGTAAGTGAGCATATTAAGCACATTTTCGAAGAAGGCGAACTACAAGAGGACTCAGTGTTCGGAAATGCCGAACAACTGCCACAGATGGTAAGTCATACATGACAACCTTCTATAATCTTGATATGATTATCTCTCTTGGATACCGTATTAAATCAGTGATTGCAACAAGATTCAGGCAGTGGGCGACACAGAGATTAAAAGAATACATGATTAAGGGATTTACGATAGATGATGAGCGACTGAAAGGTAATGGTGGAGGAAATTACTGGAAAGAATTACTGGATAGAATAAGGGATATCCGATCATCAGAAAAGGTCTTGTATCGTTAGGTTCTTGAAAGGATATAGGAATTGCAAAGAATTATCTTGAAGAAAATGAACTCAAAGTATTAAACAATCTTGTTTCTGGTTATTTTGATCTGGCTGAAATTAATGCAATTGAGCATAAGCCAATGTATATGGATGATTATGTAAAGCAGCTGGATAGTGTGTTGTCATCAGGAAACAGAAAGCTTTTAACTGGTTCTGGTTCTGTGAGTCATAAACAGGCATTGGAGAAAGCAAAGTCAGAATACAGAAAATATCAGGAGATTATTTTGACGCCAGTCGAAAAAGCATATCTTGAAAGCATTAAAGCGGTTTCCAAGGAAGTAAAAAGGAGATAACATCTGATGAAAAAACAGCAGAAATGTTACATATACACAAGATTTTTCTACTTCCATGCAGGTAGAAGGCTACAGTCTTGATGCACAGAAGGACAAGCTTAGAAAATATGCAGATTATCAGGAAATGTCTATCGTCGGTGAATATTCTGATGAGGGTAAATCGGGTAAGAGTGTGGAAGGCAGACCACAGTTTAAACAGATGTTATCGGATATAGAAAATGGTAAAGATGATGTTGATTATGTGCTGGTATTTAAGCTGTCAAGATTTGGAAGAAATGCTGCAGATGTTTAGGAGTGTTTTCACAAGAGTACACCACTATAGATAATAGAGACGTTATTATGAACAGATAGTCATTGACGTGATGATCAAATGAGGTCTTCCGTTAATCGGTCAATGGGTATATACTCATATTAACCGAATCGGTCAACGGAGGTAGCTTATGAATGATAAATTTTATGCATTGCCGGAAGAAAAACAATCTCAAATATTGAATGCTGCATATAAAGTATTTGCGATGAATCAATATAAGAAGGCACCAACCTCAGAAATTGCAGCAGAAGCTGGAATATCCAAATCACTTTTGTTTCATTATTTTCATAATAAATTGGAGCTATATCTTTTTTCTATGGAAGTATGCAGCGGATTTAACAAAAAAATTTATGTGCGAATATAAGGTATATGAAACAGATGATTTTTTTGAAATGATGCGTCGAGGTCTGATGGCTAAGTGTGCAGTGATGAGAAAATACACATTTTTATCCCTGTTTTCCATTAATTCATACTTTGAAACCGAGCCGGATATTCAATCCATCATCCAACCGAATGTACAGGATGCTGCAAAAAAGACATTGGAAATGCTTCTGTCAATATTAAATCTCGATTTAATCCGTAAGGATATAGAGTTTTCTCGTATATATAAAGAAATTCTGTATGCTTCAGATGGGATGCTTAAATATTGGTATAGAACAGGGAATTATGATGTAACAGCTTTTGAGCAGGAATATCTGGAAATGATAAATCATTGGGAAATAGTTTATGGAAAGGGGACGGAAAATGACAGAAAACAGTTATAAGACACGCTGTGGCTGCATCCATTATTTTGTAAATATAATAGACAAGCAGAAAATTACGTTAGTGTTTTTACCGGGACTTACAGCAGATCACAGGCTTTTTGAAAAACAGATAGAATATTTTGAGAAAAACAGAATGTGTTTGTATGGGATGCACCATCACATGCATTATCCAGACCATTTACAAATAATTATAGTCTGTCTGACATGGCACAATGGCTTTGTGAAATCTTTAGCAAAAGAAAGAAATTTATAATCCCATTTATTATCGGTCAGTCTATGGGTGGATACCTGGCTCAAATGTATATGGAATTATATCCGGATAAGATAAAGGGGTTTATCTCCATTGATTCTGCACCGCTTCAAAAGTCTTATATGACAGCAATGGAAATATGGCTTCTTGAAAGAGCAGAGCCATTATATAAGATATATCCATGGAAAGCACTTCTTAGGGCAGGTTCAAGAGGGTGCGCAGAGACGGATTATGGTCAGAAGCTTATGCAAAAGATGATGATGTCCTATGATTCAGAGCCTAAAGAATATGCAAGGCTTGCCGGTTTTGGTTACAGAATGCTTGCTGAGGCAATCAAAGCAGATCTGCCATATCATATCAGTTGTCCGGCTCTTCTTATCTGTGGAGAAAAGGATAAAGCGGGTTCAGCAAAAAGATATAATAAGAAATGGCATCAGAGGAAGGTTTACCGCTTAAGTGGATAAAAATGCCGGTCATAATTCCAATACAGATCAGCCGGATGAAGTAAACAGACTGATAGAAAAATTTATCAGAGAGGTAGATAGGAGAGGAGTGTTCGGATGAAATTAAATATACAGTGGAAAAAGTATTATATGGAATTATATTAATAGTTATTGGTATAATATTGGTTGCACTGCATTTTATTGTAGGTGGAAATGGCATCGGCAATTTCATTTCTGGCATTATTGCAGTTATATCGGTATTGGTAATATTAGCAGGAACTTATATGACGTCAAGTGGAATCAAAAACTGTAAAATAAAAAACAGTAAATAAAAAACTTCTTGAAGGATTCTGGAATGAGGAAGAATTCGGCTACATACTGTTTTACAGGATTTTTGATGGAATATTTATTTACGAGGAGGAAGCAAAGGGTGGATGAATTGAAGTGCAATAATTGTAAATATAAAACTAATGTATCCAATACAGAGGAAACAGGAACTGCAATATGTTCATATCCGCAAGGCGAATGGTTTGTTGTAAATGTTGAAGATAGCTGCCATTATATTCCTGAAAAAAAGGAGCTTACCTGTGGAGATTGTTCAAGACTGAATGAAGATACCGGCTGCTTTGCCTGCCAGGAAACGGATAGTGCAATGTATAATGGACATTTGTGTATTGGATTTATAGATAAAAGGGAAGAGGAATTCAACAGCATACTTATGTTTTGGAAGGTACAAGATTTATATGACCGGGAAAAAATAAATAAATTACTAGATGATTTCGAACAGTCATATGACAGGCTTTTTAATCAGGAGTAATTAATTCTTTGCATGTAATTTCTTATACTGCGAAGGATTTACTCCGGCTATTTCTTTAAAAACGCGGTTGAAGTGTGTGAGGTTGGAAAATCCGGTCAGCGTTGCAACCTCGGTGACATTTTTATCAGTTTCCTTGAATAAACGTTCTGCGTTCATTATGCGCGTGTGTTTTATATAGTCAACAACAGTACGGTTAGTATTTTTCTTAAATTCACGACAAA